>Ga0181577_10000913_pt1 | contig 23822 bp, 22 predicted proteins | sample 101ome_21_FD_132468 | JGI IMG/M metagenome (GOLD analysis project Ga0181577, IMG submission 132468) | Coastal salt marsh microbial communities from the Groves Creek Marsh, Skidaway Island, Georgia - 101413BT metaG (megahit assembly) | ecosystem: Environmental > Aquatic > Marine > Intertidal...
CGAATGTGGCCGTATCCAATTTGGTAGAGATGCTCTTTCCGGCATTGTAGACCTCATTGACCGTGATCGATCGGATGTAGTGCTTTTGATGTGATTGCCTGATCAAGGTATCTCGACCTTCGATGTTCTTGGTTAGTCGGAGATCCCGCAAGCGCATGGTGACGACATACTTCTTACCCGGTAGGTTGGTGTCGACTTCATAGATGACGTGGATATTGTCGAAGGTGTAATACCCTCGATTCTTCATCTCCTGGGTCAGTCGATTCCGCTCGGATTCGAAGAGTTCGGTGTCAAAGCGCGTTCCTCTTTGAAACTTGGTGCTTACCCCTGATTTGAATTCTCGTGCGATGGCGGTGTCTTCGTAGGCAAAGCCAATGTTCTTTAGGGTATAGGCTTCGTCGCTCTCGATGTAAAAGTTGAGCTTGACCTTACGACGGATCGTATCGACTTCCGCTCGAACTTCACCGTCGAAATAGCCGTCGTTGCGCAGCGCTACCTTCATCTGATCGATGGACTTCTGCAATAGGATCGGTTCGAAGATGGGCGGAGCCTCACCAACGGTTGTCTTGAGGTACGACCAAAGCCGGCGGTCTTGATTCTTGGTGCTTGCGAAATTCCAGACGCCTACATTGAAAGGGATCACACCAAACCAACGGCGGTATGGACGCATGCGCTGGGCGGATTCCAAGTCGTCGGCATCGCCCTCGTATTTGATCTTGCATTCTTCATTGATGTGGATCTTGCTACGTGAGACGATGTACTTTCCCTCTTCCACATGGCGGGCAGGTCGACAGGCCTGTACGGTTGCCAGTAGTGTAAATAGAGAAAATACAAGGGTTCGGGGCCTCATGCAGTCCGCTTATCTTTGGATCAAAACTAACGCTATTCTGCCTCCTCAATGATTTCGAAGAGCGAAATAAAACACGTGCGGTCCCTACATCGAAAGAAGGGAAGAAAGTCTGAAGGACAGTTCATTGTCGAAGGTGTCAAAGGTGTTGAGGCGGTCGTCAAGGCGGGATGGCGCGTATGCAAGGTCTATGTTCTCTCTACATTAGAGGTAAGTATCGAAGGCGCAAAAGAGGCGATTCCTGTCAGCGAAAAGGACATGGCTGCGATGACGGCCCTTCATTCTCCGTCGCCGGTGCTGGCTGTTGTGGATATCCCTGAATTGACCCCATCCGCTGCGGAAGGACGCATCCTGGCGCTCGACGGTATTTCAGACCCGGGTAATCTCGGAACCTTGATTCGTACAGCTGACTGGTTCGGCATCCGTCGCATTTGGGTTTCTCCTGACACGGTGGACGCCTTCAATCCGAAGGTGGTCCAAGCGACCATGGGAAGCCTTTTTCGCGTGCAAATGGAGGAGAAGGATCTGGTCACTGCACTGGAGAGTTCCGAAGGTCCTGTCTATGGAGCGGTAATGGACGGGGAAGGAATCGGATCGCTCACCTCGGATCGTGGAGTCTTGGTCATCGGCAGTGAGTCACATGGCATTCGACCCGAAGTTCAGGCAAAGCTCGATCATAAGATTACCATTCCAGGTGCGGAAGGGGCTGAGTCACTCAATGCATCGATTGCTGCGGGTATCCTGATGCACGCATGGACACAGTCCTAGCCCTCAAAGTTCAACGCGATAGCAAATATCCTTGAGTTCAATCCGACGAGAGGACGAGAATAGACGGTGTTGTCTTGTACGCTAACGTCGTTTATCCCATAGCTGAATCGGAGTTCAGGACTGAATTTGAAGTACTCCATAAAGAAGTCGAATCCCACACCGACCTCAGCCATGTAGTTGTTGCGCTTGAGCTTTACGATGAATTGTCCGCGCTCATCGATCTGATTGTCTACAAACTGCTGTGAAGCGAGGTCGATTGCATAGTTGAATCCCACAAAAACGTACTGGGCGAAATTATTAACGCGGGCTGATCGATACTTGAGATACAGCGGGATGTCGATGAAGGTCGACTCGATGGTACGAACCACAGGACTGGCAGCAGGAACTCCTTGCTCGGTGTACCAGTAATTCAGATCGCGTGCCGCAAAGGCGATGCCTGGTGTATGACGCAGGCTGAAGTACGGCCCCATGTGCAGCTCGCTCACGACACGGATGACGAATCCCGGTTGGGAACGATGATCTAGTCGAATCAAGGAGTCAGCCAGCGAGAGATCTTGACGGACCTGAAATGCGTTTTGACTGATGCCCAACTGAAACCCAAAGTGCAGTCTGCGCGCATCGAATTCCGGAAGGTTATCAGGAATATCGCGCTGCGCAAAGACGCTCATACTTCCGAGTAGGGAAGCGATCAATACTATGAGGGTACGATACCGCATCAGGTGCAAAGAAAAACGAAAGCGTCGCAACTATTATTTCTCTGCGAGATAGATCGTTGCAATTCCGAAGGTGAGACGGTACTCGCGAATGTTCTTGTACCCCACGCTATTCAGAATGTTCACGAAATCCTTTCCCTCTGGAAACGCACTCACGGATTCCGGTAGGTAGGTATAAGCGCGACTGTCTTTTGAGATCAGTTTGCCGATATTGGGCAGGATGTACTTGAAGTAGAAGTTGTACAACTGCTTCATCGGAAAGGTTCGAGGCTTGGAAAATTCAAGCACCGCAACTGGATAACCCGTTCTCAGAACACGCTTCATGTCCGTAAGTCCGGCAACTAGATTCTCGAAGTTGCGCACCCCAAAGGCGACCGTGATGCCGTCAAAGGCCTCGTCTTCGAAAGGAAGGTTCTCGGCATCCCCAAGTTGAAGGTCGATGACGTTGTCTAGCTTTCGCTTGACCATCTTTTGTCGACCCACTTCCAGCATCCCTGCAGAAATGTCGATCCCTTTGATCTCATCAGGACCGAGCTTCATCAGCTCAACGGCAAAGTCGCCCGTGCCGGTTGCTACATCGAGCAGTCGCTGCGGATTGTATGGTTTCAATAATGAAACGGCCTTCTTCCTCCAAGCCTTATCAATGTTGAGGCTGAGCAGGTGATTCAGCAGGTCATAATTGCCCGAGATGTTATCAAACATCTGAGCGACCTGCTCCTTTTTGCTGCCTTCTTGATTGTACGGCTTGACCTTCTCTGCTGCGTTTTCTGTCATTATCCGACCATTAGGTGTTCTTCGGGATATGAATAGTTGGTACTGATGATCTTTCTTGAGAACGCGAAAATGATGGATAATGTTCCCAATCGTCCGATGAACATCGAAATGGAAAGGATCACTTTTCCTTAATCGCTCAGCATTCCTGTGATACCGGTGCTTAGTCCACAAGTGGAAAAAGCAGAGACTTCTTCGAATATCAGATCGATCAGTCCACGGTCGGGCATGGCGAGGATGTGCTGCTCGGTCAAGCAAAGCGCGTAGATGCAGACCAGCATTCCTCCACCAAAGGTGACCAACACGGTAAAGGCCTTGAGCATGTCATCGTTGGGAATCGTGCGACCCAACACTTCCACCTTCTTTTTTCCACGAATGATCGACCAAGTATTGATGCAGATCAGAGCGAACGTTGAGGTTTTGATACCACCAGCCGTTGAAAAGGTGTTTCCTCCGACGAACATCATAAAGATGAGCATGAAGATCGTAGCCGTGCTCAGACTAAAGATGTCGGCGGTATTCAGACCGGCCGATCGAACCGAGACGCTTTGGAACATAGCGATGATCGATTTCTCGACGAAATTGTGCTCGGACAGTGTCGTATTCCATTCGGCAACGAGGTAGAGCACCATTCCGATCACGATCAATAGCATGTGAGTGCGGACGGCGAGGATAGTACTCATGTGCGGGCGCTTCCACGGATGCTTCAATCGATCCCTCATATTACTCGGAGTAAAGAGGTCAAACATGACTGTAAAGCCGAACGCTCCCAAGAGGATGAGGACAGCTACTACGATATGGATCAAGTAGGCGTCGCGGATGAAGGTCGAGTACATTCCATCTGTAAACGTGGAGAATCCACCGTTGTTAAAGGCAGAGATAGAGTGGAAAATGCCAAAGAAGAACTTGTCACCTTCGCTTTCGAAAGGCATGTCAGGGGTGATCAGGAAATAGATCAAGAGTCCGCCTACCAACTCGATCACCACACTCAAGGTGAACACCTTGATCAACATTCCCTTGGCGGTGAAGAAGGCGTCTTTTGTGATGAAATCCTCGATGATATCGTCCTGCTTCAAACCGAATCCGGCACGGTTCAGGAAGGCAGCCAAGTAAGCGAAAGACACGATGTTCAGTCCCCCCAACTTCATCAGCAACATGATGACGAATTGCCCCTTGAACGTGAAAAAGGTAGCCGTATCCTCGACGATAAGTCCGGTTACGCAAGTGGCGCTGACTGAAGTGAACATGGCATCAATGAATCCCATCGATCCATTATTGGTCGTCATTTCCGGAAGCATCAGGAGTACCGTACCTAAGCCACAAAGCACCAGGAAACTAGCAATGAATATGCTGGAAGGGTGGAGCTTGATATTCGATATCAGGTTGGTATTGTCACTCAGCTCCAGCAGCACCACAATGAAGAGATAGACCTGCAGGAAGACCACACTCACCGCTGCGAGGCTTTCGAATCCGATAGATTTGAACACCGTCTGCAGGATCAGTGTATCGAAGAGGTTGTAACTGATCCCTTCAAGGAGCAGGAAGAGTACCATGATCCCTTCGAACCAGTTTTCCCGGATGAAGACCCGTGGTGAAAAGTCGTAGAAGACCTTGGCCAAGTAGTGGATCACATAGAATCCGAACGAGATCTCAACGATGCGTTGAAGCATTCGTTTGGTCTCCGTGTCGTGATTGAATCCGTGGTAGTAAAAAAGGCTTCCGATGGCGATCATCGAGATCAGGATGCTAAGCACCTTGAGTCGACGTAGGTTCTTCGTCTTACTGTTGTAGATGAAAAGGTTGATCTTTTCGCGAAGCGACCGAATATCCACTTTAGAGCAATTTTGCGACTTCGTTTGACAAAGCTTCTTGGGTAATGGAGACCACACCCGGATATTGGCAAACCCATCCGGCAGCTACATTCGAAATGAAAGCGATCTCTTCCAAAGTGAGACCGGCATTCAACCCTGCTGTTGCCGTGGCAATGACCGTATCTCCGGCACCTGAAACGTCCGCAATGTTCCGCTTGAACGCAGGTAGGCGATGCGATTGGTTACCATCTGTGATGAACATGCCCTCGGCTGAAAGGGTAAACAAGGCAATATCCACCGGCATCTTGTCTCTCAGGAGGTGGAAGGCTATCATCAGGTCTTCATCAGAGGTCGACATTTCGGGCCAATTCAGTCCGTCTTTCAACTCCTTCAAATTGGGCTTGAACAAGGTCGCCCCGGTATAACCGAAGAAATTCCTACGCTTCGGGTCAACGGTCACCTTGATGTCGGATTCCTTCGCCACTTCCATGATCTGAGCCACGAGCGCTTCGGAGATCACCCCCTTGTCGTAGTCCTCAAAGATGATGGCATCCGGCTTTTCGAGGTGGATCACAGCCTTGATCCGGTCGAAGAGAATTCTATCGTCGTGCTCGCCGAGCGGACTGCGTTCCTCCTCATCGATGCGCAGCATTTGCTGATAGCCACTGATGATCCTCGTTTTTACCGAGGTAGTGCGTCGGCCACTAGGGATCAAGCCTTCGTCATTCAATCCAGCTTCTCGGAACAGATCGGTGACCTTCTTAGCGGTCGGATCATCTCCAATGGTCGAGCACATGATGCTCGTTACTCCGAGGTCCTTCGTGTTCAATGCCACGTTCGCGGCACCTCCTAGGCGATACTCCTTCGACTTCAGTTCCACGATCGGAACGGGCGCCTCTGGAGAGATCCGCGACACCTCTCCTCGGTAGTAGGCGTCAAGGATCACATCGCCGATGACGAGAACCTTTTGTTGAGTAAAGGAAGCGATCGCTTCTAGGATGCGGTTCTTATCCATTACTGGAGTTGCTCAATGGCCTTTCGGATACGATCCAAGGCTGTTTTTAGTTCTTCTTCGCTTGCTGCATAGCTGAGGCGAATGTAGTTGTCGGCGCCAAAAGCAGAGCCGGGTACCGTGGCCACGTGGGCTTCGTTGATCAGATACATGCAGAGATCGGTGGCATTCTCGATCACTTGGTCGTTGAATCGCTTTCCAAACAATTCAGAGACCTTAGGAAAGAGATAGAAGGCCCCTTCCGGACGATTGCAAACGAAGCCCGGTATGTTGGATAAGCCTTCGATCATGATCTCGCGTCGCTTCGAAAAGGCATTGACCATATCGCTCAAGTCCTCTTCTAGCACATACATGGCAGCCCTTGAAGCCATTTGACTGATGCCTGACGCTCCACTGGTGAATTGACCTTGCATCTTGGTGCAGGCCTTTGCTATCGTTTTATTCGCCGCGATATAGCCAATCCGCCCTCCCGTCATGGCAAAGCTTTTTGAAACTCCATTCACCACGATCAATCGGTCGTACAGCTCTGGGATCTGTGCCAGGCTGAAGTGCTTTTCTTCAAATCGGATGTGCTCGTAGATCTCAGCCGAGATGATGTAGGTGTTGGGGTAACGCTTGAATACTTCGGCCAGTGCGCGCAATTCGTCTTCAGAGTAGGCGCCACCTGTTGGATTGGACGGAGAGGAGAACATAAATAATTTGGTATCCTCCGTCAGCGCATCGTCCAACTGTTGTGGGGTGATCTTGAAATTTTGTTCTACACCGGCATTCACCGTGATCATCTCTCCATCAGCGAAATTGACCATGGCTTCATATGAAACCCAATATGGTGCGGCCACGACCACTTTATCCCCCGGATCGATCAAACAAAGCACCACGTTCATCAGGCTTTGCTTGGCTCCTGTGGAAACGACGATCTGATCAGGAGTGTAAGATAGCTGGTTGTCTCTTCGGAGCTTTTCTACGATCGCCTCCCTTAATTCCACTAATCCGGGAACGGGAGTATAGTGACTGTAGTTGTCCTTGATCGCTTGGATGCCTGCCTCTTTGATGATGTCAGGTGTGTTGAAGTCAGGCTCGCCGAGGCTCAGGTTGATGACGTCGTGACCCTGGGCTTTGAGGTCTCGGCTGCGTTGCGACATGGCGATCGTCTCTGACTCGGCCATTCGCTCGATGCGTGAAGAGAGTATGCTCATCAATAGTGAATGTGTGGCAAATCTAAAGATTTGCTTGTCTCATGGTGGGCAAATCAGGTGAGGTATTCAACAGGTGCTTCACGTAGCACACGACTTGTGTTTCGTGGGTAGAGCATCAGAAGATTTGTCATCTTTGCGGCATGAGTGTCATGAGTGCAATTGTCTTTGTGGTCGCCGTACTGGGGACGGGCGCCGCGATCGTGGGAGTGGTCTATGTGATGTTGAAGCAATACTTCGACCAGCAGCAGGTACAGTTGGATCGAGAGTGGAAGGAGCGCAAGAAGAAGGATTACCTCCCATTACAGGTGCAGGCCTATGAGCGCTTGATCCTCTATCTCGAGCGGATCAATCCGGAGCGACTCGTCTTTCGTGTGAACAAGCCGGGAATGAGCGCTCGCCACTTACAGTCTGAGATTCTCAAGATCATCCGTGAGGAATTCGATCACAACCTAGCCCAGCAGCTGTACATCGGCGTCGATGCTTGGGAATCGGTATTAGCGGCGCGAAATGAGACCATCAATATCTTGAACAAAGCCGCGGAGCGGGTGCACAAGGACTCGAATTCCCTGGAGTTCTCTCAAGCGATCCTTGAAGTTTCGGGTAGCCGAGAAAAGCTTCCGACGGATATCGCCATTCGCATTCTGAAGAAGGAGTTTCAAGCCAAGGTAAAGGCCTAGTCTAGGGTCAGGTGCTTGAGTCGTTCGATGATCTGCAACGACGCCGAGAATTCATTCAATTTCCCCTGAAGTACGTCGTCTTTGAGCGATTGTACATCCCCAGAACGACCGAGTTGCTGTAGCACGTATTCGTAAATGCTCAGTTCAGTAAGCTTTTCGAAGGCTCTTTCTTGCTGTTCTCTGCGGCGTTCTGAAAAATGGTCGTTTGATCTCATGTGGTCGATCATTTGCTTCACGGAAGTCCAGGTCTCCTTCACCCCTTCGTCATGAAGGCCTGATGCCGTGAGTACTTTGGTTTCCCAACCATGGTGCGCAGCAGGGAAGAGGTGGAGCGCCATTTGAAGCTGCTTCTTCGCTTTTCTGGCGGCTTCGATGTTGCTTCCATCTGCCTTGTTGATCACAATGAGGTCGGCGGCCTCCATGATACCCCGCTTGATGCCTTGGAGGTCATCGCCCGTGCCGGGCATGGCTAGCATAAGGAAACAATCGGTGATGTTGATGACTTCCGTTTCGCTCTGTCCTACACCCACGGTCTCTACGATGATCGTATCAAACCCCGCGGCTTCGCAAAGGAGCATCGATTCTCGGGTTCGCGCCGCGACACCACCCAGGGTGCCACTGGAAGGACTAGGTCGAATGAAGGCATTGGCTTCCTTGCTCAAGTCTTCCATCCTGGTCTTATCTCCCAGGATGCTACCACCGGTTTTTTTACTACTAGGGTCTACCGCGAGCACAGCTAGCTTTCTTCCCTCTTGCAGCATGGTTTTGCCCAAGGATTCTATGAAAGTGCTCTTTCCTACACCCGGAATGCCCGTTATCCCCAATCGAATCGAAGGCGTGCGACGATCGTAGATCTTATCGATCAACTCCAATGCCTCCCTGCGATGCTGGGGCAAGGTACTCTCCACCAAGGTGATCGCCCGTGATAAGGTCAGCAGGTCTCCCGCGAGGAGCTTTTCTATGTCGATGGGATGAGCCATGAGGCAAAGAAATGGAATCCTGTCAAGCTGACGCTTGGGTAGTACGGTAAGATTAGTGAATCAGGTTTTCTGTTTTCCGCCCGACTGAAAAGGAGGGTGAAATGGCCTCCCCCCAATCACCAATCACTCCAAAGCATGCTGAAAGCTCACAACACGCGGAACGCAATTTCCTTTTGTGATCTCACTGACGACAACGCTGTATTGGTTGCCGATGCGGATCTGGTTGCGATCGATGAAGTCTTGGTCGATCTGCACGTCTTTCAGGGCGCCCATTTCTTGGTCTTCGAAGGCCAATTGACTTGCTTTGAAATCTAGGATGACTTCCATACGACCTTCTTCGCACTGGCTTTGGCGGATGTCGATGACCTCTGCCTTGGTATCTACGCGCTCGTAGTAGCAGTCGTTGGATGCCGTTTTGTCCTTGCAGCCATTCAGTAAAAGAACGGAGAAAAGAAAAAGTAGGGTGGTGGTTTTGACCAATCTACTTGATGAATCTACTGTTCCAAACATTCTCACTAAAGTCCTATGAGTACATGATGGCCGTAATGATCGCCATGGTCATCACCAAGCATGTGGTCATGCTGAAGATGAAAAAGCGATAAAAAAACTCGGCCTGTAAAGCTTCGAACTGTGAAGGTACGAGGAAAGCGATGATCAAACCTAACAAGCTTGAGGAAACGGCAAGTGCACCGATGTGACGGAACGGATATTTCAGGATCTCCTGATACCACTTCATGTCATCGCCCCATTGGAAGATGTAATAGAATTGACGATTAGGAAGCTCTGCCATCAAGATGGGGTCTTTCGTGCTGTCCTTCAGGTCGAAGCGCTCGGCTGGAGCGATCACGCTGAAACGGGCGAATCGCATGCCTAAACTGGATTCCAATCGCTTCACCTCGCGAATGGCCTCGCTTGGGATGTCTCCTTTGAAGAGATCACTTTCGAGAAAGCGCAGTCGAAACTTCGTGCAGATCTTTTCGATGGTCTCGATGTCAAAGCGTCTCTTCGAATCCAATCGTTCCAGACCGCCGAAGCGACTGGTGTTGGTCCCAATTCCACGTTGAATGCGGGCAGAGATGTTTTGCTCTGCCGCTAGATCCTGATGAAGAATGGCTTCTACTTCGCGGATGACCGCGTTTTGCTCAAATTCGATCTGAGCCTGTTCCAATTCCTGAAGAAGATTAATGTCTTGCATAGTCCGATCAGATAGTCTTGTTAACGTTCATTCAATTCTTTCTGGCGGTTGGAGCGGTTGCGCTTAATGCGTTTGATCTGAAACCAAATGAATATGCTAAAGAAAGCGGTGAGCATCAATAGGACGAAGGCCAAAACCGCGTATTCTCCAGGCTTCATTCTCTTTCAACGCTCAATATCACAAATGGTTCGTGGCAATCAGATCAATCCCAAAAATAGCAGTATGGAAATAATGATCATCAAGATCCCGACGATATTCTGAATAAATCCGATCGTGATCTTCTTCAAGAGGTAGCGACCTAATATCGCTCCTCCAAAGGCAGCCAGTGTGGCTCCGACCATCATGGTGGTCATCGACTCTAGTTGCGCCAAGTCAAAACTGGTCGCGTAGGTGGTGATGCGCATGGTGTCGACAAAGCAAGCAATGACCACTCCGGTGGCGATGAATTGTTCCTTGGAGAGGTTCACCTTTACTAGGAAGGCACTCCGCAACGCTCCCTGATGTCCGGAGAGTCCGCCAAAGAATCCGCTCAGCACACCGCCAGGAATCAACCACTTCTGGTCGAGTTGGACATCCTTCATCTTGGGAAGAAGCTCACTCAGGGCGAAGAATAGGATCAGTCCCCCTATGACGAGGTTCAAATAGGTCGTCTCAAACCCGAGGAAGGAAACTACCGAATCACTTTCGCTTAGCCAACTCAAAAGCTTGGCTCCACCGTAGGCGCCTACTAATGCCGGGACGCCGAATTTCAACACTACTCGAAGCGCCGTATAACGACCGATGAGTACCAATTTGAACAGATTGTTGAGGAAATGGACGATGGCCGTGGCGGCAACGGCGATTTCAGGAGGAAAGAAAAGGATGAAGGCAGGCGTGAGCATCGTGCCGAGTCCAAAACCCGAAAAGAAGGTGAGCATGGAGGCGCCGAAGGCTACTAGGATGACGATGATTTCTTCCATAAAAAAAACCGGAGAGCGAACTTGCTACAAGCTGACCCTCCGGTGAAGCACCCCTAATTCCTGAAATAAGAATTATTGTAGAAACGGATGTTGAGCTTGGTCACGTATAAATTCGCACTCGTTTTAGACCATAGCGGTCAAAATTACGACAAGCACACTTCTAGACACACTGAATGATGAATCTGACACGAGAAGAATCGTTGGCATGGATCGCAAGACGACGATCTGTATTTCCAAAGGAATTTGAAGAGGGGCAATTGAGCATGGATGAAGTCAAGGAGGCACTGAGCGCAGCGCGTTGGGCTCCCACGCACAAATCGACACAGCCGTGGCGCTTCATAGTATTCACAGGGGAGGCGAAGGCCAAACTGGCGCAAGTGCAGATCGAGGCGCTATACAACAAGGCGGGAAAGAGTGAAGATTCTGATACGAAAGCGAAGAAATTCCAAATGATCTCGGATCGGTCGACCGCTGTTGTAGCCGTAGTGATGAAGCGCGATGAGTTGGAACGCTTGCCTCAACACGAAGAGGAATGGGCCGTGGCGGTAGCCATTCAAAATGTCCACAACCACGCCATGTCCATGAACATCGGAATGTATTGGTCCACAGGTGCCGCGAAAGGACTTCCTGAAGTGCTGGAGTTGCTCGGCATCGGAGAGAAAGACCTTCACATGGGCTGGCTCTATATGGGACGATACTCGTCAACTAAGACACTGGTCAAGGAGCGAAATTCTGTGGAGAACTACGTAGAGTGGAGAGACTGAGTAGAATCTTTCAGCTACCTGCCCGATGTAACGTAGTGAAGGCGGGTCAACTATCAGCTTTCAGGTGTTTTTCTCTGCACTCTTAGCGATTTCCCTCCGCGCCCTTTGCGTGAACCCGAGTAGGTAGATTTCTTCACGCAAAGAAGGATTACAGACCCCCTAAAAGCGTATGTGCCCTCAGCCATTAAGGCATTGGGCACATACTATCAACCACCACTATGAAATTTCTACGTAAAGTGTCTGTCTAGAAACTCGTTCTAATTCCGAGTTGCTATATGAAACAACGCCTCTTTGACTTTGTTTGCGGTTTGTTCCCAAGAGAAGGAAATTATTTGCTTTTTTCCTTCTTGAATGAGTGTAAGTCTCTGATTATCATCAGATTCAATATTTCTCATCGCAGAAGAAATTTTTTCGTGATCGTCTGGGGAACAAAGAATTGACCCTGCGCCAGCGACCTCCGGAAGTGAGGTGTTGTTTGACGTGATCACTGGAATACCCGCTGCATACGCTTCAAGCACTGGAATACCGAAGCCTTCGAAATAGGAGGGGAAGAGCAGGGCTTCCGCTCCGCCCATGGCCATGACCAGATCGTCGATGTCCAATCGCCCGCTGAAGTGAATGTCGGCCTGGTTCGGACTTTCGCTCAGTGCTTGCTCCATCTCGGCGTACTTCCACAGAGGATTCCCGACGAGGACAAGTGCGTGTTCTCCTCCTTGCTTTCGGTAGAGGTCGTAAGACCGAATGATGCCATGAATATTCTTCCGGTAGGAGAAATTGCCGACGAAGATGAAGTAAGGTCGGCCGTTCGCAAAGCTTGTCTTGGCGGTGCTCTTTTCTTCTTCGCTCAATGGTTTGTAAGCAGGATTATATCCATTGTGAGCCACAGAGATCTTGTCTCGCGCAATGCCGTAGGTGTCGCAAATGTCTTGTGCTGAATATTCGCTAACTGTTATGATATGCTCCGCCTTCTTCGCAAAGCGAGGGAAGTAGTGACGATAGTATTTTCTGTAAGCCTTCGGAAGGTCCTGGGGCCGATGCTCGAAATTCAGATCGTGGATCACGGGCACTTGAGGCACACTCGTGCGGGGACTCAAGAAACCATCCGGACTGAAGAAGAGGTCTGCCTTCAAGCCCTTGAGCTTGGGAGGAATGCTTCGTTGGAAGTAGAGTTGGTAGAGCAAAGGATGCCTTGCCGGGGGGTAGACCACTTTTCCTTCGACGTTCGGTCCATAGATGAATCGTTCGTCAAAGGGGCGGTCGAACAAGAAAGTGAACCTCCAATCGGGAAGGTCCTTTGTGAGACGGGAGAGCACTTCGTGGGAGAACCATCCAATGCCGTCCAATTTGTTCGGCAGGAGTAATCGGGTATTTACAACGATGTGCACGGAGCGAAAGTAAGGGGAATACTTCCTTTATCGGAAGGTGGCGTCCAACGGCCGGTGATCGGAAAGCTTCACATCTTCTGTACTAAATGCCGTCAATTGCAGGCTAGGATCAACGAGGATGAAGTCGATCCGTAGAGCAGGGAAGAGTCCCAAGTACGACGCTCCGAGTCCTTTGCCGTAGTCAAGAAAGGCATCATTCAGTCCTTCTGATATCGTGGCGTAAGCATAACTGCCGGGCGTGTCGTACAAGTCGCCGCAAACGATGATCGGATAAGGAGATTCATCCATATACGTGCGGATCACATCGGATTGTTTTGCCCGGCGTTTGAATCCGCCCGAGAGTTGCTTGGTCATACGCTGGATATCCTGCCACTGCGCGTCCTGATCGTTGTTCTCGATGTGCTTGCTCAAGTCCTGTTCGATTCCTGAAATGTGCACCGAAGCCAGGTGAATGTTGAATATGCGGATCGTATCCTCGCCGATCACCACATCGGTGAAAATGGCGGCATTGTTTGCGGCTGTGTCGAGCGGAACAATTCCTCGTCCGGTAACGGGATACTGACTAAGCGTAGCGATTCCGAATTTACTCTTGCCGGAGTGCAGGATAGCCGTGTAGTGGTCATGCACCTGATTCGCGGCGAGAAACTGCTTTAGCGTATCGAGCGTGTTGAAGTATTTGCGGTCGTTGGTGTGAAAGAATTCTTGGAAGCAAATGATGCCTGGGTCCTGCTTTTCGAGGTATTGAAAGATCTGATTTCGGGTCTGCTTGTTTCCACCCCAATTGTAGAGGTCAAACAGTCGCACGTTCATACTCATGATCTCGATATCCGTTTCGGAACGTTCAGGTGGAGTGGGCCACAAATTGATGTGACGCGTAACGGCTCCCCATGTCAGCACCAGGGCCAGCAGGCCGATGAATCCAAATCTTGGTTTAGTGAAGAGCCAAAAGACCATGAAGCCCATGTTCACCGCAAGAATGGGCAAGAAGGATAGTCCCAGAAATGCCGGCCAGAGAAAGGTGTTGGGGTCGACCCGAAAGGAGTTAGCGCTCAGGAGCAGGGCAATGGCTGCGCCGATATGAGTGAAAAGCAGAACGAGCTTAACCGATCGACGCAAGCTGAACCTACGCATCAGTCCTTGTTGCTGAGCTTGAAGAGAAAGTCTTTTTCCTCTTTGGTTAGGTTCTCATAGCCCGACTTTGAGATCTTGTCGAGGATGGCGTCGGTCTTCTTTTGGATCTCTTCCTCGGCGCTGGTCTTTGATGACGTCTTAGAAGTCTTTGTGTACTTCGAAGATCGTGAAGAGGACGCTGTTGAAGAGCGGTGATCGTTTGGAACCACGCGAAGCTTAGGTTTACGCTTGAAGATCTTGGTCGAATTTTCAAAGAGGGTATAGAACGACATGGCGTAATCTTTCCCTTTGTTCAGTCCCAATACATAGAAGTACCCCATCGCCGCTCCGCCGATATGCGCGATCTTTCCACCCATGTTGACATTGAAGTCCAGTAGCGTAGAAAGGATGAAGATCACCAAGGCAACGTACTTGAGTCGCACCGACCCTAAAAGCAAGAGGTTGACCGCGTAGTCCGGGAATCTCGCTCCAGCGGCGATCATCACTCCCATGATGGCTGCCGATGATCCTACTAGGAACATTCCACCCACCGCTTCACCACCCAAGAAGAGTAGATTGTAGATCACAAGATAGAGGGCGCCTCCGGCGAGACCGGAGAGGAAATATAGACCGATGAGTCGGGCTTCACCCATCATACTTCCGAAGATCCTTCCGAACCAGTAGAGCAAGTACATATTGAAGATCAAGTGCCAAAGTCCGCCGTGGGCAAACATGTAGGTGAAAACCGTCCACGGCACCATGACCAGTTCGTTGAGTCGAGCAGGAAGACCGATCCACTGATGAATGAGGAAGTCATTTCCATCAAGGAATAGGCTCGCGATCAAATTGACCAGCAAGAAGATGCCTGCGTTGATCAGGATCATCTGACCGATGAAGTGATTTCCTCTGAATAAGCTTTTAAGATCTTCCCACATGATGAATCTGCGACTGAAGCTAAGACGATTTTTGTTACTCTAACGCCAACGCACCCCGGATCGTTCCCAAATTTTTAAAATGATGAATCCAAAGAGCATTCCACCGAGGTGAGCGAAGTGGGCCACATTGTCGCTGGCTTGAAAAGCGGAGACAAACTCCATCACACCATAGCCGATCACGAAGTACTTGGCTTTGATCGGGATAGGAAGGAAGATGAAGAACAAGCGGACGTTGGGGAACATCATTCCAAAAGCGAGTAAGATGCCGAATAGGGAGCCTGAAGCGCCTACCACATTGGGCATGTTCATGAACTTCTGCTTGTAGAGCTCCACAAAGTTTCCCGCTTCTCCCAAGAGAGTAGAGTTGTTTGGATCTTGAGCTAATGCAGGTAGTACTTCGGTATTGAAATGCTGCAGCTCGGTTCCGAGTCCTCGCATCTGACTTGGGTTGGGAAGTTCATTCGCATTGATCGAAGCGACGAACTCAGTAATGCTATTGGCCGTTGGATCGGAGGCGATGCGCCCTAATTCATCGATCACCGGAGCAATGTCCATGTAGATAGTGAGGTAGTGGAGGAAGGCTGCGCCAAAGCCGGTCAGGATGTAATAGATCAAGAACCGCTTGCTTCCCCAAGCGTTCTCTATGGCGTTACCAAACATCCATACGGCGAACATATTGAAGAAGAGGTGAGAGATATCGCCGTGCATGAACATGTAGCTCACGAACTGGAACGGACTGAAGAGCTCGCTTTGGAAATAATGAAGACCGAGGTAATCATACAAATTGATGCCCATCGACGCTTGAAACGTCACGGTGGCGAGATACATCAATCCATTGGTGATCAAAAGATTCTTTACCACCGGAGGCATCATACTCCATCTACCACCACCTATCTGCATCAATCAAAGAGTTTATCCAGCATACTTCCATTCATTAACACGAAAGTCGGCCGGCCGTTCAGATCGTGCTGCGGATCTGCACACCGCATCAACGATCGGAATAGGGATAGCATTTCTTGTGCCTGAAGCTCTTTTCCTGACTTCATGGCAGATTGTTGTGCCATACTTCGAATCACACGAAGCCGAAGTTCATTCGGTTCGGTGGGTTTGTCATGGCGTAGATCATCGATGAATCCACCGAGCACTTCTTCTACATTCACATCTGTGCAAGCGGCAGGAACAGCCCGAACGATGTATGAGTTTCCTCCAAACGACTCCAGCTCAAAGCCCATATCGTTCAGCGGCGTTTCCAACGTAGAAAGCAAGGCGGCATCCTGAGTCGACAATTCCAACGTAACCGGAAACAGACTCTGTTGAGATGCCTTCTTCTCACTCGACATGGATCGCTCGAACTCTTCAAACAACACCCGTATATGGGCTCTGTATTGGTGCATGAGAAAAATGCCTTCGGTGCTCTGGACGAGGATATATTTCAATCCCACCTGACGTACGATCGTATTGTCTTCGTCACCGGCAAGTTCGAGCACTTGCTCCGTGGGTTGGGATAATTCTTTGTCCTTGTTCAACGTGCGGTTGAGTCCTTCGTACAGCTTCTCCCAACGCTCGGTGGATCGGCGTTGTTGAAAGGTCGTGCCGCGCTCCCAATTCACCTGTCGTTGTTGCTTGCTCTCCTCGAAAGGATTGAATGTAGGGTCAACGGTAATTCCCGGTCGAGGGATCTCGGTACCCGCCTTGGGAGGAGGGATGTCAAACGTAGTTTCCCGATCAAAGTCTAGGGATGGTGAGACGTGATACTGTCCGATCGATCGTTTCACGGAACTCCTCAAGATGGCGTAGATGCTGCGTTCTTCTTCGAATTTGATCTCAGTCTTGGTAGGGTGAATATTCACGTCGATGCGCTCCGGGTCCACTTCAAAATAGATGAAGTAGGAGGGATGGTACTTGGACGGAATCAGATCCTCAAAGGCTTTTTGAATGGCTGAATGGAAGTAGGGACTCTTGAAGAAGCGTCCATTGACAAAGAGGAATTGCTCTCCGCGCGTCTTTCTCGCTGCTTCTGGTTTGCCGATGAATCCGGTCACCTTGACCAGATCGGTGGCTTCTTCGACCGGAACAAGTTTTTCGTTGTAGCTCTTTCCAAAGATCGCCGTGATGCGTTGTCTGAGATTGCTCTTCGGAAGAAAGAACAGCTCCTGATCGTTGTGATACAATTTGAACTCGATTCCCGGCTTGACCAGAGCCACCCGCTGAAACTCATCGATGATGTGCCGCATTTCTACGGCGTCGCTTTTCAAGAACTTGCGTCGAACGGGGACATTGAAGAACAGGTTCTTCACGGAAATGGTCGATCCCTGTTCGTGCGCACACGACTCCTGCATCTTGACCTTGGATCCTTCGACGACGAGATGTGAACCCACATTTCGGCTGGCCGAACGAGTCTTCATTTCCAATTGAGCTACTGCCGAAATACTCGCCAATGCCTCACCACGGAAACCCATGGTCTTGATGTGAAAGAGGTCTTCAGTCGATGCGATCTTAGAAGTGGCGTGCCGTTCGAGGCTCATGCGAGCATCCGCTTCGGTCATACCCTCTCCATCGTCCACAACCTGAACGAGGGTGCGACCCGAGTCCTTAACGATCAACTGAACTTGCGTAGCTCCCGCGTCAACACTATTCTCCATTAACTCCTTCACGACCGATGCGGGTCGCTGGATCACCTCTCCCGCGGCGATCTGATTCGCCAACGAGTCCGGAAGCAATTTGATGATGTCTGCCATTCACCTGCAAAGGAAGAAACCTTGACGGAAAATGAAGAATGAATAATGAACAATGGTGAATTGATGTTTACTTCAACCTCAACTTCAACCTCAACTTCAACTGCAACTTCGAATTTGGAATTAGGTATTAGAAGGGAGGCGACTGCCTATCTACCGAAGGGAGATCTCGCCACCGTGGAGACGTAGCACTGCGTACTTCCTACTCAACAACTCCCCATTCCCATCTCCCCAAATCCGCGTTACCTTCGCAGCCGTGAAATTCGAATTGCAAAGCATCGACCCGAAGTCTTCCGCTCGAGCGGGTAAGATCACTACCGATCATGGCGAGATCCAAACGCCCATCTTCATGCCGGTTGGTACGGTGGCATCGGTCAAGACGGTGCATCAGCGTGAGCTGAAGGAGGATATCCAAGCACAGATCATTCTGGGGAATACCTATCATCTCTATCTGCGTCCCGGAATGGAGATCTTGGAAGAGGCCGGCGGATTGCACCAATTCATGAATTGGGATCGACCCATTCTCACCGATAGCGGCGGCTATCAGGTCTATTCTCTAGCCCAGAATCGAAAGATCACCGAGGAAGGAGTTACGTTTCAATCGCATATCGATGGTTCACGTCAGTTCTTTTCACCTGAGAGTGCTATGGACGTGCAGCAACAGATCGGAGCGGATATCATCATGGCCTTCGATGAATGTCCACCCTATCCATGTGAGAAGGATTACGCCGAGAACAGCATGCACATGACCCATCGTTGGTTGAAGCGCTGCTGTGATCATTTTGATGCTACTGACGGTAAGTATGGCTACAGTCAGACCTTGTTTCCGATCGTTCAGGGAAGTGTCTACAAGGACCTACGAAAAGCTTCGGCGGAGTATATCGCCAGCATGAACCGAGAGGGGAATGCCATTGGTGGTCTCTCTGTGGGTGAGCCGCACGAGATGATGTACGAGACCACCGACCTCGTCTGTGACATCCTGCCCGAGGACAAGCCGCGCTATCTGATGGGCGTGGGTACGCCGGAGAACATCCTCGAGTGCATCGCATTAGGCGTGGATATGTTTGATTGTGTCCTGCCGACTCGGAATGCCCGACATGGATTGATCTATACTTGGGATGGCATCGTGAACGTGAAGAATAAGAAATGGGAAAACGATTTCTCTCCTCTCGATTCGAAGGGCACTGCCTACGTGGATTCGGAATATTCACGGGCTTATGTGCGACACCTTTTTGCCAGTGGCGAGATGTTGGGTCCACAGATCACGAGCATTCACAACCTCGCTTTTTATCTCGATCTCGTTTCGCAGGCCAGACAACATATATTAGAAGGCGACTTCGCAGCTTGGAAGGACGCGACCGTTCCTAAGATCACGCAACGACTCTAATTGAAGATCCTCGACCTCTATATCATCAAGCGGTTCCTGTTGACCTTCGTGTTCATCATGGCCCTCATCATGCTCATTGCCATCATCTTCGATGTGAGTGAGCAGATCGATGATCTGATACGCACGCGGGCTCCGCTCTCGAGTATACTCTTCAATTACTACAAGAACTTCGTGCTTTTCTATGGCAACTTGTTCAGTCCACTACTCACCTTCATTGCGGTGATCTTCTTCACGAGCCAATTGGCGAATCGAACCGAGATCGTGGCGATGCTGAGTGGGGGGGTGAGTTTTAGTCGACTCATGTGGCCGTACTTTATCAGTGCCACCATCTTGGCTGCGGGTTCTTTTTACTTGAACAACTACCTCGTGCCGAAGGCGAATCGCGAGAGGATGGAATTTGAGTCGGAGTACATCCACACCTACAAGCGAACCTTGAACCAAGGGATCCACAAGCAGATCAAGCCCGGGGAGATGATCTACTTCGAGAAGTTCAATTCGAAGAACAATGTGGGATATCGATTCACCTTGGAGGAATGGGATGGCGTAGATCTGAAGAAGAAGCTGTTTGCCAACTATGTGAAGTGGGATACGGCTGCTTCTCAGTGGACGCTAGAAAATTATTACATCCGTACCTATTATGGTAATCACGAAAATGTAGTTGAAGGAAAAGCTCTGGATACGGTCCTGGCCTTTACGCCGGATGAGTTTGCTAGTCGGATCGAGGATACGCAACGGATGGATGTCAATGAGCTCAATGAATTCATCGAGGAACAGCGGCTCAAGGGCTCGCCGAATATTCCGTACTACCTAATCGAGAAACATACTCGGAACGCCTTACCGTTTTCGACCTATATCCTAACCTTGATCGGCGTGGCAATGAGTAGTCGGAAGGTGCGTGGAGGCATCGGGGCTCATATTGCCGCGGGACTGGCGTTGGCTGTGACCTACATCCTGGCGATGAAGGTGAGTACGGTCTATGCTACGAATGCGGGTCTCAACCCGTTGATCGCGGCATGGGTGCCAAATATTCTCTATGGTATCTTGGCGGTTTACATCTACATCAAGGCGCCGAAATAGCCTACAATCCGCATTCTCCTTCTTCGTAGTCAGGCACGCCGTTGCAACTCGCGCTACAAGCATTCCCGTAAGTGTTACCGTCACAGCCGCATACCGGATCGTACTCCATGGTGCACAAGCAATCTTCGATAGGTTCACTCGTTACACAGCGGTCGCAGCTCAACAGAAGGCTGCCAATTCCAAATACAAGGGTGAATAGCAAGATCGATCTCATAGCGGGTGATTTCAAGGATTTAGACGTAATTCGTACGTACAACGATGGAAAGTAAGCGTAAATTTTCCTTGAATCTCATTTTTTTGCTGGCGCTGAACCTGTTGGTGAAGCCTTTTTACCTGTTTGGGGTGGAAGTGGGTGTTCAGAACGAGGTCGGAGCAGAGGAGTACGGACTCTACTACGCCATGTTCAATTTCACCTTCCTATTCAACGTCCTGCTCGATCTGGGGATCAATAATTTCCAGAAGATCAAAGTAGCGCAGGACGAGTCGGCCGGCATCCAGAACATGGCGACGTTACTGCCTATGAAGATCATGCTGGGAGCGTTTTACATTGTGGTCACCGTATTGGTAGCGCTGATCATGGACTTCGAAGGGCGGTACTGGTTCTTCATCGGTTGGTTGATGCTGAATCACGTCTTATCGACCTTTCTGCTCATGCTTCGCGCTAACCTTTCCGGACTCCATCTTTTTATTAGAGACAGCATCCTCAGTGTCACGGATCGCTTGCTCTTGATTGGCGGGGTAGGCTTTGCCTTGTGGTTCGGAGCCGATGCTTTTTCAATCGAACACTTCGTGCTCTTCCAGACCGGTTCGTATTCTGCAGCGATCATCTTGGCGCTGATCATGACACCGAAGCTCGGACAGTGGATGAAGTTCGACCTCAACCTGAAAGCGGTGATGAACATGGCGCGCCAGACTTGGCCGTTTGCGCTGTTGATCCTCCTGATGACCGCCTACAATAAACTCGATGGCATCATGCTCGAGCGCCTTTCCGATCAAGGAACATTAGAGGCGGGGATCTACGCCCAGGCTTATCGGATCTTGGATGCCGGCAACAGTTTTGCCTTTCTGTATGCCGGGTTGTTATTGCCGCTGTTCGCACGATTACTGCACGCAGATCGAAGGATGGATGAGGTGAGAGCGCTGGTCGATCAGGCTGCGCGTTTTCTCATCGCGCCGGCGGGAGTGGTGTTCATCCTTACGTTTTTCTATGGTGAGTGGATCATGGATCTGCTCTACGATGCCCATGCTGATGAAAGTGCAAAGAGCCTGATTTGGTTGATGGGATCCTTCGTGTTCATCGCCTCGGGCTATGTGTTTGGTACGCTGATTACAGCCGCCATGGACTTGAAATGGATGAATCGTATTGCGCTGGTGACGGTGCTATTGAATGTCGGACTCAATTTCTGGCTCATCCCGAGCATGGGAGCAGAAGGTGCGGCGATGACGAGCTTCGTCAGTCTAGGATTCATGGCGGTCGGACAGATCATTTACTCCATGGTCAAGTACCAATTGAACTCGTGGAACTGGGTGATTCGTGCGGGCGGATTGTGGCTGGTTACGCTGTTGGCGGTTTACGGGGTAGCCAAACTTGGATTCTTGCCGCTATACGCCTTGGTGATCACGGCGGTGGTGGTTTCAGTAGCGTTTTTCTTGTTCGTGGCTGATTTGAAGGGAGTCCGAAAGCTCTTGCAGTCCCGAGGTTCTGATTCCGGGTAGGGATAGGAGCGGCATCCTCTGATGAGCGTAGTGAAGAAGAGATACAGCGGATAGCCCTGCCCTGAGCTTCGCCGAAGGGGCCCGCACACAAGAGAAGAAACAGACAATCTCCGCAAGCATTCTTCGTTCTCGCTCTCCACAGCAAAGCCTTACCTTTGCAAACTTCAAATAAACCATTGACTGAACCCATGGAAGACAAGGAGTACCAAAAGAACTTCGACTCGACGAATTTGATCATGTTCCTCTTGCGCTATCGCAAGCCAATTTTGATCATTTCTTTCACCGCTGCGCTCGTTTCGGCGGTTGTTTCATTGATGATCCAAGAGAAATTCCTCTCTACGGTGATCCTTTTCCCAGCTGCGACGAACTCGATCTCGAAGTCGTTGATGGCGGAGGATTTCAGTGGTCGACAGGATATCAACGCCTTTGGTGAGGAGGAAGAAGCGGAGCAGTTGCTTCAGATCCTCAACTCTGACGAGATCGAAGGCTACATCCGTGAGAAGTACAATCTGATGCAGCACTACGGCATCAAGAACGACGAGAAGTTTGCCTTGACCAATACGGTGAAGGAATATCAAGACAACGTTCAATTCAAGCGTACAGAATTCAATTCAGTTCGTATCGACGTGCTAGACCACAGTGCGGATACAGCGGCGCTGATCGCGAATGACATTGCGGATCGACTCGATTACGTTCGTACGCGAATGCAGCACGATCGTGCCCAGCAGGGTCTGAAGATCATCGAGCAGGAGTACATCCAGATGCAGGAGTACATGAAGTCGATGGAGGATTCATTGACGGCCATTCGTCGTAAAGGACTGACCGACTTCGAAGTGGAGATCGAGCAGTTGACGAAGGCGTATTACGAGGCATTGGCCAAGGGTAATAGCAGTTTGGTGAAGGAACTTGAGAAGAAGATCGAGATCTTCCAAGAGTATGGTTCGGCATACCTGTCTCTAACGGAAAACTTGGAATTTGAACGCGAGCAACTGGCCTTGCTTCGTGCCAAGTACGAAGAGACCAAGGCGGATGCGGAAGAAAGCTTGACCGCCAAGTTCGTGGTGAACCGTGCATGGCCGGCTGAGAAGAAGGCGTATCCGATCCGTTGGTTGATCGTGTTGGTTAGTGCACTCTCGGCATTCTTGCTGACCATCTTGGGCATCATTGCCATTGAGAACTTCAAGAAGTTCAAGACCACCTAAGCCCAGCCCGTGCTCACGGAGGTTCAAAAACATCGATTGCTTTACGGCATAGGCGCTGCCTTCATTACGGCATTGGCGGTCTTCCTGTACTTTGAACAGTACTGGTTTGTCGGCATACCGATCGCCTTGGCCATTGTGGGCGTTTCCCTTTTTCGCTTGGATTGGCTTTTTCTGCTGATCACGATGCTTACGCCGCTTTCAGTGAATGTGGAGAACATCGGCGGTGGGTTCGGTCTTGCACTGCCTACGGAACCGCTGATCTTCGGGCTCATGCTCGTATTTCTCTTGCGGGTGTTCCACGACGGCTACTTCGACTCCAAGGTCATGCGTCACCCGCTGACGCTAGTGATCTTCATCAACCTCAGTTGGATATTGATCTCGTCCTTTACCAGCGCAGAACCTTTGGTCTCCTTCAAGTTCTTTCTTTCGAGACTTTGGTACGTGACGGGATTCTTCTTCATCGCTACCCAGGTCTTCCGCGATCCGAACAACATTCGTCGTTTCTTGTGGATGTTCATCGTCCCACTGACGATCGTTGCCATCTATACTATTGTCGTGCATTCCACGCACAACTTTGACCAA
>Ga0181577_10000917_pt1 | contig 23766 bp, 28 predicted proteins | sample 101ome_21_FD_132468 | JGI IMG/M metagenome (GOLD analysis project Ga0181577, IMG submission 132468) | Coastal salt marsh microbial communities from the Groves Creek Marsh, Skidaway Island, Georgia - 101413BT metaG (megahit assembly) | ecosystem: Environmental > Aquatic > Marine > Intertidal...
CAGGCGACGAGTCCTGCGTGAGCTCTTGTGCTCCAGGTTGTGACGCATGTTGATCTGCTGCTTCATGAGCTTGCCGCTGCCAGTAAAGCGGAAACGCTTTTTGGCGCCCGAGTGGGTCTTCATCTTCGGCATAATCTCTCCTCTTATTTCTCTTCAGTCGCCTGCGCGCTCTGGTCTTGAGCGCGCTTTGCTTCGGCTCTTGCCTCAGCCTTGTTCTTCAATGGCCCAATTACCATGACCATGTTTCGGCCATCGATCGATGGGTTGGACTCGACAACACCGTATTCGCCTGCCTCTTCTGCCAGTCGCTGCAGCAGCTTCACTCCCATTTCTGGGCGAGACTGCTCACGACCGCGGAAAACGACCATGACCTTTACCTTGTCGCCGGCCTTGAGGAACTTACGCACCTGACCAACCTTGGTGTCAAAGTCGTGGTCATCGATCTTTAGACCGAATCGCACCGTCTTCAACACGGTGTTGACCTGGTTCTTGCGGGCCTCGCGAACCTTCTGGGCTGCCTCGTACTTGAACTTTCCATAGTCCATGACTTTGCAGACGGGAGGATTCGAACCCGGGGCAACCTCAACCAAGTCGAGATCGTTGTCCTGGGCCATTCGCAGAGCCTGCTCGATATCCACCACTCCGACCTGTTCACCCGTTGGGCCAATTAGTCGGACTTGAGGGACACGAATACGCTCGTTGATGCGCGGATCGCTGATGTTTGCTCCTTAAACCATTTGTGGACTCGCCCGGACGGGCATGCAGAAACAGATCAGCGCTCTAACCCGATGAACCTTAGAGTCGGTTGTCAGGTGGGATTGCAATCCACTTCTTCACTGAGACTAAGCTCAGAGCCTCGGTTACTCTAGCAGAGTAGAGGCAGAAACAGAAGAGGCAAATTGGAAAGTGAAGCTCGCGACATCGCAGAGGTCCCTGCGGTCGAAATTATCAATGCGTCCGCGGTTCACCTGATGAGTGCTGCCGCGGTTCAGTGTGGTCTGACTGAGGATGTGCCGGCGGATCTCGATGAGGCCCGAAAGCTCATCAACGCCCTCGCCGGATTAGTGACGGCGTCTGCCGCTGAAATCGGCGACCACCACGCTCGGCCTCTTCGAGACGGCCTCAGGTCACTGCAGCTCGCCTTCCGCGAGGCCTCAAGCATCCCAGACGCCCCCGGTCAGGGACCGGGCGAGAAATACACCGGCTCGGTTATTTAGCAACAACCAGGCGGTAACCAATGGAATCTACCTGGCGCTGAAAGTCTTCACTGCGCAACTCATCGGTGAAGGAAGTTAGCAGCCCTTTGACCTCTTCGGCCGGAACCGGCTGCAGGGCAATTTGGATGATCAGCTCTGCATGAGAAAGATCGCTGTTTGGATCTCCGTCAAAAAGATCGACTGCGCTAATCAATGGATAACCGTCCGCAACCCGCACGGCCCAATCCTGAACCCACGGGTCTTGATGTGGCGGGGTCCACTCCAAGCCCTGAGCCAATGCGGCGAGCGCCGGGCGACGGATTGCAATTGGGTTTGTCGCCGGATTCAGAATGACCCTGCTGTGACCCTCGGAGGCGGCCGCAAGAGCTACACGCGCAGCCTCCACCGGCACAGGACGTGCCTCAGAGTTCCAGGCCTGCATGTCGGCGACCGAGCTGAAAACCGGTATGGCGGTTTGCTTATCTGGGGTAGATACAGCAACAATCGCCAAATCGGCGCTCTTATCGACCGTCTGGCCGTGCGCACCCTCGCCCGATTCGCCCAGCGATGCCACCAGTGGCACCAAAAGTCTCGCGGACCCCAACGCAGCAACTAGCGCCTGCTTATCTACTGGCCTATCTGCGAGCACCGCAGCCAGCTGAGCTGGCGTACTGCCGTCATCATCGGCCCATGCGTTACCTTCGAAGCTTCGCCCCTCCCAAGGAACCCCGGCCGAATCGTGAAACTTGTCGCTCACTTTCCCTCCGAGACTTCAAGCGCCTGTTCGAGCGTGAACTTCTTGGCGTATAGCGACTTACCTAGAATCGCCCCCTCGAGTCCCAGCGGAACCAGTTCAACAAGTGCCTTTATGTCATCGAGCGAGGAAATGCCGCCGGATGCCACTACCGGCTTATCGGTGCGATCCATGACGCTTCTTAGTAGGTCAAGGTTTGGGCCTCGCAGCGTTCCGTCCTTTGTTACATCTGTCACCACATAGCGAGCACAACCAGCATCGTCCAAACGCTGAAGTGTTTCGTATAGATCGCCACCCTCTTTGGTCCAGCCTCTTGCCGCCAAAGTGGTGCCGCGAACATCCAGCCCAACGGCAATCTGCTCTCCGAATCGGGCAATCACGCGCTCGGTCCACTCTGGGTTTTCGAGAGCGGCAGTTCCAAGGTTCACTCGCGCTGCACCCAGCTCCAGCGCCGCCTCGAGTGAGGCATCGTCTCGGATGCCTCCCGATAGCTCAATCTTCACACCTTCGGAAGCCTGCACAACCTCGGCAATCACGCCGCGGTTGTTTCCTCTACCGAAAGCCGCATCCAAATCAACCAGGTGGATCCACTCAGCTCCAGCGCCAATCCAATCCTGCGCGGCGGCCAGGGGGTGGCCGAAATCTTCCTCGCTGCCAGCCTCGCCTTGGGTTAGCCTGACGGCCTTTCCGTCGGCCACATCAACTGCTGGTAGTAGTTCAAGTTTCATTGTCTCTCCTAAATCGATTCAATCCAGTTGCGCAGCAGTTTCAAGCCGGCCGGACCACTTTTTTCTGGGTGGAACTGGGTAGCAGACAGGGGGCCGTTCTCTACAGCTGCCAGAAATCTATCCCCGTGCGTCGCCCAGGTCAGGCTGGCAGGTATGAACGGCGGTTGGATATCAAGCTTCCACTCCCTCGCGGCGTAGGAGTGCACGAAGTAAAAACGCTCATCCTCGATGCCGGCAAAAAGCGTACTGCTTGCATCCGGCTCAACTTTGGTCCAGCCGATGTGGGGCAGAGTTGGGGCCTCAAGCTGCTCCACAACCCCCGGCCACTGCCCCAGTCCCTCGGTGTCCAGTCCGTGCTCCACGCCGTGCTCAAACATCACCTGCATACCAACGCAAATCCCCAGCACCGGACGCGATGCAGTGAGCCTCTTGTCAATGACGCTCGAGACTCCGGCAGCGTTGAGCTTTTCCATAACAGCCGAAAAGGCACCCACTCCAGGGATGACCAAGCCGTCGGCCTCGCTGATGGCGCTTCGATCAGCCGTGAGCTCGACATCGGCGCCGGCCTCAGTTAGCGCGCGGCAGGCCGAATGAACATTGCCGCTGCCGTAATCAAGAACTGTGACCTTTTTGGTCACAGGCTGCCCTTGGTGGATGGAACTCCAGCCACTTTTGCATCAAGCTCGACTGCCTGGCGAAGCGCGCGAGCGAAAGCCTTGAACTGTGCTTCGGCAATGTGGTGTGCATCACGCCCAGCCAACACGTTGACGTGCATGGTAATGCCAGCATTGAAGGCGATTGCCTCAAAGACGTGTCGCACCATGGAGCCGGTGAAGTGGCCACCAATCAGGTGATATTCGAAGCCGGCTGGCTCACCGGAGTGAACCAGAAATGGCCGGCCAGAAATGTCTACAACAGCAGATGCCAGCGCCTCATCCAGGGGAATCGTGGCATTGCCATAGCGAGAAATGCCCTCTTTACTGCCAAGCGCCTGCTTCAGAGCCTGGCCAAAAACAATTGCAACATCCTCAACGGTGTGGTGCACGTCTATCTCCGTGTCACCACTGGCCTTGACGGTCAAGTCAATAAGTGAGTGCTTTGACAGAGCAGTGAGCATGTGGTTGTAGAACGGAACCGTTGTCTCAATGCTGCTCTTACCGGTGCCATCCAGGTTCAGCTCGAGCGATACGCTCGACTCGCTGGTCTGTCGATCAATCTTGGCAATGCGGTTCATTAGAGCGCCTTTGTTTGGGATGTCCCTAGTCTAACCAACAAGCAGGCTGAGCTCAGCGAGCAGTTTGGTAGTTTCCGCCTCTGTTCCGGCGGTCATGCGCAACGATCCTGGAATTCCCACATTCCGAATCAGCACACCTGTGGCCAACAGCTTCTGGAAAACATCCTCGGGATCGTCAAATCCGCCAACCAGCACGAAATTTGCATCCGACGGTACTGGCGACAGTCCCCAGGAGCGGGTTGCTTCGATAATTCGATCTCGCTGGATCTTTATCTGCTCGACGTTTGCCAGCATTAAATCACTGTGCTGTAGGGCGGCTAAGGCTGCCGCCTGGGTCAGGGCTGAGAGGTGGTAGGGCAATCGGACCACCCGCATGGCGTCGACCACAGAAGGATCCGCGGCCATGTAGCCAACCCTGGCGCCAGCAAAGGCGAACGCCTTGCTCATGGTGCGAGAGACAACTAGGCGCTCTCGACCTTCCAGCATCGGCACTGCTCCCGCCGCGCTCGAAAACTCCGCATAGGCCTCATCGACAATCAAAATTCCCGATGTGGCCTCGTAGGCAGCGGCGATCAACTCTTGAGACGCTGGGGTGCCTGTTGGATTATTCGGTGCGCAAATGATTACGATGTCGGGATCGTGCTCCCGAATCTGCTGGACAACCTGGTCCTCACGCAGCTCAAAACCCTCCGCACGATCTACCTCCCGGTAATCGGTCAGCGTCAGTCTCGCGATGTTCGGATACATGGAGTAGGTGGGGCCAAAACTCAAGGCCGTTCGGCCGGGGCCGCCGAATGCCAAGAAAAGCTGCTGCAGAATCTCGTTGGAACCGTTTGCCGCCCAGATGTGGCTTTGGTTGAGATCCTGACCTAGAAAGTGCGCAAGTTCCGAGCGCAAGTTCAGGAACTCGCGGTCAGGGTATCTGTTCAGGCCCAGAACGGCCTGGGAGAGGTGCTCGACGATGCTGAGCGCAACGGGCTCTGGAATGCCGTAGGTGTTCTCGTTCACGTTTAGCGAGACAGGGACGTCTAGCTGGGGTGCGCCATAGGGCTTTATGCCGCGAAGATCATCGCGAATCGGAAGGTCCTCAAGATTGGTCACCCCTCAATGGTAGTGGGGCTAGGGCAGCGCGATTTGCTGCCCAGGTACCAACTCGGAGCTGTCAAGGGCGTTCAAGATGACAACCTCGGCTATCCAATCTCTAGGGTCGCCCGTCGCGTAGGTCTCTGCTAGCCCCCAAAGAGACTCTCCCTGGCCAACGGTGACGTACACCAGTTCGGCAGGTGCATCGGAAGTCGCCACCGAATTGGTGACGCCCACAACGCTCAGGCCCGCGGCCAGTGCAAGAACTGCCAGAGCGCGCGCAAAGCGGCGTGGATTGGTGAGTGTGTAAGCGCCTACGTTCACTTGCCTCATCTCCTTCTGTTCGAACATTGTTTTCGAACATTTGTTCTAACTTTAGTCAAAAACTATCGAAAAGCAAGAAATAATTCCCGTTTCTCGAAAATGTGTTTGGAATATTTAGTTTTCTCGAATACTCTTTCGATAGAGACATTGAACCGGTACCCACCGACATTTTTGAGAGGTAGAGATGGACACCAGTGATCTGACAGCCGTCCAGCAGCGAATCCTTGAGGTCATTCGGGAATCCATGGTGCAGCGTAACTACGCCCCATCGATGCGTGAAATCGGCGAGGCTGTGGGGCTTTCATCCACAGCCAGCGTCTCCCACCAACTGAACAAGCTTGAGGTACTGGGCTTCATTTCACGAGACCCCCGCAGGCCTAGAACCATCGATCTACTCGACGAAGAACCGGCAGAGGCCTTCAGGCCCGAATCGGCGATGGTGCCGCTGGTGGGTCAGATTGCGGCGGGCATACCGATTACCGCGGACCAAAACGTTGAAGACGTCTTCACGCTACCGAGACAACTTGTTGGGCAGGGCGACCTGTTTTTGCTCAAGGTCGTTGGAGACTCGATGATTGATGCCGCCATCTGCGACGGCGACTGGGTTGTCGTCAGGCAGCAGCAGACAGCTGACAACGGTGACGTGGTTGCTGCCCTTATTGAGGATGAGGCCACAGTAAAGACATTCAAGCAGCGCGATGGGCACACGTGGTTGCTCCCTAGAAACAGCGCATTCGAGCCAATTCTTGGTGACCACGCAGTGATTTTGGGCAAGGTCGTGGCTGTCCTTAGGGCTGTCTAAACACCGATAGTTCTGCATAGAGATCTGCCGGCACCATGCCGCTGATCTTCGTCCCCGTCTCGAGGTACTCAATCTCATCCACCTTGCCCGCAAGATGGAACCTGGATACCAGATCTCCCCGATCGTATGGAATCACGCCCTCAAAACGGATGTCAGGCTTTGGCAGCGAGCGCCCAATTGCGACCTCAAGTTCCGCTATGCCCTTGCCGGTCTTTGCGGAGACAAAAAGCGCACCCGGAACCAGGCCACGCAACTCAATCTCGGTATCCGTGTTTAGCAAATCGCCCTTATTGAACACAATCAATTCAGGTATCGAGCTCGCCTCAAAGTCAGCGACCACTCCCCGCACAGTCTCGAGCTGCCCAATCGGATTTGGGTCGGTTGCGTCGACCACGTGGATTATGAGGTCAGCGGAAGCTATCTCCTCCAGTGTCGAGCGGAATGCCTCAACCAGCTGGTGTGGCAGATTTCGCACAAAACCGACCGTGTCCGAGATTGTATATTCACGACCATCCGGAGTCTGATGCCTCCTGACGGTTGGATCCAAGGTTGCGAAAAGGGCGTTTTCTACCAAAACTCCGGCGCGGGTCATTCTGTTCAGCAGGGAGGACTTGCCAGCGTTCGTGTACCCGGCGATTGCAACCTTAGGGATGCGCGATTTCTCCCGTCGCGCCCTCTTGGTGTCGCGGGAGAGCTTCATGGCGGAAATCTCTCGACGTAGCTTTGCCATTCTGGTGTTGATTCTTCGCCGATCGAGCTCGATCTTGGTCTCACCCGGTCCACGAGAACCAATTCCTACTCCGCCAGCGGCCTGCCCACCTGCCTGACGGGACATGGATTCACCCCAGCCGCGGAGTCTCGGAAGTAAATATTCCAGCTGGGCCAGCTCCACCTGAGCCTTACCCTCTTTGCTCTTCGCATGTTGAGCGAAGATGTCGAGAATGATGGCAGTTCGATCGATCACTTTGATCTTGACTATGTCCTCCAGCGCCCGGCGCTGAGATGGCGCGAGCTCACTGTTCGCAATCACGGTGTCTGCCCCAAGCGACCGGGCCAAATCGCGAAGCTCTGCAGCTTTACCCTTACCGAGGTAGCTTGCCGGGTCCGGCAGATTGCGGCGCTGTAGCAGGCCGTCTAGAACCTCAGCACCTGCAGTTTCAGCCAGGGCCGCCAATTCACGAAGTGAATTCTCCGCATCGGCCAGGGTCCCTGATGACCAGACCCCAATCAGGATTACCTTTTCGAGTCTGAGCTGGCGATACTCAACCTCAGTAATGTCCTCAAGTTCGGTGGAAAGTCCCGCCACGCGTCGCAGCGACTCGCGCTCTTTGAGGTCGAGTTGCTCGCCGTCGAATTCATTAGCAGGCGCAGCCGCACCCCTTCTAAGGATGCGCTCGAGGGCGCTTTCGTTTTCCATGCAGGATAAAGACTATGCCTGTATTAGTTTGGACGCATGACCCAGGAGCACTATTTCAGCGCAAACCCCAACAAGCCGGCCAAACTGAACCAGGTCGAGTTTGACGTTGCTGGTGTCAACTTCAATCTAAACGCGAGTAGCGGAACTTTCTCCGGCTCTAGGCTAGACCCCGGCACGAGGGTACTTCTGGGCCTTGCCGACCACTTCCCCACCTCTGGAAAGGTTCTTGACCTCGGCTGCGGCTGGGGGCCTATTGGCATCTCAATCGCAAGATTGGCACCCGAGACTCAGGTGATTGGCGTGGATGTTAATCAGCGCAGTTTGGGTTTAGCAAATGCAAATGCCGAGCTCGCTGGCATTACAAACTTCACGGCTGTGCTCGAGGGTGAGCTAGATTCCTCGCAGCGCTTCGACCACATCTGGTCGAATCCTCCGATACGAATAGGAAAAGACAACCTCCACAAGCTGCTGGACCGATACTTAGCACTTCTAAAGCCCGGCGGTAGCGCATTTATGGTGGTGCAAAAGCAGCTGGGTGCAGAGTCACTTCAGCGCTGGCTCGCCGAGAGCCTTCCCGAGCGTGAGGTAACGAAGGTCGAAAACTCTAAGGGGTTTAGGGTGATTCGTATTGGCGAGGCCAAGAGCCAGTAAAGCTCACCTCCGCCGGACCAGAGATCGCAACGTGTTCGCCATCTTCAGTCGGGAACATTCGCACCGCGACATCGCCTCCGGGGACACTCACCCGCCAGAAGTTTTGCTCGCCGCCGGCCCAGTGGCGAATCGCAAGCGCCGCGGCGGCTACGCCGGTGCCACAGCTTTGGGTCTCCCCCACACCGCGCTCATAAACGCGCATGGTCAATCCGGCGACTCCATCCTTGATGAGGGGCTCATCCAGCACAACAAATTCGACGTTTGCTCCCGCTGCGGGCTCCGGCTCCAATTCAGGCTTGCGAACCAGCATCAGCCTAGACAGTTCGTCCTGGTCGGCAAGCGCCACAACCACATGCGGATTTCCCACATTAACGTGCAGCCCGGGTCGCGATACCTGCAGACCCGCCGCGCTAACCAGCACCTCCTCCTCGGAGATACTCCAAGGACCAAGATCAACCGCAAACCCGTTCACCGTCGCGGTAACGTCCTTGATGCCGGCCCTGGTTGCAACCGGCAAAGTGCTGCCCTCGGTCAGCTGGGCAAGATTGTTGTCCAATAGGTAGCGTGCGAAGACTCGTACGCCATTGCCGCACATTTCTGCCGTTGAACCGTCCCCGTTTCGGTAGTCCATGAACCAGGCAGCCTCCGGTTCCTCGGCTAACAGCCCTTCTACCTCGCTGCCCTGGGTCGGCCGGGCAATAATCAAGCCGTCCGCCCCTACGCCAACGTGACGATCGCAAATCTCTGCGATTTCAGCCTCTGTCAGAGCAAGTTGCCCAACCTCATCCAAAATAAGCACAAAATCATTGCCCGTGCCCTGGCCCTTAGTGAACTGCAACGTCATTGCTCCAGCCTAATTAGCTCGAGTGCTTTCGGGAGCGCCTCGGCGGAGAAATCCAGCCAATGGATACGCTCATCCCTTCTGAGCCAAGTCATTTGCTTCTTGGCATATCGCGACGTCATCAGCACCGTCTCCGCTATCGCCTCGTCTTCGCTCAGCTGGCCCGCAAGCTGTCGGGCCGCCTGGTCGTAGCCAATCGCTACTCGCGCAGTTCTGGAGAGCTGTGGGTACTGCTGCTGTAGCGCGGCAACCTCGTCCACAAGGCCCCGCTCCCACATCAACCGCACCCTGCGCTCAATACGCTCGAGCAGCACGTCCCTGGGGACGGCGATTCCCAGCTGCAAAGTCTTTCGGCGATAACTGGCCTCCGGTAGCGAAGCGGCGTATGGCTTGCCGGTCAGCCGGATTACCTCTAGCGCACGAATGACTCGGCGCGGATTGCTCGCAGGAATCTTTTCCGCCGCGGCCGGATCTAGCTTGCCCAGCTCTTCCCAAATCCCCTGGGAGCCGATTTCAAGATGGTGCTGTTCCAATTCGCCGCGAGTTTCCTCGTCCGTTGGAGCAAAGTTCATTTCATCTAGTGCGGCAGAGAGATAAAGTGTGCTTCCACCAACACTTATTGCCCTCTTGCCCTTTGCCGCAATTGAATCCATGGCGGCATCAAACATCACCCGAAAATCAACTACCGAGACCTCCTGGTCTGGATTGATCACCGAAATCAAATGATGCGGAATGCCGCCCATCTGAGCGGCTGTCAGCTTCGCCGTCCCAATGTCCATGCCGCGATACAACTGCATTGCATCGGTGTTGATGATTTCGCAGTTCCCGATCTCTTCGGCAATCGCTATAGCCAAATCCGATTTGCCGGAGGCCGTGGGCCCCACCACTGAAATCAGCTCAAAGTTCACGCTTTGCCCTAATTGGCAGACCCAGGGTCACCTTGGAATCACCAGGCGCGGAGACGCCGCAGCTTTCCAGCTGAGAACGGTCGTATGCATCACCACCGCGAGTTCGCCTCAGTTCATATTTGGATCCTGCTACGTGATCTGCCACCAGGAAATAGGGGGCTGCCCTAGATATCGTCACAGTGACCATGTCACCAGGTCTTGGCGCCTGCGCCCCATCGGGAATCTCGAAGTGAACCAGGCGATTGTCCCTAGCCCTGCCGGACATGCGGTTATTAGCCTCATCTTTTCGGCCCTCGCCGGTTGCGACAAGCACCTCGACATCGTTGCCGACAAGCTTCTTGTTCTCTTCCCAGGCAATGCCGTTCACCAGTTCCAGCAGGCGCTCATAGCGATCCTGGACCACCTCCTTGGGCAGCTGGTCGGGCATCTCGGCCGCAGGAGTGCCGGGGCGCTTTGAGTACTGGAAGGTGTATGCGGCGGAGAACCGGGACTTGCGCACAACCTCGAGGGTCTGCTCGAAATCCTCTTCGGTCTCCCCCGGAAATCCGACGATTATGTCGGTGGTGATAGCCGCATCTGGAATTGCCTGACGCACGCGATCCAAGATCCCAAGGTATTTCTCGGAGCGATAGCTCCGCTTCATCGCTTTCAAGACGTTATCCGACCCTGATTGCAGCGGCATGTGTAGCTGAGGCATGACGTTTGGCGTCTCAGCCATCGCCTCGATCACATCGTCGGTGAAGGCGGCCGGATGCGGCGAGGTGAATCGAACCCGCTCCAAACCTTCGATGTTGCCGCAGGCCCGCAATAGCTTCGCAAAGGCCCCGCGATCGCCAAATTCGACGCCGTAGGTGTTTACGTTTTGGCCCAACAGTGTGACCTCTACGGCACCGTCCTGAACCAGCGCCTCTACCTCGGCCAAGATTTCACCCGGACGGCGGTCTTTTTCTTTTCCGCGCAGCGAGGGAACGATGCAGAAGGTGCAGGTGTTGTTGCAGCCAACCGAAATCGAAACCCATCCTGCGTAGGCGCTGTCGCGCTTGGTGGGCAGCGTGGAGGGAAATACCTCAAGCGACTCGAGAATCTCTAGCTGTGCCTCACTGTTGTGTCGCGCACGCTCTAGCAGCGTAGGAAGACTGCCCATGTTATGCGTTCCGAAGACCACATCCACCCACGGAGCCCGCTCCAAGATTGTTGCCTGGTCCTTTTGTGCCAGACAGCCACCAACCGCTATCTGAAAATCTGGATTCTTCTCTTTACGCGAGAGCATTGTGCCCAAATTTCCATAAAGCTTGTTATCCGCGTTTTCCCTAACCGCACAGGTGTTGAAGACAACCAGATCGGGATCTTGATCCACGGCCTGCTGATAGCCGGCAGACTCCAACAACCCAGAGATGCGCTCACTGTCGTGAACGTTCATTTGGCAGCCGTAGGTGCGGACTTCGTAAGTTAGAGACATTGCTTAGGGATTTTACTGCCCTATAGAGATTGGCGCATTGCCGCGCTAACCACCTGGGAGCTAAACCCACGCCGAGCCAGGTATCCCTGCAGCCTCCGGCGCACCACGGCCGGCTCAAGCCCCTGCATTCGCATCAGTCGCCGGGCAGCAAGCTCCGTAGCTCGCTCTATTTCATGCTCGGTTGTTATCTCGGCTGTGGCAGTCTCAATCAATGGTTGCGCCACTCCCTTAGAGCGCAGCTCACGACGGATCATATTGACGCTCTTGCCATCTCGGGTCTTGCTGTTTACGAAAGCCCTTGCGAATTCGGCATCGTCAAATAGCTGAGCCTCTTTGAACCGCTGCAATACAGGCTCAAACACCTCGCTGGGTATCTCGCGACGAATCATGATCTCGCGCAGCTGATGCTCTGTCTTCATGCTGCGCGACAGCTGATAAAGCAGGACGTTTCTGGCCCGCTTTTCTAGCTTTTCTGGATCAGCTGTCATTGGCAGCCTTGGCTACCTCTTCACCCTCAGCATCGGCTGGAAGATCGGCCACCGGACGCGGCACGCCAATGCCCAGCTTCACCTTGATCTTCTGCTCGATCTCGTTTGCGATTTCTGGGTTATCTTTCAGGTAGCGCCTTGCGTTTTCCTTACCCTGGCCCAGTTGTTCGCCCTCATAGGTGTACCAGGCGCCAGACTTCTTCACGATGTCATGCTCGACGCCGAAGTCGATCAAGCTGCCCTCGCGAGAAATACCCTCGCCAAAGAGAATGTCGAACTCTGCCTGTCGGAACGGCGCGGCCATCTTGTTCTTGACGACCTTGACCCTTGCACGGTTACCGACCGACTCGGTTCCGTCCTTCAAGGTTTCGATTCGACGAATGTCCAAACGCACGGAGGCGTAGAACTTCAATGCCTTACCGCCGGAGGTGGTTTCTGGGGAGCCGAAGAATACGCCGACCTTTTCACGCAGCTGATTGATAAACACCGCGGTGGTCTTGGTTGAATTCAGAGCACCGGTCAGCTTGCGCAAGGCCTGGGACATCAGACGCGCCTGCAGTCCCACGTGCGCATCTCCCATTTCACCCTCAATCTCGGCGCGAGGCACCAGGGCGGCAACGGAGTCAATAACGACGATGTCAATTGAGCCGGAGCGGATCAGCATATCTGCAATTTCAAGCGCCTGCTCTCCGGTGTCTGGCTGGCTTACCAGTAGCTCGTCGACGTTCACCCCAAGCTTCTTGGCATACTCCGGATCTAGCGCGTGCTCGGCATCGATGAAGGCTGCAATTCCGCCACCCTTTTGCGCATTGGCAATCGCATGCAGGGCGATAGTGGTCTTACCTGAGGACTCCGGTCCATAGATCTCCACGATTCGACCGCGTGGCAGACCGCCGGTGCCAAGGGCCACATCCAGGGCAATAGATCCGGTAGGGACCACCTCTACTGGAGCGCGCTCTTCTGAACCCAGGCGCATCACCGAGCCCTTACCAAACTGGCGGTCGATTTGCGCGAGCGCTGTCTCTAGAGCCTTTTCGCGATCTGCTGCTGATGGCATGTGATCCTCTTCCTCTTACTTTTTTGGCTTAGCTTGAAAACTAGAGCCTGCCTCCGACAACTTTGATCGAATCACCCAACCTGTGGAAAACCCGAAGCTGCCGAATGCCTGGGAAAACACTAAGCGTTCGAACAAAATTTCGAATGATTTATTCGGCGTGTCTTTTTATCTTCGGCTTGCCGTGCCAGCGCTCCTTGGGAACGCCGAGTTGTTCGCAAATTGCCCGCCAGACCAAGCCTGGATCCTCACCCTCCGAGAGCAACTGCTTCGGGGTCTTGTCGCTGAGTGAGATAAGGCTGGTGTCGTGGGTTATGACCTTGGCAAAATCAGCACCAAACTCGTCCTCGATGAGGTCGGTGAACTGGCTCAATCTCACTGGCGCGAGTAGATGTCCGCCTGAGCGACCAACTCGTCCGGAAGAGTGTCTGGAATGAATGTGTCATCAAAGATTGACTCGGAGGATGCGAGTCGGTCGGAGACATCACGCATGACGGTCGACAGTGGCACCTCGAGGGCCTCGGCTACGGCGGCAAGAATTTCGGACGAGACCTCTTTTTGGCCGCGCTCCACTTCGGATAGATAGCCCAGCGCAACGGATGCCTTTGCGGCAACCTGACGCAGGGTCTGACCCTGTTGCTGGCGGTGGGTGCGAAGCACATCGCCAATTTCTTGTCTCAGCAGTACCAAGTTTCCTCCTGGCCCTCTAACTTACCCGTTATAGGCGACAAAGATAAATTGCGCACCTGAAAGTTACCTGATGTTAAACCGAAAAGCGCAGTATTTCTTCCCGAAGCAGCTCGAGGGCCCGCTCAACGGTGCGCTGCCGAATTTCATCACGAGACCCGTCGAGCTCAAGCGCAATTACCTTGTCACCCAGCTCTGAGCTGATGCCGATGTAAACCTCGCCCACCGGTTTTTCGCCAACTGGCTCGGGTCCAGCAACCCCCGTGGTGGAAATTCCTATGACGGCCGCTGGCTCGTGGCCCATGGCACGGGCGAACTTACCCCTGACCCCGATCGCCATCTGGATGGCCACTTCTGGATCTACGGCGCTCTGGGCGGCGATGAGCTGCCTCGATACGCCGAGCAGCTCGGACTTAACCTGATCCTGGTAGCTAACTATCGAGCCGAGCAGTACGCCAGAGGCTCCGGGGGTGTCCGCGAGTGTGCTGGCTAGGGCACCTGCGGTAAGCGATTCGGCGACGGCTACAAACAGCCCCCTGGCCTTTGCCTGCTCAATCATGGCCTGCGCGGAATCAGGTAGCTGACTCCGGTCCAAACGGTCAGCGCGACGGTGAACCAAAGCACCGCATCAGAGAAAGTGCCGTACCAAGCGCCAAGGAACCCAAATGGCGCAACATAGAGACAAACCGCGATTATTTGCATCACGGTCTTGAATTTGCCGCCTCCGCTCGCGGCAATAACCCGATTCTTTGCCACGGCAAGCCGGAAAATGGTTATACCTAGCTCGCGCACCAGAATGATGCCGGTTGCGGCCCAGGGTACCGCCCCGAGGATGCTGAGTGCGATAAGGGATCCGGAGAGCAAGGCCTTGTCCGCAATAGGATCCAAAATCTTGCCTAGGTTTGATTCCAAATTTCGCTTGCGGGCAATCGCACCGTCCAGACCATCGGTTGAGGCTGCCAGGATCAGCAGTACCAGCGCGGCCATGCGGATCGATGTCGAATCCCAGAAATCGAACAGTAACCACAGCACCACCGGAACGATTGCAATTCTCACCGAGGTGATCAAATTAGGGGTTTGACGATAGACGAAGCTCCTAGAAGTCATCGCGCCTTCCCGTCAGCTGCCATGCATCCTCATCGGGGTCGTCATCTCCCGAGGGAGCCACATCACCCTCTATTGGCGCGGAGCTTTGACCCGATATCTTTGCCAGCGTCGCCGCAAGATCCTCTGGCTTGACCAGCACCTCCCGGGCCTTTGAGCCCTCAGATGGCCCAACGATTCCGCGCGATTCCATCAGGTCCATGAGGCGACCGGCCTTGGCAAAGCCAACTCGAAGCTTACGCTGGAGCATGGATGTGGAGCCGAACTGAGAGTTGACGACCAAATCGCAGGCTGCCAGCAACAACTCCATATCGTCCCCGATGTCACTATCAATGACCTTGTTGCTCGCCGCCGCGGCAACATCGGAGCGGTATTCGGGCTCCATCTGCTTCTTAACGTGCTCGACCACCTTGTGGAGCTCCTCCTCTGAGATCCAGGCACCCTGAACCCTAAATGGCTTGTTCGACCCCATAGGCGCAAACAGCGCATCCCCCTGGCCAACCAGCTTCTCTGCTCCTGGCTGGTCCAGGATCACGCGCGAATCGGTGACCGATGACACGGAAAACGCCAGACGAGAAGGCACGTTGGCCTTGATCAGGCCAGTCACGACATCGACTGATGGTCGCTGTGTCGCAAGCACCAGGTGAATACCGCTCGCCCTGGCGAGCTGGGTGATGCGCACAATGGCGTCCTCAACATCGCGTGGCGCAACAATCATCAAATCGGCGAGCTCATCGACCACAACTAGCAGGTAGGGGTAGGGCATGAGCTCGCGCTTCGAACCCTCCGGTGGCGAGATCTCGCCGGCGACTACGGCTCGGTTGAAATCGTCTATGTGCTTGAACCCGAAAGATGCCAGATCGTCGTAGCGAGCGTCCATCTCTCGCACCACCCACTGCAGAGCATCGGCCGCCTTTTTCGGATTCGTGATGATTGGCGTCACTAGGTGCGGAACACCCTGATAGGCGCTGAGCTCAACCCGCTTGGGGTCGATGAGCACCATTCGCACCTCGGCGGGGGTGGCGCGCATAAGAATCGAGGTAATCATGGAGTTTACGAAGCTGGACTTTCCCGCTCCGGTGGCGCCGGCCACCAACAGGTGTGGCATCTTTGCCAAGTTGGCCACCAGATAGCCACCCTCGACATCTTTTCCCACTCCGATGGTCAGCGGGTGCGAGCTCGCAGAGGCATTCTTGCTGCGCAGCACATCACCCAGCGACACCGTCTCGCGGTCGGTGTTCGGAATCTCGATCCCGATCAGGCTCTTTCCTGGTATCGGGGCAAGCAGTCGCACCTCGTTCGAGGCCACAGCGTAGGAAATATTGTTGGACAATCGCGTGACGGCCTCAACCTTCACACCCGGTGCCAGCTCGACCTCATAGCGAGTCACCGTGGGACCGCGCAAGAATCCAGCAACCCTGGCATCAACATCGAATTCGTTGAATACGGCGTCTATAGCCGCCGCGACGCTCTCGTTGACGCCGGTCTTGGCCTTGGCAACGGTGCCGGCGGCCAAAAGCCCCAGGCCGGGCAAGACATATGGCTTTTTGGATTGCGGGGCGGGGATGTCGATTGGCTCGGTAATGCCCTCTTCCCCGCTCATGAATTCGAGATCGGGAACTGGTGCCGGCTCCTCCTCGACGGGGATGTCGGGCTCCTGCTCGATCTCCACATCAACGAATTCGGTCAAGTCCTCGACAACCGGACTCTCAAAAGGCTTTCGCTCCTCGCCATCACGCCACCATTTGCTCTTCTTGCCATCGAAGGCGTCAGACTGCTCGGGTTTGCTCTCGATGTTGAACAGGAAACGATACAACTCCCCCAACCGCTCGAGAATTCGATTTGGCGGTGTTCCAGTCATGATCAGGACCGAGGCCAACGAGAGCAGCACGAGCACTGGCACCGCACCCCAGATTGTCAACAGGCTTTGCAGCGGAGCTCCGACGAGCCATCCGAAGAGGCCACCGGCCTCGGCCAAGCCCGGCACCCCATCCTGCGGCGATGGAGACCCCCCGAACACATGGAAGAAGGCCGACACGACAGCCATGAAGAGCCAGAGCCCCAGGGCAAAACGAGCCCCGTTCCGAAGCGAGGCGGGGTGCCTGAAAAGCACTAGTGAGTAGCCGAAGAAGACAATTGGCAGGAAGAAGCTAACCGCCCCGAAGAGCATGCCGAAGGTGTACTGATGCACCAATTGAGCCCAGGGCTCGTTTACCAGGAACCACGAGAACAGCACACCCATTGCACTCAACAGGAAAAGCATCAGCGGGGCACCATCACGACGCTCCTCCGGGGCGATCTTCTCCGCGCTAAAAGCCCGAACTACCGACCCCATTCCGTGTGCGATGGCCATGTAGGACTTGGAAATTGCCGTCCCAAAGCCACCGGATCCACTCTTGGCCTGACTGGTCCGTGCCTTCGACGCCGGTGCGCGCTTGGTTGCGCCAGGGCGTTTCGGGGGTGGGGTCTTCGCGGCCATGCCAAAAAGGTAGCAACTACTAGGCCCTTTTTGGGTTAGGCGGGGCGGGAGGAGTAGACAACGATAGGGATGATCATTGGCTTCCGGCGGTGCGCTTTTGCCACCCAGCTGCCGACCGTCTTTCGAATTATCTGCTGCATCTGGTAGCTATCTCGAACCCCGTCCTGGGCTGCCGCCTGCAGGGCTCGCTCGATTGCCGGGCGGATATCGTCAAACACGTGGTCATCCTCGGCGTAGGCGCGAGCGCGAATCTCTGGACCCTCGACCAGCTCCCCGCTCTCACGGTCAATCACCGCAAAGATCGAGATGAACCCCTCGGCGGAGAGAATCCGCCTGTCGCGTAGGTCTTCCTCAGTGATCTTTCCAACGGCCCCGCCGTCCACATAGAGCATGTCGCAGCGCACTTTACCCACCAGGTTCGCCTTGCCGTCGCGCAAATCGACGACCATGCCATCCTCGCCGACCAGCACGCGCTCGGGATCGATTCCGGTTTGGATTGCCAGCTTGGAATTTGCCATCAGGTGCCGGTACTCACCGTGGATTGGCATGACGTTCTTAGGCTTGAGAATGTTGTAGCAGTAGAGCAGCTCCCCCGCGGCGCTGTGTCCCGAGACATGCACCTTGGCATTGCCCTTGTGCACCACGTTGGCACCGATCCTAGTCAGGCCATCAATCACTCGGTATACGGCGTTTTCATTACCTGGAATCAGAGAGCTGGCAAGCAGCACGGTGTCGTTTTCCCCAACGGAAATCTGGTGGTCTTGATTGGCAATTCGCGCGAGGACCGCCATCGGCTCGCCCTGGCTTCCAGTGGACATGTAGACCAGCTGATGGTCTGGAATCGATTGGGCCTCATTCAAATCGACAATCGCATCTTCAGGAAGCCTCAGGTAGCCAAGGTTCGCCGCTATGCCCATGTTCTTTACCATGCTGCGACCGACGAATACCACCTTTCGCTTATTCGCAACCGCGGCATCGATTACCTGCTGCACGCGGTGAACGTGTGAGGCAAATGACGCCACCACAACCTTCCCCGGGGTTCTCGATATCACCGATTCGATAACCGGGCCGATCTCGCGCTCAAGCGGAGTGAAGCCCGGCACATCGGCATTCGTGCTATCCACCATGAATAGGTCAAGGCCCTCATCCGCAATGCGGGCAAATGCGTTCAGGTCGGTAAGCCGACCATCAAGCGGAAGCTGGTCCATTTTGAAGTCGCCGGTGGCCAGCACGGTTCCGGCTTCGGTGCGGATCGCTACCGCCAGAGAATCCGGAATTGAGTGATTGACCGCGATGAACTCAAGGTTGAAGTTTCCAAACTGCTCACGCATGCCCTCTTTGACCACCTGCGCCTTTGGGGTGATTCGGTGCTCGCGCAGCTTTGATTCGACCAATGCCAGCGTGAGCTTCGAGCCAATCAGCGGGATGTCTTGACGCATCTTCAGCAGGTACGGCACGCCGCCGATGTGGTCCTCGTGCCCATGGGTTAGGACGACCCCCACGATCTCATCGAGTCGACCCTCGAGATAGGTCAAATCCGGCAAAATCACATCAACGCCCGGTTGCGTCTCCTCGGGAAACAGGATGCCGCAGTCGACAATGAGCAGCTGGCCGTTGAACTCAAAGACCGTCATGTTGCGGCCGATCTCACCGATGCCGCCAAGCGGCACGATCCTTAGCGTGCCAGCTTCGGGCGCCTTGGGGGCTTTGAGCTCCACTAGCGAGTGGTTCCCGCTACCTTGGGCAGCGCACCACCGGCGGCAGCATTTCGATCGGGTCGGAAATTATCGAAGCTGATTCCCGGAACATCGCCGACCAGGTCTATGCCGGTCTCGATTAGGGCCGCTTCAGCATCCTCGGGCCCCACCAGCGGAAGGCGAACCCTGGGCGATCCGATCTTTCCCAGGCCGTGCAGCACATACTTGGCGGCAACAGTCCCCGGGACGTGAGTCATGATCGCGCGCTGCAGCGGCTCTAGAGCGTTGTGAACCTCAAGTGCAGAATGGAAGTCGTTGTCGTTTGTGGCATCGACCATCATGCGATATGCCTGTGGAGCAATGTTTGCGGTCACGCCGATTAGGCCCGTGGCGCCAATCGACAGGTGCGGCAAAACATTGGAGTCGTCACCCGAGAAATACATCAGCCCGGTCTCCTGCATCAGGCGCGATGCCTGAGCCAGATCGCCCTTGGCGTCCTTGATTGCAACGATGTTCGGGTGCTTTGCGGCTCGGTGGAAGGTGTCCGATGCGATTGCCACTCCGGTTCTACCAGGAATGTCGTAAAGGATCACAGGCAGATCGGTCGCATCGGCAATCATGCGGAAGTGGGTGAGGATTCCCGCCTGAGTTGGCTTGTTGTAGTAAGGAGTTACAACCATGACGCCATCGGCGCCAGCCTTCTCGCTTGCTTTGTAAAGCTGAATGGCGTGTGCCGTCTCATTGGAACCGCCTCCGGTAATGATCTTGGCTCGGCCGGCAGCAACGCTCTTGCCCACCTCGACCAGCTTGATCTTCTCGGCATCGGTAAGAGTTGAGGTCTCGCCAGTGGTGCCGGTGACCACAACTCCGTCAGCACCGTTCGATACGACGTAGTCGATGTGCTTCTCGGTAGCATCCCAATCGACCTCGCCGTCGGCGGTCATTGGCGTGACGAGGGCGACCAGCACCTGCCCGAAAACGTCTTTTTCCTTGGTAACCATTTGAGTAGCCTAGCGAAGCTGCGCCGCAGGCGTTAGGGCGCTACCCGACCATTTTCGTTAAACGCCGCGTAGCTCATTGGCATCAGCTCGGCCCAGAAATCTTCCATCTTCTCGGCAACCATCTCAATCTCACGCTGCGGGAATGACGGGAAGTGCGTTCCCTCGCGCTTGGTGCGCAGTGAAAGAAAATTCATCAGGGAGCGAGAATTCATGGTGACATACATGCTCGAGTAAATATTCAGTGGCAGCACGATACGCGCCACCTCGCGAGCAACACCAGCCTCAAGCATCCGTTGATAGGCCTCGAAGGACGCTCGCGTCACGCTCATTGTCTCCTGCTGCACAAGCGCGAATTGCTCGGCAGTACCCTCGACAAAATCGTACGCCCCTGGCTTGCCCACCTGAATCAGGCGGCGCTCTTCGTTAGGCACGTAGAAAACCGGGCGCAGCTCGCGGTAGCGACCAGACTCCTCGTTGTAGGAGGCGATTCGATGGCGCATGAACTCGCGGAAGACGAATATCGGCGCCTGCACATAAAAGGTCATCGAGTTGTGCTCGAAGGGCGAGCCATGTCGATCGCGCATCAGGTAATTGATTAGGCCGCGATCGCGCTTCTCAATCTCGGCATCGCTCTGCTTCGCGCTCTCTAGCGTCTGCTCCCCCTGAGTGGAAACCCTGGCAGCAAATAGAACGTCGGCATCCTGTGCCGAGTGGCGCACCAGCTCGACCGTAACATCGCTTCTAAATTCAATTTCGCTCATTGGGCATAAGCCTAGAGCAGTGAGAAAAGTAAAAAGTTGTAACACTCCGCACCAACCTCGCGTGCTGCCCTAACCTGTCTGGGTGGATTCGCTCTATCTGGTACTGGGCCTGCTCGCTGTCGCGAGCTTTGCGGGCTTGGTATTCCGAGCTACCCGCGGTCGCGGTCGCGAACTTAGCGGGGCGGAGCTGGTGGATCTGGAGCGCCTGCCCACCGAAAAAAATGGGGTGCCGACGAAGGTTCTAGGCCGCAGGGCGACGCTAATTCAGTTCTCGACAAAGTACTGCGGGCAGTGCCCTGGGGTACGAAGGCAACTGGCCCAGCTGGAATACCGGCACGGTGGCGTCAGCTTCTTGGAGGTGGACGTGACCGATCGGATGGACATCGCCGCTCATTTCAAGATTTCACAAACACCGACGGTACTGGTCCTAAATTCGAACTCCCAGATCGTCTATAGGGTCGGTGGAGTGCCACACATGAATGAGATAACCGAAGAACTTGCAAAACTAGGAGTAGCGTGAGCAGTCAAATTGACCCCAGAGGACCACGATTCGGAGCGGGCATTACCGCTGCACTGTCGCTGATCGGCTTCTACCTACAGCTTGAGGGAATCGCAGCCTCAGCAACCTTCACGCTAGGGCTTTTTGTGCTCTTCGCCTGGAATGTGTTTCTGCCGGCCACCCACCCCTATGCGCTTATTTTCCAAAAGCTGGTTCGGCCCAGACTCTCTGCGCCAACGAGCCTGGAGGATGTTAGGCCACCACGTTTTGCGCAGCAGGTGGGCTTTGTCTTCTCGCTGCTAGGCGTTGCGGGACTGGCGCTTGGCAGTGGCGAGCTAATCGTGGCAAGTTTTGCCTTCATCTTCGTTGCGGCCTTTTTGAACGCCGTCTTTGACTACTGCCTAGGTTGCCAGATGTATCTGGTGCTAAAGCGCTTTGGCCTGCTTGGCAAGTGAAATTGACTTTCGGGCCGCCCGCCTGGCCCTAGCCCTATCCCCCAGCTTGTCGTAGCAATCGGCAAGCAGATACCACAACAGGAAGTTTTGCTCGTCCTCCGCTATCTGCTTGGAGAGCTTTTCAAAAACGGCCTGTCCGCTTTCCTTTTCGGCCCTGCCGCTGGGCCGCAGGGAATACTCAGGTGCCGCCATGGAGCTTTCACTAAACAGTCGGCCAATTGCGGCAAGACGGAGCCCGAAACGAATTTCGACGAAGAGCACCCAAATCGCCAGCACTGGAAAGACGAAGATTGCTATGCCCATCACAACGGCGATGGGGTTCTCGTCTTGCACCAGAACAACCGCTCTGCCGAAGAGCAGGTATGCGTAAAGGGCGGTGAGGATTGCCATCAAGGCAATCCATAGCTTGGTACTCAACTAGCCCAGCACCTTGTCCAGGCCAATTACGAGGCCAGTTGCCGATGCCGTGTATTCGATGCTGCGCAGGATCCCCAGCGAATACGCCCTGTGCGAGCTCACATCGTGGACAAGCTTCAGCTGCTCGGCGTCGGATCCAAAAATCGTCTCCTGACGGGCAGATACGCCATCTAGGCGCAGCGAGTGAATAGGTACGCCGGAGACTACCTCGCCGCGCGCAACCTGACCGACTCCCGGAATTAGCGGCTGCACCTCCCGAGCGGCCTCAATCAACTCCGCGGTGCGAATTGCAGTTCCCGATGGCGAGTCCACCTTGCCGGCGTGGTGAGCCTCAACAATTTCTACGTCGGAGAAAAACTTGGCCGCCTCAGCCGCAAAGCGCTGGGCGAGCATGGAGCCGATGGAGAAGTTGGGCACCACAACCACCGCGGCAGCGGGGTTTTCCTGCAGCATCTTCTCGATTCTTGCCAGCTTGGTTTCCGACCATCCGGATGTGCCGACCAGAACCTTTTGCGAGTTGGCAATTGCGTACTCAACCAGCTGCTGCGAGACATCTGGCCTAGTGAAATCAACTACTACATCCGCATCTAGCATCTGCTCTGGAGCGGCCTTTGAATCAAGGGCAGCATGCAGCTTCAGATTGGGGTCCTGATCAACCAAGTCTTTGGTGAGCATGCCCATGCGCCCAGTAGCGCCAAGTATTGAAACCGAAATCATGCAGATAAACCTATCAAGCCAGCGATTCGAGCGAGCCCAGCTGCTTTCCTACGGCCACCAGGGTCCGTGGCGAATTCGCTATGTGCTGCGCCACCTCGGTGATTTCCTCAATCTGCACCGCTCGGAACTTTTCCAGCACCTCGCCCACGCTCAGATACTCGCCAGATCCAAGCTCCGCTCCCAGCAACCGGTTCATGCGGGCCAAGATTGACTCAAAGCGCAGGGCAAGAGACCCGGTGATGTTTCCCATGGCCAGTTCAAACTCGTGTTCACTTACTCCGCTTTGGGCGATTGAGTCAAGCTGCTCGAGCATGAGTCTTGCCACCAGCTCAGCGTTCTCAGGATTGCACCCGGCATACATGCCAAAGAATCCGGCATCGGAGTAGCCGTGTTGGAATGTGTATGTGGAGTAGGCAAGGCCCCGCTCCTCGCGAATTTCCTGGTAAAGCCGCGAGGACATTCCGCCACCCAAAATGGTGTTCATAATCCCCATTGCAAACCGCCTGGGATCTTGCGAGTGCAGCGACTGGAACCCAAACAGCACATTGGCCTGCTGAACATCCTTCTCGACATATCGGAATGGATTTGGCTTCGGTGGGCTCATAGGCTCCTGTGGCCGCCTGGATTTTGGCTCCGCCGGGTTTGTCCAGCCGGCCCTGTCAAGCTGACGCTGGACCAGATCAACAATCTCGGAGTGCTTCACACCGCCCGAGGCGGTCACAATCAAGCTCCCGGAGTGATAGTTCTCTAGATAGTGCTCGTAGACCCGATCGCGAGAGGCATCAAGAATTGACTGCTTAGTTCCCCCTATTGGGCGCCCCAAAGAGGTGCCGGGCATCAAATCGTCCGACATCGTCTCGTGGGCAACATCCTCCGGGTCATCCTCGCTCATCGCGAGCTCCTCGAGAATTACCGTGCGCTCGGTTTCAAAATCAATCGGGTCAAGTTTTGCTCCGGTGAACATGTCCAAGATCACATCTAGCGCTAGCTCGGTGGCAGCGTTTTGCACC
>Ga0181577_10000918_pt1 | contig 23766 bp, 27 predicted proteins | sample 101ome_21_FD_132468 | JGI IMG/M metagenome (GOLD analysis project Ga0181577, IMG submission 132468) | Coastal salt marsh microbial communities from the Groves Creek Marsh, Skidaway Island, Georgia - 101413BT metaG (megahit assembly) | ecosystem: Environmental > Aquatic > Marine > Intertidal...
GCACCTTGAGCCCCGTCGGCACCTTGAGCCCCATCAGCACCTTGAGCACCTTCTGGACCCGCATCACCTTGAGCACCTTCTGGACCCACAGCACCTTGAGCGCCATCAGCACCTTGAGCACCTTGAGCACCTTCTGTACCCGCAGCACCTTGAGCACCTTCTGGACCCGCAGCGCCTTGAGCACCTTCTGGACCAACAGCACCTTGAGCACCTTCAGCACCTTGAGCACCTTCTGCAGCAGCGGCACCATCAGCACCCTGTGCACCTTGTGGACCAGTAGGACCAGCTGGACCTTGAATTGAACCGCCGTCAACCCATTGAGTACCGTCCCAAATCCATAAAGAATCATTATCTTGATTTAAATAAGCATCACCTTGTTCGTTTCCAGTTGTTGGAAGTAATGATGAATTTGCAACAGAGCCCTGGAACGTAATACCAGTACCTGGTGTACCTGCAGCACCTTGAGCACCTTCTGGACCAGCAGCACCTTGAGCACCATCAACACCTGCAGCACCTTCAGCACCATCAGCACCTGCAGCACCCGCAGCACCTTGAGCACCTTCTGGACCTGCAGCACCTTGAGCACCATCAACACCTGCAGCACCATCAGCACCTTGAGCACCATCAGCACCCGCAGCACCTTGAGCACCGTCTACGCCATCAACACCTGCAGCACCTTGAGCACCTTCTGGACCAGCAGCACCTTGAGCACCGTCTACTCCATCAACGCCGTCAATACCGTCTCTACCTGGTAAACCCGCATCACCTTGTGCACCTTGAGCCCCTTGGGCACCTTCAGCACCTGGTGTTGTAGGCGCTGAACCAGCACCACCAAAAGCGTCTAATGTATAAGAAACCGTATCACCAACTGACCATACATATGGTGATTCAATTGGTGTGTATGAATTATCTTCATATGTAACTACAATTTTAGTGTAGTCATTATCATTATCATCACCACCACCTGATTCCGCATTAATTCTAGAATAGCTTGAAATGCTATAAACGCTATAATGTTTTGGATTATTAGCGTCTACAAAAGTAATAGTACCTGAAACTCCATCTGCTATTCTGTTTTCTAAAAAGTTTTCTAGATAAACATTTCTGTGGTTGTTCTGGTCTAAATTATAAAATGTAATTTCAGTAACCGCGGTTGGGTCGCTTGAATTAAATGAAACAGACTTAATAGCCGGGATTGAACCATCAACATGACTTACATTGTATTTAATGTAAGGTAAAATACCTGTAACGTCCGATGTCCCGCTTGAACCTGTACCTGAAGTACCTGTACCTGAAGTGCCCGTACCACCTGGAACCGATGAACCATTATTGTCACCAATTAATAACTGTGGTAGAACATAAGTCTTTGCACTTGGGTAATAATTTGAATATGTGATTGTTACTTGGGCGTAAACATTACCAGCTGCTAGATTTGCAGCTTGAGTTGCTGTAATATCGAAGCTAATAATACCTTGAGTTGATGAAGCAGGTGCACCTAGATTTAATCTGTCAGTTTGACCTGGTACAACTGGATTAGCGTACTGGTATGTTTTTTGGCCTAGTGAATTGTAAAGCGTAACTACAATTGAATCAGCATCAGCTGCGTTTAGTTGATTATTTAAGTAATCTTTAAATAAACTAATTTCTACGGTGTTTGAAACACCTTGTTGTAGTGAAATTCCCGCAGGAATATACGCCATAATATCGTCTTTAGAAACGTAAGGCATGATATTTATCTTATTATTTTCTGTTTGTTTATATATTCAACTTATATTAGGCAAAATCCTTTACCAGCCTATTAAATAGTATAGACTTTGTTACAGGTAGTACCGCTTCTTTATGTGGGATTGCCGGATGTGCTACTGAAATCCTAGCAAACATTAAAGTTTCCTTATCATTTTGTATGCTATCGTAAAACTTTAATAATGCATCTTCAGTTTTTTCAATATCTTCAATGTATTGAAAATTAATGTTTCTCCATGAATTTATCATTTTTGTTGGCTTCTCAAAGTAATAAACCTTAAACGACTCTTCATACGGAATTGCAATATAACCCTCATTAAGTAAAGGTGGTTTAGTAGGAACCCATGTCAAGCTAACTTGAGATTCTATATCTCTCCAAAGTTCCCTAGCGTCCATATATATGTCACCAAATTCAACAATAGCATCATCTACAATGCTATCCATTATTTCATTTATCTGCGATTGGTCAGTGTTTAACTGTTCGTAGATAATTTCAAAGTTAATAAAATCGATATCTTTTGCAACCTTAAGTTGTTCGTCTTTAACTTCGATTTCATATTTTACACGGTACAAGTGGTCAAGCTGTGCTTCAGCACACTCAATCACTGGCCATACATTATAAGAAGACAATTCTTTCCGTAGATTAGAAAGAATTGCCAACATTTTATATCTCTTAAGTTCATAGTCAACTTCGCCGTCAGTTAACCATGTAAATTTATCAACACTTGTCATATCGTTATATATCAATATGACTTTATAATGAAGCTTAGTACACCTTCTTATTTTGCACTATTTTTTGCCAAGTTTGCTCGTACTTTTTATGTTTTGGTTTTAAAATATGTCTAGGCTGGTCAACTTGCATTCTTGGAATCATTAAAACTTCTTCACTGGTTTTAGGTTCGCGATTTTCAGCGATTGCTTTAATATAAAAATACAGCTCACGAGTTGTACCATCAAACGTTTCCATTGTATCATGAACAAACTCTTTTTCGACCTTAAACTCTTTTGCTAATTGAAGAGCTAATTCATGCAAACGGTTCTGCTCCCACTCTAAATGGTGACTAAGCATTACATTTACTCGTTTGTTTTTTTTCTTGCGCTCTGTGATTTTCATATCATTAAGCGTATCCGGGTGGTATCCTTCTAGTGCGTCAATCTCTTCACACTTTAAACGATAAATCTCTTCCTCTAGATAAACTTCGTCTGATAGGGGTTCAAACTCGAATTCACCAAATTCAATACGCTGTAATAATTTTGAACCACCTTTATAAAATTGTTGAGGTGCTAATTTTCGGGTAGGCCAAAACCTACGCCACCATGTAAACTGACTCATTATGCTGTTTTATAATATTCTTGTTCTGAAATAAACCAAATGTCTTTAGCTTCTGGATAACGCTTGCGAATAACTTCACAACCTGATGTTGAACACCAACCTGAAATGGTTTTATCATGGTCGGCTATTGTTGATGCACAAGGGTCCATTAAATATTCCCACACGTTATCTACTTTAATGTAATAACGAAGCATTGGCTCACCTGTAAAAGTCTTCTTACAAATACTATCAATATTACGCTGCATATTCGTTCATTAAATAGTTAGCGAAGATTTCTGAGTTAGCACCGTCTAACGAGTTATAAAAAGCTGTCATAGCACCTAAAGAACCGTAACGATCGTAACAATCGTTAAACTTACCATTTAAGTGGTTAGCCATGTGTGGACTGTCTTTCCAAATCTTTAAGCAAAAAAGAGGTGGATAATTGAGTGCAAATTTTACAAATTGCTCTAAAATCTGTGTGTTCATATCTTATCGTTCTAAAATTACAAAATCACCAAAGTATTTGTCAAATACCTGAATCAAATTCTCATAGTCAGATGCTCGCATTTCTTCACAAATATCATCACCATCTAAACCTAATTGCTTGGCTAGATTTTTAGCAGTTCCTAAAAGAAAGAATGCATTACCTTGAGGTCCTGTCAAATCAATGACAATTTCTTGTTGTGGTTGTTTTGCTCGTATCATAATTAATAAATTAAAGTTTCAGATTCTCCAACTAACTTGATAAACCAATCAATAGTATTTTGAATACCCTTGATGTTGCTGTAAATTTTATGACCTTCTTCAAAGCCAAATTCTTGAGCCTCTTCAATAAGACCTTCATAATAAAAGCCATCATAAAGACCATACAGCATATTCATAAGAGGACCGTAAGGAGACTGCTTAGTTTCGTAAGCCTTAAGGTCGACCATTCTAATAGTTTCATGAAGCATGTCCATTATTTCAGGAGTGAAAGCTTCGTGACGATTGAATTTTTGATAGTTCATAGAGTTTGAATTGCGTGGCTTAACCACTGATTACATAGTAAATATAGCAAATTCCGGCGACATAAAAAAGTTTTTATTCACTTTTATTTGTAAATTTCTAAATATAATTCTCGGTCATAGGTTGATGTTCTATACTTGTGAATAAGCAACCCACCTACTTTAGTAACTTTCCATCCTCGTCCTTCCATAGTGTTTCTGAAAAAGTAACCTAAAAAGAAAGGAACCTTGTGGTATCTCCAATATTTCATATGCTTAGTGCTTTAATTACTATACTAATATAAGCAAAAAACCCGAGATTAAAAAATCCCGGGTCAATTATTTTCAAAATATTTTACTATTCGTTAATCTGGTAAGCGTTTGATATGCTTTGTCTGATTATCAATTCAGCTTGAACATCTTCTGGCTTGATAGTGTCTCCGTCTTGTTGTGTCTTATACAACTCATGGTATTTGCCTTGGAGAACCAATTCATATCGTTTGCCGTTATTTGTAGTGGCAAATTTAATAATCATGGTAGATGGTGTTGGTAATTGAATTGAACCAATATCTACAACTGTGTTTTCGTATTGCTTAACTTTTTTTTGAGCGCGTTCCAATCGACGCTTCCAAAACTTATAAAGTAATCCGTTACCTGAAATTGTAAATGTTGCCATGTTTTATTTTTTAAGCTTGTTAATAAGACTTTGAGTTTCTTCGATTGATTGTTGTGTGTTTATAACTTTACTCGATTTTAAACCCCATTGTAAAATAAACCAGTTCATTTCCATTTCGGCTTGCTTTTCCGTTAAATTAAGTTTTTTCTGAAGATATTCAGAACCCCAATTCATAAAATCAACTTCTTGTTCGGGTGTAACCACATACTTGATGTACCAATTTTCAACACCTTTAACATCCTCGTATGTTTTATTAAACGGCTCCAGTTGTTTATTTACTAAAGTAACAAAAGCTTCTTTCTGTAATTTTGGGTCTCTCATCTTAATTAATTAAAAGTTCTTCCATTAACAATACACCAAGGTCTTGCAAATATACAAACTCGTCAATATGTAATGAAACCATAACCATGTTTGATTGAGGTGTATTTTTGTACCATATTTTGATACCCTCTGTATCAGGTAGCTTTTCCGTTGCCATTAAACCTGACAACAGAACCACTGCTGATTTATCTACGTAAATATAAACTTTCATTATGTATATATTTTAGTGTAACATTCACCACATAATTGACCAGCACCTTCAACGTAATACATTCTATTGTATACTGGTTCTGTCGTTAAAACTTCTGTCATTTTGTTACAAGATACACATTCCTCGTGTACTACTTGTTCATTGATGTTATTCATATTCATTGTTTTTTATCGTGACCCCTACGGGAATCGAACCCGTGTTTCCGCCGTGAAAGGGCGGCGTCCTGGACCGCTAGACGAAGGGGCCTAACTTATTTTATATATTCTACCATTTACCTAAAGGACATTTAGCATGTTTTACCATTGACTTTGCTGCAATATTACAACCACAACCTCTTTTTATGCGCCCATCAACATGTTTACCAACTTTAGATGGATTACATATGCTGCCTAATCTTATATCGCAAGAATCACAAATGCTTAATCGTTCCTCAGATAATTTTTTAGTATCGTTGTCAAGATTATCAAAATGAGATTTGATAAGACTTCCCCAACCTGTTAAAATATCTTTAATTACGCTCACTGTCTTCGATTCTGTCTATTCGTCTTGAATTTTCTTCTGCCATAGCTCTTGTTTTATCTACAAAAGCTGTAATATTATTTAATGAAGTAGATGTGTTTTGCATTTCATTAGAAATCTTTTTGACATCGTTACGTAAATTAATAATATCCATTTCTAGATTTGTAATACGGCCTGCAAGTATTTCTACATTCTTAATATGTGCTTTAGCGCTATACTCTAGTGTATTAATTCTTTGTTCTAAATCATCATATACATCTAAATTTTCAGAATCATAAATAATTGAATCTGCCTCAAAGCGTGAAAGCTTATATAGGCCAAATACAGAAATTAGTAGGGCAATAATAGAAATAGTAAGCATAATAGTATATTTATGTATTATATGTATGGTAATATAAAATGTTTCAAAATGAGAAAGCCCACCTAAAATTAATTAGATGGGCTTGCTTGACTGGCAGTCATTGAGCGAAAGACGGGATTCGAACCCGCGACCCCAACCTTGGCAAGGTTGTGCTCTACCAACTGAGCTACTTTCGCGTTGGTAATTTGTGGAGAATATCGGAGTCGAACCGATGACCCCTTGCGTGCAAGGCAAGTGCTCTAGCCAGCTGAGCTAATTCCCCATTGGTTATTTTTTGAAGGATAACCGTAACCTTCCGATTGTCATTGACTCCACTTTATTTTTAAAGAGATAAAGAACTCTGAGCACCTGACTGCGGTTGAGCCTCTTGACAGACTTGAACTGACGACCTGCTGATTACAAATCAGCTGCTCTACCAACTGAGCTAAAGAGGCTTATTGTTTAAGCGATTCGGACGGGACTCGAACCCGCGACCACCTGCGTGACAGGCAGGTATTCTAACCAACTGAACTACCGAATCAATGGCGGAGAGGGAGGGATTCGAACCCCCGGTACCTTGCGGTACGCTGGTTTTCAAGACCAGTGCATTCGACCACTCTGCCACCTCTCCTAATTTGACTGCCAATATGTCAAAGAACTTCTATTATATTAATAGATTCTCACGTTGTTTCATTTCTGAACCAACTTTTTTAACTCTTTTTTAGAGTACACGTCTGGGTTGCTCCTCCTCTTGGGCTCGAACCAAGGACCCTCTGATTAACAGTCAGATGCTCTAACCAACTGAGCTAAGGAGGAATACTTGTGAACCCGACAGGATTCGAACCTGTGACCGTCTGCTTAGAAGGCAGATGCTCTATCCAGCTGAGCTACGAGTCCGTATAAAGAAGGCTACCTGTTTGTCAGTGGGTACCGTGACCTTAAGCCGAAAAGCGGTGCTATTCTTTTCTCCTTCATGAGTGCGGATGAAAGGACTCGAACCTTCAAGCTGTAAAGCACTAGTGCCTAAAACTAGCGTGTCTACCAATTTCACCACATCCGCATCTGGAAGCCGAAACTTCCAAGTTGTGTAATCAAAAAAACAAAGAACTTATATTCGTTTATTTATACTCTAAACGAGGAGTTTGTTTCAATTGAGGTTTATATATTCTCAACTTTTTTTACTTCATTTACTTTTTCATAAGCATACTTACCCTTAATAAATTCATTAAGAGCAATACCTTGTGACTTAGCTGTAGCGAACTTGTTATAGTCTTCTACTGTCACGTTTGAATAGATGTAAGTAGCGTGTGAAAAGTGAACTGTAAGTGTCATGTGCTCGTAGTTGTATGAGCTTGACTTTACTGTTGATGAGTTGTACTCGTTGCGTTGAACTGTAACCATAATTATTTCTTTTAACAACTATTATATGGAACTATTCTGTTTTGTTTCTTTTAATCTTTTTAAATTATTTTCTAGGGTAAATGAAACCAAACGCCCCTTTTCAGCGTATAAGATATGGTTTTATGCCTGAGGGTAAAATAAGATTTAAAGACCTTCTTGATTTGTTACGTAAACAGGTAAGGTACCTGACATAACCATCTGTAAACTTTGGATCGCTGCAATAAGTTCTGAGTTGTTTGGACCTGCTTGGTTGTTGTTAGAACCTGTAGATTGTGAAGCTGCTTGTGGAATTGCGACCGGTTGTGCAGATACTGCAGTTGATTGTACACCTTCAGAAAATTCACTTAACTTTTCAGCAAGCATATTGATAGCTTCAATCATCGCCTCACTCATATCTTCAACAATATTTGTATCTGATTTAGAAAGCGCAGCTAGACCTTCATACATCTTTCTAACCTCCATTACCTTTTCAAGGTCAAGATCATTGATATTGTCTTTAAACTCACTAAAGCTTTCAGCCATATCAGCATTTGCAGTAGCCATTCTTTTATAAGAAAAGGACATTCTTTGGAATTCAGACGCTTTCATAATCTTACCGTCTTTACCTTGCATAAATGCCGAAGTAAGACCTTTTATAATAGCTTCTGTTTTAGCTGATACATTATCTATCTCTTTAAGTGTAATACCCTCTTTTGTAAAAGCATTTACATAGTCTGCTAATGCTGCTAGAGGGTCTCCCATCTTTTTAACTACTTTAATACCTTTTTCATAATCAGAACTAGTGAACCAAGTTGAACCTTGTGCTGCTTCCGATGAACCAACTTCAGAGAATGTCTTAGAAAGTGCAGTTACGATTAATTGGGTGTTTGTACTAACTTTAGCAAAGTCTTCAGTTGTGAGTGTTCTGAACTCAATAGGATTACCGTCTTTATCCCACTTTGTAGGGAACTTAAGGTCTGCCATTGATTGGACACCCATTGCAATACCTGTAAGTGCACGACCCATACCAGAAACAGCTTTAATACCTTGATATACAGCAGACGTACCTGAATAGTCACCCATAACAAGTGATTTAATAGAAGGACCACCACCTGGATACTTTTTACCAATTTCACCAAATGCATTACCTAATACAGTTGTTACTTTAGCAATCTGTGCTGGTAGGATATCATAGTCTATATCAAGCGCCTGGAATTTTTCAAGACCTTTAGCAATTGACATTAAAGCAACACCCGACATAATAAGAGCAGGTGCTCCAGCATACATACCTGCAATCGCAAGAGGTGGTAACATAAATGAACGTGCAATTGATAACATTGCCCATTCTAAGTTTGACATCGGGCGACCACCCTCAATAATAGTGATACCCATTACAGTAACCGGTTTAGTCGCATTACCAGAATCTGCAAGTAATCCACCTTTTTCAAATAAAGATGGTTTTAAAACTTTAGACATTAAAGAAACCCCACCTGCAATAGCTATAAGTGCACCACCTGCTAAAATCATTGCTGCGGCACCTGGAATAATAAATGCAGCCGCAGCGCCGGCACCCGCCATAAGTACACCTAAGCCAGTAACTAAAGCTCCCATTTGTGCAATAGATTCCCAGCCATCAGCTGTTGGTGGAACTGCTTCTGTGAATATAGCCATTGAAAGAGCCAATACAGCAATAGGAATTGCTGAAATTAACATAGCCACCGCACCCTTCTTAATTAATGAACCAAATATACCTGCAATAGCAAATACGGCAGCTGTCCCTAATATAAGAGCACTTACAATAGCCATTGTTTTTAAAGGTTCGCCAGCATAGTTTAATATCATTTCTGTAAGTACTAAACCACCCGCTAAAGCAACCATTGCCAAACCTGCAATAGCTAATCCTGTTGCAACTTCTTTAATTTCTTTAGTGATACCCATTTTACCCAATAGATAAAATACACCACCAACTGCTAAAATCATTGGAACAGCCAACATTAAAGCAGGTATACCAAGTATAAGAAGTGGAAGAGAGAGTGCGAGCATACCCGCAAATTTAAAGATTGCACCACCAAGTGCTTTTAAAGCATCAATCCCGGTGACAATAGCGTTCATTTTAGCTTCAGACTCTTTACTATCGGGCATTAAGTCCAATGCTTCTGCAATCAGTTTAATACCAGCACCGATACCTTGTACCGCTGTACCTAAAGCTTTTGCGTCTTTTTTATTAACCCTAAGTTTAGTTACACCACCTTTAGAAATTGCTTTAAGGTAATTGCGCATTTCTACAAAAACACCAAACAGGTCTCCTTGTGGGGAAACCTGTAGTGCTGTATATTCTGTAGCTTCTACAATTCTCTCTTGATTCTGAGTAGAAAGCTTTTCAAAAGCGGATTTAAAAAATGAAGCCATTAAAGCTGATTAATATTTAGTTTATATATCAGAATTTAGGTGCAGTAAAATTAGGCATTTTAGGCATAGTCATGTTTGGCATCTTAGGTTGACTTGACTTGATGCTTGCCATTTGCTCATTCATTTCTTCTGATTGTTTACTGTTGCCCTTTTCTTGCTCCTTCAACATTGTTGAAAGTTCTTTAACTATATAATGGTATTCATAAAAGGGCAGCGCCTCGACTTCCGAGGGCTGTATCCTTAAATGATGCATTAGATAAAACTTAGTCTTAAAGTAGTTCTGAAGAGAGATCTGAAATAATGAAAAGACTTTTGATTCCACCTGGAAAGTCAAGAGGGACAAGGACCTCCTCACCTTGTCGATCAACTACTAGATTAGATTTCACTCCAATTTTCATTTTTTCAGCAAGTCTATAGATTACCATGTACTTTCTTTCTGACCATCCCTGGAAGTCAACTTCCATTTCAAAAATCTTTTTAGAGTTGAATCCTCTCCAGTCTTGAACTAAGTACGCTGCAATCTGAATGAATGAAGCATCCCATGTTTTACGCTCCGATTGGCGTGACTGCATGAATTTAGTAATCTCTTCCATCACACCAATTGTAGGTGGTGCAATAACAACCTCACCGGCTGATTTAGTCTGCACTACATAAGCTCTTTTCTCAGAATCATAGTATTGCTCAATTTCAGCAGGGACTGTCTCTGTGTCAAAGTATTTAGTGCTCAGCTCGACGTCAAATGATTCGCCATTTGAATCTTGGCCTTTAAGCATTAATTTGTTTTCAGGTTCTGGGAATGTTAAATCTCTAATTGAAAGGATTAAGAAGATTCTATCTTCTTCAAGAATGTCCTTGTAAGATAACATTTTTGTACCTGATTTAAATTGAGTACAGCTTTTAACAATAGCGTTAAGGTTAGACTCAATGTCCATAAGGTTACCTTCGTCCATTATAGAGAACGCTCTGATTTCAGCGACTTTAGCTGATCTAATTTTAAGCGTTGCATCACTTGGATAAAATTTACCCTGTGATGGTAGATTCTCTACATTAACTTCAACCCAACCTAAGTGGATATCAGATTCTAAAGTTTCGTTTTGGAATTTAGCCATAGAAGCTTTTCCTAAACCGTTCTTTTTTACTTCGTTGATGATGTCTTGTTCTTTACCTTCTACCATGTTTTGGTATGGGTCCTTAGTGTTTTCTTCCATTTGTTATTTCTTTTTGAGCTGCTTTAGTTTATCTTTGCCGAATACTTTTTCTTCTTCGTCTCTCGATTCTATTTCAGTTCTAATTAATTCTCTAATAAATGCCGACATTGAAATCGGTCTTTGACCATTTTGAATAGCATCATTTAAAATGATTCTATTCAGTACAGAAACTTCCTCTTCTGATAGGAGTACCTGTAATTTATTTGTTAGCTTATTGCTCATACTATATTATTATTATAATAACTTTTTAAGGGTTAAAAAGAGAGCAGGTATTAGCCTGCTCTCTGTATTAAATTTAAATACTACTAAATTAAGCAAGTTCTTCTTTGAAGTTATCACATCTCCAAGTAACATCCATAACTTGAGGTGCAGCGTCTGAATAGTCGCCTCCTTCTAGGAATGGAAGACCTGATGAAATAAAACAATCTTCTAGAGTTACTGTTCTAAAAATGTCACCTTTTCTATTGAATTGAGTAACAATAATAGTACCTACGTAATCTTTTTTAAGACCCATCTCGCCAGTATTAGCATTGTAGATTAGGTTGTACCAATCTTTTAGTGTCTTGTAAACATACGCTTGGTTAGCATCGTTTAAGTTAAGTGAAAAGTTTATACCTAAGTCGATTGAAGTGCCCTCTGGTTGAGATGCAAATGAACGAGTTACAAACTTAAACTTTTGTTCTTGAGTACCAATAGCTTTATTAATTTCAAGACCTGAAATTGAATTTACTTGCTGTAATAGCATATTAGCACCTTGAACTCCTGCAGGTGGAAGAATAGTTACTTCAAACAGTGACTGTTGTACTGGTTCAAAGTTTCTACCTTTTCTGCTAGTTTGATCTTGTGAATAATGTGGAAGTGGCATATCTTCTATAATCTTTTTTTATATATCTGATTAACTGAAGTTACCTGACGCAATTTCACCAGTGTTTAAAACTGTTGTTCTTTGAACAACGATTTCTAAACCTTTAACTGGCTCAACAAATGTATCTAGGATACCGATGTTTGCATCAATTACTTCGTTTGTATTATTTGTAGTGTCAATCACATTTTTGAAATCATATACACCAGCATCAGCTTTAACTGATTCCATGAATGAATCTGCAAGTGTTTTGATTTCAAGTCTTGTTTGTGGAGTATTGAACTCGAATACGTAATCCTTTAGGATAGCTGCTAAACCGTCTTGGATATAAATCAGAACCTCTCTTACGTGAGCTGAAGAAAGAGCTGATTGTACAGACTGTTGTGCAGTTTTGTTACCTAGGATAGTTAGACCAGCACCTCTTTGGAATACGATTGGGTTGATTCCGAATGGTTCTAGTATATCTCTGTCTGATTTATCAAATGCATATTCAGCACCTACGATACCAGCGCCTGAAATAACACCTCTTCTTGGACCAGCAACAATTGCCCATGGTGAAGAATCGATGTATTTATCGATAAAGTTGTTAGACACGTAACCCGCAGCAGGAACAATAATATCTTTATTGTTTTCTCTTGCAACTAGAGCAGTGTAGTAGAATGCATAGTTAGCACCATCGTTAATACCTGGTAGAGCAAATAGAGAAGTTGGATTCTTATCTAGGTTACCGCCAGTAGCGATGAAGTTGATATCGAATGCACCGTTAGCATCTGTGAAAGAAGGATTAGTTGACTTCTTGAATTCAGAAATAAATGGAGCATTTAGGATAGCTGATGCATTTTGTCTTTCTTTTGCTAGTGCTGAAAGTTGTACTTTGTTTAGTAACGAACCATTGTCGTAAGACGCAAAAGTATCAACGATGTATCTGAAGTCGATAGCATCTTTATCTACTAATGAGTTAGCTAGACCAGAACCTAAACCTACAGCATCTAAACAGTCTTGGATTGTTTGTTCACCAATATTAGCACCTTCTAGTACAAATGGTACGTAGTTAGCCTCAGCTTTTTCAAATGACTTGTATCCTTTAAAGTCTGAAGTTGCTGCAGCTTCACCTGAAGTGTATACTCTGTAAATAACATCGTATCCTACAGTTTCTTTAGCAATTCTTAAAACTTTAACCATTCTACCGGCTTCTTGTGCTAGAATGTAATCACCAGCTTCTAGATTTAATACACCTAAACCATTAGATGCGATAAATTCTACAAATGAAGTATTACCTGTAGCTTTGTTGTACGATAGGTAAGCGTCAAGGTCGTAAGATCTTTCGTCAGCACCTAGGTTGTAAGAAAGAAGTTCGTGTGAAACACCAGCTCCGTATGTGTGACCAACTAGGTCAGCTTTATTAACTCTTACAACTGGGTCTAAATCTTCTAGAACCGCGTCTTCGTTAACTGCACAGAATAAACCTGTTCTTCTAGCTTCAGAATTAACAATAGTTTCAATGTAAAGATTATTACCTTCTTTGTCAATAAAGTTAGGAAGAATAGAACCTGTGTATTTCGCTAGTAGAGATACTTGTCTTAATGCAGCAAACTCATCTAGTTTTTCTTTTTTAAGACCTGCTGCGTCAAAGTACTCACCGTAAACTGGGTCAGTTGCCATTGCAGCTGCGCTGAAACCGCCTTTGAATACAAATACGTCAACCATGAAGTCTGACATGTAATCAAATGCATTTAGGTATGCTGGAATATTTCCTTCACCGTACCAGTCTCTTGCTAGAATGTTAAATGAATTAACGTCCTGCGCTTGTCTTACGATAACAGTAATGTCATCTTGTTTAATATTAGCAAATCTTAAGATATTATCTTCAAACGTACCTACCACAGAATTTAAAGCCTCGTCAGAAGGTGACCAGAATTTTTCTGTATTAAAGTAGTTTACATATGATGAATCACCTAGTTTAGCAACTGCAGCTGCATCTGAACCGTTTGTAACAGGAGCAACATAGTCAATTGTATCTAGATTATCAAAAGAAGCTACGTTAAGTGCTAGGATTGGACCTCTTGTTAGAGCAGCTAGCGCTGATCTGTGGAAGAACATCCCTCTTTTTTCTAGGTTTTTGTCGATTGAACCGAAAACCTCAATAAATTGTTCAACTGTGCTTACTAAAACTGGAGAATTGTAAGGTCCCTTTTTAGAGTGACCAACTACAAGTCTTAAAGTTTCCGCTGGAATATTAGCAGACTGAGACTTGTCGAATTCTAGTCTATAAACACCTGAACTTTTAAATTGTAATAGTTGTGGACTTAGTGCCATGATGTATAACTATATTTTTTATTTTATGTATATATCTCTTTTTAATATGAACATTCTTATAAAATGTCATAAATATCAAACTGTAAGGTGCCGTCACCTTCAAAGTCTTTATTAAGAACAGTTTCCATTTTTTCATAAAGCTCTGGTTCAATAACGTCTAGTAGTTCTTCAACCATATCAGCATAGTCAATAGTTTGAAATAATTGACAAACAGTAACACAACTCATGATAACGTCATCGTTACCGTGCTGTCCACCGTATGAACCATTTTTTAAAGTACCAAACATTGAAGCCTCTTCAACTGTAGTTCTTTCGTCAAATACAATTCTGTTCTGTTCAGCGATCTTTTTAAGGTCCTGACACATTACTGGCTTATTATCAGATTTAACTCTAATACCCTGTTTAAGCACTCTTGCATCGTGACGGTGTTTAAAACGAACAATCATTTCTTCATCGAATTCGTTTCTTCTAGGGAAGATAGTCTCTAGATATTTGATAAGAATAGAACCGTATGTATTGTACTCGATAACCATTTTTAAATTTTCTGAATTGAAAATTTCAACAGATAAAGTATACAGTATTTTAGCGAAGTCTTCAATAACATGTTCGTTAGACCTAAAAATACCAATCTGCTTCAATCCAAAAAAGTCTTGCATCGAACTAGGATTTAATAATACATCCATTTGTTTTTCTTCGATAGGTACTATTTCAAACATATTAATAACTGAATAATCACCTCCATTACCCTCTGCAATATCTATTGAAAAAGCAAAATACTTATCAGATTCTTTAGCCATTTCTGGGTCAAAGTCTGGGTGCCAAGATAAAAACCCTTCAGTATTGATATGAATGTTTTCAAAATCTTCAAGGTCATGATAAACATAATCCTTAATACCCTTACGTAACTTTTTCATTGTAGCTGGACTAAACAATAAGTTAGATGAACTAACAAATTCATTACCGTATTGTCTGTTGAATGCATCTTCAGAACCAAGGTTACCTAATTCACGTTCGTACCAAGCATCGTCTCTATCCGGGTGTTGCCACCAATCAATCCTAGTTGCTTTATATGCATTCTCACCTCTTTCAGCACCTGAAAAGATTTCATAAAACTTATTAAAACCATTAGGTGTTGAAGTAATATTAATCCTAGATACTTTAGAAGCTGAAAGCGTTGGATAAACGTTTTCATAGAATGAATCTACAATAGTTGGATGAACGTGAGCAAACTCATCAAGATACAGGTTATGAATCGTAAAACCAATACCTGACTTTGCAGTAGTTGACTGACCTACTAGACGACACCCGTTGTCACACTTAACATTCATGACATCGTATTTAACGATACCTGGTTTCATATAGAATGGAAGGTTTTCAATAACAACTTTAGCCTTATCAATAATTTCTTTAGTCGAATCTGATTTGTTGGCTAGTAGTAGGGTTGTCTTGTCAAAGTTAAATGTTAGGTACCATGCATTGAAGATAGATGCTGTTACCGTCTTACCCATTTGTCGAGACGCAAGTACAACATTGAATCTATTGTGCTGGAAGTCTCTTAATAATTGCTTTTGATAATCACGAAGCTCAACTTGCTGAACACCCTCATCAGTCATTACAACAGCATAAGTTTGTGCAAAATAAACAATATCATTTGCACATTTTGCTAACTCAGCAATTTCTTCATCAGTATACTCAAATACAATATTGCCTTTACGAAGAAACTGTTTACCTTCATAAAAAGGCAAAGCTACTTTAGGTCGATAACCCTGGTCCATTGCAAGAACCAAGTCATTAACCGATTTAGTAGACCATACCAATTTTTCAGCAACAGCATCTGAATCTGACTTTGGTATCCATTTATTATCTCCTGTGTAATCTGACATTATTCGTTGTCTTCAATTTCAACATCCTGGACGTCGTTATCGATACCTGCTCTAATCTTAGACATCAAGTCTCTTGTACCTCTTTGGACGTTACCACCGTCGTTATTTCCGCCCGTGGCTGTATCTGTAATCTGTTTGTTTGTGCGTTCTTTATAAAGTTCCGCATCCCTGGCAATACGCTTAACTGATTCTTCAGTTGCCATTAAATACATTGTTTGTGATTTAATGATATCGAGCATTGATTTTTGAAGAGTAGCAAGAACCTCGAACATTCTTGGTGCCAATTCACCGTTTTCGATAGTTTCTAATAGTGTTGTTAAAGCACGTTCACCTGCTTGAAGTTGGTAGACAAGAGAACTCATGGTCATCTCGTCCATTCTTTTTTTGGCTTTAACGTATTCGTCGTGTTCTATGATATCAGCGTCAAGATAAAAACGCATCAAAGAATCTATAGTCTTTTTTGCTTGCTTATCAGAATTACCCTTAACTACAGCGTAATCAAAAGGTTCATAATGTTCTGAAGCTACGGGTAACTTAGGGTCAACCTCAATACCTTCTAAAGAATCATCATCACCAATAAGGCTATCTAGTTCATTTCTAATTTCATCCGCCTGTGAACGAATGTTCTTCTTATCATTAGCCATAAATATAATCTATTAATATAATATTATATATATCGTAGATACCACGACACATTTAATATACGTTTGTCAAAGTTACCTTGCGTTGTGGTATCTTTGGTATGAAAGTGATGGAATTGCGTTGTCGATTAAAAGAGCTAAATGAGCATCTCTTACCAATGATTGGTTTAAGATATTACTGTGTTGCTCTTCTTCAATTGTTTTCTTCCAAAGCCTGATGTTTGTAAGCTTAAGCTTACCACCTTTAAGCCTATATGGTCTATCAAGGTCCCAAATAAATGCTTGTGTAACTGGTCTAGTTTCGCTAAATTGTAGCTCTAGATTGTTTGTAGCATCTTGTGGTCTGTTTCTATTATTAGCCTCATTAAGATAATAAATGCTAACCGAAAGTTCACGGAACGTGTTTGACATGTTAATAACAAGACCATACCATTCATGTGAACCTAAAATCATATTATGCATAAATGTATGCATTTGATTATTCACCATTACCTCAAGTTTACTAGAAGAAAGTCTAACTGTTAAACCTTCACCAAATTGGTCACCGTTGATAATCTGGTACTTTGTATTGTCCGTTGTATCGAAAACAGGTGAGAACCAAGTTGTAAGGGCTAAATTATCGTCAATAGATTGCTTAGCTGGAAGAGCATAATCAATAGCTGTTATATCAGTTTCTACAGATGAAAGGTCATAATAATGCTTTGAAACAATCGTCCATCTGTTCTTTAAATCATAATCAACAATTTTAAGGTCAGCTGACGAATTAACTCTAACACCATCATCCCATTGGAATGGAGCAGACTTTAATTGCTGTGGGTCCGTTGCTTTAACCATCTCATCTTGAATCTCAGCTCCGAAGATTTCCTCTACACCCACCACTAAGTTTTCAAGCTCAGTTTCAACAGCTGGTGATTTTTCAACAGCACTTCTGTCTTGGTACTTAGCCAGCATTACCCTCCAGTATGTATGTTGTACATTAAATTCATCTGCTAAAGTAACAGATTTAACTTCATACATTTTATTATTGATAGGGAAATATAAGTAGTCTTTAGTTCTAGGTCTGTTACCTACACCAAATGCCTTTTCAAATTGATAATCTGTAATATGAATTTCAAAGTCTTCAAATCCCATACCAAAGATATCGTATTGCATTGCTTCGGTTGGAAACTCATTATCAGGTACTGAAACCTTTAATGGCTGTACATCAGCAACTGAGAACAGTGAGTACTCCATAAAGATAACATCTTTTGTTCTCTGGTCTGGCTCTGTTCTGTAGTACCTTACTTCGTGTCCAAAAAGGTCACTAGAAATCTCTACAAGCTGATTGTAAAGGTTATTGTTCTTTGTAAGTGCATACGGCTGAAACTTGTTGGCAGAATCCTCACATTCTATTTTAATGTTTGCACAACCAGAATAAGCGTATGGGTCAGCACAATCCACACAATATTGCGGACAAGCTTCTATAACACCATTAACGTCTTCAACTGTAAATGTAACATCAATAATAGTTAAAGAACCTGTCATTGATAAACGGTCAACTTCAGCCCTAATATCTAAATAAAGGTCTAACGTACCGTCGAAAGAAAGACTAAACAGGTCACCTGGATTAGCCGTTCTATTAAGTTCTGCAAACTCAGAATATTCTTCACCTGAATTCGACCATCTGTACTTGTATGTAAAACTATTGTTCTCATCAATATCCAACATGAAAGAAGCACGAGACGCTGAAAACGGCGCTGGATTAGCTAATTCTATGTGAATAGGTGAAACTTGTGATGCAACTTCTAATAGCGTATTACCAACAATAATAATATCACCGGCTACTAGATTAAAGTTTGTACCAAACCCCGATACAGTAGTAGAACCCTCAACTAAATTGATAGTACCAACTGTATTAGGTGTTTGTAGACCTGCTAAGATATTAAAGTCAGTAACCTTAATAGCTTTTTTATAAGGGTCTAGTATTTTAGCGATGATTACATCGCCAATTTCGTTTGCAGTTTGTCCTGTAACCATTATACTATGTCGTCTTCAGGGAATTTATCCTCTGATATAATTTCTTTTTTAACAGTATCTTGTGGTTTATATACCTCACCCGCAATCCAGGACGCAATAAAGCCTGAAAGTGCAATAAAGTAAGTTGCAAGATTTGTTAAATTAGCCATATAGTAAATACCAGCCGCGCCCGCGATAACCCATAAACCAACTACAACGTAAATCATAATTTCACGTCTAGATGATTTACCCTTACTTAATAGTCTTGATTTTGCTGAAGGTCTTTTAGTTTCAGACCAGATATATGTGGCAACATACGCTGTAAGCGACCCAAAATAAGCTGCAAGTTGTGTAAAATCAGTACCCTTAAAAGCACCATATACACCCGCAACAACCCATAAAAATACGACGATATAAACGAGAGCTTCTCTTTTACCGAAGTCTTTGAATAAATTCATTATTTACTATAGTAGACTTTTCTTTATATATCTACCAATCTGTAACTAATAAAACGTCGGGATTGTCACTTTCCATTTTAAAACTCAGCGTATCTAGTATTCTGGCAAGTGCATCTGCTTGCTCATCACTAATATCATAAGTATTAAGTGCAATGTCCAGTGCTGTTAATATACTAGTTGCTGGTAGTTGATTATATGGCCGCTGCTTGCTTATCAAATTTGTCTTTAGCAACACTGGATTAATACTTTCAATATCTTCTTGTGATAAAATATTATTTAACCTAAGCGTTGCTTTAACTATTTTAAAAGAATACTTGATTTGCTTATTAGATGAATCTCCAATATTGACAGCTCTAGAAAAGTTTCTAGTTTTAGATAGTGTAATTTTTATCCATTTTAGCTTGTCAAAATCTTTTAAGATTTGGTCTAAAAAGTACAATGAATTAGCATCCTTATGTATAAGGTCAAAAGAGATTGCTCTGATTTTTAATAGCTCTCGCTTAAAATTTAAATGCAGTAAGGTTTTTAATTGGTATGGTGTTACCAATATAGAATCTTGACTGTATTGCGTATAGTCAAGTTGATTTAAACATTTTGTCCAAATCAAATTATCGTAATGATTAAATTTATATAGTGTGACATCTATGATGTCACACATAGAACCTGTATTAAAACCCTGCATATCAATATACCTGAATACTTTTTTCTATAGCTTGTAGCTCTGCGTTTAATTCTGCAGGTGCAAACTTTTGCATTTCCTTAAATTCACGTTGGCCGATTTCATATTTAGACATATAAACTTCAACAGCCTTCTCTATAGGTATATATTCGTTTTTAGAATTTGCAGCTTTTGTAGACTTTTTAGTCTTAGTATAAATCCAGCCAGGTACTCTAGTAAATCTACGAGCTAACAACGACCAAGCATCAACGACATAAGAACCGTCAATTCCATTGATATTAAATGCATTTGCATTCTCAGGGTACTTTATAGCAAAAAACCTGTTTATCATAAAGAAATGGCGCTTCTTATTATGTTGTTTGATTTTATTGTATTGAGAATGCTTTGTAAACATTATTTTAATAAAATCAAAGAGTTTGGTTTCGTCTAGCATTAGAATAAGTTATTTAAACTTTGAGTTTTAGGCTTATCTGTTTTCTTTGCGGGGTCATCGACTAATTTCAATCCACTAAATGGGTCAAGATTATCTGGTACACTGTCGCCGTTCTTTTTAGTCCAATTAGTACCTTCAAGAATACGTTCCATCTGTGATATATTATACATGTTAACCTCAGCATTGTTTAGTTCAATATCTGAATACATTGCATTCATAATCGGCTCTGGAATAGTTCTCACGTGCAATAGCATTAATTGGATGTTTAGCTTCAAGGTTTGTTTAATTTCAGCAACGCTTGAATTACCATTAACTCTGTAAATAACATCAGCCATTTTATTGATTATATCTGGTAAGAACAACTGTTCAACTTCAAATCGACCAAAGTCTTTTTCGTATTGAGCTAAAATTTTATCAGCTTGTTTATCGGTGATTGAGAATGTACGCACTTTACCATTCTTCATAGTTTTAGTGTACGTCACAACTGAATTAATATTATCAGACTTATCACCAATAAGAATCTTTTTAAAGATGAATGCACGTGAATCAATCTCTTCGATTTTTACTTTATTACTGTGAACCCATTCTTTAATCTTACCTTTAATTTCATCCGAACTAATATCACTATTGTTCAAATTAAATAATAGTTCATCAGGTGATACAGAATCTCCTGTTGTTTGATTCAACAATTCAGTAAAACCTTCAAATGCTAATAAAGATCTTTTAGTATTGTAATACCAAAGAGTGTATCCATCTGTTGCTTTTACATAGTCAACTAATTGAATAAGGTCACGGTCTCCTGTCCAAACGATACAGTTTTTACCTTGATTATTCAATTCAGTCGCACGAGCAAATAGGATATCATCTGCTTCAGCACCTGGTGTTTGCTGTATGATTACACCATTCTTAGCTAAGAGTGCTCTAAACTCGTCGTAAATGCGATATACAGCTGCCCAGTTGACAGTTTCATCAGATTTACGAGTACCTTTGTATTCTGCTTCAGGATAAAAGTCTTTACGCCATGATTTAGAATCTACCGCAATAACCACTTCATCAACGAATGGTTGCATTTTACGGATTTCTGATGCAAAATCAATACATAATTTTCTCATGAATTGACCTTGGTCTTTTTCAGTCTCAAGCAATTGCTTACCACTTCTACGTGGCATCACGTAAAGTCGGCTGTAGACGAAATAATTACCGTCAATCATTAATGTATGTTTTCCTAACTTCATAATATATGTCTTTTGTATGTCACTAATATAGCAAAAAAATGTGACAAATAAAAAATTATTGTATAACTATTGTCTGTATTTTATAAATACAGGATAACATTGTAATTACTGGGTCAATCACATGGTTACGCTGTGCTTGGTGTTCAGCCACTGTGATAATAATTTGAGGTATAAATCGAACAGCATTAGATTTTTCTGTTTGAATGTACTCAATAAACTCTTCACCTAAAGATTGTAACACATCATCAACCCGGTTAGCATACTCAGAGACTAATAGCTTGTAATTTTTAGCTGGGTCTGTTTCATTAAAAATCAATTCAAACACGTCTTTATAAACTGAATTGAATCGTTTAACATCTTCAACAGTAATGTTATTAGTACCTTGTGATTTGTAACCTTGTAATTTATTAAGTGTTGTACGTAAATCAGGGAAGTTGCGGCGAACAAACTCTACAAGTGCTGGCTTTTCAATGGTCATTCCCTCAGAACCTGTAATGTCGTATACTCGCTTGATGTATTTTTTAGTCAATTCAGACTCTTCATCTTTATCAAAATCAAAGTTAAGCACTTCAAATCGTGAAAGAATCGGGTCTGGTAGCTTGTTGATGTAATTACAAGTTGCAATAAATCTTGAGTTGCTAGCAAACTGTTCCATCGTAGCACGAAGTGCTTTAAAGAACTGGTCGGATACACCATCAATCTCATCAAGGATAACCACCTTGAACTTGTCGCGGTCGTCCAAGATAGACATTGTTGAACAAAAGTCTGTAATCCTTGTACGAATTACATCAACTGAAGTATCTGTTGATGCGTTAATGTATAAATAAGGAAGGTCATACTGATTAACCAAAGCTTTAGCTGTTGAAGTTTTGCCAGTACCTGGTGAACCAGCAAACAACATGTTCTGTTGTACACCGTTCTTAAATTTATTCATTACACGGTCCGGTAGAATTAGACTTTCTAAGTTCTTTGGACGATACTTTTCAGTAAATAATTGATTGATTGAACTCATTTATGCATTTTTTTACAATCATTATATGCAATAATAGGATTTAGTTTCAAAGATAAATATAGTATATGGCTCAAGCGAAGAAATATCCACATATCGTTTATAAGACCGGCGTTCGTGGTAAACATGGAGTTTCATTCGAATCTCTTTCTAAAAGTCACAAGAGACTCTTATTAGAACACCAAAATCTTAGACACATTGCAGATAATCCACAAGTATTGTCGGCCATATTCGGTATTCACAGAACCGACACGAAAAGTATCAAACACAAATTATTCTGGGACTGGCGCTCAAAGTCGCTTAAAAAACTAGAACCACTCCAGAAATCATACGATTTGGTACCATGGAAGTGTGCCCTATCGGGTCGACCTATTATGAGTTCTATGAATGACTTCTCACCTAAAAACTTTGTACACCCGGATTATTGGGATACTCTCTCTAAGAATGTTGAAATGAGCATTGTAGAATCTTCGGTTAAGTTCCGTATAAAATGTCAAGAGCTCCTAATGAATCAACAAAAGGAGCTCCTGAAATTATTTAAAAGTAACGCTAATCCTAGAAACTTATAGTAGTCTTCTAAATGCGTCTTTTACGTCATTGTTAAAGTAACGTGACTCGTTAAGAGTTTTATCTGACTCTGCTTTTCTAATTAAAGATTCATACTTTAATCTTAATGCAGTACCTTCAGCAAGTTGCCAAGCTGATTTAGAATCGATTTCTGAAGCTAACTCATTTAGACCTGCTGCATTAGCTCTAATTACTAAGGCTTCTTTAGGGTCTTTCTTTTTATTCTTTTCGTCATCTTCTTCCTCGGTTTCAGTCTCTGTTTCAGTATTACCTGTTTCAGTCTCTGTTTCAGTTTCTGTCTCTGTTTCAGTGTTACCTGTTTCAGTCTCAGTCTCAGTCTCAGTCTCTGTTTCTGTGTTACCTGTTTCAGTTTCAGTGTTACCTGTTTCAGTCTCAGTCTCTGTTTCTGTTTCTGTGTTACCTGTTTCAGTTTCAGTGTTACCTGTTTCAGTCTCTGTTTCAGTCTCTGTGTTACCCGAAGAACCAGCAGAACCTGAAGAACCAGCAGAACCAGCAGAACCAGCAGAACCTGAAGAACCAGCAGAACCAGCAGAACCGGCAGAACCTGAAGAACCAGCAGAAC
>Ga0181577_10000919_pt1 | contig 23713 bp, 24 predicted proteins | sample 101ome_21_FD_132468 | JGI IMG/M metagenome (GOLD analysis project Ga0181577, IMG submission 132468) | Coastal salt marsh microbial communities from the Groves Creek Marsh, Skidaway Island, Georgia - 101413BT metaG (megahit assembly) | ecosystem: Environmental > Aquatic > Marine > Intertidal...
GGCCAGCGTGAGACCCTACTGCCTCGGGATTCTGGTTTAAAATTCGATAAGTCCTCTTTTTCCATCTCATCTTCTTTTTTACCATCGATCAAAATAAAGGGGTCTTCAGCGATACTGTGATTTCCAAGAAAGTTGTATCCCATAAAAACGGGAACTTTTTGTTTTCGTTTTGGAATGTAGAGCAACACGGGAAAACCCATTGATCGATCTCCTTTTTTGAAATGTAACATCAATTGCTTCCGAATGGCTTTCCCACCCAATGCCTCGGTATCCATCTCCAAAACCTCAATGCGATCTATGGGAAGCTGTCCTGGAACCTTCCCATAAACTTGACTGGCGAACTGTTCTAAAATTTGGGGTCTTCGGTATTTTTCCCACTGGGCTTTGTTTTTTATAGATCCTCGGTCTGATTCCAACAATTTGGGCAATTGGTAGGAAGGAACATCCGATTCTCTATTTATTTGTTTTCCGTTTTTTTGAGCGTTAGTCCAAGAAAATAGGATCAAAAATACCAACAAGGGGATGGTTTTTATTTTCATTTTTTTGTAGTGGATATAAATATAAATATAAATATCTGTTTTTCAAAGGCTTATCTGTATGGCTATGGGTTGATTAAGCTTGATGGTATTTCTCATTGGGTCAGTCCAAAAGCTCTACCAATATCACCCAATCGCTATCGGCAGAATGGGGAGGACTTCCCAGACTTACCCTTTTATTTGCTTTTACTTTTTCCAAAGAACCGTATACCAAGTCTCCACCATTTTTAGGATCAAACCATCTCACCCGATAGTTGTCACCGGACTCCCCAAGATTCAAACGAATTTTGTTGGGCTCACGCTCTGCAAAGACAACATATACTTCCCCTTCCTTGGCCAAGCAGTAAGAGTTATCGTCCTCTGTCAAATGATCTGAGGGAATCATTTCCCAGAAGGGTATTTCTTGTTCAAAAAATTGTAGGGCATATCTGTTTTGATCCCAAAACAGATCCCGACTTCTAAAATCTTGACAGGTGAGATCAGAATTGGGGCTGGCATATCCAAAATACCATTCTACGCCAAATCCACCGGCCATCAGGGTTCCCCATAAGGCTCTCGTTCGGGCATGGTTGTGTTCTGGATCTTCATCGTCTGGAAGAAGTGCAATATTGGCTTTTCCGGGCTCATCTACTGCAAGTGCCCATTTTTTTCCAGTCTGTTCGGATTTTTCTCTCCATTTCAATACCCTTGGGTGAACATCGATAAATTCGGGGTGACTGAGTTGGAGAGAGGCCCCGGTCAATGGAGATTGTGAACCGATAAAGTGCTCATACCGATTGTCTTGATTCGGATAAGTGTGGACTACCAGGTGATGATCATAGGCATCGAGTTGGGAAACGTACTCGGCAATTTCGATAACATTTTCAACAGGCTGATTGTTTTCCTCACCCAAGTTCCAGTTCATTGATAGGTGATGTCCAAATCTGGCGATCAGTTCTCTATAATAGAGTTTTCCTTCCAGGCCAAAGCTCCCCTGATCCATCAAATGATCGGTTTCTGTTTCATGGGTTTTAAAATGCAGAAACATGCCTTTTGATTCTGCATATTCAAAAATTCTTTCCCACTGATCTAATTTTGAAACATCGTATCGGGTTTTGTGAAACATTGTTTCCCATGCTTGTTTGTTTTTTTTGATACTGGCATAGGCCTCGTATTGGTCTTTCGATACTTTGAGCAATTGAGGGAAGATATTTCTGTCGTCACCATCGACATTGAATGTCAAAAAAGAAAAAACGTTGAGCCCTTCTTTGGCTAGGTAATTGATGGCTCCTATAAGGTTTTTACCTTTGCCCCCCTTCCAAACGAAAGATTCTCCGCTTTGATCGAAATCCTTGGCGTGGGGTGCCCAATTTTTCTCAAAGCCTAAAGCGTTTGTCGATTCGTCAAAGTCGGTATAAGCCAATAAATTTTCGGGGGCATCAACCCCAAGTTTGATAAAATATTTTCCATTTTCGGCAAATTTTAGATAAGAGGCTCCTACGTATTCCAACCTTCCTTTCGCTCGGTTGTCCGTTCCTTTTTTGTCGGAGGGTTCAATACTAAACTTTCCATTGGCACCATCCATGAATCCGGCAGAGGTTGCCTCATCTAATGTATTGACTACCGCAACTTGTTTGCCTTTTTTGAAAGATACATGATAGGTCCACTCTCCAATGGCATCGGGGGTAAATCTTACTTGCCATATGTTTCCTTCTGCACTTCCACTTTCGGCAGCCTTACCATCGGCAGCATAATACCCAGGAATGGTGTATTGGTGTTCCTTATTTTTGAAGGTGACATCCAATCGGTAATCCAAAAATGGATTGATTTCTGCCATTTCTGAAGTATTGGGTCCTTCAAAATTTAGTGTTATTCGGTGCCATTTTTTGAGTTCTCCCTCAATGGAAACTTCCCCTTTATTTTGGCAACAGACCAGGAAAAATAGGAACAGGGAAAAGAGAATAAAATATTTTGTTGGTTTTGAATTCATAAAAGAGTTTTTTCGTTCTTAATAGAGGCTCTAATCTTTTTAAAGTTGAAGTTTTGTTGATCGTCCAAATCAAATTTTATTAATTTTATATTATCTTAAAAATGTAGAGCAAAAGATCCAAAATAATTTCAATAAATTTACAAACCCACCGAATTTATTAAAATAATTCTAATGAGAAAATATTTATTCCACTGTTGTTTTGGATTTGTCTTTTGGTTTTTCAATTCCTGCGGACAAACATCCAACACCCATGCTGCAGTCGGGCATGAAGATTCCGAAGTCGAGGACATAGTGTTTAGTGTCAATGCCTATTCTTTTTCAGACCTTTTAAGTGCCACTTATCCTGATAACGATCGACAATTGTATTCCTTATTGAATTTATTGGATTGGTTGAAATACAAAGGGATCGAAGCCATAGATCCTACAGCTTATTTTTTTCCGGGTTATCCCGACCCTCCCTCCGATGTTTTTTTAGATGTTTTCAAGAGTAAAGCCGAAGAGTATGGGATAGCCATTAGTGGTACAGGAATCAGAAATGATTTTGCGAACCCGGATCCACAGATCAGGTCAGAGGGGATTCAAAGGGCCATCAAATGGCTCGAGGTAGCCTCAAAATTAGAGGCACCTGTATTGAGGTGTTTTGCTGGTAAAATACCCAAGGGGTATGAAGACCAATGGGAAATCCCCGCACAGTGGGTCATAGAATCGGTTGAGCAACTCATTCCTTATGCCCAGAAATACGGAGTAAAAATTGGTATCCAAAACCACGGAGACATGCTGAGAACTGCCGAACAATGTGCCTATATTTTAGAAAAATTGGACTCACCATGGGTGGGTTTGGTGGTAGATACTGGACATTTTCACACCCTGGACCCCTACAAGGACATAGAACTAATGACACCCTATGCTGTAAACTGGCAAATCAAGGAGTTTGTCGATGGAAACCAAAAGCAGGTAGCAATGGACTATGCTAAAATTGTAAAAATCATCAAAACCGGAGGATATAAAGGGTTTGTGCCAGTCGAATCTTTAAAGGAAAAAGATGTTCCTTACGACCCATTTGAGCGCGTGGATCGAATGCTGAAAATTTTGGAGACAGAAATGAGAAAATAAGCGGAAAAGGTCGGGTAAGAGAGCAAAGAACTCTATGATTAAGGGAAGTGATACTTCGGCAATCAATTCATTAGATTTTAGTAATAACACTAAAATGATAGATATTAGCTCTCATCATTCTCATATTACCTCAGCTCGAAAGTAAAAAGAACATTCTCTATTTACGTTGGTTTTCAGGTTATGGATATTTACTTTGATGGGATAAGTGCCATCGTCAAATTTTCGCCTTCCGTCAAGTCTAAATTTAGATGTAAAATAGATTCCATTTACGTAAAAATCTACGTATTTTATGTATTAAAAATGTACAAACGCACACAAGAATCTGATTGAAAAAATAGTGAAATCCCATAAATTGTGGGATATAGGATGCTGAATAAGATAGGTGTAAACGAAAATGAATAAAGGGGAAACTGATTACAAATCAGCTGCTCTAGCCAACTGACCTACGCCGGCTTTTTAAAAAAAAGACCGTAAAAACGGTCTGGAAAGTACATATTAATTTTTCGGGTTTCAAAACAATAATTTCAAAATATTAGCCCAAAAGGCGTTGCTTTTCCTTGCGTCTTTTCAGTACCCGTTCTGCCGAATCTGCAGCACTATTGATGGCCTCCTCAAAAGACTTAGCCGTCTTCTTGACAACTACATCATCTCCAGGTATTCCTATCTTTAACTCGGCGAATTTGTTGATCCTGTCGGAAGAGTTTTCCACTTTTGTATAAATAAAAACATCAACGATCTGGTCGTAAAATTGATTAATTTTTTCAATTCTCTTTTTGGTAAACTCGACCAACTTGGCGTCGGCGGTATAATTGACAGATTGGAAATTAATGAGCATACTATTAAATTTTAAGTTGTATCAATTCTTTTTCCCCCTGGGATGTGCTTTGGCATAAATCTCCTGTATCCTTTTCATACTACTTTTTGTGTAGACTTGAGTAGCCGCTACACTCTCATGGCCCAGCAAGTCCTTGACCGCATTCAAATCGGCACCATTGTTCAAAAGATGTGTTGCAAAACTGTGACGCAACATATGGGGACTTTTTTTAACCTTTGAGGATACCTTACTAAAATAGTAATTTACGGTTTGATAAACAAATCCTTGATTGAGTTTTATTCCTGTAGGCAGGCAAAAAAAATAATCGGGAACCGTATGGTTCAATTGTTTTTTGTAGGAGAGATATTCACTCAATGCCTCTATGGCTTCTGGTAGTAGGGGGATCATTCTTTCTTTATTGCCCTTGCCCAATACTTTGATGGTTTTGGTTTGAAAATCAACTGCGCTGATTTTCAAGTCAATCAATTCTTGTCGTCTGATCCCAGTGTAGTAAAAAAGAATGATAATGGTTTTTTGAAGAATGCCCTTGTAGTCTTGATTAAAGAAATCTCCTGTCAATAGCGCATCTATCTCTTCAGTAGAAAAGGGAACGTTCACTTTTTTGGAGACCTTAAGGGGACGGTGGAGCTTGAGCGGGGAAATAGGGATCGTTTCCGTTTTTAGCATAAATCTATAGTAGGATCTCAATACAGAAATTTTACGGTTGATGGTTCGATTGGAATTTTTATTTTCAACCAGGGTCACGATCCAAGTTCTGATGTGACTGTAATCTACTTTTTCAATATCTTTTAAATCATAATGCTCCTGACAAAAGGCACTAAAATCCATAAGGTTCCTCTCATATGCAAAACAAGTATTGTTGGAATATTGCTTTTCGTGCTTTATGTAATCAAGGAAACGATCGATAGCCATTAAAAAACGTTGTAATCCAAAGTTATGAAACTTATGGGTTACAACGTGTTGGGTATAAGACTAAAACGACTTTATTGGTTTTCTAAGTCCCTTAAGTGTTGGATGTATTGTGCTTTTTTGATTTTGTCACGGTTCTTTACAGAAGGCTTTACAAACTGCTTCCGGCTGCGTAACTGACGCATATTGCCAGTTTTATCAAATTTTCTTTTGAACCGCTTGAGCGCGCGATCGATATTTTCTCCGTCTTTAACTGCTATGATCAACATAATTGGGCACCTCCTTTCATAATGGTTGGCAAATATAGGAATAGAATCCCTAATGCAAGAAATAAAACTAGAAATTTTAGGACTTCATCAAATTGCGAGCAATGACCAGTTTTTGTATTTCACTGGTTCCCTCTCCGATGGTGCATAGTTTTGAGTCCCTAAAAAATTTCTCTACTGGGAAATCCTTAGTAAACCCGTAACCTCCATGAATTTGCACAGCATTGTTTGCTACTTTGACACATGCCTCCGAAGCAAATAACTTGGCCATAGCGCCGATCTGAGTAACATTTTTCCCCTGATTTTTGTCCTCACCGGCTTGATGGGTGATCAAACTGGCCGCCTCGATTTCTGTGGCCATATCTGCCAACATAAATGAAATCCCCTGAAAAGTGCCTATGGGTTTACCAAACTGTTTCCTTTCTTTGGCATACTTTACCGATGCATCAAAAGCACCTTTTGCAATCCCTAAGGAGAGGGCTGCTATGGAAATTCTCCCACCGTCTAATATCTTCATGGATTGAATAAATCCTTCACCGACAGCACCCAAACGGTTGCTGTCTGGGATGATGCAATTATCAAATATCATTTCTGCAGTTTCTGAGGCACGCATTCCCAGTTTATTCTCCACCTTTCCAGAACTGAATCCAGGGGTTCCTTTTTCAATTACAAAGCTGGTCATGCCGTGGCTGTCCCCTTTTTCTCCATTGCGAAAAATAACGACGGCCAAGTCACAGGACTTACCATGTGTGATAAAGTTTTTGGTTCCGTTCAAAACCCAATGATCGCCTTCTCTTTTGGCAGTGGCATTCATGCCTTTAGCGTCAGATCCCGTATTGTATTCGGTTAAGCCCCAGGCACCGATCCAATCGCCAGTAGCCAATTTGGGCAACCATTTCATTCGCTGTTCTTCGTTACCAAAAAGGTAAATATGTTGTGTGGCCAAAGAGTTATGAGCCGCCACTGACAAACCAATCGAGGGGTCTACTTTGGAGATTTCCTCAATGATGGCGATGTACTCGTGATAACCCATACCTGAACCCCCATAAATTTCGGGGATCAACACCCCCATAAATCCAAGTTTACCGGCTTTTTTGAGTGCTTCTATAGGAAAATATTGCGATTCATCCCATTCCATTACGCATGGACGAATGAACTGTTCTGAAAAATTTTTTGCGGAACCAGCGACCAAGTCTGTGGTCTCTCCATAACCCACACTCACCGCATTTTCAAACTCAAACATAGTATTAAAATAGAGACAAATATAAACTTATTCTCGCTATTTTCAATGAGTCAAAGCCTTCAATCTTTTGAAGATCTTTCTGAGTAGCGGAACCGTGGATTGTTCTCCAACGAATGATATTTCTGGCGTCAGTAGTTGAAATATAGGGCAATCTTTCCAAATCTCTTTGGGTAGCGGTGTCGATGCCTATCCTACGGATTTCAGGTTTTATTCTGATTTCAAATCTCTTATGGAGATGCGCTACTAAACTACTGTCCAGTCCATATACCTCATACAGTTGATCCATATCACTAAAGAATTTTAGGTAATTTCTGTATTTGATGATCCGTTGAGATAGTTTTGGACCAATACCACGTATGCTGATTAAATCAGTAGCGCTGCAATGGTTGATATCTATTTTTGGGCTTTCGCTCATTGGAGCTGGCTTCATCTTTTTTGATCGAGGCAAACGAATTAGGGGAGCCAGGGTTGACATCAAACTATCATTCATCTGGGCGATGCGCTCAAATTCCTCCACCGAACGAAACCAATTGCCCGACTGACGATAGGCCAAAATGCGGTCAATCGCATCAAGAGGGATGCCCAATGTATAAGCTTTGTCGTCGGTTAAATAATTGGGATTAAACGAAAAAAAAGAGGGGGTCACTTTTTTATTTTTTGCCAAAGAATCAATCGTTCTTTGGTGGCTTTCCATGGCCTGATCTTCCAATGACAAGGGGGAATGATCCAGAAGCAAATGCTGTAGACCTGAAACAATAAACAGGCATCCTATCAATATCAAAAGTGCGTTCCGTTGCGCTTTGCTTAAGTAAAAATTGGGGCCAGTAAACTTCACAATGCTATAGAATGGTCAACTACGGATCTGACCGATGGCAGATAGATAAATTTTCAATTCTTCTTTGACCTTTGGGAAAAGCAATATCAAACCGATCATGTTGGGAAACACCAAAGCCAAGATCATGGCGTCGGAAAAGGTCCACACCGCCGACATATCACCTGCTGCACCAATCACTATAAAAATCAAAAACAACACTTTATAGGAAAGGTCAGCCGCTTTGCTTTTTCCAAAGACATACATCCAAGATTGCAGACCGTAGTAGGACCAGGAAATCATGGTAGAGATGGCAAAAAGCACCACTGCAAGTGTGAGAAACGGCCCGGAAAAGGCGATGTATTTTGAAAAAGCGGCTGCAGTAATTGCTGCACCTTCCACTGCTACCCCATCAATCATAACCTTGCCTCCTACTCCTCCATAGTCAAAGACCGTACTGTCTCCGTTAAAAATGATAATCACCAATGCCGTCATGGTACAAATGACCACCGTATCGATAAAGGGTTCCAAAAGTGCCACCAGTCCCTCTGAGGCGGGATATTTTGTTTTTACGGCGGCGTGGGCGATAGAAGCGGAGCCTGCCCCTGCCTCATTGGAAAATGCCGCCCTTCGAAAACCGGTGATTAATACACCCAACAGTCCGCCCAATCCGGCCTGAGGATTAAATGCTTGGGTGAAGATCATTCCAAAAGCATCGTCGACAAAACTAAAATTAGTGCCGATGATATAGACGCAAGCCAATATATACATCAAGGCCATAAAGGGCACTATTTTTTCGGTGACGGAGGCAATTCTTTTGATACCTCCTATAATGATGACACCTACAAAAACCATCATGATCAGACCGATGATGGTTCTGGCACTGCCTCCGGTCATCCCAAAGGAATTGACCAATTGCATGGCCGCCTGATTGGACTGAGCAGCATTGCCCCCGCCAAAAGATGCACCGATACACAGCAGGGCGAAAGTAACCGCCAAAACTTTACCAACACCGCCAAGACCACGTTCATTTAAACCTTTGGTGAGGTAGTACATGGGACCACCGTAAACGGTACCGTCGGATCCAATATCACGGTATTTTACCCCAAGGGTACATTCCACAAATTTGGTAGACATACCGAGTAATCCGCAAAGGATCATCCAAAAGGTTGCTCCCGGCCCACCTACAGCAATGGCCAATGCCACTCCGGCGATGTTTCCGTTCCCTACCGTCCCCGAAACTGCAGTTGCCAAAGCTTGGAAATGACTCACTTCCCCTTCTTGACTTTCGTCTCTAATGGTATCTCTAATGTCCCCTTCTATCGCCAAATCCGGAGCACCTGCTTCGTGGTGGTCCAGCGCATCGTATTTTCCCCTTACCGTTTGAACAGCCGTAGGAAAACGAATCACATTTACAAATCCAAAGTAAAACGTAAAGAACAAAGCGCCCCCAACCAACAACAAAATGATGGTAGGAATGGAAGTGCCTGGAAAATCGTGTAAGACCACGGCTCCCCACCAATTGGCAATCGGGGTGAAGGCCTCGTTGATTCTTTCGTCCAAACCCTGTTCCTGTGCGGAAGTACTGAGTGGAATAAAAGTCGTAAATATTAGAAAAAAGAGGGTTTTGGAAAGGGACGGAAGCTTCATATATTTTTTTCTTAGATGCAATATCCAAAAAACGATCTTAAAAACAAATTAATCCAAATGAAACATAGCATTTAATTTTGCTATGGCCGTTCCATTTCCCAACACGATCAGTTTACTTTGGGACTCCAATCGGAGGCTGGCCTTCGGATTAATGATGAGTTCTCCAGCGGCATTTCTGAAGCCCACCACATTGCAACCTGTTTTTTGTCGGATTTTAAGATTTGATAGGGTATGTTGCTGGTATTTTTTGGGGAGTGCATCAATGGACACCTCTTCAAGGTTGGGGCTATCTTCCTCCAACCAACTCAACTCCTCCAAAAATCGAATCAGATCGGGAACCATCAGTAGGCTGGCCATATGGTCACCTCCAATTTTATCGGGCATTATGATATGGTTGGCCCCAGCGCGTTTGAGCTTAGAGCGGTTGCTTATTTCGAACCCTGCCCATTGTTTTCGGTCATCGCACCACCAAATACATCCTCAGTGGATTGATTTTACTAACCTATTTTCCCGTTTGTTGCCTCATTCACAGTGGACTGGGTTTGATGGTCTATTACTACTATTGGAATTTATTTTTCCTGATGGTGTTGGGGGCTGGACTGTGGTGGGGATCGACGCAAAAAGCGTACCTTTGGCTCCACAATTTGCTTAAAGCCCATATATTACTGGGGGTATTGGGCATTTATTTTATGTACAAATAATAGATTCGTGCCAACCAAAAAAGAAAGTCCAAGTGCCAAGGGCACCCGTTTGAACAAATACCTTTCCAATGCTGGGATTTGCTCCCGTCGGGAGGCCGACCGATTCATTGCCATGGGATTGGTACAAGTCAATGGCAAGGTGGTAACCGAAATGGGCTTTCAGGTGCAGGTTGGGGATCAGGTGCGCTACGACGACCGCCCCGTTCAAAGCAGCCCACCGCTCTACCTTTTGCTCAACAAACCCAAGGGATTTGTCGCGACCAAACAAGGCGGTAACATCAAAAAATCGGTACAGGAGCTGGTTCGCAGTGCCCATTCGGAAAAGGTGCCCCCCGTCGGAGATATGGGGCGTACCGTTACGGGACTGCTGTTGCTCACCAACGACGAAAAGCTCCGTAAAAAAATGGCCAACCCCCAGACCCGCTTTCCCACCCTCTACCAGGTGGTGCTGGAGCAAAACGCCCAAACGGAAGACCTCGAGGCCCTCACCCGTGGTATTCGCATCATGGATAAAGTCCATCGGGTGAAATCTGCTGTTTTTGTGCAAGGGGCCTCCCCCAAAGAAATTGGAATAGAAGCCGACAACCTCTCACCGGGCCTCCTCAAAAAAATAATTGAAAAACGCAAGCTCAAGGTGGTTTCAATGGATCGGGTGCTGTGGGCCGGATTGACCAAAAAAGACCTGCCTCGCGGGCGGTGGCGATCCCTTACCGAAAGGGAACTGCGGTTGCTCGCCATGATTTCATAAAAGTTTACCCCTTTGTGATTTATTTTGTAAATTAAGGGAACCCTAATCGTGGGGTGGCGGTCCTAAAAGCCAATGTCACCTCCAAAAAACCTACTTATGATTTATTTTTTATACCTTTTATTTGGTGTCTCCTGCTTTGCCATAGGCCTGCGCATCCACCAAGAATTCAGAGACGGCTTCGACTGGTTTTCTGGTGCACTTTATTTTATCATTTTTGTTGTTTCCTGTGGCTTGCTCTACGTCTCGATCTTTGGCATTTATTATGCTTTGGTGGAATGAAAGCAAATTTTGAAAGATTTTTCTCACAACCACATCACTCATTCAGTTGCCAGTCGAAGGGCAGGTAGCTGAATCGGGTGCTTTGTTTCGTATTGCTGCAGCCGTATTTTTCGAGGATTTCCAATTGTGCTTTGGTCGAACCCAAATCTTCAGCATACCACATCAAAAGCTGCGACAGTCGTCTCTTTTTGGTTTGGCATTGGTTTTTGGTGGGATCAGAGAAGAAGGTTTTGGCGGCTCGGTCGAGCTGTTCGTCTATGCTGCTGCTGCGGTAGGCAGTTTTCATCAACTGAGGCCCCGACACTGCGGCGCGATGCAATGCAAATAGCACCCGTGGGTCGCCCATTTCCCTCAAGTGATCTTCGATGGTCTCCAAAGTCCAGAGTCGGTCTGTGGTGCTGAATATTTCAATTCGGTGGTAATCGGGAACGGATCCCAGGCTTTCTATGGGGTAGTTGTCTAATACCAAGGCTATGGTGGCGGCATTGTAAACGTTGATCCAATAGGCTTTGCGGTCGTCTTGATTCCAATGGTCTTGTGGAGGAAAATCCTCCAGCGCCTGGAGGTAGGCCGCTAAAGCGTGTCGCTCCTTTTGCCAATCCTGGTAATTGATCCTGCCTGTTGGGGCGATATAGCGTTGCAATTGTCCCTCCCATCGTTCGTGAATGTTGCGCTGAACATCAAGGGGTTGAAGTAATATTAACAGGGAGATGCAAAACTTCCAAATCATCCTTTAAAATAAGGATTTTTTGTGAATGGTTGCTTTTAGCAAACACCTATAAATATAGTTAGCAATAGAAAATAGCTCGGAAAAACCCCTGATTTCTCACCCACACCTTTCAAAATCAGGGGAAACACCCGAGGGCGTTTTTTTTATCCATCCTTGGTTTTAGCGATGTGATGTTTGTGTCCTCAGCCAGAGGTCCATCTGGGCGACGTTGGTTGCTTCATATTTTATCTTCAGTTGGGGGTCCAGTGCAAAAAAGGTGGGGGTGCCACGAAGATCGGCGGCAGCCACCCAAGGACTGTCCCACGACTTGCCATCGCAATAGACTGGCCAAGGGGGCGTCCCGAAATTTTGTTTTAAGTTTTTGGCATCGCTGTCCAAGGCGCTAAATTACAATCTAAAAAATGAATCCCATTTCTCAAATATTCAATGTTAAAGCTCCAATGTAGTTAAACGGCTTTTATTGACAAAAAATACTGTCAATGAAGAGAATTAAATGCGGTTAATCGATTGTCTTTCTGATGCTTAGTATAAAATCGGCGATTGCGGCTATGCCATTTTTTTCTAAAAATTTGATGAAGGCCGACCCGATAATGGCCCCTCGGCTGTGTTGGGTGGCTGCCCGATAGGTTTCGGCATTGCTGATCCCAAAACCCACGACCTGGGGGGTTTGGAGTTGCATCGCCCCGATGCGTTTGAAATAGTCCCCTTGGGCATCGCCAAAATTTTGCTGCGCTCCGGTCACACTGGCACTGCTCACCATATAAATAAAGCCACTGGACACCCGATCGATATAGCGGATGCGTTCCTCCGAAGTCTGGGGGGTGATCAGGAACATATTGTACAAATTGTATTGGTCAAAAAGGGTCTTGTATTCCTCGTGGTAGAGGTTGACCGGCAGGTCGGGAATGATCAATCCGTCGATACCGATGGCTTGGCATTTTTGACAAAAACGCTCCACGCCATACTGCATCATGGGGTTGAAATAGCCCATTAGAATCAAAGGAATATGGATTTCCTCTCGGATGTTTTCCAACTGTTGAAAAAGTTTTTCGGTGGTCATGCCGTTGGCCAAAGCTCGGGTGGAGCTTTGCTGTATGGTGGGACCGTCGGCCAAGGGGTCGCTAAAGGGCAAACCGATCTCCACCATGTCCACACCACAGTCCTGTAAGGCCCTGAGAATGGGAACCGTGTCCTCCAATTCAGGATGTCCTGCCGAAAAATAGATGGAGAGTAATTTTTGGTCGCTTTGAAAGGCCTGGTCGATGCGGTTCATTATAGCTTAAAGTAGTCAATATAAGTTTCTAAATCTTTATCACCACGGCCGGAGCAGTTAAAAACGATAACCTCATCGGGTGCGAATTTTCTTACATCCAGAGCGGCAAAGGCATGGGCGGTTTCAATGGCGGGGATAATGCCTTCCATTTGGGAAAGGGTCAATCCCCAGTCCATGGCTTCCTGGTCGGGAATGGAGAGGAATTCCGCCCGTTGGGATCGGAACAAATGCGCGTGCATGGGCCCAACGCCAGGATAATCCAGTCCCGCCGAAATCGAATAGGGCTCCTTAATCTGGCCGTCGGGGGTTTGCATCAACAGGGTTTTGCTGCCGTGGATGATGCCTTCCCGACCCAAGGCGGAAGTGGCGGCACTCTCACCCGAATCGATTCCCTTGCCAGCCGCCTCCACCGCGATAATATTCACCCGCAGATCTTCCAAAAAATGATAGTAAAGCCCCGCAGCATTGCTTCCGCCCCCTACGCAGGCGATCACATGATCTGGGTAATCCCGCCCTTCTTTTTCCATCAATTGGCTTTTGGTTTCGGCACTGATCACCGATTGAAAGCGGGCCACCATGTCGGGATAAGGATGGGGTCCCACCACCGATCCAATGATGTAGTGGGTATCCTCAGGGTTGTTGATCCAGTCGCGAATGGCCTCGTTGGTGGCGTCCTTGAGGGTTTTGCTGCCAGATTGTGCTGCCCTAACTTCAGCGCCCAGCATCTTCATCCGGGCCACATTGGGCGCTTGGCGACGGATGTCCAAAGCCCCCATATAGACAATACACTCCATCCCCATCAAGGCACAGACAGTGGCCGTTGCCACCCCATGCTGCCCCGCTCCGGTTTCCGCAATGATGCGGCTTTTACCCAAGCGCTGCGCCATTAAAATTTGCCCGATGGTGTTGTTTACCTTATGGGCTCCCGTATGACACAAGTCCTCCCGTTTGAGGTAGATCTTGGTGTTGTACTTCTCCGATAAGCGCTCCGCAAAATATAGGGGGGTGGGTCGACCTACATAGTCTTTGAGCAAGGATTGAAATTCTTTTTGAAAGGATTCCGACTCGCTGATCCGTAGGTAATTTTCTCTTAATTCTTCCACATTGGGATACAGCATCTCGGGGATGTATGCCCCTCCAAAATCACCGTAAAATCCCCTTTCATCTACCTGATATTTCATGGGTTAGTGTTGCTTTAAATTGCTTTATGATTTCAATGTTTTTTAGCCCCGGCTCGCTTTCAAACCTACTGTTGATGTCCACTGCATAAAGAGGCAAATTTAAACTAATTATCGATGTGATGGCCGCTGCATCTCCCGGACCAATACCACCACTTAAAAAAAAGGGTTTGGCCGAGGGATAGTCGCGCAATACCGACCAGTCGAAACGGCTGCTGTTGCCCCCTGGTAAGGGGCCTTTGGTATCAAACAAATAATAGTCACAAACGGATTCGTAGGCGTACAATGGTAAAAAATCAAAGGACGCATCCACGGCAAAGGCTTTGATGATTTCCACCCCCGAAAGTTGTAGTTTTTGGCAAAATTCCGGACTTTCCTTTCCATGCAGTTGCACGGCTTGGAGTTGGTGTAGGGCCACTTGTTTTGTGATGTAATCTACTGAAGCATCGACAAAAACCCCTGTTTTTTTGATGGATGGAGGCAAAATGGGGGTTGCCTCCCCAACAAAACGCTTAGAGGGTTCCCAAAAAATAAAACCCATATAGTCCGGTTGTAGCACTGCCAATGTCGCAATGTTCTCCGGAGATCGCATACCACAGACTTTTATTTTCATGGGTTTAGGTTTTGAATGAATTGGGCTGCCGCCAGTCCGGGGGCGTCGGTCTTCATAAAGTTTTCCCCGATCAAAAATCCCCGATAGCCATAGGGCCGTAGGCTTTGTATGGCCGTGGTGGAACTGATGCCACTTTCGGAGACTTTTACAAAATCGTCCGGGATGTATTCTGCCAACTGCTTGCTGTTCTCCAAACTGACTTCAAAGGTTTTGAGGTTGCGGTTGTTGACCCCCAGCATGTTCAATGAGGGCATGATGGCTTGCTCCAACTCGGCTCGGTCGTGGACTTCCAACAAAACCTCCAAGCCCAGACTTTGGGCAAATGTCGACAGTTGTTGGATCTGCTTTCTGTCCAGAACCGCGGCGATCAACAAAATCACATCGGCCCCGTGGGCTTTGGCTTCGATCAGTTGGTATTCGTCAATGATGAATTCTTTTCGCAATAGGGGCAGTTGGCTAACCGCTCGGGCGGTGTTCAAATCCTCCAAACTGCCTCCGAAATATTTTAAATCAGTGAGTACGGACATGCCACAGACGCCTGCTTTTTCATAGCCTTGGGCGACATCGGCCACAGACAAGCTGCTGTTGATGTTGTCCCGCGAAGGGGAGCGTCGTTTGTGTTCGGCAACGATACCCGAATTGCTGTTTTGCAATGCTTGAGACAAGGAAATAGCCGTCCGATCAAAAAGGGGCGAGGCTTCCCAGTAGGCAGCGGGAAAGGTTTTTTTTCGCAGGGCCACTTCCTTGATTTTATCGACAATGATACGGTCTAAGATGGTCATGCGGCACTGAGTTTTTGAAGGGTTTTAAAGGCTTTGGCGGCCTGACCGCCAAGCAGGGAATTCTTCGCTTTTTGGAAGCCCTCCATGGGAGTGCAGTCGGTAGCGGTGGCAATGGCCATGGCTGCATTGGCGCATACCACATGGTTTTGCGCCTCGGTACCCTGGCCCTCTAAAACCGCAGTGAAAATTTTTGCGGAACTGGGAACATTATCCCCTCCGCTGATCTGCTTGGCTTGCAATGGTTCAAGCCCAAAATCCCCAGGGGATATCAGACTTTCCCCACCGTTACGAAGGGCTTTGGCTGGCCCAGTCAATGAGATTTCATCATAGCCGTCCAAGGCATACAAGATGGTGAAGTTTTGATCGGTTTTTTGAAAGAGGTAGCCATAGAGCCGTGCCAATTCCAAATTGAAAACCCCAGTGAGCTGGTGTTTTGGAAAGGCAGGATTGACCAATGGCCCCAGCATATTAAAAAAAGTTTTTACCCCCAGTTCCCTGCGTATGGGTGCCACATTTTTCATGGCGGGGTGAAACAGGGGAGCGTGGAGGTTGCAAATTCCCGCTTGTTCGATGCAGCGTTTGAGGAAATCGGCGTCGTTGGAAAATTTTATGCCCAAATGTTCCAATACATTGCTGGAACCACAACCAGAGGAAACGCCATAGTTGCCGTGTTTGGCCACCTTGACCCCCGCCCCGGCGGTTACAAAAGCAGCCAAAGTAGAGATGTTAAAAGTGTCTTTACCGTCCCCGCCCGTCCCACACAAATCAATGGGTGCAAAGTCGGATAGGTCAATGGACAAGCAGAGTTTTTGCAGTGCTTTTCTGAACCCCTCGAGCTCCTCTAGGGTGATGCTCCGCATCATAAATACGGTCAAAAACGCAGCGATCTGGCTGGGGTTGTATCGTCCCTCAGCGATACCAGTAAGTATGCTTTCCGCTTCTTGGCGATCCAAGGTTTCATGATGGGTCAGGCGGTTGAGTATGGCTTTCATGCTTTAGCTGTTGATCCAGTTTTCTAATATTTTTTTGCCAAAGGGCGTCAAAATGGATTCGGGATGGAATTGAACGGCCCTAACGGCATAGTCTTTGTGTCGGAGCGACATCAACTGTTGGCGGTTGTCATAGGAGGTGGCAACCAATGCTTCGGGTAAGGGGGTCTGTACCACCCAAGAGTGGTAGCGTCCCACCTCAAAGGTCTTGGGAAGATCGCGAAACAAGAGGTCTTCCTCAGTGACCTCAACCGGAGTGGCCACGCCGTGGAAAACGGTATCCAAATTGATCAGTTGTGCACCAAAGACCTCACCGATGGCCTGCTGGCCAAGGCAAACGCCCAATATTTTTTTGGTAGAGGCATATTTTTTGATGGCAGCTTTGAGCAATCCCGCCTCATCGGGAATCCCTGGTCCTGGAGAAAGCAGCAAATAGTCGTAGGACTCGATTTCTTCGAGATCGAACTGATCGTTGCGCTTTACCGTTACCGCTGCCCCTAGTTCTTCCAAATAATGCACCAAATTGTAGGTGAAGGAGTCGTAATTGTCGATCACAAATGTTTTTTTCATGCTTGTAGTTTTTCCGCCAAGGTGAGGGCTTTGTCCAAGGCCCCCAGTTTGTTATAGACTTCTTGTAATTCGTTTTCCGCCACCGATTTGGAGACGATGCCAGCCCCCGCTTGGTAGTGGAGTTGTTGATTTTTACTCATAAAAGAACGGATGATGATGCAGTGGTTGAAGTTGCCTTCAAAATCCATATATCCCAACGCACCGCCATAGGCGTTTCGGGCGGTGTTTTCGTAGCGATCAATGAGTTGCAGGGCCATGTGCTTGGGGGCACCGCTGAGGGTACCGGCCGGAAAGGTATCGGCCACGACCTGGTAGGTTGGGGTCTTGGGTTTGAGGTAGCCCGTTACTTTGGAAACCAAATGGATGACGTGGGAAAAGAACTGTATCTCCCGATTTTTTTCCACCACCACCTTCGTTCCGTTGCGACTGAGGTCGTTGCGTGCCAAGTCCACGAGCATGACATGCTCGCTGTTTTCCTTGGGATCCGCCGCCAAACGCTCTGCTGCGGCTCGGTCCTCTTCATCCTTGCCCGTCCGTTTAAAGGTGCCCGCAATGGGGTGAATTTCTGCTTTGCCTTTTTCTACCACCAACTGGGCCTCGGGCGAACTGCCAAAGATCTTAAAGTCGCCATAGTCAAAGAAAAACAAATAGGGAGAAGGGTTAATGGAGCGAAGGGTACGGTACACATTGAATTCGTCTCCCGAAAAGCCCTGGGAAAAGCGACGTGAAAGTACCAATTGGAAAACATCCCCACGATAACAATGTTGCTTTGCTTTTTCCACCATATCTTTAAATTCATCATCGGTAAGATTGGAGGATTTTTCGCCTTCTTTTTTAAAGCTGTAAACCGTGGTTGGATTTTTTTTGATGATGTGGATCAGTGCCTCCAAGTTATCTTGTCCATCCAAGCTGTGGGAAAAAAGGTGGGCCTCGTGATTGAAAAGGCTGATGGCAATGATGTTTTGATATACCGCATAATAGATTTCGGGCAGTTCGAGATTGCTTTTTTCGGGATTGAGGGTCAAGTGGTCAAAATGGGCCACCGCTTCATGGGCCACAAAACCAAAAAGGCCGTTGGTGACAAATTTAAAAGGGAATTTTTTAGCTTCGAATTGTTGGGCAAATGCTTCAATTAATGTTGGAACGCTGTCCTCTGTTGTCAGTGCTCGTTTTTCCCTGCTGCCATCGGGAAATTGGTAATCTATTGTTCCACCGGCCACACGCAATGTGGCAATGGGATTGCAACAGATGTAGGAGAAGTTGTTGGCCCGCGCATCGTAGTCACTGCTCTCCAAAAGCAGGCTGTGGGGAAACTGATCCCTGATTTTGAGGTAAACACTCACCGGGCTGAGGGTGTCGGCCAATATCTTTTGGTGGGCGGTATGGAATTTATACTTTTTGCTCATGGCGTAAAATTAAAAAAGGCCTGTCGTGATGACAAGCCTTTGTTATATGCAATAGTATCACGAATAGATTAACTCCGCTCGTTCCACCAGATGATTGTATTTTGTTTAAAATTCATAGCACAAATATATGTGAAAAAAACTTTTTTACAAGCTTCCTAAAGGAATTAGTTCCACTGCAAACTGACTTCCATTCTGATGTCGTCTAGAATAAGTTTGTCCCCTAGGTTTTCGAAAAAGGAACCTGAACGGAATCGAACGTTGAACTTGGACCGATCAAAAGTAAGCTCGGCAGTGGCTGTATTATTGTCTCCCATGGTCATGGTGAATTCCACAGGATTCTGAATGCCTTTGATGGTGAGTTCACCAATAAGGGTTTGGGTGTTGCCCGAAGCTTTTCCTTTTTGGGTGATTTTTAATTCCGCCTTATTGTGTTTTTCTACACTAAAAAAATCGTCGGATTTGAGGTGACCTTCCAAACGGGCTTTTCCACCCCCTGAGAGATCTTCTACGTTGAGGGAGTTCATGTCCACTGTAAATGTACCTCCAGTGACGATACCGTCTTGGACTTCCATCGCAGCCGATTCAAATTTGAGACTCCCAAAATGGGTTTTCCCAGTAATATCTTCTCCATACCAGCGGATGTTGCTTTGTTCGGTGTTTGCGGTTAGGGTTTGAGCTTGTCCATGACCCAAGGCCACAAAGAAAATGCTAATTGTGATTAATAATTGAAATGGTTTTTTCATAATTGATGGTTTAGGTTGATTGATTGAGAGTGATTTTGTTAATTAAATTACGCAATTGTTTTTGTTCTTCCATACCAAGGGGTTGTAATATTTCTGCTTCGGTATTTTGAATATTAAGATCCAATTGAGAGAGCACATCAAGTCCCTTGTCAGTGATCAGCAGTTCAATTTTTCTTCGGTTGTGTTCACAAATTTTCCTGCTGACCATTTGTTTGTCTATCAGTTTGTCGATCAATCTCGTGGTATTGCTCATTTTGTGAATCATGCGTTTTTGAACTGTGGTCAAGTTGGCGGGTTTTCCTTTGCGTCCTCTTAAAATTCTTAGTACATTGAACTGCTGGAGTGAAATTCCGAAAGGTTTCAAGCAGTTGGTTAGCAGGTCCTCAGCTTTGTTGCTGGCCTTGAGTATGCCCACCACTGTATTTTTAGCCATTTCAGAAGACGCCATATATGTAGCTACAATATTTGTATTTACAAATATATGATATTCTTTTTAAATACCAACCAAATGCTATATTTGTAGTTAACAAAAACATACACAACAAAGCTAAATTAATGATATGGATTTAACACAACAAGATTGGAGCAGTCGCTATGAATCAGATGACAATGCTTTTTTATTGGACGTGAGAACGCAGGAAGAATACGATGACGGTCACATTCCCAACGCCACCCTTTTGGACATACGACAACCTCAATCCTTTATGGATGCGCTACAAGAAATGGATCCCTCCAAAAACTATTATGTTTATTGCCGGTCAGGCGCAAGAAGCAGTCAAGCCTGCCAACTGATGAACCAAAATGGCATTGAAACCGCTTATAATTTGTTGGGTGGATTCATGGAGTGGGAGGGGGATACTGCCTGACCTACTTCACTTTGCCTAGCCCCCCAAATCAACATGAAAGAAGATTTCCTTCAATACCTTTGGCGTTTTCAAAAATTGGGCCCTGAGCCCCTAACCACCGACAGGGGTGTCCCCATTCGTGTGGTGCATACAGGAATCCCCAATCTGGGAGAAGGTCCCGATTTTTTGCAAGCCAAACTATGGATTGGCGAAACACTTTGGGCTGGGGATGTTGAGGTCCATATCAAAGCCGCTTCTTGGTACCACCACCGTCACCATACCGATTCAAAATATGAGGCCGTTATTCTTCACGTGGTTTGGGAAAACGACGTGGAGGTCTGCTATCCCTCCGGCCGAACCCTACCCTGTCTTAAACTCTCCAACCGCATCCCACCACAGTGGTGGAAAAAATATTATAAAAGTTTTGAAAAAAAAACCCATTGGATCCCCTGTGAAAAGGGAATTACCCAATTTCCAGATTTCAAATGGCAAAACTGGATCGAACGCCTTTACTTGGAGGACTGGAGTCCAAAACCATACAGATCAAGCTACTGCTCCATCAAAGTAAAAACAATTGGGAGGGGGTTTTGTTTCAGCTGTTGGCCAAAAATTTTGGACTCAATCTCAATGGGGCTGTTTTTTTAAAATGGGCCCAACATCTGCCTTTTCAAATCGTTCAAAAAATCAGTCATGATGGGAGTTTGTTGGAAGCCTTGTTTATGGGAATATCCGGTTTGCTCTCAGGGGAGATGAATTCGGCCTATAAAAAACAATTGCGTTCTGAATATGACTACCTCAAGCAAAAGTTTGGTTTTAAAGAAATCCCTGGAATTCGTATGCAATTCAAAGGCCTACGGCCGCCTAATTTTCCAACCATACGATTGTCCCAACTGGCCCAATTTTACACCCAAAATCCACGCCCCTTTTCCCGATTGATCCAAGCGGATAATCTCATGGAGTTCGATTGGATTCGAAAGGTTGGAGTTTCCCCTTTCTGGGAAACGCATTACACCTTCGATAAATCCTCTCCTAAAAAATCAAAAAAAATATCTCAGCCCTTTTTAAATTTGTTGTTGATTAACACTCTCATTCCTTTGCGATTTGCATACTACCAAAGCCAAGGGGGCAATGCCGAGGAAAAAATCCTACAATGGATTGGGGCATTACCAGCAGAATCCAATAGTATCACCAAGGGTTTTACCCAGCTGGGAATCAACCTACCTTCGGCCCTTTTTTCCCAGTCGCTCCTCCAACTCAAAGCATTCTATTGTGACCCAAAAAAATGCTTGCGTTGTGCCGTTGGATTTCATTTGTTCGACTTTTCAACTTAAATTTACCCTATGAGTAAAATCCATAATCTGAGACATTTTTTTGAGAAGCATGGCTTTGCCGTTTCAACTCGCTTGGCCGAGTTTTTGGGCATGAATGTAAAAAGTGTCCGTCTCTTTTTTATTTACGCCTCCTTTACTACCATTGTAGGCGGTTTCATTCTCTACCTTACCCTTGCATTTTGGCTCAAACTCAAAGACATGATCTACACCAAAAGGACATCAGTATTCGATTTATGACCTAGACCCATGAGCCCCAAACTTCGTAACGCAATCCTAATTCTTTTCTTAATTTCCTGTATTGGATCTGTAGGCTACTATCTTCTACTTCCAGGTATAGGTTTTGCCGATGCGCTTTACATGACGGTGATTACACTAAGCACTGTGGGCTATGGTGAAATTACACCCATGACCCCCGAGGCCAAAGTGTTTACCATATTTTTTATTATGACCAGCCTCATCGCATTTGGATATGGGATCAAAGAGTTGACCCAGTTTGTTGTTACTGAAAATATTTTTGAAAAAATCAAACAAAAAAAAATAAAAAAAATGAGAGCCTCCTTGAAAGACCATACATTGATATGTGGATACGGCCGTAATGGACGTCAGGCTGCGCAACGTCTGATCAACCACAACCACCCTTTTGTTGTCATCGAACAAAATGCTGAATTGGCCAAAGATCAAAAAAAACTGAATTTTATTCAAGGTGACGCACGCCTAGATGCCATCCTCGAACAGGCTCAGATTCACAAAGCCAAAAGCCTCATAGCTGCATTGCCCAATGATGTAGATAATTTGTTTGTCGTATTGTCGGCCAGAGAGCTCAATCCCGACTTGCTGATCATCAGTCGATTGACCGGTAGCGACTCATCCAATCGCCCCTATAGTTTTCTAGGTCTTTGATGATGTCCCGAATGAGGATGAGCAGGTAGAGATAAAATGCATGATAGAAAATAAGGCTTTGAAAGTTTTTAAAATAAAGGGTAACGGCAAAAAAAGGAAAAACGACCAAAGCGGCAGCAATGGCATTGCTGATCCAAAACAGCCGTTTGAGGCTGCTGCTGTAGAGCCAAATGGAAAGGATAAAAAACCCAAAAAACAAAAAGGCCATCCCAGAAACCCAAGCGGCAACCAACAAGGCGGCAACATTGAGCAATACGTACAGCCATCCTTGGGTGCGTAGGGAAAGGAGGTGTTCCAAAAGGTATTTTTGAGGCCGATTGATCCGGTCTTTTTCGTCGTCGTAGAAGTTGTTGATGATGAAGCCGGCGGCGGCGGTGAGGGCCGTTGCCATGACCAATGCAAAGAGCTGGGGATCCAAAAGTACCGTCAGCAGCGGTTTTTCCGGAGCCAAAATATAAATTGAAGTGAGGTACTGCGCCAGGACGATCAGTGCAATATTATAGCCGCGAACCACAGCAAAAAGACCGAATACAGCAATGAAAAAGGTAGGGGGGCGTTTGGGGCGGGGCATAGGGCTTAGAAGTGATAGACGACCTCGAGCTGATGACCCTGCAGCACCGCTCGGGCGGTCTCAAGGTCTTGGGTGAAACCCAGCATATAGCCGCCACCCCCCGAGCCACACAGCTTGAGGTAGTAGGCATTGGTTTCCAGTCCTTTTTTCCACAGCTCGTGAAATTCCTCTGGAATCATGGGTTTGAAGTATTTCAATACCAAAGCAGAGAGGGACTTTACATTTCCAAAAAGGGATTTGATATTGCCTTTGAGGAAATTTTCGACACAGCGGTCGGTCATTTGGGCAAATTCGTCCCGCATCATTTTGCGGAAGCCTTCCTCTTTCATGTTTTCCATAAACAGAGAGACCATCGGGCCAGTGGCACCACTGCTTCCACTGTCCAGCAAAAACACCGCTCCTCTGCCTTGGGGGTTTTGTCCAGGCAGGCCAGTGGTTTCAATTTTGTCTTTGGAATGAATGAGCAAGGGCAAACTCAAATAGCTGTTCAAGGGATCCAAGCCAGAGGACTGCCCATGAAAATAGGATTCCATGGCCGCAAAAATGGTTTTTAGGCGCGATAGTTTTTCGGGGGTCAAGGCATCGGAGGCGTCAATCTTGTCTAGGGCATAGCGGTCATATACCGCCGCCACCAAGGCACCGCTACTGCCAACGCCATAGCCCTGGGGGATGCTGCTGTCGAAATACAGCTTTTGATCCATATCGGCCGACAAGCGTTCCCA
>Ga0181577_10000920_pt1 | contig 23695 bp, 21 predicted proteins | sample 101ome_21_FD_132468 | JGI IMG/M metagenome (GOLD analysis project Ga0181577, IMG submission 132468) | Coastal salt marsh microbial communities from the Groves Creek Marsh, Skidaway Island, Georgia - 101413BT metaG (megahit assembly) | ecosystem: Environmental > Aquatic > Marine > Intertidal...
CAGGGGCGCAAATATAACTTAAAACCCGTCACGGATGAGGGTTAGCAAGGGTACGAACTACCTTTGTGCTATGTTTCGTTTTCTGCGAGTTTTTATACAAACGGCCTTGTTCGGATTTTTTGCCCTGCATTGTACAGGTAATATCACAGCGCAGGAGGGCTTCTATCAGCTTGCCATTTTGAAGTATCGCGGGGGAGGGGATTGGTATGCAAATCCAACGGCTGTGCCGAATTTGGTCACATTTTGCAATGGGGAACTCGGGATGACCTTGAACTCAGACGTGGCAACCGTGGAAGTGGGTTCGCCGGAATTGTTTGACTATCCTTGGATTCATATGACGGGCCATGGCAATGTTGTTTTTTCTCCTTCGGAAGCTCAAAATCTGAGAACCTACCTCGAAGCGGGCGGTTTCTTGCACATCTCCGATAATTACGGCATGGACCCGTATGTCCGTCGGGAGATGACGAAAGTGCTTCCCGAAGCCGAATGGGTGGCACTCCCTTGGACCGATCCGGTTTTTCATTCCGCTTTTGATTTAGACAATGGCTTGCCCAAAGTCCATGAACACGACAATTTACCACCACAAGGTTTGGGCTTGTTTCTGAAAGGGCGCTTGGTCGTTTTTTACGACTACGAATCCGACTTGGGAGACGGCTGGGAGGATTATCAAGTCCACAGGGATCCAGAGGAAATTCGGCAATGGGCCCTGCAAATGGGGGCGAACCTGGTGAGCCACGCCTTCAACGGCGCGGTACAATAAAAGCGGGTTAGCGCGGCTCAAGCCGGCATCGCCATCCCGTGTCCGATTCGGTTTTGGTCAATGCCAATCCTTGCCACTCCATGGCAGCTACGAGCGCATCCCAACTGTCCTCTGTGCCGTCGCAAAAATCCCGTCGCAAATCATCCAACGCATCAGGCGCTCCCGCGACTTCGTTCAATACGGACCAATAGTCTGACTCGGTCAATCCGATCCGGGCTTCCCCAAATTGTTCCCACAGCATGCGCATTGCGGTTTGCAGGGAAGCTTGGCTGCCCGTGAGCTGCATGATGCGGACGTCGCACAACAACGCCAGGACGGCTCCTTCGACGTAAATCGAGCCTTTACGCCCGGGAACGCCCATGGCATATCCGTCGAGCCATGTGTCGTAGCTCGAGTCCGCAACGCTGAAATTGAGCCTGCCGGGATTGTTGATGTGACGGTCCAACAATCGTTCCGTCAATCGGGACCATCCGGCCAAATCCACGACGCCGCTTTCAAATAAGAACAGGTCACCCATGTAGGTCGTGACGCCTTCTGCAACATAGCCCATCCGACTCGGACACGCGCCCGTGAAATCGTATGGCGTCCACTCGGCAGGGCGAATCCGCTTGACGTTCCATGCGTGGTACAGCTCATGAGATGCGATGCCGATGAGTTCCATGTGCCCGGCTTCGGTTTGGCATTTTTCCGAAGGCCCCAATGCGATGACGGTCGTATCCTCGTGTTCTACCCCGTGACGCACTTCACGCTCTGGGAAGACATACAGAAAATGGTAGTGCGGCGCGGGAAAGCTCCCGAAATGCGCAATTTGCGCGTCGGTAAACGCTTGGTGCTCGCGCACAAACCGATCGGCGTCAGGCGTGTGGATGCCGTAGGCCCAAATGTGAAACGGCAGCCCATGTGATTCGTAGGAACGGTGCCACAACTTAGGTGCTGCAAGGATGGGACTGTCCATGATGTGTTGGACATCGCGAGCCGTCCAAAACTCTCCTTCGCGAACAAGCCCCGTGGCAACATCCCATTCATTTGGTACATCGGCCAATTGGATGCGGTACCCATACTCCGGGTGTTCCGGGTTGAACAAGAAGCAATTGACGGGATTGATGTACACCACATCGTCGGCCACGCCCGTTGAACCGGCATTGAACATGTCGGCGAAGAAAATCCAACGCAAGTTTCGCATTCCAGCAGGGACGAGCCATCGGTGAAGGTCCGTTTTGGATAAAGCCTCCCAAGTGCCGTCTGCCGCTTGACCTTCCATTTGGTAGACGTACTGGGCAAATTGCCCGAGTTCATAGCGACCGGGCCGCCAAACGGGCAGTTGCGCTTCGAAGCCGGCGTGTTCTGGGAAAATGGCTTGGAGCTGAATTTTCGGGGTTCCGTCCAAGAGGCGGTGAGCGGAAATTTCGATGCACGGATGGGATTCGTTCATATTCGCCACCGATTATTCGAACAGTGCCGGAATGGGCCTTCCCGTTGCAGCATTGGGCAAAGGGCAGTGAATGAGCGCGGCAACCGTAGGCGCAATGTCCCGGATGTGTGTTCGTTCGTAGGTGATGCCCGCGGGTACATTCCACCCGTAGAAGATGCATGGAACATGCGTGTCGTAGGTAAATGGAGAACCGTGCGTGGTGCCCGAGAGGCTATACTGAATCCAGCCTGGTTTGGTCACCACCATCACATCCCCGGATGCAGCCCCTGACCATCCCATGCGCAATTTGTCCAAAATTTCATCTCCTGAAACGGCACCGATCGTCAAGTCCTCACCAGTAACGGATGTGAGTACACCGGGGTAGGAGAGGGCCATCCGCTGCACGAGGCGTTGCATTTCCCACCGGTCAAGTCCGCGTTCCTCAATGAGAGTGCGGTTGAGAAAGAATTGGTCGTTCGAATAATTCAACACCCAATCCCCATCGCCATAAACCCTAGCTAGTTCAGCTTTGACATCGTCAATCATGTTCCCCGGTTTCCAATAGTCTACTGGAAGTCCTGCATCCATCGCATAAGACGGCACTGTCGCGGCGCCGTGGTCTGCCGATAACCAACACAGCCATTGGTCCTTTCCAACGGATTCGTCCAACAGCGTAAACAATCTTTGAAGTTGTTGATCAAGTCGAACATACGTGTCCATGGTTTCCCAAGCGTGAACGCCGAATTGGTGGCCAATGTAATCCGTGGAAGAAAAGCTGATGGCCAATAAGTCCGTGATTTCGTCCCGACCCAATCCTTCTCCAGCGATTGCTGCCAAAGCGAAATCGACCACCAATGTATTACCCAATGGCGTCGCTTTCAAGACATCGAAACCGCCATTTGTTTCACTCAATGTTTTGAGATCGTAAGGATACGTGGGGTTGTTGTCCCCTTCAAAAGGGCGCTCATAAGGCGTGTTATCCGCGGTTTGAATGGCCAATTCATCTTCAGATACACCAATGGTCCATGGAGCTTTCAAATAACGTTGGCTCCATTTTGCGCTGTTCCATTTTTCTGCCCAACGGGGCAACTCCTCCATGTAGCGTGTGCTCGTGATGAATTTTCCTTCGTCTTTGCCGTAAAACCAATAGGCCGCATCGGCGAGGTGGCCGGCCGGTAAAATGGCCCCGCGGTCTTTGATGCTCACGCCAATCACCTTGGATTGCATCCCGGTGGCCATTTTCAACTCATCGCCGAGCGTGGAGGCTTCCATGCGATGCGGCGACATGTGTCCGCTCGGGTTTGCTGCGTCGTCGATGCCCAAGGTTTGCACGCTTTCATCGGATGCGCAATAAACCGAAGCGTTGCTGTTCCGATCGTACCAGTCGTTGCCAATGATGCCGTGGTACCTCGGAGTGGTGCCGGTGAAGATGGAGGCATGTCCGGGTCCCGTATAGGTCGGTGCATAGCCGAAATGGTGGTCGCCACACACAAATCCCCGCTCGACGATGCGCTTGAACCCGCCATCGCCGAATGCATCCCAAAATCGATAGAGGTAATCCATGCGCATTTGGTCTACTGTGATGCCGACGACCAATTTGGGCCTTTCGCCGAGGTTGGTTGGACGTTTCGTAGCCACATGAACTGCTGGGGCTTTCGGCGGTGGTGGAGGCGTTTTAGAGGGAGCTTCTCCCGTTGCTTCTTGCGCTGCACGTCGCTCCTTGATCTCGTTTTTCTCACGAATTGCGTTCATCATCTGCGTCTGCTCATCCACTTTGCCTTCCTTGTTTTTTTGAGGCTCTGGCGGCAATCCAATTTGAGCACTCAACCAAAATGGTGCACTGAATAAGACGGTCAAAAAGATTCGAAAAACAGTTTTCATGTACTTGGTATTCTAAAGCATAAAGGTAAGGTCAAGCAAACGCGGAATCACCCTCGGGCTGCCCCCCATTGCCACATCCAAATGCCTATGGCTATGCAGCAAATCAAATTGGCGCACACATTGCAAACAGCCCAGAGGATTCCTTCCGTCTGATGCAGCTGAATGGTATCTGCGGCGAAGGTCGAAAAGGTGGAGAAGGCCCCGCAAAAGCCAACTGTCAAAAGGGCGAATAGGACTTGATTTCGGGGGGAAAGCGAGTGGATTTCGTTGGCTGTTTGGCCCAGAATGAAGAGCAAAATGGCTGTAGCTAGGACATTGGAAATCAACGTTCCCCAAGGGCTTGCCCACGACATATTTGACACCAATAATCCCATGCTGTATCGGGCCAAACTGCCCAATCCTCCTCCGATGAAAACGGCAAAAAGTTTCATGAATGCACTATTCGATAGCGATGGGAGTTCCGACAAGCTTGTGTTGAATGCGCCACATGACGTAACCGATGAATGCGCCGAGGAACGCGCCACCAAGTATATCGAGGGGGAAATGTACGCCCAAGTACATGCGGCTGTAGCCGATGAGGGCGCTCCAAGCCAACAAGGTCCACAGCCATGTGCCGCCCCCGAGTAGCAGCCCCATGTACAATGCAATGCCTGTATAATTGGCTGCATGGGAACTCACAAAGCCAAATCTTCCACCTCGGTAAGGCGTAGACTCTCCTGGCGGTGTAACGAGGTGAACAGCATCGCGCAATTCAATGGAATGCGAAGGCCGAAATCGCTGAACAGTGGGTTTGATGATGCGGGCGGAAATCACGTCCGTACCGGTGATGCATAACGCTAGGAAAAACACCCGGACGAGTGTCCGATCCCACGTGCGGTCGGATTTCTTCCAAATCTCCCAAAGGAGCAGAAGATACAGTGGCGCCCACCACCATATCCCCGAAACCGCCCACATGATTTGATCGCCTCCCGCCCACGGTGTGTTGAACAACCGAAAAAGCGCGAAGTCCAGATTGATGAGCGATTCTACCATCGGTTACGAAGCGTAAAGGGCGTCGATTTCGGCTTGGTTGTGTTCTTTGATGGGCTTACGCTTCAACTTTAGTGTTGGCGTTAACTCGCCGTTCTCAATGGAGAACATTTCAGGCAAGATGCGAACGGCCTTGACTTTTTCCCATTGGGCAAACGGCTCCATCAGCGAGTCGACGTCCTGTTGAATTCGTGCGGCGATGCGCTCATCGTTACGGATGCCTGACATGCCTGGGAACGGGTGGTCTTTGCGCTTGCACCATTCTTCAACGGCGTCTGCGTTCGGGACCACGAGTGCTCCCGGGAATTTTTGACCTTCTCCGACCACCATGACTTGCTCGATGAACAACGAAGCTTTGAGGGCATTTTCAAGCAACTGAGGCGCTACGTATTTGCCGCCTGAGGTTTTGAACATCTCTTTCTTGCGGTCCGTAATCTTCAAGAATCCATCGTCCATGCGCCCAATGTCACCGGTGTGGAACCATTCACCCGACATCACTTCGGCGGTTTTTTGCTCTTCTTTGTAATAGCCCATCATGACATTGAAGCCTCGAACCAAAATCTCGTCATCCGACCCGAATTTCACTTCGACGCCGTCGATGAGCTTGCCCACGTAACCGATGCGCATGAGCCCAGGTTCGACATCCGAATTCACCGTGACCACGGGACTGGTTTCTGTCAAACCGTAGCCCTCGTAGATTGGAATTCCAGCAGCGCAGAAGAAGCGCGCAAGGCGCGGTGCCAAAGCCGCCGAACCGCACGCGACCGCTCGGATGTTGTCCAGCCCGAGAGCGGTTTTGACCTTGCTGAACACCAATTTGCGCGCAATGCCCAATTTCCATTCGTAAAATCCTCCGTTTTGGCCATCCGGTTCCCACTGCAATGCGAGATCGACCGCCCAATTGAAAATTGCAGCTTTTGCTCCGCCCGCTGCACGGCCTTTTTGAACGATCCCGTCGTAAAATTTCTCCAACAGTCGAGGAACGGCAGTGAATACCGTTGGTTGGCTGTACGCCAAGTCCTCCTTAATGGTCTCAAGGCTTTCTGCGAAGTAAATGTTCGCACCGATGTACATGTACAAGTAGTGGAGCATGCGCTCGAAAATGTGGCACACCGGTAGGAAGCTCAACACGCGGTAATCCGAATTCATGAGAACAGGAGGGATGCGCGGGATGCTCTTCATCACGGTTTGGGTGATGTTGTTGTGGCTGAGCATAACGCCTTTGGGAGTTCCTGTGGTTCCTGACGTATAGATGATGGTGGCCAAATCTTCCGGCTTCACAGCTGCCATCCGCGCGTCCAATTCCGCTTGTTCGGCTTCGCTTCCCGCTTCCGCAATAGCCGACCAGTGGTTGCCGTTTCCGTGCTCGAACATAAAGATATGTTCCAGCGTTGGAATTTTGTCCTTGATGGACATGACCTTGTCGTAGAGCTCTTGATTGCTCACTGCACAATACCGGCTCTCGCTATGATTGAGGATGTATTCGTAATCCGCAGCGGTCATGGTCGGATACAAAGGACAATTGATGGCGCCGACGGACATGATGGCGTGATCCATGATGTTCCATTCGCAACGGTTGTTGTGAGAAACGAGGGCGACTTTGTCTCCCGCCTGTAAGCCCATCGCGATCAATCCGCGTGCAGTTCGATCGACTGATTCGACAAATTGTTGTGTTGAATAGGAGACGCGGTTGCCGTTATTCGGCATGGTCATCATTAATTCAAGCGGACGATTCGCTAATTGATACCGCGGAAAATCGAATAATCGTGTAGGTTGGGTCATGGTTGTGAGTTTGCGACACGGAAGTCCGCATCGGGGCAATGCGGCAATTTAGGAAAATTACAGTTCGTCACCGCAGTGTTTGCAGTACACGGCATCGCTTTCGTGCCCATTTCGGCCACAACCGGGGCAAGCTTGGGTGTTGACAGCTGCTTCTGCATTGGAGTTGTCCGTCTTGCGGATCATCTCAACCCCAATCATACCGGTCGGCACCGCGATGATGGCATAACCCAATATCATCATGGCCGAGGCAATGATTTGGCCCAGAACCGTTTGCGGGGCAATGTCGCCATAACCCACGGTCGTAACGGTGACGATGGCCCAATAAATGCTTTTGGGTATGCTGGAAAATCCGGTTTGTGAATCTTCCAACAGATACATCAGCGTGCCCATCATGGTGACCAAGGTCAATACCACGCTCAGAAACACGATGATGCGCCGTCGACTAGCCCGCAAGGCTTGTTGCAAACCTTGCGCCTCTTCAAGGAATCCGACCAGTTTGAGCACCCGGAAAACCCGCAGAAGCCGAAAAATGCGAATGATGCGTAAGCTTCCCGATCCCGGAAGGATGAACCCCAAAAATGTTGGAAGGATGGCCAGCAAGTCTACTATACCAAAAAAGCTCGTCGCGTAGCGCAATGGATGCTTGACGGACCAAAGCCTCGCGAGGTACTCTACGGTGAACAAGCCGGTGAAAGTCCATTCGAGTATCAAAAAGTGCTGCCGATACGTGTCGTGCCATTCAGGCACTGATTCAGCCATCACCGCGACGACGCTGCCAACAATCAACCACAATAAAATGACATCGAACCGCTTTCCTGCGGTCGTGTCCGCTTCAAAAATGATTTCGTGTAATCTGTCGCGCCGTGTGTTCATTGAAAATTGGGTGCGACGATCAGGTCTTTACTTCCGGGGGTGTGGACGTAAAATCCTTGTCCTGTTTTTGCGCCAAGGTGTCCAGCTGTGACCATGTTGACCAACAACGGGCAGGGTGCATATTTGGGGTTCCCCAGGCCTTCATGAAGAACGCGGAGAATGCTCAGGCAAACGTCCAACCCGATGAAATCTGCCAGTTGCAACGGTCCCATTGGGTGCGCCATGCCCAACTTCATCACAGTATCAATGGCCTCGACATCCGCAACACCTTCGTGCAGAGTGATGATGGCTTCATTGATCATGGGCATTAGGATGCGGTTTGCCACAAACCCGGGGTAATCATTGACCTCCACCGGGATTTTCCCTAGTTGTTGGGAAAGTGACATGATTGCTGCGCACGTTGCATCACTGGTCGCGTACCCCCGAATCACCTCGACCAACTTCATCACGGGTACTGGATTCATAAAGTGCATGCCAATCACCTGTTCAGGTCGCTGGGTCGCTGCAGCTATCTGGGTAATGGATATGGAAGACGTATTGGTTGCGAGGATGCATCCCGCCGGTGCCGCAGCATCCATCGATTGGAAGATGCTGAGTTTCAAATCGGTGCGTTCGGTGGCCGCTTCGACCACCAAATCTGCCTTGGCCACGCCACTCGCAATGTCCGTATCGGTGGCAATGCGACTCAGGGTCGCTGCTTTATCCGATTCGGTGATTTTTTCCTTTTTGATCAGTCGATCCAAATTTCGGTCAATCGTTTGAAGGGCCCGGTCCAAAGCCTCAGCTTGGACATCAATGAGGGTTACATGGCATCCCGATTGGGCAAATACATGGGCAATTCCGTTGCCCATGGTACCAGCGCCGATGACAGAAATGTTTTGCATGAATCGAGCTTATTTCTTGGCAGCGGCTTTCTTGGCAGCGGGCTTTTTCGCCACAGCTTTCTTGGCTGCGGGCTTTTTGGCCGCAGCTTTCTTGGCTGCGGGCTTTTTGGCTTCCGCTGCTGCTTCTGTGGTTGCAGCCTCTTCTGCTGGAGCTTCCTCGTCCTCGATATCATGTTCCAGCGGGAAAGCGCTGTTCTCACGCAGAATGCCAAACCACTGGACCAATTTTTTCAGGTCCGAATTGTAGACACGCTCGTGATCCAATTCAGGAATGACCGCATCAACAAAATCTTTGGTGGCTTGTGCGTCGCCCTTCACCTCGGGCACATCGCCTTTCCCAACATGCTCATCCATCCGATTCAACACATCCATCAAAAGGACGTCTTCTTCAGTCGTGTACATCGTGATGTCAGCGAGGCTGCTGATGCGACTCGTTCCCGGAATGCTCAAGCGCTTTTTATCCAGCATGGATTCGACAACAAGGTTCGATCGGTTGGTCACCAAAATGCGGTACAACCCGGGTTTGCCTGCGATGGCGATGATTTCTTGGATGATCATATAGGTTCAATCATTGCGTAATGGATGCGAAAATAGGCTAACTCCGTTATCTCTGCGAATTCAGTTGCCTACATCCTGTGTTGCCGCGAACGTCGGCAAGGAATCCAATGCCGCAAACGCTCCATCGTTGAAGTGGTATCCTTGGTGATGCAAGCCGTTGGAGATCACCACCCACGGCGACTGCATGACGAGGTGATAGCGAAGCGCTTGATCGAGTACGGCCTTGTTCAATTTCACGTCCGGTCGTTTCAGCTCCAGGATCATCAAGGGATGGCCTTGGGCGTTATGGCAAACGATGTCGGCGAACCGTTTCATGCCATTGAGCACCACAGCGTGTTCTACGGATATCAGTCCCTGCGGGTAGCCGAGGTCGTTCACTAAATGATGCAACCAGTGTTGACGCACCCATTCCTCGGGCTCGAGTACCACCCAACGCTTTCGACTCAGGCAATGCACCAGCGCGCCTTGGCCGTCGTCGCTGACTTGCCAATTCATGGCAAAAGGAGGGAGGTTGAGTCGATCAAACGTACTCCCGCCGAGCTGTATGGTTTCGCGTGAAGAAGTGCTGGGCATCGGTTCAAAATTAGATATCTTCGTGCACATGCCGCATCGCCAGATTATTCGCGACATTCAGGCCGGTTCATTCAAGCCAGTCTACCTGCTTCACGGGGAGGAACCGTATTTTATTGACGAAATCGCCAAAGCCTTGGAATCTTCCGTTGTAGAGGAGTCAATGCGGGACTTCAATCAAACGATTCTTTACGGGCGGGATGCCAACATCGATCAAGTGCTCGAAGCATCGCGGCGGTTTCCGATGATGGCAGAGCGTCAATTGGTCTTGGTGCGCGAGGCCCAAGATTGGGGGGCGTGGCGCCGCAAGGAGGACATGGAAAAATTGGAAGCGTATGCCAATTCCCCGGTGAGTTCGACCGTATTGGTCTTTTGCTTCAAAAACAAAAAGGCCGACGGCCGACTGAAAGCGGTCAAAGCCGTGAGTCGAGCGGGCGTTTTGTTCCTCAGTGAAAAAGTTCGCGACTACAAATTGCCCGAGTGGATCAGTGGTTATGTAGCAGCGTCTGGGTTGAAAATTTCGGCGCAGGGCGCGCAAATTTTAGCGGAGTATTTGGGGAACGACCTCCGGAAGGTGGCCAATGAGCTCAAAAAGTTGCAGATCGTATTGCCTGCAGGAACCGAGATTGGTCCGGAGCACATTGAGAAGCACATCGGAATCAGCAAGGACTACAACGTTTTCGAATTGCAACGTGCACTAGGCTCGAAAGATTTAGCGCGAGCGCAGCGCATTACTGAATTTTTCGCGGCCAATCCGAAGGATCATCCGGTCGCGATGATCATGCCCGTGCTCAATAGTTATTTCAGCAAAATCTACGCGTATCATGGGCTGAAAGACCGATCAGGTCCTGGTGCGGCCAAAGCCTTACGGTGTGCGCCTTTTGCTGTTAAGCAATATGCAGAGGCCGCTCGTCATTATTCTTTAGACAAAGTTGGCAGGATATTTGGATACTTGCGAGAGGCTGATCGAAAATCAAAGGGTCAAGGCAATGCTTCAATATCGGATTCGTTTTTGCTGAAAGAAGCAATCTTTAAAATTTTACACTAACCCGAAACCTGAAATTTTGCCAGCCGAAAGGAGGGCGCTAACTTGCGGCTCCGTTCAACTGGACAGAAATGAACACAACTGCATGAACATGATAAAGCAATTTGCATCAGCCGCGTTGGTGACGGGGTTGATTTTGGGAGTGAATCCCGCGAAAGCTCAGGACGACAACCTCGTCCCCAACGGCAGCTTCGAAAATTCGGATTTGCGCAAGCTGAAAAAGCAAGGCGAATTGGAGGAATACACGGAGGATTGGTTCCGAGCGACCGAAACACTCTTGGATTTGTATGCCGAGGGAATGAAGTCAGAAAAGGTGAACATCCCCAACAACCAATACGGTGTTCAGGACCCCGCAGACGGTGTTTGTTACGCTGGACTTCGCGCGTTTTCGAAAGATCCTAAAATGAGCCGCACGTACTATGAGGTAGAATTGACGACAGAGCTCGAAAAGAATCAACTCTACTGCGTCTCGTTTGACATCAGTTTGAGCGATTTGTCGCGTTATGCGGTGAATGGGATTGGAGCGGTATTGAGTGATCGCAAAATCGAACAAGGCAACACGGGCTTGCTCGTTCGAACCCCCGACGTTCTGCACAAGACCGATAAAGTCATGTCACTCATTGATGGCTGGGAAACCGTTTGTGGCACATTTATCGGAACGGGAGAGGAGGAATACATGATCATCGGCGGATTTCATTCCGATAAAGACATTGAGGATGAAAAGGTGAAGAAGCCTTCAAGTGTACCCGGCTCTCAAGTTGGACATGCGTACTACTACCTCGACAATGTCAAAGTGACGCCCATCGAAGCAAAATCACAGTGCGCCTGTTCTGCTGCGGACGAGGTGCGCACTGACTTGGTCTTCGGAGAAGCCGCTCCAGGGCCGGACGCATCAGCGGAAGACGTTGTATCGGGCTCTGGGATTTACTATGCTTTCTTGAAGCGTCGCCCAACGGGGGCTGGAGAAATGACCCTGTCTCGATTGGCCGGTATCCTCAAGGACAACCCTTCGTGGAAGTTGCGCGTCATCGGCCATACTGATAAGGATGAATTCAATGAAGGCAAGATCAATCCGCGTTACCGAGAATTGGGATACAAGCGAGCTGAGGAGGTCGTGAAGAAATTTGGAGAGCTAGGTATTTCTGCAGACCGTTTTGTGGTGGATTCCATGGAAGAGACCGATCCTGCGAGCACCCGTGATTCGGACATCAGCCGTGCGAAAAACCGTCGCGTCGTCTTTGAATTGATCAAATAAGCGCAAAAGCGGTGCCTCGCATCAATGCGCGTTCACATCAACGAAACCACCTTCGCTGCTTGCGGGGGTGGTTTTCTTTTGCCTTGCTCTTTCTGACTGGAAATTTGATGGCCCAGAATTTGGTTCCCAATGGAAGCTTCGAAGAGAAGCAGTGGTGTCCGAATGATTTCACGCAGTCGGAGTTGAAGACCTTGCGGGGATGGAAGCAGACCAATGCGGGAACGCCGGATCATTTCGATGTCTGCGCCGCTGGGACACGGGCGGGTGTGCCAGGCAATGCCTTCGGCCAGCAGGAACCACTGGACGGCGATGCGTACAGCGGAATTGTGCTGTATTCTTCATCGAAACCGGAATACCGTGAGTATTTGCATGCGGAGTTAGAACGCACATTGGAAGCGGGGGAGTGGATTTGTGTGGAATGGTGGGTGTGCGCCGCTGATGCGGGCAAACTCATTACAGACGGATTGGGGGTGCATTTCGGCACGCAGGGAATTCGTGAAGTTGGAGAGGGCCGACTCAATTTGCTTGCCCAGGTGGGAAATCCCCAGCTCAACATGTTGAGCGATCGCTGGAGTTGGACCAAGTTGAGCGATGTTTTCCAAGCGCAAGGCGGCGAGTCCTACATAACGATTGGGAACTTTCTGCCGTCTCAAGATTTGCGTGTCCTAGAGCGGCGTGATGCGCCTTCCGATGCCAGTTCTTGGGCGTACGTCTATATCGATGATGTGCGTGTGCAAGCTGTAGTAGATCCGGATGCTTGCAGTTGCCTCAATCGGGAAATAATGGCCGCCGTTACCGACCCACCTTGGCAGGTATACCAAAAAGAGCACGTGCGCTGGGATGCCGTGCTGTTTGACTTTGACTCAGCCGATTTGACGGAAAAAGGAAGGGAGCAACTCGAATCGGTGGCGGAGGAAATGCGATTCAATCGTTTTTTGGTGGTCGAAGTCAACGGGCATACGGATTTCATTGGTTCGGAATCGTACAATTTATTGCTGAGCGAGCGGCGTGCTGAAACCGTGCTGTCCGCATTGCGCGAACGCGGCGTTGACCCGGCCCGACTGAAATTGGCATGGCATGGAAGCCGAACTCCTGTGGCCGATAATGCAACTGAAAACGGACGCCAGCAAAACCGACGCGTGGAATTCGAACTGCTCGAGCACGCTTTCTTGCCGAAGGATTGAGATTCGATTTAGATTGCGAGGCGCCGCGGGATGGAGCTCAAAAATCCGATGCTGATGGCGAAGAAGATGATCAACGCAAGAATGCTCGATCGCATCGAACCGGTAAATCCTTCGATGTAGCCCCAACTGAACATACCGATGATGAGCCCGCCTTTTTCCAGCACTTCATAAAAGCTGAAATACGAAGCGTGGTCTTCGGTGTCCGGGAGCATTTTGGAGTAACTGCTGCGGTTTAAGCTTTGCGTACCGCCCATCATGAAACCGATGATGCCCGCTGCGACGAAAAAACCGTTCACAGTGGTCACGAATTGGTAAGCGTACACACAGACGCCTACCCAAACCACGATGCAGCCCATCAGTGTTCGGATGTTGCCCAGTTTGCTGCTCACCCACGACACAAAAAATGCGCCTGGTATCGACAGCAATTGGACGGCGATGATGGCGATGATGAGCTGGTCATCCGCCAAATTAATTTCTTTGATGCCGAACGATGAAGCCATCAACATGATGGTTTGCAATGCCATGGAAAGCACGAAAAAAGCCCACAAGTAGCGAACGAGTTTTTTTTGGCCTTTCAAGTCAGATGCCACCTTGCGCAACTCGCGAAATCCGTGGGAAAACAAATCCCGGGTGACTTTTTTTTCGAATGGATTGGACGGCAACTTCCGAAAGGCTGGCTGCGCCCAACTCACCCACCATACCCCTACCAGTACAAAAGCCCACGGCGTCAAATGCCCCCCGACCCCCATGATGAGCCCCAAGCACACAAGCAGCAGCAGCACGCTGCCGACGTAGCCCAAAGCATAACCTTTCGCACTCAAGCGATCGTGTTCCTCAGGTGGAGCGATTTCGGGCAGGAATGCATTGTAAAAACCGAGGCTTCCCCAGAATCCGATGTTCGCCAAGAACAGGCTCAGCATGCTCCACTCCAAATGCATCGCATCGAAAAAGTACATGGTCATGCACGACGCAGATCCCATGTAGCAGAAAATCTTCATCAACTGCAGCTTTTTCCCAGATACATCTGCCATCCCGCTGAGCAGAGGGGATGCAATGATTACCACGATGAAGCTTGCGGCCAAGACGTAACTGTAAAGTTGTGTATTGATGAATTCAGTTCCGAAAAAGGTCACGACATCGTTGACAATCGCGCCGGATTCATCCCGGGTTGATGTCAACGCATTGTAAAAAATGGGAAAAATTGCCGTCGTGATGACCAATGAATACACGCTGTTGGCCCAGTCATACATGGCCCAAGCGTTCTTGACTCGCTTGGTCGAAAAGGCTTTTTCAGGTGTGCTCATGGGGTTGAAGATAGCTACGTTGAGGGAATTCTGGTCGTACTTTTGCGCCGATGAATGAACCGAAAGACGTACAGGCCGACTTTGATGTGATCATCGTCGGTGGCGGAATTGTCGGCGCGGCGACGCTTTACCAGTTGCAGCAGCGCTATCCAGAACGGAAGATGCTGTTGGTGGAGAAGGAAAAAGGCCTTGCCGATCATCAAACCGGAAACAATTCGGGTGTGATTCACTCGGGTTTGTACTATCCGCCTGGTTCGCTCAAAGCCAAAAATTGCGTCGAAGGCCGGCGAGCCCTGGTGCGATTTGCGCAGGAACACAACATCCCGCACGATGTGTGTGGCAAGGTTGTAGTGGCGGTAGAGGAGTCCGAGTTGCCGATGTTGGAAAAGATCCACGGCATCGGTCAGAAAAACGAAATTGAAGGTTTGGAGCGGATTACCGCCGATCAACTGCGCGAAATTGAACCGCATTGCAAAGGCATTGATGCTTTGTGGGTTCCGTGCACGGGCATCATCGATTACCGTGCTGCAACGGCCAAAATGGTCGAGTTGGCCCTCGCGGTTCAACCGGCCAGTGCCTTGCGATTGGGTGAGGAAGTGGAGTCTTTCGAACGGGATGGCGACGAAACTTTGGTGCGGACCAACAAGAACCGCGACGGTTTCCGCGCCAAGCACGTCGTGGTGTGCGGCGGATTGCAAGCGGATCGATTGGCGCGTAAAGATGGTGTTGACTTGAAAGAACGCGTGGTGGGCTTCCGCGGTGATTATTACGAATTGACCGACCAGGCCAAGCACAAAGTCAAAAACCTCATTTACCCCGTTCCCAACCCGGACTTTCCTTTTTTGGGGGTGCATTTCACGCGGATGACAGATGGCGAGATTGAATGCGGACCCAATGCGGTTTTTACCTTCAAGCGCGAAGGCTACGGGAAAACCGACTTCGACTTGAAAGACACCATGGAAGCCCTCGGATACGGGGGGACGTGGAAGCTGTTCTTCCAAAATATGGCTTTCGGAATTAACGAATACCGCCGGGCTTTTTCGAAGCGGCTTTTTTTGAAGACGTTGCAACGGATGATTCCCGATTTGACGATGGACGACATTCGTCCAGGACGCTCTGGCGTGCGTGCGCTGTTGTTATCCCAAGACGGGGATACCCGTGATGATTTTCGTATTTCTTACACGGACCGAAACATCCATGTCTTGAATGCCCCTTCCCCAGCGGCAACTGCTGCTCTTGCGATCGGAGATTACATTGCGAATTTGGCGGAGGAGCGTTTTACATTTTGATCGCCCCGTAGCTATAGGTCGGACTGCATGGAATTATTGCAAAAGATAGAAGGCCACCCGAATGGATAGCCTTCTTTGTTCAAGTCGCTGGCAAGAATTTGCGCCAGTTGGCGCGGCGATGTGGTGGTTGATGATTCCGATAGTTCGGAATCGAGAATTACTCTTTCTTAGAGCCTTCTCCTTCTTTCTTGCCCTTCGAGCAGCTCTCGGCTGATTTGCCTGAGCAGCAAGAAGCACTCTTCTTTTCGCCTGCGTCTGCAGTCTTTGAAGAGCAGCATGCAGCTTGTGATTTGCCGCAAGAAGCTTTTCCGTCTTTGCTTGTTGACTTAGCGTCCTTTGAGCAAGAAGACTTAGATGTTGTGTTAGAGGCCTTTTCAGTAGCAGAAGAACCTCCCAATGCTACATTCTTCGTTGAAGAACCAGCATCTTTTTTCGTTTCCGTTACTTGAGAAGTTGTCGACTTTGATGCAGTCGAAGCGTCAGATTGCGCACTCGCAGCAAATGCGAAGAAAGCAAACACGCTGAGAATCAGAACTTTTTTCATCGAAGAAATGGTTAGTGTGTTTCGGTCAGAATTTTTCAGAGTTGTAAGATACGCATTTTTATTGTTTTCGCAAGGCTTTATCGTAACTTTGTCGCCGCTTCGACGATGGTCACATCGGGAAGAAGGAGAGGTGCCGGAGTGGTAACGGAGCAGATTGCTAATCTGTCGGCGGGCAACCGTCGCCTGGGTTCGAGTCCCAGTCTCTCCGCCTAAAAAAGCCAGTGCGCATTGCGCTGGCTTTTTTGTTTGGTGTTGTTTCTTTTGGTCCCTTGCTCAGTGCGGAATCATTCCTAGAGAATCTTTCGCGCGGAATTGCACACAGAATAATTTCAACTATCTTTGCCCCCGCTTACAGCGCTCGGGGCGTGGCCTAGTCCGGTTACGGCGCCTGGTTTGGGACCAGGAGATCGCAGGTTCGAATCCTGCCGCCCCGACGAAATGAAGTGAACGCTCGGTCTCGATGAGGCCGGGCGTTTTTGATTTGAAAAGGGTGGTTTTTGATTCTCAGCGGGAATGCAGAAATTTGCCGCTTCATTGAACCGGAAGGAGGCATGATACAGAGCAATGAGAAGGCGGACATAGAAGTGCTTTCGGGCGAGACGCTGAATGCGCTCGAAGATCAATGCCGGGCATTCGTTGAAGATGGGGCCTCGCTTTTTTGTACTTCTTCATTTCAAACCCAAAGTGTTCCGCTGCTGCACATGATTGCGTCGCTTCAGAATCTGCCCGTTCAGGTGGTTATGATTGATACGGGTTTTATGTTTCCGGAAACGTACCTGTTCATGAACTCCTTGGCCAAGCAGTTTGATCTTGACGTGACTCAAGTGCGCTCAAAGCGGTCCTATGTGGATCAAATGGGGATGGATAATCGATTCTTATACGCTTCCGATTTTGAGCGTTGCTGTGCGGTGAATAAGGTGGAGCCTATGGAGGAGTTATTGAAGCCAGGGGATGTTTGGATCAGCGGAATTCGTGCGGATCAGAGTTCGGTGCGTGCAGAGAAAAAAATCGTAGAGACGGATGCGAGGGGTGTAATTCGATACCACCCCATGTTGTCATGGACTGCTCGTGATGTTTACCGTTACATCCGTATGCACCATCTCCCGAGGCACCCCTTGGAAGATTCAGGTTACAAAAGCATCGGATGCATCCCATGTACGCGGAAATGGAACGCGCTAGATGCTCAAGAACGAAACGGTCGATGGGAAGGCAGTCAAAAAACCGAATGCGGATTGCATTTGTAAAAAGTACGGGATGCAAAAACGCGTAATCATTACTGGAGGTGCAGGTTATGTCGGTGCTTCCTTGGTTGAAGTTCTCCAAGCGGATGACCGTGTTCAGGAGATCGTTGTGTACGATTGCTTGATTCGCAATGACCGCCGTTTCTTTTTTGCCGAGAAGGAAAGCTTTGGGTTGAGTAAAGTTCGGTTCGTCCAAGGCGATATTTTGGATACACGGAAACTGTCTGCAGCCTGCGCGGGAATGGATGTGTTGGTTCATTTGGCAGCCTTTGTCGATGAACCTTACAATCACTCACAGCACATCCAATACGACCAAGTCAACGCATTTGGAACGATGTCTGTGGTGCGGGCCATCGAAGAGACACCGACCATTCGAAAAGTGGTGCACTTGAGCTCTACCGCTGTCTATGGATTTCGAAAGGAGATTCATCCCTCGGATAAACCCAATCCCCAGAACGGTTATGCCATTTCCAAGTACCGCGGTGAGTTGTTTTTGGAAGGACTGAGCCAAGGGAATAACGCGTTGGATTTGAAAACGCTGCGCTCTGGGCATATCCATGGCTGCAATCGGGTCATGCGTTATGATACGCTGGTGCACGCATTTTTGTTTGAAGCAACCACTGGAGGTCTGGTTCAAATTCACGGCAATGGCGAACAAATAAGGTCATTTGTTGCATTGCATCGCGTTGCAGCTGCCCTCGCTATTGAGGTGTTCGAAGATCATTTTGAACACGGAAGTGTCCTTGCAGATTTTCAATGCGATGTTAATCGGATTTTGACGTGGCTTCAATCCCGTATGGGCCAGATTGAATACCGTTATCTGACGCCGGCGATCAAACACCCGAGTCAATCTTTTCAAGGGTTACCGGGAATCGATGAACCTTCGATGGATGCCACGCTTCAAGCCTTTCAAGATTCATTTGTTTTATCGGGGCTTGGGAAGCAATGAGCCAAAAAAGCCCCACCCTAGCGGGTGAGGCTTTCGATTCAATCAGCATGAGTCATTATAAGGTCGAAGGGCAGACGTAATCCGTTTTGGGAATTTCGGTCTGGCTGATAGCGCCCCAACCACCCTGTACATCAATGATGTTGTGGATGCCGCGTGACTTCAAGATACTGGACGCAATCATGGAGCGGTAGCCTCCTGCGCAGTGGACATAAAATGAACCGTCTTGCGGGAATTCGGCGAGGTGGTCGTTGAGTGAACCCAACGGCGTGTGGTGCGCTTGTTCGATGTGTTCGCTCAGGTATTCTCCGGGCTTTCGCACGTCGAAAATGCGATCGGAGAAATCGGCATATGATGCGGCGAGCTCAGAGGCGGGAACCGAGTGCACAGTGTCCACCTCCTTACCAGCTGCCTTCCAAGCGTCGAGGCCGCCCTGCAAATAACCGAACGTGTTGTCAAAACCGACGCGGCTCAAACGCGTCACTACTTCTTCCTCACGGCCTTCGGGGGCAACCAACAGGATGTTGGTGTTCACATCGACGATGAGTTCACCCACCCAAGGAGCAAAATTGCCATCCAGGCCGATGAAAATGCTGTTCGGGATGTGCCCGGCGGCGAAATCTTGAGGCGATCGCACGTCGAGCACGAGTGCCTCGGTTTCATTGGCGGCCACTTCGAAAGCGTCGGGGGAAAGCGCACGCAAGCCTTGGTCCAACACCTCGTCGATGTCTCGGTATCCCTCCTTGTTCAGCTTTACGTTGAGCGGGAAATACCCAGGCGGTGGCAGCAAACCGTCCGTGACTTCGGCAATGAATTCATCTCGGGTCATGTCCGCGCGCAGCGCGTAGTTCATGGCTTTCTGGTTGCCGAGCGTGTCGACCGTTTCTTTCATCATGTTTTTGCCGCAGGCCGATCCCGCGCCGTGACCAGGATAAACAATGACGTCGTCTGCAAGCGGCATGATCTTCGTGCGCAAGCTGTCGAATGAAATGCCTGCCAATTCTTCTTGGGTCATGGTCGCCGCCTTTTGGGCCAAATCAGGTCGTCCCACGTCGCCGAGGAAAAGCGTATCTCCGGTGAAGATGGCGACATCTTTCCCGTTCTCGTCGCGCAGCAGGTACGTGGTGCTCTCCATGGTGTGTCCGGGAGTATGCAATACCTTGATGGTCACATCTCCGACCCGGAGTTCTTCGCCATCTGTAGCAATGTGAGCAGCGAATGTCGGGTTGGCATTGGGGCCGTAAACGATGGTGGCTCCTGTCTTCTCTGCCAGTGTGACGTGGCCGCTCACAAAGTCCGCATGGAAATGCGTTTCTAACACGTACTTGATTTTGACTCCATCGTGTTTCGCGCGCTCCAAATAGGAGGAAACTTCCCGAAGTGGGTCGATGATGACTGCTTCGCCGTTGCTTTGAATGTAGTAGGCGCCTTGGGCCAAGCAGCCCGTGTAAATTTGTTCGATTTTCATGATCGACTTGGTATTAACTCGTTTTGTCAGCTTTGAATGAGAAATTCCATGGTAAAGATGAATCCGGCCATGAGAATGATGAAATAACCGAACCCTTTTTTGAGTTTTTTACCATCGATGAAATTGCCGATGTAGACTCCGCCAAAGATGCCCAACACAGCCATGGCCGTGAATTGCAGCAAGAAGGGCCAATCGATGGTGGTGGTCAATGCGTCGCCTAGGAAAAATCCCAGCAACGATTTGAGTGCGATGATCATGAGGGAAGTACCGATGGCTTTTTTGATCTCGAGGTTTGCCAAGACAACCAACACTGGAATGATCAAGAAGCCGCCCCCTGCACCAACAAACCCGGTAACCCCGCCGACGATCAGTCCTTCCGCCAAGATGAGCGGGTAGTTGTAGGCGACTTCCCCCGTGCCGCCTCGGCGTTCCTTGCTCGATAGCATGGATGCCGCCGCCCAAACCATCAGCACCGTGAAAAGCCCGAACATCCCCATGCGCCGGGTGAATTCAAACGCCCCGATGGTCAGCAAGACGTCGGGAAGGGCGGGCACTACGTAATGCCGCACCAACCAAACGCCGATGATGGCTGGAATGCCGAATACGACAGCCGTGCGCCAATCGACGTTTTGATTGCGGTTTTGCCGGAGTCCTCCGACCAGCGCTGCCGCGCCCACCACGAAAAGGGAATACGCTGTCGCAACCTTTTCATCCAACGCGAAAAGGTAGGCGAGTACCGGTACGGCCAAAATCGACCCGCCACCTCCAATGAGTCCGAGGGAGATGCCGATGGCCACGGCCATGAAGTATCCGATGATTTCCATCACGTATTAAGCTTCGTCACAATTTTCGATGCAATGAAACAGGTTGAGCAGGTTGCGGTTCGCGATGCGGTAGAACACTTGCTTTCCCTGTTTTTGCGAAAGCAGCACACCGTTGTCCTTCATTTTGGCGAGGTGATGGGACATCATGGAAATTTGGCAGCCCATGCCCACATGGGCACAGAGACTGCTCACATCCATGGGTTCTTCTTCGGCTAATATGGATAGGATTTCAAGCTTCACGGGGTGAGCAATCGTCTTGAGGACTTTTGCAGCACGCTCCAATTGAGCTTGGGTGGGGGTGGGTGAGGTCGCTTTCACGCCACAAACATACAAACAATTTAATAATTGTTCAAATGTTTAATTGTTCACTGTGCGCCAATTGGCTGAGCTCAGGATTCATTTCGTCAAAAGTTTAAATTCATGACGTGCTCGTCGTCACAATCCACAGTGAATGTGCGAGTGATGATCCCTTCTTCTAATCCGCACAGGGTGTTGCCCCAGGCGTCGTTGCCGCAATACGCATCAAATTCGTAGGTGCCCCGGATGAATTCGTAGGTGCGGCTTTGGCCGGCTTCGATGACATACTCCTCGCCGTTTGGCCAAGTCACTTCGCAGTTGCACCAAAGGCGCTCCGTGTTGTCAAAGGTGACGGTGCCTTTGGTGTCGCAATAATCGCAAGCACTGAATGCGGCTGCGCAAGTCAAAATCGGAAGGAGGCGTTTCATGATGAATTGGGATGTGCCCGCAATTTAGGCGAATCAGCGGTTCCGTTAAGAACAAGGTATTTTTTTACTTGACCCAAAACAATTTTGGACTCGTCGGAGTTATTGTTTCAGGTTCTAGGATTCCATGAAGTAAGGGTTAGTTTTTTGGACGCCGAATAACCGCACAAGCCGCACCAACTGGTGCGGTTTTTTTGTGCAGTTGAATTCAGACGTTCGCGCCGCTGACATCGCCTATTCACAAATGGCACCAAACGTCGAAAGCATCAATAGCAAGTCCTCGACATTCGTGTTACCGTCGCCATTGGCATCTCCTACACATGGTGCATCGGCGCATCCAAAATCACTCAGGAAGAGCAGGACATCCGTTACGGCAACTTGGCCGTCTCCGTCCAAATCTCCTGGGCAGGCGCAGCTTTCGTATTCACATGAACCGTCGTCGTAGGTAGCGTCGGGATCGTGGTTGCAGGCAACCGAGTCGGTGCATCCGTAGCAGGAAACGGTGTCACAGGTGCCATCGTCAATTGTTGCCGTAGGATCGTAATTGCACGCGGCGCTGTTTGTGCAGCCCGCGCAACTCGCATACTCGCAAGAACCGTCATCGGCCGTGGCCGTTGCATCGTAGTTGCAGGCTCCCGCATCGGTGCATCCAGGCACACTCGTGGGACCTTCGCACAAGCCGTCGAAGGTCAGGGTCGTTTCGTAGGAGGCGCCGTTGGACGAAGCCCATGAATTCATGATGGTGATGGTCCAATCGCCGACACCTTGAATCGGTTCAGAGAAAGTTGCCGTTGCCGTGTACGTTCCAGCAGCGCTGGTGTTCCAACCGGCTGGCCACAATCCCGCGCTTGGACAACCGAGTGTTAAATTGTACCCGCCGTATTGGAGGCAGGTGCCGTCGGGAGCCGTGAGGCCGACCATCATTTCGTTAGCCCAAGATTGATCGGGTGGCAAATCTTGGAAGACGAGCACAGCAGAAAACCCAGTTACATAGCCCACGGCTTCGATGGTTTCGCTGGCGGTTTCGCCGGCGCTCAAATTCACATCAAAAGATGCCGCATAGGTACAGTCACAGGAGCTGCCCGCAGGCGGGAAGAAGCACGAACCGTCGTCGATGGTTGCCGATGGATCGAAGTTGCACGCATTGGTGTTGGTGCAACCCGAGCACGACGAATCGTCCCCGCCGCAAACGCCGCAAGCGTCTTCTGTATAGGCGCAGGTTCCGTCGTCTTCGACAGCGTTTGGATCGTAATTACACGCGGTTGCATCCGTGCAACCGAAATATTGGCAACTGGTGGTCATTTCCACGCACGTGTTGAAGCAGCTGCCATCGGAATTGATGGTCGGAAGCAGCGCTTCCGCAATGACGGTCGGATGGAACTCGAGGTTGACCGACCCGCCGGCTACGGCATGGCAGTAGCTCATCATCGTTCCGACCTGGGCTTGTGGGTTGTTCGTACAGCTGCCTTCGGCCTCATAACAATCGTCAATGGGTCCTGTCGACCATCCGCACCAATGGGTGTGGTTGGAGCCGAAATTGTGCCCCAATTCGTGCCCGACCACATTGAGGTTCCAACTGTAATTGTTGAGGTTGTATGTGTTGCCTGTTTCGAGGTACGAGCTGAAGCCTGCTGCGTACGATGGGAAACACACCACGTCGAGGTAGGCGATGCCGCCCGTGCCGGTGTTCTGTCTGCGGGTCAACAAGTGCATGATGTCGCGCTGGATTCCTGTGAAATTGGAATTGGACAGCCATTCCAACCGAAAGCTATCGAGCATGGGACCAGCGTCATTGACAAAGGCTGCATACGGATCGGTGGTTTCCCACACGTGGATGTACGATGCTTGAATGTTGATGAGTGCATCGAGGTCATTCGTGTAGATGGTGTTGACACCTGCCAAGATGGCCAAGGCCCATTCCACTGCTGGGTAGCAATCGTTGCCAAAGGTCCCATAGGTGTAATAATCAATGTCAATCGCCACCTCCACGCAGTCTGAAACTTGAGCGCTGCTCGTGGGTTGCTGCTGCAATCCCATGGGCATCACTTCGCGTCGAGGTCCGTATTGGTCCACGCCGCACTCGAACTCCATCGGTTCGGCGGCGTCGGCCAGCAGGAACAGCACG
>Ga0181577_10000922_pt1 | contig 23686 bp, 20 predicted proteins | sample 101ome_21_FD_132468 | JGI IMG/M metagenome (GOLD analysis project Ga0181577, IMG submission 132468) | Coastal salt marsh microbial communities from the Groves Creek Marsh, Skidaway Island, Georgia - 101413BT metaG (megahit assembly) | ecosystem: Environmental > Aquatic > Marine > Intertidal...
CCCCCACGCGCCCGCAATTCCTCGGCACCAAAGTTTTTGATGATTACGACCTGGCAGAACTGGCGAACTTCATCGACTGGACACCTTTCTTCCGCACATGGGAGCTGGCTGGCACATATCCGCAGATTTTGGAGGATGATGTTGTTGGCGAGACCGCCAAGGGTCTGTTTGCGGACGCACAGGCCATGTTGCAGCGCATCATTGGTGAAAAATGGCTGACGGCCAAGGCTGTCATTGGCTTTTGGCCAGCGGGTCGGGAAGGCGATGATATTTGTCTCTATGCTGATGACCAGCGCCGGGACATCACGTCGACTATTCATTGCCTACGCCAGCAGGTCGCCAAGCGGGAAGGGCGGTCCAATGACTGCCTGGCAGACTTTGTTGCCCCGGCTGCAGGCGGTGTTGCCGACTATATGGGTGGCTTTGCTGTTACTGCCGGTCACGGTATCGAGACTAAACTGGCGGAATTTGAAGCAGAACACGACGACTATAGCGGCATCATGCTCAAGGCGCTGGCCGATCGGCTTGCAGAGGCCTTTGCAGAACGGATGCACCAACGTGTCCGCACGGAATTCTGGGGCTACGCATCAGATGAAGCGCTGGATAACGAGGCGCTCATTCGTGAGCAATATCAGGGTATTCGCCCGGCACCCGGCTATCCTGCCTGCCCGGACCACTCCGAAAAACCGGAATTGTTCAACCTCTTGGGCGCTGAGCAGGCAGCCGGTATTTCCCTGACGGAAAGTATGGCGATGGTGCCCACGGCGGCGGTCTCCGGCTATTATTTTGCCCACCCGGATGCTCGTTATTTTGGCGTTGCCAAGATAGGCCGCGACCAGGTGGAAGATTACGCCACGCGCCGGGGTATCAGCGTGGAAGAAGCGGAACGCTGGCTGGCGCCAAACCTGGCTTATTGAGTGGCAAGATAAACCAAAGGCCGTTCGCCCTGAGTGATCACGCCCACTGTAGTGGGGGTGATTGTATCGAAGGGTAAGGCCCGTACCATTCGTACTTCGATACATTTTCTCGCGGGGCTCGAAAACACTCAGCACGAGCGGTATGGGTAGAGCTTCTATCCCTCCCCAAATCCTCCGCCGCCGGGTGTTTCAATGATGAGCGCGTCACCCGGCATCATGGTGACCTCGTCTGAGGCCTCTAAATCTTCGGTAGTGCCATCGGCTCGTTCAATCCGGTTCAGGCCGACTTGGCCATTATCACCGCCCTGCAGCCCGAAGGGTGCATGGCGCCGGTTATTGGAAAGAATGCTGGCGGTCATTTCCTCATTGAACTTCAATCTGCGGACAATGCCGTCGCCACCGCGCCACCGGCCTTTGCCGCCGGAATTTTGGCGAATAGAAAATTCTTCGACCAAGACGGGATAACGAAACTCCAAAACTTCGGGGTCGGTCAGCCGTGAATTGGTCATATGGGTTTGCACAGCGCTTGCACCGTTAAAGCCCTCACCGGCCCCCATGCCGCCTGCCAGCGTTTCGTAATATTGGTAGGTGTCATTGCCGAAGGTCACATTGTTCATGGTGCCCTGTGCCCCGGCGCTGGCCCCTAGCGCCCCCAGCAGGGCATTCACAATGCATTGGGATGTTTCCACATTCCCGGCCACAACGGCAGCGGGGTATGTCGGGTTCAGAAAGCTGCCATCCGGGACAACGATGTTGAGCGGCTTCAAACATCCTTCATTGAGCGGGATGTCGTCATCCACCAGACACCGGAAGACGTAGAGCACCGCTGCTCTGGTGATCGCGAGTGGCGCGTTGAAATTGTTGTCTTGCTGGTCAGACGTGCCGGTGAAATCGATATTGGCCGTGCGGTTTTCTGGGTCAACGGTAACAGCGACGCAGATATTGGCGCCGCAATCCATCGCCACTTCAAATTGCCCGTCCTTCAGACGGTCGATCACACGGCGCACGGATTCTTCAGCATTGTCCTGCACATGGCCCATATAGGCCTGCACGACATCCAGCCCGAACTGCTCGATCATCCGTGTCAGCTCTGTGGCACCCTTTCGATTGGCAGCCAGTTGGGCTTTCAGGTCGGCAACATTCTGGTCGGGACTGCGAGCGGGCATGTCGCCGGCTGATAAAATGTCGCGGATCAACTCTTCATTAAAGGTACCGCCCGTGACGAGCTGGATATTGTCGAGCAACACACCTTCCTGCTCGATGCTTTGGGAATGGGGTGGAACCGACCCCGGCGTTGCGCCGCCTGTGTCGGCATGGTGCCCACGCGTGCCCAAATAAAACAGGGGTGCATCGTCTACGAAGAGCGGGGTGACAACTGTTATATCGGGCAGGTGGGTGCCGCCATTATAGGGGGCGTTCAGCACAAATGAGTCGCCGTGCTGCATCTTCGGGTTTTCGCGCATAACGGTGCGGATCGACGCGCCCATGGAGCCCAGATGTACCGGAATATGGGGTGCGTTGGCAATCAAGGCCCCGGTGCTGTCGAACAGGGCGCAGGAAAAGTCCAGCCGCTCTTTCATGTTCACGGAATGAGCCGTGTTTTCCAGCACCACGCCCATTTGCTCAGCAATGGACATGAACAGGTTATTGAATATCTCCAACCGCACCGGGTCGGCGGCTGTGCCGATGGCAAAGGCGGTCTCGAGTGGCGTTACACGTTCCAGGATCAGGTCCCGCGTTTCATTCATACGCGCTTGCCAGCCGGGTTCTACAATATTGGTGCCGTGTGGCTCTACAATAATGGCTGGTCCATTCAACCTGTCGCCGGGCACCAGCATCGATCGGTCATACAGGAAGGCATCGTGCCATTGGCCTTGAGCGTAGAACCGGGTTTCTCTTGCTTGTTCGCCGGTGCCGTCTGCATCGCTTGCGGAGCTCAACTCAACGTTCGGCATATGGCCGATGGCTTCCAGCGCGATGGACTCCACCACCAAGGGTTTGTCCTCCTCAATGAAACCGAAGCGCTGCTTGTGTGCTGCTTCAAAGCTGGTGCGCATGGTATCGCCTCGGTCGAACGGGACAGAGAGGGCGGTATCACTGCCAACATAGCGCAGCATCACCGTGGCCTCTGTTGTGATGCGGCGCACGCCATGAGCAACCGTGCGGCGGGCATCAGGTTCCATCTCCAGAAATTGGGCAGTGATGGCGGTCAGCGTATCCCAGTTCAGCGGTTGTTCGACGCTGCGTTCAACAATGCGCCGGTTCTCGGCCATGCCGATGCCGACGGCCGACAAAATCCCCGCGAGCGGGTGGAGGAAGACCGAGCTGATCCCTAATTGGTCCGCGACCCGGCAGGCATGTTGGCCACCCGCACCGCCAAAGCAGGCAAGGGCATAGTCTGAAACATCATAGCCCCGCTCCAGAGAGATCTTTTTGATGGCCCGCGCCATGTTTTCCACGGCAATTTTCAGAAAGCCCTCAGCCACTTGTTCGGGAGTGCCATATTCCGTTTCTTCAGCAAGATCTGCGAAGGCTGTTTGTACCGCATCCGTTGCTAAGGGTTCCTGGCCGCTCCGCCCGAAGATGCGGGGGAAGGAATCCGGCTGCAGGCGGCCTAGCATGACGTTGCTGTCTGTGACAGCCAGCGGACCGTCCTTGCCATACGCTTTGGGACCAGGGTTGGCGCCTGCTGAATCCGGCCCCACGCGGAACCGAGCGCCATCAAAATTCAACACAGACCCACCGCCTGCGGCCACGGTGTGGATATGCATCATTGGGGCGCGAATGCGGGTGCCGGCGACAATGCTGTCATACACCCGCTCATAGCTGCCATCATAGTGGCATACGTCGGTCGATGTGCCCCCCATGTCGAACCCGATGATCTTTTTGAACCCGGCCTTGGCCGCTGTTTTGACGGCGCCAACGACGCCGCCGGCGGGACCGGAAAGAATGGCATCCTTACCCATGAATTGATTGGCAGCTGCTAACCCGCCATTGGACTGCATGAACATCAGGCGGGCGTCACCCGTACGGTTGGCAACCTGTTCAACGTAATGGCGGAGGATGGGCGATAGGTAGGCGTCGGCCACCGTCGTGTCGCCGCGCCCGACGATTTTCATCAACGGGCTTGTTTTGTGGGAGGCCGATATTTGTGCGAAGCCGATTTCCTGGCACAGGGTCTCCAGGGCGAGTTCGTGCGCCGGGTTGGCCCAGCTATGCATCAGCACGATGGCGACGCTATTGATCCCGGCGTCCCGGGCCACTGTCAGGTGTGGCCGCAGGGCATCCAAGTCAAGCGCATGAATCTCCTGCCCCTGGGCATTCATCCGACCGGTGCTTTCCAGGACCTGTTCGTAAAGAAGTTCGGGCAGCTTGATGTCGAGGTCAAACAGGCGTGGCCGATTTTGCCAGGCGATGCGCAGCATGTCGGCGTGGCCCCTGGTGGTAATCAGTAGCGTACGGGCCCCTTCGCGTTCCAAAAGCGCATTGGTCGCCACCGTGGTACCCATCTTGATTGCGTCGATCTGTTCCGAAGGCAGGGGAGCGCCTGTTTCTGCTCCAAGTAAATGGGCCATACCGGCAATGGCTGCGTCTTCATAGTGTTCCGGATTTTCCGACAGCAATTTGTGGGTATGTACTTGGCCGTTGCCGTCCAGCCCGACAATGTCGGTGAAGGTACCGCCCCGATCGATCCAAAATTGCCATTTATCTGTCATGGCCCGCAGCATAGCGGATAGGGCGGATTTCGGAAGGCGTCTTGCCGGAAATTATATGTGCGTCAGGGGTCAGGCTTCTGGCAGACAATCACGGTCGTCAGGATTGCCAAGTCCTCTTTTTTGTAATGCTGGAACTCGGGAGCAAGGTTCAGGCTATCGACAATCTCCAGTGCTTCGGGATCTGGTTCACCGTTCGCGGACAGCAGAGTCAGAGGACCAGCATTGAACATGGCGATGTAGTCAGAATGCCGAAGTCTGTTTTGGTAGTGTTGTGGGTTCAGACAGGCAAGTTTCTATTTCCAGCCGGATAGCTGCAGGAAGTTTAGCCGTGTCAGTAGTTTGTCCCGATGTTCAAAATGGTCGCTGTGGTCGATGATATGGATACAAAACCCACCAGGTCGCAATAACCGTTACCACTCTTGCTGTAGCTGCACCAATGTTTCCGGTTCGATGTGCTCCAGGACGGTTCGAGAGTAAATCAGGTCTATGCTGTCTGATGCCAACTCTTCGGTTCTTGGGGGGCAGCGATAGTCAAAATGGTCTGGCTTTGAGAGATTGGCGCAAAGCGTTTTCTTCTCGGTCCCGACTTTGTCGGAAAGTGATTGCAGCTTGGTTGCTGCCAATTTGCGCCCATGGGTAAAAGTCTGTTCGTCAGCAAGACGTTCAATGTCAGTGAGCAAGATGCGCTGTGCCCCTGCGGCCAGAAACAGGTGTGGTATCGTAGATATCCAACCCGTGCCGACTTCCATGATCACACCATTGGTGAGGCCATGGTTATGAGCACTGCTGACTATTTGGAGGCCTTGCAGCAAGGCCAGATCATCATTTTGTGGCCACGACCTGTAGGGCTGTATCTTACGCACCCATTGCCGCAGGTGCCGCGACCCGGAAACCAGGGATTTCAGCCCATCTCGGATGACTATTGACCACATGGACGTCGCTCTGCTGAGTAGAGTGCTTTGTGACTCTATCAGGACTGGAGTATGGCCGAAAGAGCACCGAAGAATGCTGCGATCGCAGGTGTTATTGTTGGTAGCGCCATAACCAGTATGACCGAGATAATGGCCAGGATCAGCGCGTATTCAACGACTGTCGCGCCGTTGCGGTTGCGCCAATACTGTTTGATCAAAGTCTTTTTGTGCATTTTCCTGTCTAAGTGTCTCGTGCGTCTTCTCGGCCATCGATATTCTGAACTGCTGAAAATATGAAACGCGTACATAGGCGTGCCCTTCCTTTTTTTACGTGCCATCCCACATCGCACTGTAACATGGAATTGTCCGGGTGCTGTAGTAACAATTTATTGTGGTGCTGGTGCCTGCGGTGCAACCCAAGCCATTGTTTCGTTTGCTTTAAGCCAGGACATCGACCATAAGGTCGAACCATGAGCATTTGGGGCAAAGTTTTGGGCGGCGCAGCCGGGTTTGCGATGGGTGGCCCATTGGGGGCTATCGTTGGGGCAGCGCTTGGCCATGTCGCAGACAAGCAGGCCCGCGAGGAAGACGAGCCGCGCGATGGCACCAAGGCTATCTCCTTTACCGTTGGTGTTATCGTCCTGGGGGCCAAGATGGCCAAGGCTGACGGCGTGGTGACACGTGATGAAGTAACAGCCTTCCGGCAAGTGTTCCATGTACCACCGCATGAAGTAAAAAATGTCGCCCGCATTTTTGACCGCGCCAAGCAGGAGGCCGAAGGGTTTGAGCCCTATGCCATGCAACTCTCGCGCATGTTCCGTAATAACAAGGCGGTGCTGGAAGACTTGCTTGATGCGCTGTTCCACATTGCCAAGGCAGACGACATTTTGCACCCGGCGGAGATAGAGTTCCTGCAGAAAACGGCAGCCATATTTGGGTTCTCCGCTGAAGAATATGAACGCATCCAGGCCGGCCATATGACCGGGGACGACAAAGACCCCTACACGATTTTAGGCGTCGACCGGGATGCCGATGACGCCACGATCAAAGCGGCTTACCGCAAGTTGATCCGCGAAAACCACCCTGACACGTTGATCGCACAAGGTGTGCCGCAGGAATTTGTGGATGTCGCCAACGATAAGCTGGCCGCGATCAACGACGCCTATGACCAGGTGCAGAAGCATCGCGGGCTGACCTGATGCAACCCAAACATATCTTGATGGCCTTCGGTGTCACACTGCTGTGGGGCTATAATTTTGTTGTCTCCAAAATTGGTGTCGACCATCTGCCGCCGGTCTTTCTGGCTTTCTACCGTTATGCTTTGGCTGGCTTGATTCTGCTGCCGTGGCTAAAGCCGCTGGAAGGCCAGATGAAACGGGTGATATGGATTGCGCTGACCAGCGGGGCATTCCATTTCGGGCTTGTATTCGTTGGCTTTGCGATGACGGATAATATTGGGCCTGTCGCGGTCGCGCTCCAGATCAACGTGCCCTTCATGCTCTTGCTGGCCGTGTTGTTCCTGGGCGAAAAAATAGGCGCGTTGCGCCTATTCGGTATGATCCTGGCCTTTGCCGGGGTCATGGTTGTGGGCTTCGACCCGGTGGCCTTCCAAAGCCCCTGGGCATTGGCTGCCGTTATTACCGGGGGCTGCATGTTTGGCGTCTCTGTTATTCTGATGCGCGACCTCGATGGCGGGCACCCGTTCCAGATTCAGGCATGGATTGCGGTGATCAGTATGCCGTTCCTGGCATTGGGGACACTGTTTTTCGAGACAGGCCAGGTTGATGCGGTCATCAACTTTGGTTGGCTCGGTATCGCGGTCATTCTCTACATCGCTATCGGCTCGACCATCATTGGCCATGGGGGCATGTTCGTGCTGCTCCAACGCTATCCGGTCACCTATTTGCTTCCCTTCATGATCGCGCCACCCGTGTTGGGTGTTTTCTTTGGCATCGTCATCAATGATGAACCAATCACCATGGAAATTGCGATCGGGGGCTTGATGACGCTGGTTGGTGTCGGCATCATCCAGGTGCGCGAAGCGATGAAAGTTAAAGAATCAAAACCGTCAGAGGCAGGCCTATGATCGAACGTCCGTCCCCCAATTTTTCCAAACGCCCGCCAGGCTTCGATGTCGACCTGCTGCTCTTCCACTATACGGGGATGGAAAGTTGTGAGGCTGCCATTGAGCGACTCTGCGATCCGGAATCAAAAGTCAGTGCGCACTACGTGATTGATGAAGACGGTACGGTCTACTCACTGGTTCCCGAAGATGCCACTGCCTGGCATGCTGGTGTTTCGTGCTGGGAAGGCAAGATTGGCATGAACCAGCGCTCTATCGGGATTGAGCTGGTTAATCCGGGCCATGACCATGGTTATAGACCGTTCCCGGAAGCACAGATGGTCGCTGCCATTGAGCTGGCAAAAGGTATCTTGGAGCGCCATCCCATTCCGCCACGGCAAGTATTGGCCCATGGTGATGTGGCTCCGATGCGTCGGCAGGACCCGGGCGAGCTGTTCGACTGGAAACGCCTGGCTGATGAAGGCATAGGCCTGTGGCCCAAGAAAATGGATGTTGAACCCATCAAAGGGGCCATCCGGGATATTCAGGTTGCCTTGCGCACGATCGGCTATTGCATTCCCGTTGATGGCGAGGACACACCGATTTACCGGGCGATGCTGGAGACGTTCCAGCGGCATTGGTACCCAAAGAGTGTCGATGGCAAGGCGGACAAAGGCACGCGTACCATGCTGGCGGCTGTCAGCGTGGCCGTGCAGGCAGCCATGATGGCTGAGCGTGTGGCCAAGGCAGACTAGTCAGCAAAAGCTTTTTTGACTGCTTTCTCTACCCCTGCATGCGCGCCGGATGCCAGGAAGCTGCCATGGCCGGATAGCAGCTTGTCGAATTGCAGCTCCAGTAGGTTGTCGAATTCATCAAGTAGGCTTTCGCCTTCCGGCGTCAGGAATTTCAGCCAGAATGGGCCAATAAGGGTTGTCTTGGGAAAGCCGCTTCTGCGCAGCATGGGGCGTGCAAACCAGGTGACAAACCGATAGTCGCCGTAATGCTGGATCGCGTCGCACGTGAACAGGATGCCGTCCTCTCGCTTGATCAGCAGCGCGCATTCTGGCTGGGTCGGCTTTTTGAAAAGAAACAGTTCTGCGTCCGGGAAGGGCAGGGTGGTGTTGGCGTCCAACTCTACATCAATGTCGGGCTCCGTGTAGCTTTGACCGCCAGGTTGGCTCCAAAGCTTTGCGCCGAGTTGCTCAACATAATAGCGGTCATCCAGGCCATGGAAGGAGCCGAGCCGGATGATATGTTTCACTGTGCCCAGCTCTTTCAGCTGCCGCTCCCCTTCTTTGGTGAGCCGAATGGGGTTGATCAGCGAAAGTTCACCCTCGTGGCGTATGATCCCCATATTGCGGCTGATGGAGACAAAGCGGTTCATCTTCAGAGAACCGCGCACGATGAATACATCGGGGGCGACTTCAAGAATCGGGTCGTGTTTGCTGGGGGCGGCATAGGTCATGATGGCTCCGCGCTTCTGCTGCGCAGGGCTGTCACTGCGCCATAGGTGGAAACGCAATAGGGCACCAGATAGGTGAGGCAGATCTTCCACCACACAATAGATGTGCCAGTCAAAAGGGCGTCACCCTGATTGATAAGGTTGAGGATAGTGCCAACAATGATGGCCACAATGAGCGCGGATCGAACGATCTTTGGGTGACGTGCGAGCGCGAGGATGCCGGTTTGAGGCGCTTGCTGTGCAGGCCCCTCGTTCATCTTACTGGTTTTGGGGTTCGTCGGACGTGTAGGTCGCCTGGGAACGATCACCCGGGATGCTGCCGGTTTCCTGGGTTATTGGCGCATCGTCATACCGCTCCGACGCTTCCTGACCCTTTTTACCACCGCCGCCGCCAATCCAGCTGAACATAGAGCAACCCGCCAGCAAAGCTGTCGACAGTGTGGCGACAAGAACGAATTTGGCCAGGGAACGGCTGTTTGATGGGGTCATGATGATGTCCTTTTTCTGGCGGCCATCTTGGTGAAATCACATACATCTTGCAAGGCCTTCTTGCGCTGACGGCTCGGCGTTGTGGCTGGTCGCTTGACGTAGCGCCAATTTAGGCCCATTGATGCGCTGTCAGATGGCCGGATAGTCGCTGCCTGCGCAAGCGGGGAGAGGAAAGTCCGGGCTCCACGAAGACACGGTGCCGGGTAACGCCCGGCGGGGGCGACCCCAGGGAAAGTGCCACAGAAAGCAAACCTCCTTGTGCTTTGGTATCAGGGTAAGGGTGAAAGGGTGCGGTAAGAGCGCACCGCGCCCCTGGCAACAGGGGTGGCATGGTAAACCCCACCGGGAGCAAGACCAAATAGGGGTGACGCGCGTGGCGTCTTCGACATGTCGCCCGGGTCGGTTGCACGAGCGTTCTGGCAACAGGACGCCTAGATGAATGGCTATCGCCTTTTGCGCTTGCGCGAATGAGTACAGAACCCGGCTTACAGGCCATCTGACCAATCTTTTTATAAACTTAACCCTACAAAAACCGGGCGCTTTTGGTGCTCGGCCACCCATGATTCTGCGCCTGTATTCCATTGACGCCCATGAAATCCCATGGTATCCCAGTTAATCCCAAATATTGCCCAGTCGTGTCTTGTGCATAAAGAGCGAAGGGGCAGGGGATAGGGTGCTTATGTTCAGGGAGGTGGAACACCAGCCATGCTGTTGTTTCTGTCCACATATACGAACAGGATCGACAAGAAGGGCCGTGTCTCGGTCCCTGCACCCTTTCGCGCGGAATTAGAGCGTAGCCAGTCCAACGGGTTCACTATTTTTCCCAATCCTGAACAGCCCTGTATCGACGCATGGGACCGCGATCGCCTTGTTCGCTATGCCCGCGATCGGGACAGCTACGACCCGGATTCCGCCGAATATGCGACCGTTAGCAAAGTACTGCTGACAAGCCGGTCTCTCAGCTACGACGCTGAAGGCCGGGTAGCCCTGCCCGCAGACATGATTGAAGCCATCGGTATCGATGGTGAGGTTGTCTTTGCAGGTTTGGGTGAAACGTTCCAGATATGGTCGCCTGCTGCCTTTGCTCAATATTCCGAGCAAAATTCGGCACGCATCCAGGCAGCCGACCATACAATCCGCATTGCTCCCAAAGCCCGCCCACCGGGAGAGGGAGGGGAGCATGGCTGACGTGCCTCACAAGCCGGTCATGGCCGGTGAAGTTCTCCAGGCCCTGGAGGTGCAGGACGGCAATGTCATTGTGGATGGAACATTCGGCGCGGGGGGTTACACCCGGGCCATTCTCAACGCGGCAGATTGCCGCGTTTTCGCTATAGATCGAGACCCTACGGCCATTGTTGCGGGTCGTTCCTTGGAGCAATCATTTGCCCCTCGGCTGCAGTTATTGTCCGGCTGTTTCGGCGATATGGAACGCCCTCTTGCTGAGGCTGAAATGCAGGCTGTCGACGGCATTGTGCTCGACCTGGGTGTATCGTCCATGCAGCTCGATCAGCCGGAACGGGGTTTCTCCTTCCAGGCAGATGGGCCGCTCGACATGCGTATGCAGGGCGACAGCGAAGCCGGGGCGCAATCTGTAGCAGATGTGGTCAATTCCTTCGTTGAAGAAGATATTGCCGACATCCTGTGGCGCTATGGCGAAGAACGCCGAAGCCGGCATATTGCCAGAGCGATTGTGGTGGCGCGTGGTGAGGCACCCATCCTGCGTACAGGTGATCTGGCAAAGATTGTCATGTCGGTCCTTGGCCAGCCCCGCCATGGCAAGGCGCATCCGGCAACACGGACATTCCAGGCATTGCGCATCTATGTGAATGACGAGCTGGGCGAGTTGGAGCGCGCTATGGAGGCAGCAGAGAAGCTGCTGCGACCTGGCGGGCGTCTGGTGATCGTGTCTTTTCATTCTCTGGAAGACCGTCTTGTCAAAAACTTTATGCGCGAACGAAGTGGTGCCATGCCATCGGGTTCGCGCCACTTGCCCGAGGCACCGGCGGGCAGCGCGCCGACCTTCAGTCTGGTTAAGCGCGGTGCGGTCAAGCCAACAGCAGAAGAAATTGCCGAAAACCCAAGGGCGCGATCTGCCCGGTTGCGAGCAGCAATCCGAACAGATGCAGACAGGGTGGCGGCATGAAGCATATTTCGCTGATCACCTTCCTGATCCTGCTTGTCGTCAGCTATGGCTTCTACCAGCTGCAATATGAGGTTGAATTACGCCAGGACCGGGTGGCTAAGCTCGAGAACCAGATTGCGCAGGACAAGGCCGACATCAAAGTGCTGGAGGCCGAATGGGCATTGCTCTCTCGGCCCAAACGCCTGCAGCAATTGTCTGACCGGTTCCTGGAACTGGCGCCGATTGACCCGTCACAAATCCGCTCGGTCGATGAACTGGCCATGCGGGAAGAACACCTCGAGGGGGCGGCTTTTGCTCCCCGGCAGGAAAAGGCGCCGACGGGCGAGGATGAAACGCCGCCTGCTTTGGCGGTTGCCGAGGTTCCATCTGTAGGCGCTGAGCGGTTGCCATTGGTTCCCGTCTTTAATCGGGGGGCGGGCCAATGAGAACCATAACCGCTCAGGACACACCGATTGCACCCGGCCGTACGCTCCGGTCAGTGCGCAGTCGTATCATCTTTACGGTGATGCTGTTTGGCCTCGCCTTTGCAGGCCTCTCAGTGCGGGTTGTTGACCTTGGTCTATCGGCGGAAGCCAGTGCCTGGTCTGCCGCGCGTTCCGGGGCGGCCGACATGTTACCCGCGCGGGCTGACATTGTTGATCGGAATGGCACTTTGTTGGCCACCGATCTCAAAACGATTTCCATTTCTGCAAATCCCCAAAAGGTGCAACACTCTGGAGAAGCGGCGCAGCAATTGGCGCAGGTGCTGGGTGGCGTTGACCCTGCGGTGCTGGAGCATCGGCTTTCCTCGACGTCCTCATTCGCGTGGATCAAACGCAAAGTAACGCCGGAAGAACAGCACGCGGTTAACCAGCTTGGCATTCCCGGCATTACATTCCGGGATGAAATTCAGCGGCTGTATCCGCAGGGCAGCCTGACGGCCCATGTGGTTGGCTATAACAGTATCGACAATGAAGGCCTTAGTGGGCTCGAGCGCGCATTTGACGAGGAGCTGCGAGACCGGGCTGCTGATAATGAAGGTCCCTTGCGGCTGGCGCTCGATATGCGGGTGCAGCACGCGATGCATGAAGAACTTGGCGCCGCCATGCGTCAGTTTAATGCAGCGGGTGCCGCAGGCATTGTTATGGATGCGCGCACCAGCCAGGTTGTGGCGCTTGTCAGCCTGCCAGACTTCGACCCCAACGACCCGGGTAGCGCGGCTGCTGACCGGCAATATATGAACCGTGCCTCCCAGGGTGTTTATGAAATGGGGTCCACCTTCAAGACCTACACCATGGCGCTGGCGCTGGAACATGGCGTGGCCTCGATGGACGATGCCTATGACGCAACGCATCCTATCCAGATTTCGCGATTCACGATCCGGGATGATCACCCCAAGGCGCGCTGGCTGAACCTGCCGGAAATCTTCATGTATTCGTCGAATATCGGCACAGCGCGGATTGTGGCGGATGCCGGGAATGGCCTGCAGAAAGATTTCATGCAGACGCTGGGCCTGTTAAACCGGCCCGACTTCGAGCTGCCGGAAACCGGCACACCCATGGTGCCGGAGAACTGGCGTAATGTGCAGTCGATGACCGTCTCCTACGGCTATGGCATTGCTGTTTCTGGCCTGCAGGTGGCCAACAGCATCGCCGCTTTGGTCAATGGTGGCACCTTGCATCGGCCTACCCTGCTGCTAAATCCCGATGCGCGTGACGATATAAGCCGACAGGTCATCAGTGCCGAGACCAGCGAACAGGTGCAGGCCCTGATGCGCCTTGTTGTTGAAAAGGGCACAGGCCGGAATGCAGACGCGCCCGGCTATCTGGTCGGCGGTAAGACAGGGACCGCTGAGAAGAGTACTTATGGGGGCTACAACCGCGACGCGCTGGTGACATCCTTTGTGGCAGCCTTCCCGATCGATGACCCACAATATGTCGTGTTTGTCATGCTTGACGAACCCAAAGGCAATGAAAGCACCTATGGCTTTGCTGGTGCCGGTTGGACGGCAGCGCCCATCGTGCGTGGTCTGGTGCCTCGTATTGCCCCGCTGCTGGGTGTTGCGCCTTCCAAGGATGACAGCCACCCCATGACACGTGAACTGGTGCGCATGATTACGCCGGAGGTGCGGTCATGAGGTTGTCAGACTTGATGGATGCAAATGGCGCCATGGCGGGGATTGACGTGGTCGGTCTGTCGGCAGACAGCCGCAAAATCGAACCTGGTTATCTCTTTGCTGCGCTCAGCGGGGTACAGCAGGATGGCGCGGCATTCATTGGCGATGCGTTGGAACGTGGCGCCGTTGCTGTGCTGGCAGAGCCCGACAAGGTTCTCGAAGATGAGCGCGCCTTTTTTGTTGCCGACCCGAATCCCCGTCGTCGTCTGGCGTTGGCGGCCGCCCGCTTCTACGAAGACCAACCAGCCCACATTGTCGCGGTGACCGGCACCAATGGCAAAAGCTCGGTTGCCGATTTTGTTCGCCAAATCTGGCAGACCTTGGGCGAGAATGCAGCCTCAATGGGGACGCTTGGTGTTCGTGCTGACGGCATGGAAGCCGAGCCCGGGTTGACGACACCAGACCCTGTCGCGATCCACGAAACACTGGCTAATTTGGCACATGAAGGCATCGACCATTTGGCGATGGAAGCCTCCAGTCATGGTCTGGAACAGCACCGCTTGGATGGGGTGAAGCTGCAGGCAGCAGCCTTCACCAATCTCAGCCGCGACCATCTGGACTACCATGAAACCCTGGAAGACTACTTCTACGCCAAGCTGCGCTTGTTTGGCGATGTTCTGCCACCCTCCGCGACCGCGGTGCTGAATATCGATTGCGACTATTTTGAGCGACTGGTTGATGTGTGCTGGATTCGCGGTCTGCGCATTCTTTCTGTGGGTACGAAAGGCGATCTGAGCTGGAAAGTACGCCGCCATCATGGCGCAGGCCAAAGTCTCGACGTTGCTTATCAGCGGCGGGATTGGTCGGTGGAATTGCCGTTGATCGGTGATTTCCAGATATCCAACGCGCTTATCGCGGCTGCGCTTGTCATTTCCCTGGGCGCAAAGCCTGAAGATGCCTTTTCGGCTCTGTCTTCATTGGAGCCTGTGCCGGGCCGTATGCAGTTGGTTGGCCGCCACCATACTGGTGCCACAATCTATATCGATTATGCCCATACGCCGGACGCGCTGGAAACCGTTCTGCAGGCATTGCGGCCCCATACCGATGCCCGTTTGCAGGTGGTCTTTGGTTGTGGCGGCGACCGTGATGCAGGCAAGAGACCAATGATGGGCAAAATCGCAGAAAGTCTGGCCGACAGGGCCTTCGTGACCGACGACAATCCGCGTGGTGAGGACCCGGACGCTATCCGTGCCGAGATCATGGCAGCTTGTCCCGATACGACAGAAATTGCCGACAGGGGCGATGCCATACGGGCCGCTATTGCCGGGCTGGGTGCGGGAGACCTGCTGGTTATTGCGGGCAAGGGTCACGAGACGGGCCAGATCGTCAAAGGCGAAGTGCTGCCGTTTGATGACGCCGAGGTTATTCGCACCGCGTTGGCCGGGCAGGGAGGTGCATCATGATGCACCCGCTGTGGACCTTTGCAGATATCGCTTCGGCAACAGGTGGCCAAGCCTCCGCTGATGGCGAGGCACACGGTGTTTCTATCGACAGCCGGACGACCAGAAGTGGTGACATATTCCTGGCCTTTAAAGGCCCCAATCAGGATGGGCACAGTTATGTGCGCCAGGCTATGGCCAAAGGAGCTGTCGGTGCCATCGTCAGTCAGGACGGGTTGGATATACCAGACGGCTTCCCGACGATTGTGGTTGAAGATACGGCAATAGCGCTAGGTACCCTGGGGCAGGCTGCTCGCAGCAGAACCAACGCAAAGATTATTGGTGTAACAGGCAGTGTCGGCAAAACCGGCACCAAGGAGGCCCTGCTGCGCGCATTGGCGCGGTCTGGGCCGACCCATGCCAGTGAGCGCAGCTACAATAATGATATTGGTGTGCCGTTGACCCTGTCGCGCATGCCAGCGGATAGCGAATTTGGCGTGCTGGAAATGGGTATGAACCATGCGGGCGAGATGCGGGCACTCAGTGCGCAGGCGCGCCCCGACATTGCAATCATCACGACTATTGAAGCTGTGCATTCCGAGTTTTTCGCGTCTGTTGAGGGGATTGCCGATGCCAAGGCCGAAATTTTCGAGCATATGTCATCGGAGGGTGTCGCCATTCTGAACCGCGACAATCCCTGGTTCGACCGGCTGGCCGACAAGGCCCGCGACAATGGTCTGGCGCAAATCGTCAGCTTTGGCATGCACGAAGATGCAGATGTTCGGTTGCTAAAGCATTTCGCAGCAGACAATTGCAGCACTGTCAGTGCTGATATTGCGGGTGAATTACTAACCTACCGCATTGGCATTCCTGGTGATCATTGGGTGCAGAACAGCCTGGCTGTTCTGGCAGCGGTACAGCAAGCCGGCGGTGAGTTGGGCCTTGCAGGCCTGGCGTTGGGTGAAATGGTTGCGCCCAAAGGTCGTGGCCGTCGTCACGATGTGCCGTTCCGGGATGGGTCGGTCCTGGTGATTGATGAAAGCTATAATGCTAGCCCCATATCCATGCGGGCTGCGTTGAAAGGGCTCGCAGAGGCTAAAGGTGTGGTGCCGGAATCCGGGATCCCGGGTCGTCGCATTGCGGTGCTGGGTGACATGTTGGAACTGGGCGACGAAACGGTTTCAGCCCATGAAAATCTGGTTATTCCTGTTGAACAGGCGAATGTCGACCTGGTCTACACGGCAGGCAGCCACGCCCGGACCCTGGCAGACGCTCTGCCGTCCAAACTTCACGGCCACCATGCTGATTCAGTCGATGAATTGTTGCCTGTGCTGCTGGTCCAGGTTCAGCCAGGCGACGTGATCATGTTGAAGGGTTCCAATTCGGTTGGCCTTTCCAAAGCTGTTGACGCCCTGTTGGCGCTGGGGGCAGAGCCTGCGTTCCCTAGACAGGCACAGGGTTAGGGGACAGGCCATGCTTCACTATCTCCTTGTTCCCCTCAGCAGCGATATCAGCTTCTTCAATCTGTTCCGGTATCTGACATTCCGCACGGGTGGTGCCGTTCTGACAGCGCTCTTGATCTGCCTCTTGTTCGGGCCGCGCATCATCAATTACCTCAAATCCAAGCAGGGCAAGGGACAGCCGATCCGGGAAGATGGGCCGGAAAGCCACATTGTCACCAAGCAGGGAACGCCAACCATGGGCGGGTTCCTCATTCTGCTGTCGCTGGCCGTCAGCACATTATTGTGGGCCGACCTGACCAATCAATATGTCTGGGTCTGTCTGTTGGTGACAATCGGTTACGGGGCAATTGGCTTCATTGATGACTATCTCAAGGTCACAAGACGGTCGTCCGGCGGCATCTCTAGCCGCATGAAATTTGGATTGCAGGTGGTCGTGGGTGCGGCCGCAGCCTGGTGGATCACCACGATTGCCGATCCGGCCATGGTCAATATGTTGAGTATCCCCTTTACCAAGGCGTTCATGATTGATCTGGGTTGGTTCTTCCTACCTTTTGCCGTCTTGGTCATGGTGGGCACGTCGAATGGCGTAAACCTGACAGATGGGCTCGATGGCCTGGCGACCATGCCGGTGATTATTGCAGCTGGGACTTTTGCCCTGATTGCTTATCTCACCGGCAATGTGGTTTTTGCCGAGTATCTGCAATTGCAGGCTATCTCCGGTGCGGGTGAATTGACTGTTTTTCTGGGCGCGCTGATCGGTGCCTGTCTTGGTTTTCTTTGGTTTAATGCGCCGCCGGCCATGGTGTTCATGGGTGACACTGGCTCGCTGGCTCTGGGCGGTGCGCTGGGCGCGATCGCCGTTATCGTCAAGCACGAGATTGTGCTGTTCATCGTTGGTGGTGTCTTCGTGCTGGAGACAGTGTCGGTGATCGTCCAGGTCATTTCCTTCAAACTGAGCGGCAAGCGTGTCTTCCGTATGGCACCGCTACACCACCACTACGAAGAAAAAGGCTGGGCGGAATCGACCATCGTCGTCCGCTTCTGGATCATTGCGTTGGTGCTGGCCTTGGCCGGCCTGGCTTCACTGAAGTTGCGCTAAGTCATGATGAGTGTTCCGGCATATCACGACCGCCAGCTAGCCCTGTTTGGGCTGGGTGCGAGCGGCATGGCCGCGGCCCAAGCGCTTGTTGCCAGCGGCGCGCATGTGGACGTTTGGGATGATGGTGAAGCATCGCGTGAAACAGCGCAGGCAAATGGCCTGCATTTGAAGAACCTGTCGGAGGGTGACATGGGAAACTATGACGCCCTTCTTGTCGCACCGGGTGTGCCGTTGACGCACCCGGTGCCACACCCGCTTGTGGCTCAGGCCCAGGCGGCGAACACACCGATCATCGGTGACATTGAATTATTTGCGCAGGCACGGGACGGTCTGCCAAGCCATCGTGTTGCGGCGATCACGGGCACCAATGGCAAGTCTACAACGACGGCCTTGCTGACACACATTATTGAAGCATGCGGTGCCCCTGCTGTGGCCTGCGGCAATATCGGTACGCCGATTATGGCGCTCGACCCGCTGCCCGAAGGCGGTGTCTATGTGATCGAGATGTCGTCGTACCAGATCGACCTGACCCACAGCCTGCGCCCCGAAGTGGCGATTCTGCTGAACGTGGCAGCAGATCACCTGGGCCGTCATGGTACTATTGAAAACTATGCAGCCGTCAAAACCCGGTTACTGACCGGACAACAAGATGATGCGCTGGCTATCGTTGGTGTTGATGATGAATGGGGACAGGCTGCTGTTACCCAGCTGCAGTCCCTGGGTCGCAGCCGAGTCATTCCCTTGTCGGTGACACGCAGACTGGAAAATGGCATCAGCGTTGTCGATGGCGAATTGGTTGATGCGTCTGATGGAAATGAAGTTCGTTTCAGTCTCAATGGGCTGAAGACACTACCCGGCCAGCACAATTGGCAGAATGCGGCAGCAGCTTATGCGGCAGCCAGCAGGTTGGGGTTTGCCGCGCAACATATTCGTGCGGCGATGGCGACCTTCCCGGGCCTGGCTCACCGGTGTGAGTTGATTGCTGAGGAAGGTGGTCTGCAGTTCATCAACGATTCCAAAGCCACCAATGTGGATGCGGCCCTGCGCGCCCTTTCTGCCTTCGACAATATCTATTGGATTGCCGGTGGCCGGGCCAAGGATGATGCGCTGGACCCGGTGGCTGCTTATTCAGACCAGATCAAACGCGCTTTCCTGATTGGGGAAGCCGCCGAGGACATGGCGCAGATACTGCCCGGCCTTGGGGTTGAGTGCGAAATCAGCGAGACGATGGAGCGTGCGTTTGCTGCCGCTGCCACTGCTGCAGCCGGGCAGGGGGGCGCGATTCTGTTGTCTCCCGCCTGTGCCTCATTCGATCAATATCGGAACTTCGAGGTGCGGGGCGATGCCTTTCGTGCGCTCGTTGCGCGCCACCTGGAAAGGGGGGCTGCATGACGACGCTTGCTGCCCGTACTGATATGTCCATCGTTGGCCGCTGGTGGCGCACGGTTGACCGTTGGCTGTTGGCCGCGCTTGCAGTTCTCATGCTGTCGGGTGCGCTATTTGCCATGGCGGCCAGCCCGGCGGTGGCAGAGCGCATTGGCCTGTCATCGATGTATTTTGTGCGCCGACAGATGATGTTCCTGCCACTGGCTGGGTTCGTTCTGGTGGCCTTTTCGATGATGGATGCGCGCACAGTCCGTAGGGCTGCAGTTATTCTGTTTGGCGTGTTCTTCTTATTGACGGGCGCAACGCTGGTCTTCGGGGCGGAACTAAACGGTGCCAAGCGCTGGCTGTCTGTTTTTGGTTTTGCACTGCAGCCGTCGGAATTCCTCAAGCCAACGCTTATTGTCACCTGCGCCTGGATGTTCTCTGAACAGTTCAAGAATGGCAGTTTCCCGGGCAACCGGATCGCAGCAGTGCTGGGTCTGGCCTGTATTGGCTTCTTGATCATGCAGCCGGACTTTGGTCAGTCATTCCTGATCTTCCTGGTATGGAGTGTCCTGTTCTTTATGGCTGGCCTGCCCGTCAGTGTGATTGCACTGCTTGTCGTCGCGGGCATTGTAACGGTGATCGCTGCCTATACATATCTGCCTCATGTTGCCAGCCGTATTGATCGGTTCCTCGATCCGTCCAGCGGTGACACGTATCAGACGGAAACTGCGATGAATGCTTTCCAGGCCGGTGGGTTCTTCGGCCGCGGGCCGGGCGAAGGCATGGTCAAGCGTGCTCTGCCCGATGCGCATACCGACTTCATCTTTGCGGTCATTGGTGAAGAGTTTGGCCTGTTTGCCTGTCTGGGGCTGGTCCTGCTGTTTGGCTTCATCGTTATCCGTGGCTACCTGCTCCTCCTGCGGGAAGAAGACCCGTTTGTGTATCTTTCTGTCGGTGGGTTGCTCGGCCTGTTCGGCATACAGGCGCTGATCAATATTGGGGTGAACCTCAATGTTCTGCCCGCCAAGGGTATGACATTGCCGTTTATCAGCTATGGCGGGTCATCGCTGCTGGCCATGGCCATGGCGATGGGCATGGTGCTGGCGCTGACGCGGCGCAGGCGGCTGGATCGCCCTGCGCATTATGGTGAATCCTGGGCGGGAGGTGCTGCGTCATGATGACCAATGCCTCTGCCCCTCTCATCGCCCTTGTAGCGGGTGGCACCGGTGGCCACATATTCCCCGCCCTCGCGGTTGCCAGCGAGTTGATGTCACGTGGTTATCGTGCCTTGATGCTGACTGATGACCGTGGCGAGGCCTACCTGCGCGACCAGACAGATGTACCCTACACGGTGCTCGATGCTGCGGACCCGCGCGGCGGGACAGCCCTTGCCCTGCTTGCATTGCCTTCGGCCTTGCTGGTGGCGCGCCGCGCCCTTAGGGATATTCAGCCTGCTGCTGCAATAGGCTTTGGTGGTTACGCCACCTTGCCTGTCATGCTGGCGGCTCGCTTGCAGGGCCTGCCGACCTGCCTGCACGAACAAAACGCAGTGCTGGGGCGGGTCAACCGATTCATGGCGCGCTTCGTCGACTGCGTTGCATTGACGTATGAAGAAACCGGTCTGGTGCCTGCTTCAGCCCGGTCGGTTTGTCAGGTAACCGGCAACCCGGTGCGTTCAGGGCTGCTCGACCTCTTGAAACTGGACTATCAGGCCCCCTTGCAGGACGGCGATATTAACCTTCTCGTGATTGGTGGCAGTCAGGGAGCAGCGACTTTTAGTAACGTTGTCCCCGCTGCTCTTTGGCTGCTGCCAACTTCACAGCGGCAACGAATCCGGCTGACCATGCAGTGTCGACCGGAGACACTGGACCAGGCTCGGGCGGCCTGTGCAGAAGCCGGTATACAAGCTGATCTCGCGACATTCTTTACTGATATGCCAAGCCGGCTAAAGGCAGCCCATCTGGTAATTGCCCGTTCGGGTGCATCCTCTGTCAGCGAATTGCAGATCAGCGGTAGACCTGGCGTTTTTGTGCCGCTCCCCTATGCCATGGACGACCACCAAACAGCCAATGCCCGGCCGATCGAAGACGAGGGCGCTGGTTGGTTGATGCTGGAAGATGTCTTTACGGCTGAATGCCTGTTCGCGCTGCTGAACGAAGTACTCGGCGACCCAACTAAATTGAGCGGGGCTGCCGTCGCCATGCGTACATTGGCCCGCCCCGAGGCCACGAATGATGTAGCCAGCCTGATAGAGGCACAATTGACGCGACATGGCCATCAGTCAATTGAGGAGAGCAAGCAAGCTGGCAGCGCCGCGGACGGTCATGCTTTTGCCGCGGGAGGTGCCGTATGACCGGACTTCCATTCAATATTGGCACCACGCATTTTGTGGGCATTGGCGGCATCGGGATGAGTGGGATTGCCGAGCTGATGCACCGGCAGGGGCATCGGGTGCAGGGCAGTGACCAGGTGGCGGGGGCTAATGTCCTTCGCCTGCGGGATATGGGCATCGACGTCTCTGTCGGTCATGCCGCAGAAAATATAGCCGGTGTCAGCGCTGTTGTGGTGTCCAGCGCGGTGACCATGGATAACCCGGAACTGCGTGCCGCGAGCGAACAAGGCATTCCCGTGCTGCGCCGGGCAGACATGCTGGCAGAGCTGATGCGCTTTGGCTGGTGTGTCAGTATTGCTGGCACCCACGGTAAGACAACGACAACGGCGCTCGTTGGCGGGCTGTTGGAGGCCGGCGGACTGGACCCGACCATCGTGAATGGAGGCATCATCAACGCCTATGGCTCCAATGCCCGTATGGGCGGTGGCCAATGGGTGGTCGCAGAAGCCGACGAGTCGGACGGTACGTTTGTCCGCCTCCCGTCTGTGATCTCTGTCATCACGAATATAGATCCAGAACATTTGGACCATTACGGCAGCCAGCAGGCGCTGGAAGATGCCTTCGTCCAGTTCGCTCAGAATGTGCCCTATTATGGTGCTGTTGTTGTCAATTCAGACCATCCGGGCGTGCAAAAAATTCTGCATCGCCTGACCCAATACCGTGTTGTGACCTTTGGGTTTGAAGAGGGTGCAGAACTACGCGCCGTCAACTTGCGGTATGAAGATGGTGTTGCCTCCTTTGACGTTGAAATGCCTGATGTCACCCTTGAAGGCGTCAGGCTACCCTTGGTTGGGCGGCATAATGTGCTGAATGCCCTGGCGGCCATTGGGGTGGCGAAAGAGGCGGGGCTTTCTTCCGAAGACTTAGTTGCCGGGTTGGCCGGTGCTCAGGGCGTGCAGCGCCGCTTTACCCATGTTGGCACAGTCGAGGATATGCATGTCATTGATGATTATGCGCATCATCCAGTCGAAATCGCTGCCGTGCTCAAAGCCGCACGAGAGGCCTATCAGGGCCGCATCATTGCTGCGGTTCAGCCGCATCGATATACGCGCCTGCGCGACCTGTTCGAGGATTTTTGCACCTGCTTTGGCGATGCCGATGCGGTGGTGGTCACAGATGTCTTTGCGGCAGGTGAGGCGCCTATTGAAGGTTTTGATGCTGACAGCCTGGCGGCGGGCATCATCAAGAGCCATGACATCCCGGTTGCCCGCGTTGCCGACGAAGCAGCGTTGGTGGCCAGCCTGGCTACGGATGCACGGCCAGGAGATGTGATCATTTGCCTGGGGGCAGGCAGCATCTCGGCCTGGTCGCGCGGCTTGCCGGAGCGCCTGCAGGCGTTAATGAGCGGTCGGTCCGCAGGGGGAGGTGCCTTATGAGTGCCGTTGCCATGATCCAGCAACAGGACCTGCCAACAGTGCGCGGGCAATATCAGGAAAATGTCTCGCTTTCCCGTCTGACATGGTTCCGTGTGGGCGGTCCTGCTGACATTCTCTTCACCCCTGCGGATGAAGATGACCTGGCCCATTTCCTGGCCGAACGACCCGAAGATGTGCCGGTCAGCATTCTCGGGGTAGGCTCCAACATGCTGGTGCGCGATGGCGGCATCCGTGGTGTTGTGGTCAAGCTGGGCAGTGGGTTGAGCGGCTACCGCATGGACGGTGATGTGCTGCATGCCGGGGCTGCGACACCTGACATGAAGATTGCCCTCGCCATGCTGGAAGAAGGCATCGGTGGGCTGGAGTTTTTGCGGGGTGTTCCCGGCACGCTGGGGGGTGCTGTGAAAATGAATGCCGGTGCCTATGGGACCGAGATCAAGGACGTTTTTGTTGCCGCCATCGCGCTCGATAGCCATGGTCACCGTCACCGGTTGAAGGCAGAAGATCTGGCCTTTGACTACCGCCATTCCAGTCTGCCCAAAGGCTGGATCGTTACGCGTATTGCGCTAAAGGGGTTCAAGGATGACCCGGCCAAAATTGCCGAGCGCATGGCTGACATTTCTGAAAACCGGGCCGAAAGCCAACCAACCAAAGCCCGCACGGGCGGCAGTACCTTCAAGAACCCCGAGGGTAAAAAGGCCTGGGAGTTGATTGACGCCGCTGGTTGCCGGGGACTGTACCTCGGTGACGC
>Ga0181577_10000923_pt1 | contig 23679 bp, 23 predicted proteins | sample 101ome_21_FD_132468 | JGI IMG/M metagenome (GOLD analysis project Ga0181577, IMG submission 132468) | Coastal salt marsh microbial communities from the Groves Creek Marsh, Skidaway Island, Georgia - 101413BT metaG (megahit assembly) | ecosystem: Environmental > Aquatic > Marine > Intertidal...
CGCTCGAGGTTCATGGTCATGAGGAGGACCTCGGCAGCTGATTGGCCGGATACTTCGGCGGCAGAGTTCATTTGTGTCTTGAGGGCGAGCCTTGAGCCGTCTACCGACATGAAGATGTCGGGAATTTCTGTGGGTTGGTTGGGCCAGAGCACGAGAGTGGAATCCTCATCAGTAACGGCCACGATTCCGCTCGAACCTCGAAGTCCCCCTAAGGGCGAAATGCCCAAGGGTTGGGAGCCAAAATCGCCCATTGGAACGTCTCTGCGCAGCAAATTGCCCGGGGCATTGAGAGTAGCGGAGCGGAGTTCTTGGGTGCGGATGTCGATGTGAAAGTTTCGAACGATTGTCGCCTTCTTCGACGACAGCGTTGCCGCAAGCTCAAAAAACGGCGCAACGGGGTAAAGGCGATAATGCAGAGTGACTGAGAGGGGCCCTAACGTTGCCTGTTGCTGATATTCGTCATAAACCCCTTTATGAACGCGCGTAATCGTCCCCGAGGGTTTGAGCTCGCTCACTGATTCGGTGTTTTCATACAAGAGGCCTCCCGTCGGGTGTCGACGTTCGGTACCTCCCAACTCTCCGGTGAGCTCCACCGATATTTCACGAGAAATGGTTCCCGCGCGGTCCTCTATGGTGAGCTCACTTGGTAATCCTGTGGAAGCATCGAGTCGAAGAGAAAACGGTGAATCTGGGCTACTGATGTGGGCCAATCGGGGGCTCCTAGGTTGTCTCGTTGGTGGTCTCGGTGCTGGGTTGGGTGAGAACGGAGGCAAACCTCAAACCCCGAGATTCGACGACATCGCTGATTGGTCTATCGAGGTCTTTGCCGTAGAGGGTCAGGGCGAGCTCAAGATGCTCGCGCATGAGTTCGCGAGCAGCCGATGGCTGGCCCTCGGCAATCGCTGTGACGATTCGCTCGTGGTAGGCCTCGCCTTCCCGCTGAACATTGGGGTCTGAATGGCTCCGAAGCATCAGGGCATGCACCTGATTGCGAATCGCACCAAACATTAGAACTAGAAGTGGGTTACCTGAGGCCGCCACAACCAGTTCGTGAAAAGCAAGGTCCGTATCGGCCAGTGTTTGCAGAGAATCTGCCTCAGCATGCTCCTGCAGGGCCGCGCGTAGGTGATCCACCGGTCGCGGAGATTGCTTGGCTGCCAGTTCTGCCGCCGAGCATTCCAGGCCTAAGCGGGCGACAACCAGGTCCCGGGCGGTAATTTTTGCCAGTGTTGCCGCTCGAGTCAAAGATCCCGAGAGATCATCGATTTTGACCCCACGGACGAAAGAGCCGCGTCCAGGATGAATTTCGATGAATCCGAGCTCGACCAAACCGGCGAGTGCTTCACGGATGACCGGGCGCGAGACTCCGTATTCGAGCGCCAACTCCCTTTCTGAGGGTAGTTGGGATCCTTGGGCCCATTCCCCGCTCAGAACACGACCCTGAATGTTCTGGATGATGTCGATCTTGCGCGCGGGAATGGACATCGCACTATTTGTCATGTTGTCGTCTTCCTGTGTTAGCCCTTGACGGCACCCTGCAAGATTCCTGAAATGATCTTGCGGTTGAGAGCTATATACAAAAGTACTGTGGGCAAAGCAATAATGATGGCCGCAGCGCTCAAAGCGGGAATATCGCTCACCCACTGACCCATGAACGTTCCCAGGCCTGAAGGTGCTGTTCGAGTCCCTCGATCGAGTACCACAAGGGACAGCAGGAATTCGTTCCAGCTCCAGATAAACATCAGAGTTGCGAGAGTCAAGACAGGCGGCCATGCAATCGGGAGAAGCACGGAGCGAAGAATGCGCAATGAGTTGGCACCATCGATGCGGGCCGCCTCCACCAGGGCCGGGGGAGAGGCCATAAAGAATTGGCGCATCCAGAAGATCCCAAAAGCGCAGAACAACGCCACTTGGGGCAAAATAACGCCCCACAGGTTATTGATGAGCCCCATGGACCGTAGTTGGTAATACAGCGGGACAATCGTGGCCTCGAACGGCATCACCAGACCAATCATGAAAATGTAGAAAAGAATGTTGGAGCCGGGAAACTTCATTGTCCCAAAGGCGTAGCCGGCTAGCACGGACACTGTTACCCCAATGGGCACAACCGCGAGTGCAACAAGAAGCGAGTTGAGCATGAGCAACGGGAGTGGGAAATCTCCTTTCGTCCATGCAATGACGTAGTTATCCCAGTCCGGACTGGTCGGCCAACTCAGGCTCGTCGTGCTGGAGTCAGCGGGTTGGAGAGAGACGGTGAAAAGGCTGACCATCGGGATAAGGACAATGGTCGCGGTCATTGTGAGGAACGCGTACATCAGAACTTTGAAAACAAAGGTTCTAGCGTCCAACTTCTTTTTGCGCTTACTGTGGCCCACCGCGGGTCGAGCAATGGTTTGTGTCATGCGCTTATCCCGTCTCGGTCGCGCAAAAGCCAGGCAACCGTTCGAACAAGGGTGAACACGATGACCGCGAGCACAACGGCCATGGTTGCTGCCTCTCCAATGGCGTTCTCTCGGAAAGCAAGTCTGTAGATTTCGGTGCCCGGTACAATCGTCTCTTTGCCGGGGCCTCCCTTGGTTGTAACGAAAACAATGTCAAAAGTTCGAAGCGCGGCGATGATCGTGATGGTGGTCGCCACTGTCAATTCCGGGCGGAGTCCCGGGAGCGTGACGGAGAAGAATTCCCGAAAAGCGCCGCCTCCATCCACTTTAACCGCGTCATAAAGGTCAGAATCAATTCGTCCTACTCCGGAAAGAAAAAGCACCATGCACAGACCGGTCATGACCCAGCTGCCGATGATGCCGACGGCAGGGAGGGCCCAGTCAAAGTCGCCCAACCAGCCGCGTGTTGACTCAATGCCAAAAAAGCCAAGAAACTGATTAAGCGTTCCCCGGTCTTGGTATACCCAGCGCCACGCGATTCCGATCACGACGCTCGCTATGACCTGAGGGAGGAACACGACAGTGCGAAAAAAGACCATCCCCGCAATTTTTTGCCGAGAGAAAAGCGCGGCAAACGTGATTCCGAGAGATACAGGAATAACGCAAAAAGTCAGAATGAAGACCATCGAGTGGCTTAGTGCGGACAAAGACTCCGGGTCAGTGAGTACCTGACGATAGTTGTCCAGTCCAACCCAGGTTGCGGGAGCCCCTTGAATTCCGCTCCAGTCCCACAAAGAGAGATTAAAGGTTTGGATCAGTGGGCTCAGCATGAAGGTAACGAAGAGCGCGCCGGCGGGAATCAGGTAGGCGAACCCGATATACCCCTCTTTCCATTTGAACCGGACGTTTCTCCGAGACCTGGGACCGGACCTCTGTGAGGGCTGGGTTCTCGGCAGAACTTGGGCGGCGCTGGAAGACATAACTTCTTAGTTTCTCGCTCTCCTATGGCAGTTCAACCCTGGAGGAGTTCGGCCTCGACACTCTAGTCGAGACCGAACTCCTCTCTAAGGTGCAGTGGACGGGTTAGCTACGGCCCGCTACCCACTCGGCTTGTACAGCTTCTACAAGCGATGCTGCATCCCTCTGGTCAGCGATGAGCTCCTGGATGGCGGGGAACAACACTGCTCCCATACCAACCGTCGACCAGTCGAGGAACAGTGTGAGGCCATCTTGGGCGATGACCTCTTTCCATACCGCGTTGTACTCATTGATGACGGTTGCATCAGCTTCAGCGATCTCCACGTCGGTCAAGAGAGGCGCGTAGCCACCGTTCGCACGGAGGTCGGCGGTCTCGGGACCGGTCATGAAGTCGAGGAAGTTAGCCGCAACATCAGGCCATTCGGTCTTCGCTGAGATGGTGAATGGTGAGGTTGTAGCACCCGTCGCACGGGCAGGGCCACCAGCGTCTACCGGTGGGAACCCAGCAAAGCCGACGTTCTCGCCCATCTTTTCGACCATGGTCGGAAGAGCCCAGTTACCAGTGACAAAGAAGGCACTGTTTCCTTCAGCAAAACGGTTGATTCCGTCTTCGAAGGTGAGGCTGTTCGCGGCAGGATCAATCAAGCCGGTGTCTGACCAGGTCTCCATGGTTTCAGCTGCTTGGAGGAAGCAGTCAGAGGTGAAGTCTGAACCGTCGTTTCCGAAGATCCAGCCCAACATGGTGGCGTTGTCACACGTCTGAGAAATCAGGATGGACAACGTGTGGTTTGCCGGCCACTGCTCCGAGTTACCCAGAGCCATAGGAATATATCCTGCGTCGTCAGCAGCTTCGAGTGCTGCTGAGAAGCTTGCCCAGTCGGCAAACGGTGGGGTCAATCCGAGGTCAGCCATGATTTCACGGTTGAAGAAAATTCCAACCATGTTTCCACCCTTGGCAAGACCGTAGAGGTCACCAGTACCAAACTTGCTACCGTCTGGCTCGAAGCGAGCCTGGTCAAGCAGTCCTGGTCCGAAACGGTCTGCCCAGCCATAGAGCTCGGCATAGTCGTCAATCGGACGAAGAAGACCGGCCTCAACGAGTGGGCCCATCATGGTGTAACCCTGACCTGCCTGGATGATATCGGGGGCATCGTCGCCCGACGCCTTCAGCTCGATTGCTGAACCGTAATCTCCAAAGCCAAGGCTGTCATCAATCACAATGTCAACGTTGGGGTACTTTGCCTCGTAGGCCTCTGCAATGGCCTTGATCGACTCATTGAGTCCTCCGACCTCCCAAGTTGAGAGAGTCAGCTCGATATCGACATCAGTAGGTACATCGGTGCTAATACCTGCTGCCGCCTCGGTCTCCGTTTCTGCCGGAGTGGACGCAGTTGTTTCTGCGGTCTGTCCCGGGGCACATCCGCTGACCACCAGAGCGGTCAGGGCAATGCCAGCCGAGATTTGAGCCGCGCGCCAACGGCGTACCTTTGTTCTTTCTTCCACGTGTGGCACTTATTTCTCCTTATTCGAAGAGGTTTAGTGAGGCTCCTGGCGAAGTCCCACCCTGACTGGTGATGCCGATCGAAACCGAATCACCAATACTGGTTTGACCAGTTGTACCATCAGCGTACACAACTATCGTCACAAGTGTGTGCCGATGTGACCGATTTGTTACTGAAAATGTGTGTGACGCCGAATTACGGCTCTTCTAATCGCATCTCGGAGTCTTGGAAAATTAGCCAGAGAGCTATCCGCGCTTGATCATGTAGCCACCATCGACCAGAAGTGATGTTCCAGTTACGAACGCGGCCTGATCGGAGAGCAACCACACCGCAGCATTCGCAACATCAGTCGGCGTTGCCATCCTGCCCAAGTAATGCATTCGTCGCGCTGTTTCGACCAGCTCCTCCGGATTTTCCATCTTGCTCATGGCCTCGTGAGTGAAGCCGCCATCGACCCACCCGGGAGATACAGCGTTTACTCGTATACCGAGAGGGGCTAGGTCACCCGCGGATGCGTAGGTGAAGCTCAAGACCGCCCCCTTCGTTGTGGTGTAGGCAGCCCCATCTGCGGACCCGATATACGCGGAAACACTGCCCAATGTCACGATGGAGCCGTGGGTGACGCGAAGATGTTCGACACCACACTGCACCGCCTTGAAGGTTCCCTCGACGTTCACAGCCATGATTTCGCGCCACCCCTCCTCTGATTGAGTCTCAACGGACCCAGTCCTGAGGATTGCAGCTCCCGTGACAAGCCCAATCATGGGCCCAAGATCTGTGACGGCCTCAGACATCGCATCACGGATAGACGATGACTGAGTTACATCCACTTGGTAAGCCTTTGCGACGCCACCTTTACTGGTGATGTGCTCAGCGACCTCCTGAGCACCTTCTAGTTTTGAATCCGCCACAGCAATGCTGGCTCCCGCCTCGGCTGCCTCAACGGCAATGGCGCTTCCAATCGAGCCCCCGCCGCCAGTGACAAAGACCATTCCGCGAGACAAATCGATAGTTTTCATGGTGCTCTCCTGTTTCTCAGCGTTATCTAGCGGATTTGTCCGAGGCTGCAACCACCGTCGATAGTCAGGACACTTCCGGTCATGGTGGAGGACTTTGGTGAGGCCATAAAGGCAACAGCTTGAGCTATATCTTCGGCTTCTTGCAATTCACCAAGCGGAATCGCGGTGGCAACTCGGGCCGCGTAGGCAGGTTCGTTCTCCAATTGCCCCTTAGCGAGGCCAGCTTTGACAATCCCTGGGGCAATGGCGTTTGCCCGGATTCCCAGGGGTGCGAGCTCTAGTGCAATCTGCCGCATGAGTTGATCAACACCGGCCTTTGACGTGGAATACGCGCTGATTTCGGGCCAGGGCCTGCTGGCCACCCACGAGCTCACAAAGATGATGTGCCCCTTCACCTTGTCCTTTGCCATTCGCCTTGCCGCACTCTGGGAGGCGATGAAGGACCCGGTGAGATTGATATCAATCTGTTTGGACCAGTTACTCAAGTCGATTTCGAGAAATGGTTGAGCCGCAACTGTTGCTGCTGTAACGACAAGAAGATCTACCCTGGGAAGACTCGCCAGCGCGGCATCCATCGCGACAGGGTCACGTTGGTCAGCTTGCAAATAGTGAACAGTAGAGCCGGATTTTGACAATTCCCGAGCCTTGGCTTCACCTTGTTCAGCGTCGACTATGTCTAGAATCAAAACCTCCCACTGTTCAGCAACGAGATGGCGAGTAATCTCGGAGCCAATGTCACCCGCGCCTCCCGTTACGACGGCGAACCGTTTCTGTCCCGACGCTTCAGTCACGGTCATCTCCTTTGATACAAATTCTTGGGCTCATTGAATCATGAGTGTGATGCTAACCACAGAACTGGTATGACCAATTTTACCAATTCTCCTATACTATTCAGATATCAGTCTTATCCTTGAGAGTCCCGGTAGCAGCATGATCGATACAGTCACGGTCGGAGAGACCATGGTCCTGGTACGGACCCATCGAGCGGGGTTCCCGCTCGACCAGGAACCGTGCACTCTTGCTACAGGCGGCGCGGAATCAAACGTTGCCATCGGTCTTTCCCGCCTGGGCCACAGTGTTCGATGGATTAGCTCGCTCGGTTCTGATGTTTTCGGAGACATGATCGAATCTGTTCTCGCGAAAGAGGGAGTAGAGGTGTCGACGCGGCGCCATGCCGAGCTGCCCACTGGGCTCATGGTCAAGTCGCTGAGTGCGGGGGAGCAGCGATTTGTGACTTACTATCGCTCCGGCTCTGCTGCTTCGGAAATGAGCGAGGAATCGGTCAGCGATGTAGCCTTGAGCGACGCGCGATTACTTCACATAACAGGAATAACTCCCGCCCTGTCTGCGAGCGCACAGAGCATGATTCTCGATGTGACTCGCAGAGCGAAGGATCTTGGCATCGTTGTGAGTTTCGATGTCAATTTTCGACCAGCGCTTTGGCCCGAGTCAACAGCATCGCTGGTCTTCCGGAAGCTCGCTGAACGGTCAGACATTATCTTCGGGGACACCGCCGAACTCTCCATGCTGACTGACGTTCAATCCTTGAGCGAATATGAGCTACTCGAGACAGTTGCAAAACTTGGGCCGCAACAGGTGGTTCTCAAGCGAGGCGAGCACGGTGCGGCGGCCCTTGTGCAGGGTGAATATCACGAGCTCGATTCGCTCACCGTTGATGTTGTTGACACCGTCGGGGCTGGGGACGCCTTCGTTGCAGGTTATCTGAGTGGATACCTGGATTCAGCAGGGGTTCCAGAGAGTCTCCTTCGAGGTGTTGTCTGCGGAGGGCTGGCCTGCACGAACCCCGGAGACTGGGAGGGTGCACCAACCCGAGTCGAGTTTGAAGCCACGCGACTGGAGGTGGCGTCGTGAATCCTGCTGACAAGTCAGCCCTTAGCGAGGGCCAACGGGCACTCCGAACCCTCGAATCTGTCAGTCCGCTCTTGGAAACCTCGGCAAAGATCGAACGTATTGAAACGGTTCGCTCCACTATTCAGCCGAATGTGACTCATGTTGTGGTCACCGACACCGACGGGGTGACAGGCTTGGGCGAGACTTTTTATGGAGCGTCCTCAGTAGAAGCCCACGTCCACGACGTGATTGTTCCGACGTTATTGACAGAGAGGCCTTCAGCCTCACCACTGTCAGTATCCCCGCTCCTTGAGGGTTACGTCGGTTATTCCGGCTCAGGGTCAGAGGTTCGAGCTCGTTCCGCCGTAGACATTGCCCTCTGGGATATCGTGGCGAAACGCCATAATCTTCCGCTGCGGTCTCTTTTGGGCGAGAACACCCGGGACACCATCGACAGCTACAACACCTGCTCCGGAATGAAGTATGTGAACGCCGAATCCCGACAGGCCACTAGCAACTGGGGATTTAGTAAGGACAACCTCCCAGGCGGAGACTATGAGGACTTGTGGGCTTTTTTGAACGAGCCCGCCCGTCTCGCCCGCGAGCTTGTGGACGCGGGATTCCAGGGGATGAAAGTTTGGCCCTTTGATTTGGTAGCAGAGAAAACCCGCGGCGGCGTCGATGCTGACCTGAGCTTTGGACTGTCTGTTCTCGACGCAATACGAAATGAAGTTGGGATGGAGATTGACCTCTATCTGGAACTTCATTCGCTATGGCAACCCGACGCGGCTCATAAACTTGTGAAAGAGGTAGAGAAATACTCTCTCTCGTGGGTAGAAGACCCGATTCGCGCCGACAACATGGCTAACCTTGCTCGCTTGAGAGAAAAGGCAGCGATGCCTATCGCTTGTGGTGAGAATCTCGGCTCCGGTACGAATGGATACCCTGCCATGATTGATCAGCAGGCGGTAGACGTCATGATTATGGACCTCGGCTGGTGCGGAGGAATCACTGATGCCTTGCCGCTCATCTCTGCCTCGGATGAGGCTGGAATGTCGAGTGCCTTTCATGACTGCACGGGCCCGGTGTCCCTGGCTGTGGCTACACAAATGTCTCTTGCGAGTCCCAACACCAGCGTTCAGGAGGTCGCGCGTTCGTTTTGGCACGGATGGTACCCCGAAATGGCGACAGGTTACCCCGACCTGGTTGGCGGAACTTTGCTCGCGAGCGATGCCCCAGGTCATGGATGTGAGCTCACACGAGACTTTCTAAACTCATCCAACACGACAGTGCGCTCCAGCCTTCTAAAGTAAGTCCATGAGTCCGTCTCCTCAGCCCTGGGTTGGACATCGCATCTTGCCTTTGGTTGTAATTGATGAGCCCAAGACTGTGCTTCCCGTCATTGACGCCCTGGGCCAGGGGGGTTTGTCCATAATTGAGATTGCTCTCAGGACGCCAGCAGCGCTTCGGGCCATCGAGATGGCGGCTGATCACGGAGGTATGACGGTCGCGGCAGGGACAGTGACCACTGTGGAACAGGTGAGGAACGCTATCGACGCCGGAGCAAGTTTTGGTCTAGCCCCTTCGTCAGTTCTTCCAGTGATGGAAGCATCTCAAAGCGCGCACTGGCCCTTTATTCCCGGAATCGCCACGGTGTCGGAGGCTCACAGCGCTCACGGCAAAGGATTTGGGTTTCAAAAGGTTTACCCCGCTGACTTGCTCGGGGCAGAGAAGTTTGCCCGGTCGATTTACCACACGTTGCCCGAGATCAACCTCCTCCCAAGTGGCGGGGTTACTCAGAGCACAATGGAGACTTACCTGCGCGAACCCAATGTCTTTGGCGTCTCGGGGAGTTGGATTGCGCCTCGTGATCTTGTTGCCGCAGGGGATTTTGGTGAAATCGCTCGACGAGCGCGGGAAGCTAGTGAGGCGGTCGAGAGCCTTGGCTGATTACGAATCTGTGCCATCCGGTTGCTTTGCCTTGGAGCTGGGCGAGGGGCCGGTGTGGAACCCCGTTACTCAGACTTTGTCGATAGTCGATATTTTCGAGCGTCAGGTGCATCTTCTTGACCTAGACAACTCGCAGGTCCGCCATCGAGGTGAATTCAGCACTGAAGGAGACATCGGCGCTGCTCTGCCTCTTTCGGATGGAAGCTATGTCTTGTGCGAAAGCGGGGGAGTATTTCTGCGAGCACCGGATGGCACTCGGTCTCTCGTTTGCGACCTTCCCTCGCCGGGCTCTGATCTTCGTTTCAACGACGGAAAGCTGGGACCCGATGGGAAGCTGTGGGTGGGAGTCATGGATTATGCCGCGACCGAGGGTCGGGGCAGTTTGTGGCGTATTGGTCGCGATGGCGAGTCCCAATGTTTGCTCAATGGCCTGACGATTCCCAACGGTCTTGACTGGTGGGGGGACGAATTCTGGTTTGTGGATGGGCCGGAGGAGGTTGTGAGCTGCTACCGGTGGGACGAGTCCGGACTATCCGCCGTGAATCGACGTTTCGTCACCGACGGAACTCCAGATGGTTTGAGCATTGATTCACAAGGAGATCTCTGGCTCGCGTTATGGGGCGAGGGACGGGTGGATCATTTCAATCGTGAAGGGCACGTTGTTGATTCAGTATCTGTTGCGTCTCCACACTCCACCAGTCTGTGTTTTGCGGGGAGGGGACTCGACACGCTGGTAATGACTTCTGCGCAATTCAACATGTCGCCCGAAGATCTCGCGCAGCTCGAACGCGCGGGTGACCTGTTCCTACTGCCAGTTCCCCGCAGAGGCCGCATCCCTCACCTCGAGTTCCATTGAGGTGGCACGCGACGTTTAGCCGACGAGCTGCGGGGAAAGGCTGTTTTTTGCTCGCTCAAAAATCTCGGTGTCTTTACCGGCATACCAGGACACCCACTTTGCGGCCGCGATAAGGAAGTTCCATTTGTCGGGATGGGAACTCATTCTGAATTCCTCGAGGCATGCGTGCAGATGCTTGACGTTGTGCATGAGTGTTCCGTTGTCGGTGCACGCGACCCTAACCAACTCTGAAATGAGTTGTTCCGCCTCTCCGCCTTGCTGGTGATAGGCAGCGACAAGTGCTGTGCTTCTCCGAACGTCATGGGCATGGAGTGCTTCGTCGAGCTCCAGAAGGAGATCATCAGCGCTCCCCAACAGACAGGACTCAATGTCTTCGGCATAGGGATAAGGCCGCGAGGGCTCGAAGGGAATGAATTCAAACTCCTCATTCAGGATGCTGGGTCCCCTTTCAAGAAGGCACCCCCCCATCACAACGGCGAGAGACTGAGTGCGGGGTTTCATTCGCGAAAGAGATGCGCGTAATACGTTGAGGGTGGTTCCAATGTGAATGGGCGCTACCTCACGGCTCACAGCATCAAAGTCCTCATGAGGTACGGGATCCACCTGCAAATACATGTCGCATGCGGCGAGGGAGAGCGCGGACATGACAGTCTCTGCTGTCAGCCCGTCCTCAGCCAAAGCGCGCGCAACCATTTCGGGTCGCTCTCCTGGTCGTGATGTCAGGAGACTTTCTCTCAACGAAGCAGCCGCGCCTTCGTCAAAAGTCCCCTCCGCTGGCCCACTCTCCAAGCCAAAACGGGTGACCAGTTCAGTTGTTTGCGCGTAGGGACCGAGGTTTCTCGGGAACGTGCAGGAGTAGCGAATCGTGCCCCGAAGCATCGGGAATCCTTCGCGCCAACCAGTTAGCTCCATCATGTCTAGCGACAGCGAGGGTGTGATGAGGGTGTGGTCATCTGTCACTATCCCCTCAAGACCGATATCGAGAATCACGTCGATGAGGTCTGCTTGAGAAATCATTCGTTCTAAGCCCACGAGTCGATGGTCGGCCCTCAGCCATTCCCCGTACTTCACATCCGAGCGCAGTTGGGAAACACTTTCCTCTGCGGAGCTCTCTGAGATTCCCCACACATCAAAGAGCTCGTAAGGAGCGAAACAAGGGTCGTGCAGATCGATGACGACTTGCGAAAGAGCTTGAATGAGGAGCAAACGCTGAATATCCTCCGGTTGCCCTTGCGCGGCTTGTCGGGCATCCTCGCAACCAATCATGGCGTGGGACACAAAACCGAGAAGGTTTCGAGCCTGATTACTGACATACTTTGCCGCGGTCAGGGCTCCTGCCGCCCAGAGTGCATCGATAGAAACACCCTGGTCAAGCTTTTTGAGAATTTCCTCAACAACGGTTTCGGGCTGGGTGTGCCGCAGCCATTCGATGAGTTCGGCTCGTTCGTCAGCCATCGGTTTTCCTCTCTATCTGAACACTAGTTGTTATTGGTTTTGGCCTTGCTTTTTTGGACCCGAGCGAAATCCAGCGCGTCCTGGATCGTGAGTCGAGAAAGTACAGGTGGAATGCCGTGAGTCCCATGTTGGGAAGCCTCAAGACGCCAAAGGTCTCCGGCTCCAAACGGGACGGGCTCTTTGTTTTCTCGAAAGATAATCGCCGCACTGGTAATCACAAGATTGTCGTCGGCGTCGAATGCAATCGCGGTCGGGTAGGGGGTCCCAGCGTCAATGACTGTGTCGATAGTCCCTCGATGCGAAACATGAATGACTGATCCGCCTCCCCACAGTGCAACCCACACTCCGCCCGTTGAATCCGCCACGAGACCATCTGGTTTTCCCATCGACAGCGGAATGTGCACCCACTCTCGTGGTGAATGTAGTCCGCGCGCGGGTGTCCACTGAAACAGGGTCAAGGTGTTGGTTGCGCTATCCGTCCATACGACAGATTCCTGGGATGCAAGCGTCGCAATTCCGTTCGGAATGGAGCAGTCCCGAATCACAGCGCGGACTTCGCAATCGGTTCCGACGCTAACCAGAGCACCCGCACCTGAGCGGAGATTGCGATCGACAATGCCAAGAGCTAACGAGCCGTCCGGCAATACTGTGCCATCGGAGCAACGCCCTTGAATGTGCGCTGAGGGAAGAGGAATCCGAGAAACCTTGTCAAAGTTGCTGTTGTGCAGCTCGATTCCCTCCCTTGTGAGCGCGATGAATCCCTCCTGCCAGGGGAGAACCTTGCTCACCTCGTAGGGGTACGAGTGCTCGAGGACCGAATCGTCACCTTGCTTCCTGTAGACAAGCCCTCTCAGTAGGTCAACCCAGCGGATGCTGCCATCGTGGAAGAGCTGCGGACCCTCTCCCAGGTCTGCGCCAACCCGCTCCCACAGCTGTGCTTTCACTTCAAGCATCCTTCGATACTGCGGCGATAGTCGTGGCTGACCGAATCTATTTCCGAGAGCCTTTTCGTCCGATTCACGGCGTCTCGTTGAATGGCTTCGAAAATTCTCTGCCGTGCCCCCTCTACTGCCGATTGGTCATGAAATTGGCCCTGATTTATGAGGACTCGCCCATCTATCTCGACGGAGCCAACCAGACCGCGTTCGCGGTCCTGCCACACCACGGTGTCATCTGATCGCATGACTCCAACGCAGGCTAGGCCACCTGTAGTGAGAGCCTCATCAGCCTCGGAGGGAGAGAACGCGAGTCTGGCAACTTCCAGCGGTCGAACCGAAGAATCAGCGCTGTCTAGTCCAATTCCGGTGGTAATTCCATGGTTTAGCCACGATTCAACGGGAGCCTCGCCAGCCCCTAATAATCTGTTGGACAGTGGACATGTGACGAGTTGAACTCCTAAATCGGAGAGTATGTGAAGTTCGCTATCCGAGCACCAGACTGCATGGGCAAGACTCGTGTTCGGGCCGAGAAGATGGTGAACTCTCAGTCGCTCGAGAGAGCTCCCAGGAACCCACGTCCGTTGAGCAGCACTCTCCAAAAAATGGGAGTGAATCCGATATCCCTCCGAGGCGATTTCGCCGATAGTGCCCAGCAAGGAATCCGAACACCACTGAGGGCCAACAGGTCCCACTCCGAAAGTGATCTCGGGATATTTTGCCCTGGCCTGGGCTACCACTTCTGCATACTCCTCCTCACTCAGTCGTCGAGATACAGCACAAAAGTCAGGCAGGCCTGGGTCTTCTGCTCCCAGGGGTAAGAACTCTGCCTGGTCCGTTGTCCCCAAAATGATGACGGCTCGAATGCCAGATTTCTCGACGCCACTGATCGTTGCATCGAGGGCCTCCAAGTAGTCATCCGGGTCTCCGAAAGTATGAAACATGGCCTGAACGGTCGTGACTCCGCGCTCGATGAGGTCCACGCACGCCACAAATGCGTCGTCCTCCAGGGGAGGGGAGGTCATGGCACACATTCGTAGGAGCGCCTCCTCGAAGCAAGGCCCGCCTATTCCTTGTTCGTCGTAAGACGTGGAGCGCAGGTGCGAGTGAGCGTCGACAAATCCCGGTGACGTGCTGACGCTCGAAGAAATCACGTGGTGAACCCCTTATTAGCCTTCGATACCGAGCAACCGCTGAAGGTTTGCGCCCTCGACAAGCGCTCGATCCCCAGCATCTGGGATTGCCCGTGCAATTTTTGCGCGCTCAAGGTCGAAGTCGCTCCCAGGCCAATCCGTGCCCATGACTATTTGGCTTGCACCAAGGCTGCGATATGCGAGTTTGACGTCGAGAAGCTGGGATCCGGATGTCTCAAGATAGATGTGGGGATTTCGTTGAGCCACCAGGATTGCCTCGTTCACGTTCCACACCGTTCCCATGTGGGCTATCAGCACAGGGACATCCGGAAATGAACGCGATATTTCTTCGATCGACAAGGGCGCACAGAATGGGTCGTCTAGTGCGTTGACGAGGACAACGAGCTTATTCCGCTGCGCGGCATCAAAAATGGGGTCCAGGAGACCGTGGTCTGCAAAGTGATACCCGTGCATTGTCGGATGGAGCTTCAGCCCCCTCAGGCCAAGTTTTTGCGCAAGGTTGTCAATTGTCTCGGTGGCGTCCACATTGCGGGGGTTAACTTGTCCAAATCCGACGATTCTGGTGGGGTGAAGCGCCATAGTCTCTGCAATGAAACTGTTGTCCACCATTTGGCCAAGGGAACACCCCACGGCCATGTCCACCCCCGCCTGGTCCATCGCTCTGATCATGTCTTCCGGCGTGTATGACTCAGCGGTCAGATAATCAGAGGTACCTCCGGCCTGCCAAACGTTGTTATAGGCGTCAATAATCATCGTGTCCCCTTCTTTTAGGAATTGTCCGCTGTGTGAGGTGTTTGAGTTAGCTCGCCCCAGTCGGAGACCATCTTCCACATGACTTGGGAGACCAGGTCGAGGTCAGCGAGAGGAACAAATTCATCAGCGGTGTGCGCTCGATCCGTCGATCCGGGGCCGAACACCGTGCAGGAAGTGGATCCGGTCAACGCTGCCACCATGGACGCATCTGTGTACGCTTCGTGACCATCGTCCTCGCCAACGGGTACGGTCACGCCGGTCACAGCCGTGAAGGCTTGGCGGAGACCTCGAATGATGGGCGCATCATCGGACGCCCGCACTGGAGGCCTGGGAGCGCCCAGGGGATTAATCGCAAAAGAAGCACCAGGAAAACCACGCAGAACTTCGGCAGCGATCTCCTTCACCATGGGGATAACGTCCTCTATCAGCATCGGCGGAACAATTCGGATATCGAACGATGCCTCCGCGGTCGGCGGGACCACATTTGTCGCCACACCAGCGTGGAATGTCCCACAGGTAAACCGGGGACGACCCAAAATGTCATCAACATAGGGAAGCCCCTCGATGTGATCCTTGAGGGTGTTCACAATTCGTGACATGGCATGGGCAGAGTCAATGCCTAGATGAGCTCGTCCCGCGTGGGCCATTTTGCCCGTGACGGTTAACGTGAGCCAACGTAGACCCATCTGAGCGATTCGAAGTCTTGTTCCGGTGGGCTCCAGCGCAATGACCTGATCATCTGCGCGTAAGAATCCGCTTTCGACGAGGTGATGAGCACCCGCCATGTCTGGAGCTTCCTCATCCACAGTTGCGACGAACACGACGTCTCCTGCCGGAGTGATGTTTTGGGAGCGGAGAGCTTCAAGCACACCCAAGGCAATGGCCACTCCTCCTTTCATGTCACAGGCACCTCGTCCGTAAATTTTGTTGTCCCGGATCTCCGCCCCGAGAGGCTCTTTAGTCCAACCAGCCCCGATTGGGACAGTGTCGAGGTGTCCCAGGATGACCAGGCGAGGCGAGTCGCCACCCTTGACGGTCGCCATAATGTTGTCCCGGTTGTCTCGCACATTTGTCGAAATCGGGCTTACTCCCATTTCCGACAGTCTTCGGGTGACCCACTCGCCGCATTCTGCTTCGCCCACTCCAGGATTCTGGCTGTCGATTCGTATGAGAGCTTGGGTATCGGTGATGACTTTGTCGAGGCTGATCATGGTGTCCTTCTTTAGCGGGTCATTGCGTAAGCGAGGCGTCGAGGGTCAGCGCCCATCGCCAAGAAACGCTCGCCGTCGGAGTTGAGTTGGCTTCTGATTGTTTGGACTGACCCCGCGTCGAATTCAAAGTCAGGCCATGGGTGGACATCGTGCCCCCGGGCTTTGAGTTCATCTCGTTCTTCTTGGCTGATGCGACCCTCCATGAAAACGAGTCGATCGCCACTTGGGTGAGGATGAAAAGCGCTCGGCACATTGAACGCGGCTATGCGCGGCGCTTCAACTGCTTCTTGCAAGCTAGTGTCGGTCGTCATCACGCGCCACATAACCTGAGCCATTGCCTGCACGATGACATCACCGCCCGGGCATGTTACGGCCCATGTCTCGTCACCCTGTGTGGCAATGATGGGAGCCGGAGTTACAACGGGACGCCCCCCGGGTCGTATGCGGTTGGGGTGGTCTTCGCTGAGTCTGCTCTGGACCCCCCGCGGCGAGCACAGAATACCCAATTCGGGGACAATCGGACCGCCGTCCAGTGTGTCCGAGGGGGAGGCTGCAAAGGTGCATCCAGAGTTATCCATTGTCACTATGGAGGTTGTGCTTCCCAGCGTTTGACCGGCGTTCTCGGCGAGCGTCGATCTTCCTGGAGTGGCCTGCTCATCGATGCTTGCGGCCAGAGCATCGAGGTAGTCCTCCGAAATCAACTGCGAGAGATTTCTCTCCATCGACTCGGGGTCTGCAAGCCAGTCTTCACGGTCACAGAATGCGCGCGTTGTCGCCTCGACGACGTCATGCCATGTTCCAGGCCTTCGGTTGAGAATTCCCAGTATTTGGAGCGCTACTGGTCCTTGACTCCACGAGGGCGTTGCATAAACCTGCCAACCACGAGATTCGATTGATGGCGCCGGTTCTACTTCAGCCTCAAACTGGGAGAAGTCACCAGGTGTCATGAATCCACCGTTTTCCTCCACGGCAGAGCTCAAGATGTGGGCAATCTCGCCCGAATAGAACTCATCGTGAGCGGCCCTGATTCCCCTCTCCCGAGAGCCTTTGGCACGTCTCTCTGCCTGAAGAAGTCGTTCGAGAGTATTGGCGAGGGCAGGCTGGGTCAAGCGATCACCCGCGCGAAGCGCGACATTTCCCGGGCGGTACACCTCGACACTCGAGGGCCACTGACCAAACCCTTCCGAACAGATCTCCAGGCTTAGTGCAAGCCCTGGATCGACAAGGAATCCGTTGCGCGCGTATGCGAGCGCCGGACCTGCCACCTCCGCAAAGCTCATCGTTCCGGCGTGGGCTAGGGCCGCAAGCCAACCAGCCGGGGCTCCAGGGACGATGCAGGGAGCTCCGCCCAAAGGTAAGCGCCCCCCATGTCGGTTCACCATGGCCTCGAGGGTGACGGTCTGACTCCATCTGCCAACGCCGGCTATCGACACGGCCTGTCTGCTCTCAGAGCTGCGGATCAGAATCGGCGCGATTCCCCCAAAATTTGCCATATCGACTTGTATGACATTGGACGCGATTCCAGCTGCAACCCCCGCATCAACTGCGTTACCGCCAGCCTCAAAAACGCTCATGGCGACGGCACTCACCAGTGGGTGACCGGCAACCACTGCAAATTTTTCACCGATGAGTTGTGGCCTCATTGTCGCGGGTGGAGGATAGGTGCCCGGAACGAGCCCACCACCCATTCCGCCCTTTTTAGGCTTCTCTGCCACCTCATGCCCTATCGCCTTGTGGGAGTGCGCAACTTCGCGAACCGCACTTACCGGTCAGACCAGATTTGGTCTAGTGTAGCAATGTGAATCGTGACGGAGACTCACTGGTGCGAGACGTGCTTGTGGGGCTTCTCGTCGGCTTGTTTTCAGGGCTCTTCGGTGTCGGTGGTGGAATTATTCTTGTTCCCCTTCTGGTGTTGCTGATGCACAAGGGGCAAAAGGAGGCCCAGGCGACCTCCCTGGTTGTTGTCGCGCTGGGTGCCACCAGCGGGGCTCTGACCTATGGGGTTAGCAACTCCGTCCATTGGGAATCTCTGCTATTTCTCATTCCTGGAGGGATTCTTGGAACGTGGGTCGGCACGTTCCTCGTTAAGAGAGTGGAGTCTCGTTGGCTTCAACTGTTCTTCGCAATGTTGCTTGTGGTCACAGCGTTTCGCATCGGTGTGGATTCGTGGACGAGCCCTACAGAATTTGTCGAGGGTCTTACAGCGGCGAGCGCAATCGGTTTCGCCGCGAGTGGTTTCGCCATGGGATTTCTCTCCGCCCTCTTGGGAGTGGGAGGCGGAATCATCGTGATTCCCCTTCTGGTGGCTCTCTTTGGCTTCCCGCAACAACTTGCTGCAGGAACCTCACTGGTAGCGATGGTTCCGCTGGCTCTTTTTGGTGCGCTTCGCCTGAGCCGATCCGGCTTTACCCAGTGGTTCCAGGGACTACGGCTTGGCCTTGCATCCATCCCAGGAGCTGTGGGAGGAGCATTGCTCGCTCTTTCCGTTGAGGCAACAATTCTCCAGGTGGCTTTCGCCATTGTTCTGCTTGTCGCGGCAGCGAGCATGGCGAGGAAGGCTCTGAAGTGAGTGGTACTGGGGCTTGGCGCTGGCACCACACGGGATTTGCTGTGTCGAGTGTCGACGAGGCTGTTGACAGATTCTCAAAACTCGCGGACTTCACGGTGGTTTTCGAAGCTCAAGACATGTCTGATCTAATCCAATCAATGACCGGTGTGCCAGATTTGCGGGCCGACCTTGTTCAGTGCACGTCTCCGGTGTCCGAGCAGGTGTTGGAGTTCATTCACTTTCGCAATATTCCTGCCCACGTTGATGATCGGCTGCCTCTGCAACCGGGACGAGCCCATGTGGCCTTCCTCGTGCCTGATCTCGATCGTGCCGTGTGGGAGCTAGTCCAAGCAGGCGGGGAAATGCTCGGTGCCATCACGGAGTTCTCTGAAGGTCGGGCGGTTTACTGCGCAGACCCGTCTGGAACCGTCATCGAATGGGAAGAGTCGGAATCGGGTGATAACCATGGTTAGCCTGTGGGAGCGATTTGGCTACATGGTCTGGATGAGAGAGTTTGAGTTGGCTTGCCTCGAAGGCGTACCCACCAAAGAAATTCACGGCGAACTCCACACCGCAGTGGGCCAAGAAGCTATTGGAGCCGGTTTAGCCGGGATTTTGCGCGCTGATGACGCTCTCGCGAGCACCCATCGAAATCATCTCCACGCCATCGCCAAAGGCGTTGACCTGAGGGCGATGTTGGCCGAGATTTTCGAGAAAGAGACGGGTCTGTGTGGCGGGTTCGGAGGGCACATGCATCTCTTTGATCCCTCGTTGAAATTCTCGGCGACTGGAATTGTGGGAGCAGGACTGCCAGTCGTCCTTGGTCATGCGTGGGCCGCTCGCTTGAGGGGTAGCGACGCTGTTGCTGTCGCAGTCGTCGGGGATGGAGCAGTCAACACAGGAGCTTTTCACGAAGCGATGAATATGGCGGGAGCTCACCAGCTACCTCTGGTTGTGGTCGTGGAGAATAACGAATGGGCAATATCTGTGCCTTTTGACCAAGCGAGCGCCACCGAAACAGTTGCAGAGAGGGCTCCCGCCTGGTCTGCTCAAGGGGTTCGAGTTGATGGAACAGATGTTGAAGCTGTGGCGGATGCGTTCGGCCAGGCAGTGGGCAGAGCTCGACAAGGTGGTGGCCCAACACTTATTGAAGCCATGTGTTACCGCTTTCGCGGGCATTTTGAGGGTGATGCCGATACATACCGTTCTGAGGAGGAGAAAGAGCTTCGCCGAGGGGCTGATCCGGTCGAGTTGACGGCACATCGTCTTGTCGAATCCGGAGTGGTTACGGGTGCTCAGGTTGACGCTGTAAGGAAGTCCGTTCGCTCGGCCATGGCGGACCTTTTGGCTTCGGTTCGAGCGGACAGCGCTCCTGACCCTGCGCTCGCCATGCACCATGTATTTGTGGGGGAGGCGTGACCGTGAGAAATCTCAACATTTCACAATGCGTCTCTGAGGCATTGCGCGGGGAAATGGAGCGCGATTCCTCCATCGTCGTCATCGGAGAGGACGTAGGCCGCCAGGGAGGAGTCTTTGGTGCCACGAGAGGACTCCAGAAAGCCTTTGGCGAGCTCAGGGTCGTCGACACCCCGATTTCGGAAACCGCCATCACAGGTATGGCAGTGGGGCTTGCGCTTGAGGGCTACAGACCCCTCGTTGAAATCATGTTCGTGGATTTCATTGGTGTGTGCCTCGACCAGATCTACAACGCAATTGCCAAGAACCACTTCATGTCCGGCGGTCGCGTCAGAATGCCCATTGTCATAAAGACTGCTGGCGGTTGTATCGGCTCGGGTGCTCAGCACTCGCAGTGTTTGTGGGGACTTTTTGCTCATTTACCCGGCTTGAAAGTCGTTGCACCGTCAAATCCCTACGACACAAAAGGTCTGATGGTCGCAGCGCTGGAATCAGATGATCCGGTGGTATTTATCGAGCACAAGGGTCTGTTGCTCACGCGGGCTGAGGATTTTCCTTTTGGAGCAGATGTCCCCCAGGAACGTTACGTTGTTCCCATCGGTTCGGCAGCGGTAGTCCGAGAAGGTACAGACATCACTGTCGCGACCCTCAGTGGAACGGTCCTCAGCGCCTATGCGGCGGCAGAGGAGCTGGCAGCCGAGGGGATAAGCGTCGAACTGGTAGATCTGCGCAGTGTTGTACCGCTCGATACCGCCACGGTTGCACAATCAGTGGATAAGACCGGCCGGCTGCTCGTCGTTGACGAGGACTACCAGAGTTTTGGTCTTTCCGGTGAGCTGATGACCCGGGTCTTCGAATCGGGAATTACCCCCCGGTCTTTTGGTAGGCATGCGGTTCCTGACGTTCCTATTCCTGGAGCACTTTCTCTCGAGCAAGCCGTGGTCCCGCAACAAGCCTCGATTCGTGAGGCAATCAGGAAGGTGGTGGGCAGCTAGTGGTTGCAGTCGTTATCGGAGCATCCGGCACTATAGGTGAGGCCTGCGTTAATCAGTTCCTCCACGAAGATGTTGATGTCATCGCACTCGACGTGATTGAACCATCCATTGATGGCTCAACAAATCTCACGATGGATGTCACCAACAGGGAGAGTGTTCGTGAGGTCCTGAATTCGATTAGTGCGAAGCACGAAGTGTCAGCACTCGTTTATGCGGCGGGGGTCAACACAACAGGGCCTCTCGATGTCCTGGATTGGTCGGACTACGACAAGGTCATGGCGGTCAATTTGCGGGGGGCATTCCATGTTGCTGCGGAACTCGAGATTCTGATGAACCACCACCCGCGCTCCCTGGGGGCTGTCTTCATCTCGTCGACAGCTGGTCTGAGAGGCGAGCCAGGTGGGTCGGTGTATGTCGCATCAAAATTTGGGCTTCGAGGGCTTGTGGAATCGTTTGCTGGTGAAATTGCCCCCCACGGTGGTCGAGCGAATACGGTGTGCCCGGGAAATGTAGAGAGCACCATGCTTTCGCAACTGGCAGAAAAATTTTCTCTGCGTCAGAACATTTCTGTGAACGAGGTCATGACGCAACTCGAGGCCTCCAGTGCATTCCACCGCCTGATCACTCCACAAGAAGTGGCTCACACGTGTGTGTGGTTGTGCTCAGAGAAAGCAAGTGGGATTAGTGGGCAGACCATTGTTGTTGACGGAGCTCCGGTATGAGCGTAGTTAGTCACTCAAGTCCCTTTGAGGTCATGCTCGATGAGACCCTCGCGGAAGAAATGAACGCAGGCGGTTTGGTGCCAGAAGTTCGAGAAATTTACGGCGGCGATTGGGTCATACCGACACCCACCGTTCGCCCGTATTGCTTCTCAAACTTTGTGATGTCTCATGATGGGCGAATTTCATTCTCGGTGCCCGGTCACGAGGGGGGTGGTGATGTCAGTGGCTTCAATTCTCACGACCAGTGGCTTATGGGAATGCTGCGGAGCAGGGCTGATGCCGTGATGGTGGGGGCTAATACTCTTCGCTTGGAGCCCGAGCACCTCTGGACGGCAGAGTTCATCGCTCCGGACCATACGGAATTATTCGATGCTCAGCGACGTGCTGATGGTCGATCTGAGAAGCCTTTGCAGGTTTTTGTCACGTCGACAGGCGATATCTCTAGCGACTCCGCCGTGTTTAGGCAGTCTGACCTCAGCGTCGTAGTTGTCACGACAGAAGCTGCTGAATCGTCGGTTAACGCTCTCGAGCTGCCCCGGACGCAGGTCCTGGTGGCAGGAGAGTCCGAGGTCAATCTATCCATGGCTCTTGAGGCCTTGTTCTCAAAGTGGGGAGTACGAACCCTGCTGTGCGAGGGAGGACCCCGGCTTTATGGATCCCTGATTGCCTCCGGCGGTCTTGACGAAGAATTTCTTACGCTGTCCCCGGTTGTGATCGGCTCGCAGGATAGTGAGCATCGTCCCGGGTTGATTGAGGGTCGGTCGTTTTCGCCTGGCAATAGTCCACGAGCCAAGCTTCTCAGTGTGAGGCGAGTGGGCAACCACCTCTTCTTGAGGACGGCGTGGAATCTCGCGTGACGCCCCCACGGTCTCCTGAAGACTTTTGGCGGTCCTTATGTGGTTGACTCAAGTATGGTGATCCGCCTCATCCCACGAATATTTGCTGTCGCATCTTTTGTGTTCATGCTCACCATGAATGTACTCGCCACGACACTTCCGCTGAATGGTCAGTCGACAAACGAGATATCCGATCGATACGACACGTTGTTTGCCCCGATCGGCTTCACCTTCGCCATCTGGGGTGTCATTTATCTCTTGCTCGGTGTGTACACGGTTGTCCAGTTGGTGGCAGACAATGATGTAATTCGGTCCATCACGCCGTTGTTTATAGCCAGCAGCCTTCTTAACGGTCTCTGGATTGTCGCGTGGCACTACGAAGCCCTCGGAGTAGCGGCCATCATCATTGTGGCCCTCCTGGGGACACTGGTTGTCATCAACAAGCGAACCACCAAGGAGAGGACAACCCTGGGTGCAACTCTGTCGATTCGGGTGCCTTTTGCGGTCTACTTCGGCTGGGTCACCGTGGCGACTGTGGCCAACATCTCCGCGTGGCTGGTTCAGCTGGGATTCGCTGATGGTTTGTGGCTCTCCGCCGAAGCATGGACCATCGTGATCCTGGTTGTGGCGACCCTCATTGGTTCAACCACAGCACTTGTGAATTCCTCAGTGAGCTACTCGCTGGTTTTAGTGTGGGCATTTTGGGGAATCTTGTCGCGCCACGTGGCGCCGACCGAGTGGAACCAAGAGTTTCCAGGCGTGATTCTTGCTACGCAGTTCTTACTCCCCATCCTGGGAATTGTGGTCGTGGTTGCCTTCGTGAGATGGCTGCGCCAACCCGTTATCGATTGGGCTTCCACGCCTCTGAGAGGAGCGTAAAGCCATTGGACAACCCGCGATTCTCGCGGTCCTGGCGTGTGCCCGGCTACTTAGGGGTTTTGTCGCTACCGTAGAAGCCAACGGCGAGGGGGAAATTCATGGCTAAGCACACCAGAACGATTGATCAGAAAATCAACCGTTTACGCACCTACAACGTCGTGGCGGGGTCGCTCCACCTTCTTCAAGCTGTGGGCCTTGGTTATGTCCTCTTCCTCTTGGAAGACCAAGTGACGTACGC
>Ga0181577_10000926_pt1 | contig 23649 bp, 20 predicted proteins | sample 101ome_21_FD_132468 | JGI IMG/M metagenome (GOLD analysis project Ga0181577, IMG submission 132468) | Coastal salt marsh microbial communities from the Groves Creek Marsh, Skidaway Island, Georgia - 101413BT metaG (megahit assembly) | ecosystem: Environmental > Aquatic > Marine > Intertidal...
ATAACTTCACCAAGTTTGACGTGAGCGACGCGATTGTTGCGGCGGGTCCTCGGGCCTAATACGTCGGGTAAGACATCAACGCTGACACCCGCCACGGCATCATTAAAAAAAGGGGGCTTAGTGCCCCTTTTTTGATGCCCGTTAGTCACGTCTTCACAGTCTTTTTACTTACATTTACTAGACTTATTTATATTTACTAGGCCTTACTCTGAGCTGGCTTAGACAGAAAAAGACACAAACGCCGTCACTTGACCGTGGCTAATCAGGGAACCACAACTTAGGTTTCTCAAGCGGTCGCCGAGCGGGTTATCGAAGATTTACGCCACCTCTGAAACCAGAGCGCCACATCATCGCCAATTAAAAATAATGCCGGCACCAACACTAGCGTCACACCGGTGGCAAACAAAACGCCAAAGGCCAATGATGTCACCATGGGAATCAAAAACTGCGCCTGGACACTGGTCTCAGACATGATTGGAAGTAAACCAATGAAGGTCGTGAGCGAGGTCAAAATGATCGGCCGAAAACGCTCCTCACCCCCTTGTAGCAGGGCGTCCCACATCGGCAAACCCTGCTGACGCAAGCTGTTGATGCGGTCGATAAGTACCAGGTTATCGTTGACTACCACGCCGGCGCAGGCAATAACGCCCATCAGCGAGAACAAGCTGACCTGCACCCCCATCATGCCATGACCAAATATGGCCCCCATAATGCCAAAGGGTACGGCAGTCAGAACCAATAACGGCTGCCAGTAGGAGCGAAACGCAATCGCCATTAAACCGAAAATCAAAATCATCGACAGGCCCATGTATTTAACCATAGCAGTACGAAAGGCTGTCTCTTCCTCTAGCTCACCATCTAAATTCAAGCCTAAACCCGGGTAACGCGCCTGCCATTTTGGTAACCAGTCAGCCAGCACGGCATCCACAACGGCACGTGGACTACCTTGGTCGTAGCGAATATCGGCGCGCACTTCCAGAGTGCGCATGCGGTCGAGCCGCTTCACTTTTTGATACCCCGGCACAATGCGATATTCCGCCACTTCTTCAAACGGGATCTGCGCACCGCTGGGAGTCCTAATGTACATTTGCTGCAAATTCGCCAAGGAGCGGCGCTCAGTTTCGGGGTAACGCACCATCACTTTGACGTCTTCACGCCCCCGAGGTATCCGCTGAGCTTCCGCCCCGTAAAAGCCCTGCCGTACCTGACGCGCCACTGATGAAAGGCTGAGTCCCAGGGTCTCAGCAGCCGGCTTTAACGCCAACTCAACTTCATCTCGAGGACTATCGAAACTGTCGCTAATATCAAACACCCCAGAATACGCTGCCAACGCCGCACGAACCTCGGGAACCAGCGCTTTAAGGTCGTCAACGTTACGCGAGGTAAAGACCAAATTAATGGGCTTTCCCGGATCTCTAATGGTGAAGTCCATGCGTATTTCTTTGGCTTCAGGTAATGGGCCTACCAGTTCACGTAGCTCTCGCGAAAATTGCTCCGTGTTCACACCCTCTATTTCAGTCCCTATCACCATCTTGATAGAGGTCCCTTCGGTAACACTCGATATGTGCCCAATGGCCGTATCACCCTCAAACTCGGCCCGCGCGTTCCAGTCAATGCGCAGTGTCTCAGCGGCGTGCAGTAGGGTGTCGCGCACCAGTAAAGTGGACTCATAGGCCCCGCCCTCTGGCATATCCACGGTCACGAACACGTAGTCTGAATTAACGCGCGGGAAAAAAGATGAGCGGATCCAACCGCCTGCATACAGGGCAATACTCAAAGCGAATAAAACAAAAAACATTGCACCCACTAAATAGGGATTGCGCAGCTGCTTGGCTAAAAAGGGCTTGTACACATCAGAGGCGAACCACAACATGGCATCTGCGCAACGCTGGCGCCAGCGATCCAGCACCGTCAAGGGCCCCCACTGGCTGGGTTTCTCAGGTCCCATGTGAGCCAGGTGGGCCGGTAATATCAACAAGCACTCTACCAGTGAGAACGCCAGCGCCAGCAACACCACCACCGGAATCGAGAGTGCAGAGGTCGCCCACTCTCCCGGCATCATCATCATGGGAATAAAAAATACCATGGTGCTAATCACGGCAAACATAACAGGCTTTATCACGGCGGCGACGCCGCGATAGGCACCCGCCACACCGCCATGGCCAGCCAACTGATGGGTATAAATGGACTCACCCACGATGATGGCGTCGTCAACCACGATGCCGAGAACGAGCAGAAAGGCAAACAGCGAAACCATGTTCAGGCTGACGCCAGTGTACTGCAACATAAACAACGTGCCTAAAAAAGCGACAGCGATACCACTGACCACCCAAAAGGCGAGCTTCGGGCGGAGAAATAACATCAGCACAGCGGCCACCAGTACCAAACCGCCGATACTGTTTTTCAACAGCGTGGACACCCGTCCACGAAAGCCATCGGCGGCGTCACGCCAGATAGTCAGGGTGACACCAGGTGGCAACTCTGCCTGCTGACGCTCCACCCACTCATGCACGACGCGACTGGTTTGCAACACATCTGGCGCTGTCGTGACATAAAAATACAAGCCTACCGCTGGCTTACCATCAAACTCGATATCGAGATCAATATCCTGAAACCCGTCTTCAACCCGGGCCACGTCTCCTAGCAGTAACTGCGTCCCATCTAGCCGGGTCAACAGCACTAACTGCTCCAGGTCGGCGCGCTCATAGGCCTGCCCGCGGGTCTGCACCCGGATATCGCCCTCTTGGCTCTTGATCGCTCCCGCGGGCAGATTTAACGAGCCACCTCGGATGGCGGCAACTACAGCATCAAAGGTAATGTTGTGACGACGCAGCGCTTGCTCGGAGACATTCACCGAAACTTCATAGGGCCGCGCCTTATTTAACTCAACCAGTGACACCCAAGGTTGGCGCGCCAGGTCATCGCGCAAAGTCTCCCCTAGCTCCTTGAGCTCGCGCTCATCTAACTCTCCAGCCACCTTCACCAGGCCCATCATGTGCTTATAGGTCAACTCCGTGACCACCGGTCTTTCGGCATCGGAGGGAAACGTGTCTATAGCATCCACCCGCGTTTTGATATCGGCGGTCAAACGCTGCATCGGATAATCCTGCTCCGCTTCGACCATAACCGTGCCTAAACCCTGCACCGCCGTAGACCGAATTTCCTTAATGCCGCTCAAATCGTGAATGGCCTCTTCAATGCGGACACAGATTTGCTCCTCTACCTCGGCAGGACCTGCACCCGGAAAGGGCAACGTAATACTGACCTGGTTAATTTCGGGCGTCGGAAAAAACTGTTTATCCAGACTCGGCACCGACAAAAAGCCACCCAAAATGAGCAGCAACATCAGTAAATTGGATGCAATGGGGTTGTCGATGAACCAGCGTAATAAGCCACTCATAAGGTGGTACTGCCCGTAGTCGCCGCGTCCGAGGCAATCGTGACTTCCAAACCGGATAACAGCGCAGGTGTTTGCACAGATACCACGCGCTCACCCGCCAAAAGCCCCGAGACGCGAACCCAATCGGGGTGGCGCTCGCGCACAATGACAGGTTTGCGGATTAAGGTTGAGGCTTGATCAACGATCATAACAGTATCGTCAGCGCGCAAGGCACTCAAAGGCAGTTGAACCAGCCCCGGCACTGGCGGCGTCTGGATATCCGCCTGCACAAACATGCCAGAAGTCAGTGACTGCTGGGGTGTTCCGTCGCCATTATCCAGCCTCACCTCCGCAATGGCTTGCACGATGCGAGATTGGGGATCCAAAGCCGCTTCGAAACGCCGAATCACTGCCTGCCAGTGGCGCTGTTCGGTACCAAATTGTGCCGACAGGGTGACCGGATGCTCGGGTATGTCGTGACCCGCTACCGATAGTCCTAGAGACGACCACTGCGAGTCCGATAACGGCAAGCGCACTTCAAACGTATCAGCGGCGTGGATTGTGGCCACACTGGAGCCGGCACCTAAAAATTGTCCAACATCAACTTGCTTGCGTTCCAGGCGCCCGGCAAAGGGCGCTCGAATAGTGGTTCGCTCAAGCGCCAGTTCCGCCGCAGCCAAATCGGCTTTGGCGGCGTCGAGTGCCGCCTCGGCTGATTTCAGTTGCGGCAGGCGCAAAAACAAGGCATTGGCCTCTTTTGAACCTAACTCACGCCACTCACGTTTGGCTTGGAGATTGCGGCCACGCTCCTCCGCCAAGCGCTGTTCAGCCGCGGCAACCTGGGCCTTGGCCCGCGCAATAGCAAATTCGTAGTCGGCTTGCTCAAGCTGCACCAGCAATTCGTCCTGCTCGAAATAGGCGCCCTCTAGGAAATTCTTTCCTACCTTCAACACTTTGCCACTCACTTGTGCGCTCAGGTTAATGCGACGCATGGGCTCCACCGTACCCTGGGTAACGACAGTGAGAGGCATGGCCTTTGGCGTCACCGCCACCACGGCCACAACCGGGGCTAGCGGCGCTTCGGGCACACTGGGCTGGGGCTTGGGCTTTGCGGTCACCACGAGAATAGCGAGTACGAGGCCAGCGGCAATAACCGCCGCCGAAACCAGTAACTTCTTGATGGTTAAGGGTTGACGAGAAGCTCCGACACTCGACATAGCAATCTATCCAAAAGTTGTAAGGGATCCAGGGTAACGGTCAGCTACTGCTGGCGCGCAGAGTGTAATGGTTTCTAACGTCACCGAGCGCTCTGCCGGCAAAATTGCCGTTTCGGCTAGAGGGCATTTTCTAATTTTTACGGGCATCCTGCGTTCATGGTTCGGTATCCCTGAGCCACTACTGAAGGCCGAAAGGCACCATTCAGGTCCGTAACGAGATAGGAACACAGTCATGGCTACGACCCAATCCAAGACCAAAGCAGCAGCTCGCAAAGCTGCACCCAAAAAGACCACCGCTAAGCGCAAGGCACCTGCTAAGAAAGCAACCGCCAAGAAAGCTAGCGCCCGAAAGCCCGCGGCCAAGCGCGATCTGCGCTCAGCTGCACGCGAAACCGGACGCAATGCACTGCTAGCAGGCCTGGGTGTATACGGCAAAGCCTACGATCAGGTTCAAGCGCAAATCGAAGCCCTGCAACAGCAGGTCGATGATGCCCAGAAGCAGATCGAAGAGCGACGCCAGCAAGCGGATGCCCTGTACCAGTCACTGGTGAAGCGTGGTAAAGCTGTCGAAAAGGATGCCCTCAAGGCATTTGACGACTTAGAGCTCGACTCACTGGCCGACCGTGCTAAGTTAGAGGCTCAAATGGATAAGGCTAAAGCCCGTTTCGACGTGCTGCGCGCCAAGTTCAAGAAAGCCGCCTAAACTGTTATCACATCTCTCGGGGAAGCTATTGCTTCCCCTTTTTTTTGCCCGAGAAAAGCAAATATGCTCCCCCTGTGCAAACCGCCCCTCGAGCCGACAACTGCGCTAAGCTAGTGACTTTGATCGATCGGGTGCTGTGAGCTTGAAAACCGCCGAGAAAATTTTGCTAACCGCCCGCACCCTGTTTAATGAACAGGGAGAGAGTAATATCACCGCCTCTGATATTGCTCTGGAGTTGGATATCAGCCCGGGCAACCTCTACTACCATTTCAAAGGCAAAGACAGTATTCACCTAGCCCTATTTGCCGAATTACAGCGGCAATTAGTGCCTCTGTTGGCGACTCCCGTAGACGACCCCGAAATGCTAGCCGAGGGTGAATCCAGCATGGAGCGCTGCTGGCTGTTTCTCACGGTGGTATTAGAGCAAATGCTGGAGTACCGCTACTTGTACCACAACCCCCCCGCACTCATGGCGCGCTATCCCGAAATTGACAGGGGCTTTCGACGCTTGCTGCGTTTAAGTCATGCCACCTGCCTCGCCGTGGCTGCCGCCTTATTACAGCAGCAATCAGAAGACCTGCCAGAGCGACGCTTACTCACGCTAAGCGATACATTGACGCTAAATTTAACCTATTGGCTCAGTTATGACGCCCTAAGCAACGCCGATCAGCGGCCTGATGCCGTGGTACACCGCGGTGTTTTGCAACTTTTGGCAACCGTTGCCCCCTACATGGGCCAAGACGAGCGTCGCTTCTATGATGAATGTGAACAACTTTATGACCGCATGCAGCGCACTAACGATTGAAATCAGGTGCCATAGCTTCGTAGACTCTGCTCCCGCTTCCAATTCACAATCAAAACGACAGGAGAAATCCAATGGCAATTTCAACAGGCGATAAGCTGCCCGAATGTACTCTCATGGTAATGGGCGAATCGGGTCCTCAACCGGTGACAACCGCGGAACTGTTTGCAGGCAAGAAGGTCCTCATGTTTGCCGTACCCGGCGCTTTCACCCCCGGATGCTCCATGACTCACTTGCCCGGCTACGTGGCCAATGCTGACAAAATCAAAGCCGCTGGTGTAGACAGCATTATTTGTGTTTCGGTCAATGACGCCTTTGTCATGGGCGCCTGGGGTCAGGCACAAAATGCCGAGGAGATCATTATGCTGGCTGACGGCAATGGTGAACTGACCGGCAAATTGGATCTGGAGCTGGACGGTAGCGGCTTTGGCTTGGGTACACGCAGTCAGCGCTACGCCATGATCGTGGAAGACGGCACCGTCACGCACTTAAACGTCGAGGCCGGACCCGGAGTTGATATCAGCTCGGCTGAAACCATGATGGCCTTGCTGTAAGTTAATTCAGCTTAAGATCTGAGCCCGGTTGCCTCGGCACCGGGCTTTTTTGTGTTCGAAATCCAATACCGATTAAGGCGCTAATCGTTAGCTACCTAGCTGCAGCCAGACCACTGACGCGACTATCAACACGCCTATTAGATTCACTGCCAAACCCTCGCGCACCATGCGCTGAATGGGTATCTGATCACTACCAAAGACCACCGCATTGGGCCCGGTTGCCACTGGCAACATAAAAGCACAGCTGGCACTGAGCGCTGCCGGCACCATCATGAGTCGCGGATCGATATTGGCAGCCACTGCTGCGGCAGCAAGCACAGGCATCAGCAGTGCCGTGGTGGCGGTATTAGACGTCGCTTCTGTCAGGAAGGTGACGCCCAGGCATATGGCTGCAATCATTAACCAGCTCGGTAAGCTTGCCAGCTGCGACAATGCCATACCGGCCATTTCTGAGACCCCTGACGCAACCAAACCTTTGGCTAGGCAAATACCGCCTGAAAAAAGCAACAAAATTCCCCAGGGGATATCCACGGCTTGGCGCCAGGTTATGAGTACCTGCCCTTCGCGATCGCGCAAAATAAAAAGGGCAATAACAGCAATGAAGGCCACCGAGGCATCGTTTGCCGCGGGAACACCCCACCACTGCGACCAGCCACCAAAAGGCTCAGATCGCGTTACCCACGCCAGCGCGGTTAGCGCAAACAATCCCAGCACCCGACGCTCAGCACTGCGCCAGGGGCCGATGCTGGGCACTCTCAATCGATTCTCGTTCGATAACCCACGGGTAAGCCACAGTGCCGCCACAGGGACCAACAGCACGACCACCGGCAGCCCCCAGCTCATCCACGTCAGAAAACCAATGCGTTGGCCCGTGAACTCTTCGTAGACTTGCATAAAGATGAGGTTGGGAGGCGTCCCAATAGGAGTCCCCAAGCCGCCGATGGAACACGCCCAAGCCAGGCCCAACAATAACGGCACGGCTAAACGCTCTGGCTTCTCTGCGGTTTCGAGTACCGCCAAGGCTACCGGCAGCAACATTAACGATGTGGCCATATTGGATATCCACATACTGAGGCCAGCGCCGGCCACCATAAAACCCATCACCACCCGCCGCGGACTGTTGGCACCCACTAAGTTCACCACCATCAGGGCCAGACGGCGATGAGCGCCACTAGATTCCATCCCCCGCGACAGCAAAAAACCACCCAGCAACAGCAATATCAGTGGTGAACCGAAGGCGGCGCCCGTCTCCGCCGGTGTTAACACACCGAAAAGTGGCAGAATCGCCAGTGGCAGTAACGAGGTCACCGGTATCGGAATCGGCTCAAACACCCACCACGCGATGCACAATACAGCGGTCATGGCGGTGACCGTGACCGCCAGAGACTGCCCATAAAGCGCAGACAAACTGCCGATGCAAATGGCTAGCGCCAAGCCCGGGATAACGGAGATTCGAGGGTCCATAGCCCACCTCTTGGATTAATAACAGCATACTGTCTGAGCGGTGGAATTGTGTAAACTCCGCGCCATGCTAAAAAATCCTGCCACAGTCTCGCACTCGTCGCTTGTGGACGGCCACGGTCGCCAAGTCGATTATCTACGGCTGTCGATTACCGATCGCTGTGATTTCCGATGTACCTACTGCATGGCAGAGCACATGACATTTCTGCCGCGAAAGCAGGTTTTGAGTCTAGAAGAGCTAACCCGTGTCAGCCGTGTCTTCGTTGGTCTGGGCGTCAGAAAAATACGCGTAACCGGGGGCGAGCCGCTTATTCGCAAGGGTGTCGAGCACTTATTAGGTGAGCTAGGCTTACTGACGGGCCTGCAAGAGCTGGCTATTACCACCAATGGTAGCCAGCTGGCCGCCCAAGCAGATGGCCTGCGTGCTGCGGGGGTTAACAGTCTCAACATTAGTTTAGATAGCCTCAACCCCGCGCGTTTTGCGGACATCACGCGGGTTGGTAAGCTCGATAAAGTACTTGAAGGCATTGAGCGTGCCGTCACCGTGGGCTTCGACCGTATACGGCTTAATGCCGTCATCCTGCGCGGCTACAACGATGACGATATCTTGCCTCTGGCCGATTTCGCCTTGCAACGTGGCATCGACTTAGCGTTTATTGAGGAAATGCCGTTAGGGCAGGTGAATCAAGCGGGCAAGCCACTACAGCTGCTAACCAGTGCCGAAGCGCAGGCCGTTATCGAGAGCCGATACAGCCTCACTCCCCTTGACAGCGCATCTCTCAGTGGACCGGCGCGCTATTGGCAAGTTAATGATAGCGACAGCCGAATAGGCTTTATATCACCCCATAGCAACAATTTTTGCGCCAGCTGCAATCGCCTGAGAGTCACTGCCGAGGGTCAATTGCTGCTCTGCCTTGGCAATGACAATGCGATCAGCCTTCGTGATTTAATGCGCGCCGGGGTTAGCGACGATGAGCTGGCTGATCAGATCCGCCGCGCATTAGCGCAGAAACCCGAACGCCATGTCTTTGATCAACCCAATGAGCCCCAGATAGTGCGTTTTATGAACGCCTCCGGTGGTTAATCCAAACAAGGAGCCGTTTTGCAATCCGACCACTATCCCGAATTAGCATCCGTAGACGGCATTAGCGAAGCCTTCGAGGCCCATGGTTATATCTGTACGCAGCGCATTGCCACGGTGGTATTCCTCGCCAGCGCCCTAAGTAAACCTGTTTTGGTTGAAGGCCCGCCCGGCGTGGGCAAAACCGAATTGGCAAAAACCTGTGCCGAGGTTATTGGCAAACCGCTGGTGCGTTTACAGTGCTATGAGGGCCTCGATGAGGCTAAGGCACTGTAAGAGTGGAAGTACGGTAAGCAATTACTGTACACACAGATTTTAAAAGAGAAGCTTGGCGACATCCTTGAGGGGGCCACTGGCTTAAAAGAATCGATTCAACGGCTTCACGCCACCGGTGATGTCTTTTACTCAAAGGAATTTTTGGAACCCCGCCCTTTGCTCAAAGCGATGGAAGAAGAAGCCGGTTCGGTGTTACTCATCGACGAAATCGATAAAGCTGATTTCGAATTTGAGTCTCTACTCTTGGAGGTGCTATCCGACTTTCAAGTCTCAGTTCCTGAAATCGGCACGGTCAAAGCGCGCTCCAAACCTGTGGTCTTCCTAACCAGTAACGACACGCGAGATCTTTCCGATGCACTCAAACGCCGTTGTCTACATCTGCATATCCCGTTTCCCTCAATTGATCTCGAACAGCGCATCGTGCAACGGCGCGTGCCCGAGCTGGATGCCGGAATCAGCGATCAATTGGTTCGCTTTGTTCATGCCGTACGCGAATTGGATTTAAAAAAGGCGCCCGCCATCTCCGAGACCATAGATTGGGCTCGTAGTTTATTGCTACTGCACGCCTCTCAATTGGATCGTGCCTTGGTACATGACACGCTGAACGTGTTGTTGAAATACGAAGAAGACATCGCCACAACCGATGGGCAAATGAGCGCATTGTTGAAACAACTCGATTTGCCATGAACGCCAGTGCAGGTAGCGAACAGCTACTGGAATTCGTCAAATTTCTGCGCGGGCGCGACATTTCCATTTCCCCCGCAGACACCCTTGACGCCGTCCATGTGATGAGCCTCTTGGGCTATGAGGATCGTGAGCAACTCAAGACCGGACTGGGCGCAGTGTTGGCGAAGTCAGCCCACGAAGATCGCGTTTACAGTGAGGCATTTGAGGCATTTTTCGTCGTTGACCCTCAAACGCCTGAGACGGAGAGCGGCGATGTAACGGCATCTGCCCAAGACCCAAACCCAGCTGAAAATACCGCCTCGGATAGCGACAGCACTGAACAGTGCGCACTCGAGCAATTGATCGCGAATGACCCGGAGTTCTCTGCGCTTGCCGACGATCCCTTGCTGTCGATGCTGCTGGCTGAAGACACCTCCGCACTGCAGCTCAGCATTGAAACCGCCGCCCGCGAGTCAGGGGTCGATCAGATAAAACTTTTCACCCAGCGTGGCCAATACACCCGTAAAATTCTAGACGCCATGGGTGAGCAATCACTGCGCGAGGCGGCTATCGCTCTAGAGCAGGAGCAACCCTCAGCCTTTGAAGAGATCCAGCGACTGCGTGAGCAATTGCGGGGGCAGGTCCGCGACCGGGTCGAGCGCGGTTACATGGTGCATGCCGAGGGCGCCACCGAAGAGTTACTCGACAATGCCTTGGTTGAAGTGAAGCTCTCGAATATCAGTCCCTATCAGATGGCCAGAATGCGTAAGTTACTCGATCGCATGGCGCGTAAACTATCTGCCCGTCACCGCCGTCGACCGCGGAAGACCCGGCGCGGACAGCTGAACGTGCCCGCCACACTTCGCCGAGCAGCCGCTACCGACGGCATTCCTTTCGAGCCACGCTGGCGTCGTGTAGAGCGACGAAAGCCGCAGATTATGGCCATTTGCGATGTCAGTGGCTCCGTAGCAACCTACGCCAAGTTTCTTTTGATGTTTTTATATGCACTGCAGGAAGTGCTGCCCAGAACTCGAAGCTTTGCCTTCTCCAGTCAATTGGGAGAAGTCTCAGAGTGGTTTGATGAATTCCCGGTGGAGGATGCCGTCAACCGTGTAAATCAACGCTACGGTGGTGCCACCGACTACGGCCAAGCTTTTAGTGACTTCCATGAATTGGCGATTAACGACGTCAATAGCGCCACAACCGTCATCATTCTTGGCGATGCGCGCAACAATGATGCCGATCTACGCCTTGATCTGCTGGCAGAAATCAAAGCGCGCTGTAAGCGCCTAATATGGCTCAACCCCGAATCGCGATACGCTTGGGGCACTGGCGATTCAGAAATGTTACCGGTGATAAGACACTGTCACCTGGCCACAGAGTGTAATAATCTCAAGCAGTTACAACGCATCGTCGATAATTTATTGTCAGAGTCACGCTAAATTTTTTTGCTCCGACACTGAATCTTCGACCGAAGTCATTTGTCAGGCAGCGCCCACACGGTGTTGCGAGAGGCCGTGCCCCATGCCAGTAGACAGCGACCCACTTGCGCTCACCGAATCCCTCGAGGGAGAAGTGCGTGCCGCGTTTGCTGTCGAAGCTAGAGCAACAGGGCTCTCCACAGGCGAGACCCTAGCGGCACTCAAGACCTTCAATACTCGCAGCCGCTCCCTAGCCGCCGCGCAGGCATTGGATAGCGCGCAGGCCAACGCGCAAGACCAAGCCATACTCAATTGGATCGACAGCGTATTTGATTACTGGCAGGCACACTTCCCAATGGCCGCCGAGCTCACGGAAGTACTCAATCAAGCGCGCCCCTTGGCAGCTGCCTTTGCGCTCACTGATAAACAATTTTTTATCCCCGGCGGCCACGGCGCGCACCGGCTGTTAGACCTCATTCATGATGGCTTTATCGGCTGGCATGCGGGTTTAGGTGCTTCAGCGCAATCGGTGCCGAAACACATTGAGGAATGCCTGAACAATGCCCGGCAGGACTTTCCCAATGAATTCCGGGTCGACACGGTAATCGCCGCGTTAACCCGCGTTATTAATGACCACCAAACTCGACTCGGCGAGATGGAGTCGGTGTTGCTTCAACGAGAAGCCTCCATATTGGGCGATACAGGTCTTAAGCTGGAAGTGGCTCATGCGCTGAATGGGTTTCTCCGTAGCCACCGTATCCCCAGGGCAGTTGAACAATTTATACGCGCAGACTGGTTTCCCGCAGGCATAAAAATAGCCGAGAGACACAGTTTTGATAGCGAAGCCTGGTTGGATTATCTAGAGACGACTCGTCACCTCTTCGACGCGATGCAGCCACAGGAACAACCGAGTGGCATCACCCCGGAAGCGATCAAGGCATTGCCCCAGCAGCTAGCCACACAGCTCGAGTCTCTTGGTGGCGATCGAGAGCGCATCAACAACGCCGTGGGGCTCATCGAATACGCATTGCTTCGGAGTGCCCACGGTGGCTCACTCGACGCGTTCTACGCCCCCAGTCTCTCCACTGCCTCGCAAGAGGAGAGCGGTCCCTCCGGTGCAGAACTGGCTCAGCTGGGTCTAATCCAAGGCCACTGGTTTGCTTGGGACTCAGCTGAGGGCTTGCAGCGACTGCGCTATGTCGGTGCACTAGGCGGTAATAACTACCTACTGTTCATGGATTTTGAAGGTGCGCGTGCACTGCGAAAATCAACCCGAGAAATTCAAGCACTGTTGTCATCGGGTGAGCTGGTCTCACTTTATGCACCTGACAGCTTCTGTCGCGCCATGATGGCAGTGACTGAAGAGCGCTATCAAGAGTCCGCGGCAGACCAAGCAATGGCCGTGGAACTGCCCCCTGATGAAGTCATCAACCAGGACACCGATATCCATGGCTCAATGGAGCATAGCTGGACCAGGGAGTTAGCCTCGGCTAAAACGAATAGCGAGCGAGCATCGGCCGACGAAGAAGAACCTGTAGAGCTACCGGTTGCTCTCGCTGCAGCGGACGAAACCGACGCGTTACCCGCTACCGAGCCACCGTTTGATGGCCAAACCGTGGTGAAACTGCAACTCCCTATGGGAACGTGGTTGGGATTTCATGACAGAGAGCCGCCACTCATGGCGAAAGTGGCCGTGCGGGATCCCGAAAAAGACAGTTACATCTTTACCAATCGTGCAGGCGTTAAATTGCGCGAACTCACGGTCAATCAGCTGTTAGCCCTGATCGACCGCGATATGGTCGATATCTTAGAACGCAAATCGGGCTTCAAAGACGCCATCAAACAAATGAGTCGAGAGCAGGACCGTCTCACGGAGCGATAAGTCCTTCGGGATTGTTACTGGGTTGATCAAAAACGTCCACGCCGCGGATCATCAACATCCTCTAGTGACAATCCCCCGGTATCTTGGGTGGCCAGATCGTCTCGAGCGAGTTTAATGCGAAGCCGTAGGTTATTGGCCGAATCGGCATTTCTTAGCGCCTCCTCCTCGGTGATCTTACCGCCCTGGTAGAGATCAAATAGCGCCTGATCAAAGGTGCGCATACCGGCTTCTTCAGATTTTTCCATGATCTCTTTAATGCCAGTGATATCGCCGCGCAAGATCAAGTCTTTCACCGCGGGACTGCCCAACATTACCTCCACCGCGCAGGACCGCCCACCACCAATACTCGGCACCAGACGCTGGGATACAAAGGCCTGTAAGTTCAGCGACAGGTCCAACAGTATCTGGTGCCAGTGCTCCTCGGGGAAGAAGTTGATAATCCGATCAAGCGCTTGGTTAGCGTTGTTTGCGTGCAGCGTAGAGATACAAAGATGTCCAGTCTCAGCAAAGGAAATAGCGTGCTCCATAGTCTCGCGGTCACGGATCTCGCCAATAAGGATAACGTCGGGTGCCTGGCGTAAGGTGTTTTTTAAGGCGTTGTGCCAACTTCGGGTATCAACCCCGACCTCGCGCTGATTAACAATTGAGTGCTTATGGCGATGCACGTATTCGACAGGGTCTTCAATGGTGACAATATGGCCTGCACTGTGGGTATTGCGGTAGTCAATCATTGCGGCCATGGAGGTGGACTTACCTGATCCTGTCGCCCCCACAAACAGAATTAATCCACGTTTACGCATAATGAGTTGCGTGAGCACCTCGGGTAACCCTAAGTCCTGCCAGGCGGGTATTTCAGTCACAAGATGGCGCGCAACCATACTAACTTCGTTGCGCTGATAGAAAATATTGACGCGGAAGCGGCCAACACCGGGCAGCGAGATGGCTAAATTGGATTCCAGATCTCGGCGGAAGGCCTCTCGTTGGGTGTCATCGAGAATGTCATCGGCAATTTGCGCAATTTCGCCGGGGCCTAACACCTCACTGCCGATAGGTTTTAGCTCGCCATCAAATTTTCCACAGGGCGGTGCCCCCGTACTCAGGTACAGGTCTGAGCCCCCTTGCTGGGCCAACATGGTCAACCACTCATTGATTCGCATGTGAAACTCCCTTATCCCGCTCTGTACCCGAACGGCACCTCGACATACACTTCGCCTGCCATTAAACCGCGGCTGGCCGAGAATGCCCAGCCCCCGATCCCATTGAGACAAACCGGAGGCACTTTGTCCTTTAACGCAGAAGCCAACCGAAGCGCCCTTAAAGGCAGCGGTGCAAATGTGCTTGCCGGGATTCGTCGCGGTATCGAGAAAGAAGGCTTACGCGTGCAGCGCGATAGTGCGCTGTTAGCTCAAACACCGCACCCTAAAACGCTGGGGTCCGCGCTCACACACCCCTATATCACCACCGATTACTCGGAATCACTACTGGAATTTATTACCCCCGCGAATGCCGATATTGACGCAAGCTTAGCGTTCCTCGACAACCTACACCGATTTACCGCGTCCCAGCTGCCCGACGAAATGATTTGGAATGCCAGCATGCCCTGTATTGTTGCGGGCGAGAGTGGCATCCCCATTGCGCATTACGGGCCCTCAAATGTGGGTCAAATGAAGCGCGTCTACCGCAACGGTCTGGGTGTGCGTTACGGCAGGCGAATGCAAACCATTGCCGGCATTCACTACAACTTTTCTATGCCCGAGACCTTTTGGCAGTCGGCCTGGCAAGAAGCCGGCGCTCAAAGCACTTTGCAGGATTTCATCACCGAGGGTTATCTGGGCCTCATCCGTAATTTCTTTCAACACTCGTGGCTTTTGGTGTACTTACTTGGCGCCTCTCCTGCGGTGTGCGCTAGCTTTTTGGCGGGCAATGACGGACACAGATTGCAACGCTTTGATAACGAGGGCGCCAGATTATATCTCCCCGAAGCAACGTCACTTCGGATGAGCGATCTAGGCTATACCAGTAATGCACAAGCCGATCTCACCGTCTGTTACAACGCCATCGACCAGTATATTGCCACGCTGCATAGCGCCATCGTGACGCCCTACGGGCCCTATTCATCTTTTTCAGTCACTGACGAGGGTGAGCGGGCGCAGCTAAACGACTGCTTACTGCAGATCGAAAATGAGTTCTATAGCCCTATTAGGCCAAAGCGTGTAACCCAATCCGGTGAAGCACCGGTTGTCGCGTTAAAACAACGTGGCATCGAATATGTCGAAGTCCGCTGCATCGATATCAATCCGTTTACACCTTTGGGAATCGACGCCGAAACTATTTGCTTACTTGATACCTTTTTACTGGCATGCCTGCTGAACGATAGTCCACTGTGCGACGACGGCGTTATTGGCCGTAACAAGGAAAATCTCGCGAGAGTGGTTAATGGTGGCCGCGCGGCTGATCTAATGCTGACAACCCGCGACGGAGAACGGGCCGCCAGGGTGTTGGCAGAACCCATTTTTGACGCCTTCGAGCGCGCAGCCAACCTGCTGGATGATGTTCACAGAAGCTCACGCTATTGCGCAGCCGTTGCTCAGGCAAAATCGCGTCTGCAGCATCCCGAAACCACCCCGTCAGGTCGCGTGCTCCAAGAAATGGAGGACGGCGATCTCGCCTTTTGGCAGCTGGCTAGTCAATACTCAAAGCAGTGGCATCAAGACTTTATCAACGACCCTGTGTCTCCCGCCACGCAAACAGAGTTCGAGCAAGCCGCGGCAACGTCGCTTGAGCAGCAGGCAGCCCTCGACAGTGCGACCGAAATACCCTTTGACGAGTACCTACAGAAGTTCTACGCCCAGTACCGACAAGTCGTCGCGTAAAATAGACCCATACCGTCTGACCACCCGATAAATGACGCGCATAAAAAAGCCCCGGATAACGGGGCTTTTTGCATCACAATATCTGCAGACAAGGATCAAGCGCTGCGCGCTTGGTCCGCTTGCGGCAGGCTAGGTGCTTAAGACTCGTCGGCTGCGCCTTCGATAGCCACGAGCTCAACGTCAAACACCAGGGTGGCATTCGGACCGATCAACTGACCCGCACCACCCGGGCCGTAAGCGAGCTCCGGCGGAATGAACAGCTTGAGTTTGGCGCCTGGCTGCATCAACTGCAGAGCTTCAGTCCAACCCGGAATCACCTGGGTCACGCCAAAGCTCACGGTCTGCCCTCGGCTGTAGGAGCTATCAAACTCAGTGCCATCAATAAGCGTACCGCGGTAGTGCACCTCAACGGTGTCCTCGGCCGTGGGCGTAGCGCCCTCACCGGCCTCGATAACCTCATACTGCAGGCCAGATTCCGTTACGATAACGCCCTCACGCGTGGCATTTTCAGCTAAGAAAGCTGCACCCGCCTCGGCGTTGGCTGTTGCTGCGGCATCGCGCTCTGCAGCCGCCTCGGCTTCCATTTTCTCCTGGAAAGCCATCATTTCGGCATTGATCTCCTCGTCAGTGAGCCGCGCCTCGGCGCCCTCAAAAGCGTCGCGCATACCCAAGGCATAGGCATCGACGTCAAGTAGCATGCCGTCATCTTTCATTCGCTGCCCCATGCGCAGCGCAACACCGTAGCTCAAGCGCTCGGTAGCAGTTTCTAAGGTAGACACCTCGGGCTCCTTAGCCTGCTCCTGACAGGCAGTCAATGCACCCACTAAGAGAGGTGCGGCAAGAAAAGTGGTTAGGGTTCTGATTGGGGTGAAAATCATGATCAGGGATCCAAAGTTTGCGGTGAAAGTGTAAGTGCGCCATGGTACGTGCCGAGCTGCCGTAATACCAGCACCTCAACAACAAAGCTCTCAAACCCATCAGGCGTCAGTGCTGAGACACCCAAGCAGCACATTGAGTTCCGCCTGTGTGGGCTTTAATTGTAACGCTTTGACAAAGTTTTCCAGTTGGGGTGCCAGCGTCCCGCCACGCCGCATTGGCGGCTGAAGCTCGAGCCAGCTTAGACACAGTTCAGCCAACTCCTGCTCTGCGCGCAATTCCAGTTGTGCCAAGCGTGGCCTCAGCGACGACAGCGCCGGCTGCTCGCGCCATTGCTGGCGGCAGACTCGTAACGGCACCACAACATCGCGCACCCAGGGATCGATAGCCTCGTGCAAGTCTTTAATTTGAGCCACCGACATTGCTTTGTCCTCGCGGGCCAACCACACCACGAATAACAGCGCCAAAATGCTAACCCCATGGCGCTCCTGCCATTGCAGCAGTGTGGCCTCCAGGTCGGGCTCACGCCAAGCTTGTGTAGCCCATGACCAAAAAGCGTGATCACTCACCATGACATTCCCCATCTAGATTGACTCATATGCGCCTCAGGACTGATCCCAAGGCGGTTCAGCACCGGCCAACAACGCGAGCTTCGCCTGCCGCGACAGGCATTTAAGTTGGTGCTCCCGCTGTTGCGCCTGCGAGCGGCTATCACTTTGCCATTGCGCCACCAACCGCACAGGGCGCCTAGCTTGGGTGTAACGCGCGCCGCCAGCAATTTCTCCATTGTGTTGGCGGATTCGCCGCTGTAGATCGCGCGCGACGCCGGCATAGAAACTGTTATCGGCACACTGCAAAAGGTAAACAAACCACCCTTCTAAGCCATCCGACGATTTTGTCACAGGCAAACCGGTGCTATAGTCCGAACTCATACCACTTCCCACTTATTTGTATGCCGCGGAGGGCATCCATGAGCGATAACATTACCCACGTCAGCGAAGCCTCTTTTGATCAGGACGTGCTGTCATCTGAATTACCCGTACTTGTTGATTTCTGGGCGGCCTGGTGTGGTCCGTGCAAAATGATCGCGCCCATTCTCGATGAAATCGCCAATGACTATGCCGGCAAGCTCAAAGTATGCAAGGTTGATGTCGATGCCAACCCTGGGATCCCAGAGAAATTTGGCATTCGTGGCATTCCCACATTGATCGTGTTTAAAGACGGCAATGCGGTCGATACCAAAGTGGGCGCACTGTCTAAAACCCAGCTTGCCGAGTTCGTCGATAGCTGCATGTGATATCCCGCGCCGTTTGCCGGGCAATACCCTAGTCCGCAAACGGCCCAAATTCTTCCCCCAAAAAAGCTGGACTGACCCGAATTCCAGTGCTAGCTTACGGGTATTGGGGGGTTAGAGAACACGACCCCCGTAAGATTTCCCCCTGCATAAACACAACCTTGATCTCCAACGCGATAGCGTTTGGCAGTCACATCGGGGGTTATCGCAATTCCGTCTCTGTACTTACGCCTCTCGCGTCAGAGAACTGACTCTACTTTTCCCATTACTATTCCGGACGTTACCAGTGGAAGAACACAATAGCTCAGAGAGCACCATTGATCAGGATATCCCCGAAACGACCGCTGCAGCGGTCAGCGATGATACTTCGGCTCCTGAGGCACCCCCTGCCAAAGAGCGCACCCTAAAACTCAAATCCAGTGACACCGAGGCCGAAGCCAGTCCAGCTGCTGACGCAGTGAGCGAGGGCGAGGGCGAGGATACCGACAAGGACAGCGGCAATAACGGTGGCGGTCGGCGTGGGCGCGGTCGGCGCCAGCGCAAACGCGAGCCTCACGTTCCCAGTGAAAATCCGATGAGTCTCACCGACTTGAAAAACAAGTCAACGCAAGAGCTTATCGACATGGCTCGCGAGATGGGCCTCGAGAACATGGCTCGCTCTCGCAAACAAGATATTATTTTTGCCCTGCTCAAGCGCCACGCTAAATCTGGTGAAGACATTTGGGGTGATGGGGTCTTGGAAATTCTGCAAGACGGCTTTGGCTTTTTGCGCTCAGCAGATTCATCATTCTTGGCCGGGCCCGATGATATTTACGTAAGCCCCAGCCAAATTCGCCGCTTCAATTTGCGCACCGGCGATACCGTGACGGGCATGATTCGCCCGCCCAAAGACTCTGAGCGTTATTTCGCGCTGCTCAAAGTTAAAGACGTCAACTTTGAGTCTCCCGAGACGGCAAAGAGCAAGATTCTGTTCGAAAACCTCACGCCGCTTTTCCCCAACGAGCGTCTAACGCTGGAAAAAGGCAATGGCTCTACCGAGGATCTCACCGGTCGCATCATCGACTTGTGTGCTCCCATCGGTAAAGGCCAGCGCGGTCTGCTGGTAGCCCCGCCGAAAGCGGGCAAAACCATCATGATGCAGAATATTGCGCAGGCGATTATCTCGAACAATCCCGAGTGCTACGTCATTGTATTGCTTATCGATGAGCGTCCCGAGGAGGTGACCGAGATGCAGCGCAGTGTCGGTGCCCGCGGTGCCGAGGTCGTCGCATCAACTTTTGATGAACCCCCGGCTCGCCACGTTCAGGTGGCCGATATGGTGATTGAGAAAGCGAAGCGACTGGTAGAGCACAAGCGCGATGTGGTCATCCTTCTCGACTCCATCACCCGTTTGGCACGCGCTTACAATACAGTGGTACCGAGCTCTGGAAAGGTACTGACCGGGGGTGTCGATGCACACGCCCTCGAGCGCCCAAAACGTTTCTTTGGTGCGGCACGAAACATCGAGGAAGGCGGCAGTCTCTCCATTATTGCCACTGCGCTCATTGATACCGGATCCAAAATGGACGAGGTCATCTACGAAGAGTTCAAGGGCACCGGCAACATGGAGTTACACCTCGATCGCAAGATTGCAGAAAAACGTGTGTACCCTGCCATCAACATCCGTCGCTCAGGCACTCGACGCGAGGAGCTGCTAACCGGGGAAGAAGAACTGCAACGTATGTGGATTTTGCGCAAGCTGCTGCACGGTATGGAAGACCTTCCTGCGATTGAGTTTTTGCTCGACAAGCTCAAGGACACCAAGTCCAACGAAGAGTTCTTCAAGTCCATGAAGCGCAAATAGCGCTCAATAAGTGACTGTCTAACGTAGTCTATGGCCGCCAAGTTCACAGACCTGCGCGATTTTCTGGAGCAGCTGGAAGCGCGAGGCGAACTCGTGAGGATCACACAGCCGGTTGATCCGCGTTTAGAGATGACGGAAATCTCAGATCGCACCCTTCGGGGCGGTGGCCCAGCGCTGTTATTCGAAAACCCTATCGGTTTCGATATGCCGGTGCTTACTAATCTATTTGGCACTGAGAAGCGCGTAGCATTTGGTATGGGCGCGGAGTCAACCGACGCCTTGCGCGAAATTGGCGAGCTTCTGGCGTATTTGCGACAACCCGATCCCCCAAAGGGTATGCGCGATCTTATCGATAAAGCGCCGCTGCTGAAAAAAGTGCTCAGCATGGGGCCCAAGACGCTTCGAAAACCACCCTGCCAACAGCAGATCCTGCGTGGCGTCGAAGTCGATCTTTATAAATTCCCCATCCAAACCTGCTGGCCAGGGGACGCAGGACCTTTAGTGACCTGGCCACTGGTTATTACCCGCGGCCCTGAGAAGCCGCGCATGAATCTGGGCATTTACCGAATGCAACTCATCGGTAAAAACAAACTCATTATGCGCTGGCTCTCCCATCGCGGCGGCGCATTGGATTTTCGCGACTGGAAACTCAAGCATCCGGGTAAGCCCTATCCGGTTGCTATTGCGCTGGGTGCCGACCCAGCGACAACCTTGGGCGCGGTCACACCCGTACCCGACAGCCTGTCAGAGTATGCGTTCGCAGGCCTTTTGCGTGGCGATAAAACCGAGGTGGCCGATTGTGTCACCCACGCCTGCCAAGAGAATGCACTGCAAGTGCCGGCCCATTCCGAAATCATCTTAGAGGGATATATCGACCCCAACGAGGAGGCCGATGAAGGCCCCTTTGGTGATCACACGGGCTATTACAATGAGGTGGAGCGCTTCCCCGTATTCACCGTGGAAGCGATCACCACCCGTAAAGACCCCATCTATCACAGCACGTATACCGGTCGACCACCTGATGAACCGGCCGTATTGGGTGTGGCGCTAAACGAAGTGGTGGTGCCTTTACTTCGCAAGCAATTTCCCGAGATTGTCGACTTTTACCTGCCGCCCGAAGGTTGCTCTTATCGCATGGCGGTGGTCTCTATCCGCAAAGAATACCCCGGGCACGCCAAACGTATCATGATGGGCGTGTGGTCATTTTTGCGTCAATTCATGTATACCAAGTTTATTATCGTAACCGACGACGATATCAATACCCGTGATTGGCAAGACGTGATCTGGGCGATTACCACCCGGGTGGATCCCTCCCGTGACAGCGTGTTTGTGGATAACACGCCCATTGACTACCTCGATTTCGCCTCTCCCGTACCGGGGCTGGGCTCGAAGTTAGGTCTGGACGCCACAAACAAATGGCCGGGCGAAACCGATCGCGAGTGGGGCACCGCTATTAGTATGTCAGCGGAAGTTCGCGACCATGTTGATGCGCTGTGGGATAGCCTTGGGATTGAATTACCCGGGCGTTGAGTCACCCTATAAAATACACTACGGATTCCGAGCGCCCACCCGCGCCTGCTCATCCGCTGCGGCAACTTCACGCCACAGTGCACAAGCCTGGTCTTTGTCACCACTCGCCTCATAGTATTGGGCCAACGAAAAAGCAGCTGCCCTAGACGGCTCCAAACGGTAAGACGCCTGCAACCATGACGCTGCATCGTCAAAGCGTTCCGCCTGCAGTGCCATGCAACCCGCACTCAAAAGTAATGCTGGCTCGTCCCCGCGCTGCTCAAGCCACTTGCGCAACTGCTTCAATACAGTGTTCGGCTCCTTCGGCTTGAGCGCACTTAAAAATAACAGTAATTCGCTGTGCCACTGCTTCGCTAACAGGCTTAATACCTCCTGAACAGCCTTGTCAGTTGCCCCCAACTCGACCAGCACGGCAAGGTAGCGCCGTTGAAAACTGACACTATCGCGAAACGCCGATGGGGCGTCTCGCCATAATTTGATCGCGTCATCTTCACCCTGGGCACCTGCCATAAGTGCATCCCACAACGCCCGCTCCATACCGGCCAGCTCTGGCGCCTTCAACAAACCGTGTTTGCGTAGTTCCGGCAACAGCTCACGCAATGCCTGCCAATCAGATAATGCCCAATGTGATCGTGCCAACAGCTCAAGCACGTGCGGATGTTTACTCGCATTGGCTCGAGCACGCACCAGTGTTGCCAACGCCTGCTCATAGTTACCTCCGGCCAACTGCAACTCTGCCTGAGTTAGCTCTAGTGCCACACCAACATCGGTACCCACATTGTCTGCCAGCCCCAACTGTCGGCGCATTTCCTCAAGATCACCTAAGCGGAAGCTAGCCTGAGCTGCGATCAAGTGGTTCACCAAAGGCACTTCACTGTAGCGCGCCGCCCGCAGCAGCTGTTTCCGAGAGCGATCCCAATTGCCTTCGATAAAACTCACCAAACCGCGATTGGTCAGCGCCGCGGCATTGCGATGTTTACGGCCACCCAACCACAGCTTCAGCCCTCTACGCGCACGCAACAAGCGACCTAACCCCCGCACTATTAAAGCCAGTAAAAGCCACAGTGCCAGCCACCCTACAAGGGCCAACCACAAACTGGTTTCAACGGTATAGTGACCTAGCGAGATGTACAGGTAGCCGGGATCATACTGCAACAGCATGGTTACCCCAGCCCCCAGCGCAAGGCCCCCAATAATGTAGAGTAGCAATATGCGCATTAGGGGCTCGCCGCGGGTGGAGTGAGGTCAGCTTCTGACTCAGCCCGCATCATGCGCAATGCATCATCGAGCGCCGCTCGGGTGGTGAGTACGTCCGGTATAGCCTGTTCAACGACCGTCGCACTTAGCTCATCTATCACCGGCATCAAGCCATTGAGACCGACAATATTGGCCTTGGCTAGCTGCTCGATTAACCGCCTTAAGCGTGCAATAGACTGGTCAAACAACGCCTGATTGGCCGATAAAGCCGCCACCTGAGCCTGCTGTAATAACAACATCAAATGCCCGCGCTGCAGCGCCAATAGGTCGGGTGACAACAGTTGCGGCGCGTGATCCCGGCGCTTAATCACCAAATAGTCAGATAATTTTGCTAACGCCGCGCGCCACCCCGAAACCAATGCGCTTGACGCACCATTAGGTTCGTGGGCAGCACTCGCCCGCGCCGGCTCAATCTCATGGGACAACTGCAACGCCGAGACTTGCTCCATTAACGCTGCCAACGTGGCATTGAGCCCCACCGAATCTGCGCGCGGGGCAAGTCGCAACGCGAGCCGGTCGGCTGCCAGCGCCTGG
>Ga0181577_10000928_pt1 | contig 23617 bp, 38 predicted proteins | sample 101ome_21_FD_132468 | JGI IMG/M metagenome (GOLD analysis project Ga0181577, IMG submission 132468) | Coastal salt marsh microbial communities from the Groves Creek Marsh, Skidaway Island, Georgia - 101413BT metaG (megahit assembly) | ecosystem: Environmental > Aquatic > Marine > Intertidal...
GAAGTTCGCAGTTGAGCTGATTGCTCCGATCGCGATGGAAGACGGTCTGCGCTTCGCTATCCGTGAAGGCGGCCGCACCGTTGGTGCAGGCGTCGTCTCCAAAATCATCGAGTAATCGAGAGATAACTTGATTGTCGGGTCGCTTTCGGGCGGCCCGTACACTTTAACGACGGGTTCGATGTGGGGGAGCAATCCCGCGACCTCCACCTCTCAATTCCAAGCCGCGAAAGGCAAATGAACATGGCAGTCCAAAGCCAAAACATTCGCATTCGGCTCAAAGCGTTTGATTACCGTGTGCTTGATGCAAGCACGGCGGAAATCGTGAGCACCGCAAAGCGGACAGGTGCGTCCGTGCGTGGGCCCATCCCGCTGCCGAACAAAATCGAGAAGTTCACCGTTCTGCGTGGACCTCACATCGACAAGAAATCTCGTGATCAGTTTGAAATCCGCACGCACAAGCGCTTGCTGGATATCGTTGATCCGACACCGCAGACCGTGGACGCGCTGATGAAGCTCGACCTCGCTGCTGGCGTCGACGTCGAGATCAAGGTTTAAGGAGGGCACTGAGATATGTTGCGCTCTGGTGTAATCGCTCGGAAAGTCGGGATGACCCGCCTTTTCATGGAAGACGGTCGGCAGGTTCCTGTCACTGTTCTTCAGTTGGAAAATCTTCAGGTCGTTGCTCAGCGTACGAACGATAAGGACGGCTATACCGCTGTTCAGCTCGGTGCTGGTGCAGCAAAGGCCAAGCGGACGTCGAACGCCATGCGCGGTCACTTCGCTGCCGCGAAGGTTGAGCCGAAGCGGAAAGTCGCGGAATTCCGCGTCTCTCCTGAGAACCTCATTGAGGTTGGTGAAGAAATCGTCGCCAACCATTACTATGATGGTCAGTTCGTTGACGTCTCGGGTACGTCGATTGGTAAAGGCTTTGCCGGTGCCATGAAGCGTCACAACTTCGGCGGCTTGCGGGCCACGCACGGTGTGTCTATCTCGCACCGTTCGCATGGTTCCGTTGGTCAGTGTCAGGATCCGGGTCGTATCTTCAAAGGTAAGAAGATGGCTGGTCACATGGGTGCTGCCCGCGTAACCACCCAGAACCTGCAGGTTGTCAAAACCGATACCGACCGTGGCCTCATCATGGTAAAAGGTGCAGTTCCGGGCGCCAAAGGCGGCTGGGTTACCATTAAGGATGCCGTCAAAAAGCCAGCAGGTGAAGGCGTGGTTTACCCCGCTGCTCTGCGTTCGGCCCTGACGGAAGCAACGGCGGCCGAAGCGCCTGCCGATGCCGCTGAAGGAGGCGAGAACAATGAAGGCTGATGCGATCAAGCTCGATGGCAAGGCTGCCGGCTCTGTTGATCTCAATGAAGAGATCTTTGGCCTCGAGCCCCGTGCCGACATTCTTCACCGCGTTGTTCGCTGGCAACGTGCTCGTGCTCAGCAGGGTACACACTCTGTCCTGACGCGTTCCGAGGTGAGCTATTCCACCAAGAAAATCTATCGCCAGAAGGGCACGGGCGGCGCACGTCACGGTTCCCGCAAGGCGCCGATTTTCCGTCATGGCGGCATCTACAAAGGCCCGACGCCGCGTAGCCACGCACACGAGCTAACCAAGAAGTTCCGCAAGCTTGGCCTCAAGCATGCACTTTCGGCAAAGCTGAAGGCTGGTGAGCTTGTTGTGATCGACACTGCTGAAGTCAAAGACGCCAAGACAGGCGCCCTTGCAAAGCAGGTCAAGGATCTTGGCTGGAAGCGTGCACTGGTCATTGACGGAGCTTCCGTCAATGAAGATTTTGCGCGTGCTGCTCGGAACATTGCTAACCTGGACGTTCTGCCCACAATGGGTGCGAACGTTTATGACATCCTGCGCAGTGATACGCTCGTGATCACGAAAGCTGGTGTCGAAGCTCTGGAGGCTCGTCTGAAATGAGCGCGAAAGCAGAACACTATGATGTGATCCGCAAGCCGGTAATCACCGAGAAGGCCACGATGGCTTCTGAGGCGAATGCCGTTGTTTTTGAGGTCGCGATCGATGCGAACAAACCGCAGATCAAAGAAGCTGTCGAAGCTCTCTTTGGTGTGAAGGTCAAGTCGGTCAACACCACGATCACCAAAGGCAAGTCGAAGCGTTTCCGTGGCCAACTCGGCACCCGCAAAGACGTCAAAAAAGCCTATGTTACCCTCGTTGAGGGCAATACGATCGACGTATCCACCGGCCTGTAATCCGGCCACTGGATTTGAAATCAGCGCCAGCTCCCTAAAGGGGGCTGGCGTTTTCTTTTGGATTTGCCTCATCACTCGTCTAGCGTGAACGCGATGGAGACCGGAATGGCAAAGCATCGTATCTATAGCATGAAATTTGGCGGTCTTTATCCGGCCTACGTTAACAAGGTCGAACGCAAAGGCCGCAGCAAAGAAGAGCTTGAAAAGGTCATCGAGTGGTTGACCGGCTATGATTGCAACGAATTGGCAAAGGTTTGTGCCGACGAGACGGATGTGGAGCATTTCTTTCTCAAGGCGCCCAAGCTCAATCCCTCACGGTCATTGATAAAGGGAAAAATTTGCGGCGTGCAAATCGAGGAAATCGAAGAAGACACGATGCGCGAGATCCGTTATCTCGATAAGCTGGTAGATGAACTCGCGAAGGGTCGTCCCCTCGAAAAGATATTTCGGTCTTGAGCCCTTAATTTCAGGGGTTCCGGCTTTCGGCGCTTGACCTCATTTGGGCACTCCCCTAAGAGACCGCATCCGCTAGAGTCCCGGATTCGTCCGGGGCTTCATTTTTTGTCGCTTGCGAAAGTGATAATGATGAGAGCGGTCACTATAACGTCGGGGACCTTCGGGGCCCTTTAACTGCCGGGACTAACCTCCCGCAAAGCAACGGAAGACAGAAAACATGGCACTTAAGTCGTATAAACCGACGACGCCTGGCCAGCGTGGGCTGGTGCTGATCGACCGCTCGGAGCTTTGGAAAGGTCGCCCAGTCAAGAGCCTCACTGAGGGTCTGACCAAGAATGGCGGCCGGAACAACACCGGACGGATCACGGCACGTCGTCGTGGTGGTGGCGCGAAGCGTCTCTACCGTATCGTGGACTTCAAGCGGAACAAATTCGATGTTTCCGGTGTTGTCGTACGCATTGAATATGACCCCAACCGTACCGCTTTCATCGCCCTCATCCAGTATGAAGATGGCGAGCAGGCATACATCCTCGCGCCGCAGCGTATCGCTGTTGGTGATAAGGTGATCGCATCCGCCAAGGCTGACATCAAGCCGGGCAACGCGATGCCTTTCTCGGGCATGCCGATCGGTACAATCGTTCACAACATCGAGATGAAGCCTGGTAAAGGCGGTCAAATCGCGCGTGCAGCTGGTACCTATGCCCAGTTCGTTGGCCGCGATGGTGGCTACGCTCAGATCCGTTTGTCTTCGGGCGAGCTGCGCCTGGTGCGTCAGGAGTGCATGGCGACCGTCGGCGCTGTGTCCAACCCGGACAACTCGAACCAGAACTTCGGTAAAGCTGGTCGTATGCGCCATTACGGCAAACGTCCTGCAGTCCGTGGTGTTGCAATGAACCCGATCGATCACCCGCATGGTGGTGGTGAAGGCCGGACCTCCGGTGGCCGTACTCCGGTTACTCCGTGGGGTAAGGACACCAAGGGCCGTCGTACCCGTAACAAGAACAAGGCGTCGCAGAAGCTTATCCTTCGCTCGCGTCACGCCAGGAAAGGGCGCTAATCCATGGCACGCTCTGTTTGGAAAGGTCCGTTCGTTGACGCTTATGTCCTTAAAAAGGCTGAAGCGACTCGCGAATCCGGACGCAATGAAGTCATCAAAATCTGGTCGCGCCGCTCGACGATCCTGCCGCAGTTTGTCGGTTTGACGTTTGGCGTTTATAACGGCCAGAAGCACATTCCTGTGCTGGTAACCGAGGACATGATCGGTCAGAAGTTCGGTGAATATTCGCCGACCCGTACCTATTACGGGCACGCTGCCGATAAGAAAGCGAAGCGGAAGTAAGTCATGGGCAAGGCACAAAACCCCCGCCGCGTGGCTGACAACGAAGCAATGGCGAAACTTCGCATGCTTCGTACAAGCCCGCAGAAACTGAACCTGGTCGCCGCAATGATCCGTGGCAAGAAGGTGGAAAAGGCCCTTTCGGACCTGACCTTCTCCAATAAGCGGATCGCTGCTGACGTGAAGAAATGCCTTCAGTCGGCGATTGCGAATGCTGAGAACAACCACAACCTCGACGTCGATGAACTCGTCGTTGCTGAGGCATTTGTGGGCAAGAACCTGACGATGAAGCGTGGCCGTCCGCGGGCGCGTGGCCGCTTTGGCCGCATCATCAAGCCGTTCTCGGAGCTGACCATCAAGGTGCGTCAAGTTGAGGAGCAAGCCTAATGGGTAACAAAGTAAATCCGGTAGGCATGCGCCTGCAGGTGAACCGTACCTGGGACTCCCGCTGGTACGCGGACACCAAAGACTACGGCGATCTTCTTCTCGAAGACCTGAAGATCAAGGACTTCGTCAAGAAAGAGTGCAAACAAGCCGGCGTAAGCCGTGTGATCATCGAGCGTCCGCACAAGAAGTGCCGCGTCACGATCCACACTGCACGCCCCGGCGTGATCATCGGCAAGAAAGGCGCTGACATCGAGACGCTTCGTAAGAAGTTGTCGGCTCTGACCGCAAGCGAACTTCACCTGAACATCGTTGAAGTCCGCAAGCCGGAGCTGGATGCGGCTCTCGTTGGTGAATCCATCGCTCAGCAGCTTGAGCGTCGTGTTTCCTTCCGTCGCGCTATGAAGCGTGCGGTGCAGAACGCGATGCGCATGGGTGCCCTCGGCATCCGTGTGAACGTTGCTGGCCGTCTGGGTGGCGCAGAAATCGCGCGTACTGAATGGTACCGTGAAGGCCGCGTCCCGCTGCACACGCTGCGCGCTGACATCGACTACGCCCTCTCTGAAGCAATGACCCCCTATGGCATCATCGGGATCAAGGTCTGGATCTTCAAAGGAGAGATCATGGAACACGACCCGCAAGCCCGCGACCGCAAGGCGCAGGAACTGCAGGACGGGCCCGCGCCTCGTGGCGCTGGCGGCCGCCGGTAAGGAGATCGGATAATGCTGCAACCAAAGCGCACAAAATTCCGCAAGCTTCACAAAGGCCGGATCAAAGGCCAAGCGAAGGGTGGTTCGGATCTGAACTTCGGCACATATGGCCTCAAAGCTGTTGAGCCCGAGCGCGTGACTGCGCGTCAGATCGAAGCCGCTCGTCGTGCTTTGACCCGCCACATGAAGCGTCAAGGTCGTGTCTGGATCCGTATCTTCCCGGACACCCCGGTGACATCGAAGCCTACCGAAGTCCGTATGGGTAAAGGTAAGGGTTCGGTCGATTTCTGGGCATGCAAGGTCAAGCCCGGTCGCGTGATGTTCGAAATCGATGGCGTCAATGAGACGATCGCTCGTGAAGCGCTCCGTCTTGCTGCGATGAAGCTGCCGATCAAGACACGGACCGTCGTTCGCGAAGATTGGTAAGTCGACGCATGTCGAGTGAAAATTGGGAAACCCCCGCTCTTGTTGGAGCGGGGGTTTTTCTTTGCTCGTTGTAAGCATTTTTGCATAATCAGCCTATGATTACTGACCCAGATGAGTTTTTCAAAGTTGGATGCGGGCGCTGCAAGCGTTTCGCTACTGCGGATTGTTCTGTCAAAAAATGGCAGGAAGGATTGGCGCTTCTGCGTGAGATTTGCCGCAGTGAAGGGTTAGAAGAGACGGCCAAATGGGGCCATCCCTGCTACATGGCGCATGACCGGAATATCGCCCTTCTCGGCGCATTCCAAAAGGATTTCACGCTGAGCTTCATGAACGCTAGCCTTATTTCTGATGTTCATGGTGTTTTGCAGAAGGCAGGTCCAAACGCGCAGGTTCCTAGTCTTATCCGGTTTGGCTCTGCCGCTGATGTGGTTGAGAGGGAGCCTATCCTGCGGGAATATTTACAGCATCTAAATGGGTGCGCCGAACGTGGCGAGAAGCCGATCAAGGCGCCAAGTCCTATGGACCTACCGGATGAATTGGTCGAAGTTTTGGACGCTGATCCGGAGTTGGCTGAGGCGTTCGCGAGCCTGACGCCTGGGCGCCAACGAAGCTATGCGATTGGAATTTCGGGTGCCAAGAAAAGTGAGACACGGTTCGCGCGGATTGAGAAGTTCCGACCGAAAATATTATCCGGCAAAGGCGCGAACGAACGCTAGAGCCTTATTCCCAACGATAATTGAAGCTGACGGAGATCCGGTCGTCCTCAGCTAGGTTCATGGGGACTTCGTGCCGTAGCCAGCTCTCCCACAAAAGCACATCACCCGGTTGCGGCTTTACATAGATGAATTGGCGCAGCTCCTCGCGGGCCTCTTTTAAACGAGTTGGCGCCGCCATCATCCGTGCAGAGCGTGGATCTTCGAGCTTCAGGGCGGATGCGGCATCCGGCATGGAGACATATGTCGTCCCCGATATGACCGAATGCGGGTGAATGTGCGAGGCGTGCATCCCACCCTCCGGCAGAATATTTATCCAAAGGTCTTCGAGAACCAGCTCCCGCCCGTCCAGATCGAGTTCAAGATCTTTGGCGAAGAAGGCGACGTGTTGATCAAGCGCCTCGGCAATTTGTTTGAAAATAGGAAAACGCCAAGGAAGATCGGTCAGCGAAGCGTAGGACGTGTAGCCCGGATAGCCGTTCTTCTCGCACCATTCTTGACCAGCTTCGTCGTCTTCGGCGATCGAGTAGCATGACGCCTCCAACTCACTTATATCAATCTGGGCACCGAACTCGGAGAGGGCGGCAGAGTAAAGGCGGGTCACGAAAAGAGAGCGGATGTTTGACATGAAGCGTTTCTAGCTCAGGCTTTTCCAAAGCGCGAGGGGCTAAAGAATTGGGGGTCCTCGCAGGGGAGGGTAAAAAAGAGGGGGAATCGTCCTTGCCAAGCGAGGGGAACCCCCCTATACGGCCCACTTCTACACCCACTCCACTGGAATCAGGGTGACGCCTGTTTGGCGGCCCACCAGTGATGTTGAAAGGAAAAAGGCGATGGACGCCAAAGAACTGCGTGACAAGACACCGGATCAGCTCCGCGAAGATCTTGTCAATCTCAAGAAAGAGGCCTTCAACCTGCGTTTCCAGCAGGCTACTGGCCAGATCGAAAATACCGCACGGATGCGCAAAGTCCGCCGTGACGTTGCTCGTGTGAACACAATCCTGAACGAAAAGGCGGCCGCTGCCGCTGCGGAGGCTTAAGAACATGCCCAAACGCATCCTCCAAGGTGTTGTCACCTCGAACCAGAACGCCCAAACCGTAACTGTTCTTGTCGAGCGCCGCTTTAAGCACCCGCTGCTTCAGAAAACCGTTCGTAAGTCCAAGAAATACCGGGCGCATGACGAAGCAAACCAATTCAACGTTGGCGATACTGTCCGCATTCAGGAATGTGCGCCGAAGTCGAAGACCAAACGCTGGGAAGTCATCGCAAACTAAGCGACTGGCCAACAGTTAATCGAAACCCTGGGGAAAAGGGCACACTGCACGCCCCCCCATAGGTCGGGAGAAACCAAATGATCCAGATGCAGACCAATCTGGATGTTGCTGATAACTCCGGCGCTCGCCGGGTTCAGTGCATCAAGGTACTGGGTGGTTCCCACCGTCGCTATGCAAGCGTCGGAGACATCATTGTGGTGTCGGTAAAGGAAGCCATCCCGCGTGGCCGCGTGAAAAAAGGTGACGTCCGCAAGGCCGTCGTCGTGCGCACCGCCAAAGAGGTCCGTCGTGATGACGGCACAGCAATCCGTTTCGATCGGAACGCTGCGGTTATCCTCAACAACAACATGGAGCCTGTTGGCACGCGTATTTTCGGACCGGTTGTCCGTGAACTCCGCGCCAAGAACTTCATGAAAATCATTTCGCTTGCTCCGGAGGTGCTGTGATGGCTGCTAAACTCCGCAAAGGCGACAAGGTCGTCGTTCTTACTGGCAAGGACAAAGGTAAAACCGGAGAGATTTCCTCGGTTGACCCTAAAGCCGGCAAGGCTGTTGTCGATGGTCTGAACATCGCGATCCGCCATGTGAAGCAAAGCCAGACCTCGCAAGGTGGTCGCACGCCGAAAGCGATGCCGATCAATCTTTCGAACCTGGCAATCGTTGACGGTAATGGCAAAGCAACTCGTGTTGGCTTCCGCGAGGAAGATGGCAAGAAGGTGCGTTTCGCCAAGACCACTGGTGAGGTGATCTGATGCTTGATAATGCGACATACACCCCGCGTCTCAAGGCAGCATATGCATCGTCGATCAAGGCGGCTCTGAAAGAAGAGTTCAGCTACAAGAACGACATGCAGATCCCGCGTCTCGAGAAAATCGTTCTCAACATTGGTTGTGGTGCCGAGGCTGTCCGTGACAGCAAGAAAGCCAAATCTGCTGTTGACGATCTGACCACGATTGCTGGCCAGAAGGCTGTTTCCACGAAAGCAAAGAAATCCATCGCTGGTTTCCGTGTTCGTGAAGACATGCCGCTCGGTGCAAAGGTCACTTTGCGTGGCGACCGGATGTACGAATTCCTTGATCGTCTAATCACTGTAGCAATGCCCCGTATCCGCGACTTCCGCGGCGTATCTGGCAAATCTTTCGACGGCCGTGGTAACTACGCTACCGGCCTGAAAGAGCACATCGTGTTCCCTGAAATCAACTTCGACAAAGTCGATGAAGTTTGGGGAATGGACATCGTCATCTGCACCACCGCGAAAACCGACGCGGAAGCGAAGGCGCTGTTGAAGCATTTCAACATGCCGTTCAACAGCTGATCGCGGGAGGAGAAAGACCAATGGCAAAGAAATCCATGATCGAACGCGAAAAGAAGCGTGAAAAGCTTGTTGAGCAGTACGCTGCCAAGCGCGCTGCTTTGAAAGAAATCGCGAACGATGAATCGAAGTCGATGGAAGAGCGCTTCAAGGCACGCCTTAAACTGGCAAAACTGCCGCGTAACAGCTCGCCCACCCGTCTTCACAACCGCTGCCAGCTGACTGGCCGTCCGCATGCGTATTATCGCAAGCTGAAGGTCAGCCGGATCGCGCTGCGCGAGCTTGGCTCGAACGGCGAAATCCCCGGCTTGGTTAAGTCCAGCTGGTAAGGAGGGTTAGAAATGAACGATCCTATCGGTGATATGCTGACCCGCATCCGCAACGCTCAGATGCGCGGAAAATCCACCGTCTCGACTCCGGCTTCCAAGCTTCGTGCTTGGGTGCTCGATGTGCTCGCAGACGAGGGCTATATCCGTGGCTATGAGAAGGGTGCAGACGATCGTGGCCACGCCACGCTCGAAATCAGCCTCAAGTACTATGAAGGCACACCTGTCATTCGCGAACTGAAGCGGGTCTCCAAACCCGGCCGCCGCGTCTACATGGGTGCTAAGGACATTCCGCAGATCCGTCAGGGTCTGGGTGTGTCGATTGTCTCCACGCCTAAGGGCGTGATGTCGGATGCAGCTGCACGTGCCGCCAATGTTGGTGGCGAAGTGCTCTGCTCTGTCTTCTAAGGAGGTGGCTGATGTCTCGTATTGGTAAAAAACCGGTCGAGCTGCCGTCGGGTGTGCAAGCGTCCGTCTCCGGCCAGACCATTGAAGTCAAGGGACCGAAAGGCTCCCGCAGCTTCACTGCAACTGACGATGTAACCATCGCTGTTGCCGACAATGTTGTAACAGTGACCCCGCGTGGCAGCTCGAAGCGTGCGCGGCAGCAGTGGGGTATGTCCCGCTCGATGGTTGAGAACTGCGTCGTCGGCGTGACGGAAGGCTTCAAGAAAGAGCTGGAAATCACCGGTGTTGGTTATCGTGCGCAAATTCAGGGCAGCACTCTCAAGCTGGCTCTGGGCTATAGCCATGATGTCGATTTTGACATTCCGGCGGGCGTAACCGTCACTGCTCCGAAGCAGACCGAAATCATTGTGGAAGGTATTGACCAGCAGTTGGTTGGCCAAGTGGCAGCCAACATCCGCGAGTGGCGTTCGCCCGAGCCCTATAAAGGTAAAGGTATCCGCTACAAGGGTGAGTACATCTTCCGCAAAGAAGGTAAGAAGAAGTAAGGAACGCGAAAATGGCAAACAGCAAAAGAACCCTGTTTCTGAAGCGCCGCCTGCGCGTTCGGAACAAACTTCGGGCCGTCAACGCCGGGCGTCCGCGCCTGTCGGTGCACCGTTCCAACAAGAACATCAGCGTACAGCTGATCGACGATGTGAACGGCGTCACCCTCGCTTCGGCTTCTTCTCTCGAGAAGGATCTGGGCGTTGTCGGCAAGAACAACATCGAAGCCGCGAAGAAAGTGGGCGCAGCAATCGCAGAGCGGGCCAAGAAGGCCGGCGTCGAGAGTGCCTATTTCGATCGTGGTGGCTTCTTGTTTCATGGCAAGGTGAAGGCTTTGGCCGACGCTGCGCGTGAAGCTGGCCTGCAGATCTAAGGAGACGAGAATATGGCAGAACGTGAGAACCGCCGGGACCGCCGCGAACGCGACGAAGCTCCGGAATTCGCCGATCGTCTCGTGGCGATCAACCGCGTGTCCAAGACCGTGAAGGGTGGTAAGCGCTTCGGCTTTGCTGCACTTGTGGTTGTGGGCGATCAGAAGGGCCGGGTCGGTTTCGGCAAAGGGAAAGCCAAGGAAGTTCCTGAGGCGATCCGTAAGGCGACCGAGCAAGCAAAGCGCAACATGATCCGTGTTGCTCTGCGTGAAGGCCGCACATTGCATCACGATATCGAAGGCCGTCACGGCGCCGGTAAAGTGATCATGCGCACCGCACCGCAGGGTACCGGCATCATCGCGGGTGGTCCAATGCGTGCAGTATTCGAAATGCTTGGCATTCAGGACGTTGTTGCGAAGTCGAATGGTTCGCAGAACCCCTACAACATGATCCGCGCAACGTTGAACGGCCTGTCCAACGGTCAGTCGCCGCGTAATGTCGCACAGCGCCGCGGAAAGAAGGTTGCAGACATTCTTCCCAAGCGTGACGAGGCGCCTGCCGAGTCCAGCCAAGTAGCTGAGGAGGCCTGAGACACATGGCAAAAACCATCGTAGTCAAACAAATCGGCTCGCCGATTCGTCGCCCAGCCAAGCAGCGCGCAACGCTCGTTGGCCTTGGCCTGAACAAGATGCACAAGACTCGTGAACTGGAAGATACTCCTTCCGTTCGTGGCATGGTCGAAAGCATTCCACATCTCGTCGAGATCGTCGAAGAGCGCGGCTAGTTCGCGAATTTCATTGAAAATCGAGAGCGCCTTGGGACAATGTTCCGGGGCGCTTTTCTTTTGGGGCCATATCCTGTCGCTCCGAATAGCATCTTTCTCCATGCAGTCGAAGGAGTTGTGAATGTCGGTTGGGCTGCTTGTCTACCTCGCTTTTGCTTTTGGGGTGCTTGGCTTTCTGGCAAGAGACGAGCTTCGGTTACGGTTGATGATGCTGTGCGCGAACAGCCTGTATATGACCTATTACTTTTTTGTAGCGGAGCGTCCCCTGTGGGATGCGATATTTGCCAATACAGCACTTGCGTTGGTTAACCTTTGGATGATCGGTGTTGTGCTGATTGAACGAACGACACTCGGAATGACTGTGGAAAAAGCACAAATCTACCGGCAGTTTCCTTTGCTTTCACCTGGCCAGTTCAGGAGGATCATGAGGTTGGCGCATATCTTAGAACTGGAGGATCGTAAGGTCCTAACGGTCGAACAGAAGCCGCTCAGTGAAATATTCTATATGGTGAGTGGTAGCGTGGACGTAACGAAGCAAGGGGCGACATTCACGTTGGAAGGCCCTCGCTTCGTCGGGGAGGTCGCCTTTCTGTTGTCACGACCTGCCTCAGCGACCGTGGTGGCCGCGACAGGGTCGCGGGTCATCACTTGGAACAGCGCGGACCTTACAAATTTACGAAGCGGGTGAAGGGCCTCGATGTTGCTATGTTTGCCACCCTAAACCGAGATCTCGCCGATAAGGTTGCCAATTCAGACCCAACCCGCGAGCTGCAGTGATGGTTTCAACTTTCTGGGGATGTTTCTTCGCGCTTGAACTGTCGATTTCGAGAAGTTATACGCCCCCGGTGGCGTGAGACGACTCGCGGCATTAACTCAACATTAATAGACCGTGTTTGCCTCTTAGGTCGCTCAGGAGGCAGTTCCGGTAGAGGAGAAGCGACATGAAACTTAATGAACTTCGTGATAACGAAGGCGCAACCAAGAAGCGCATGCGTATTGGCCGTGGTCCCGGCTCTGGCAAGGGTAAGATGGGTGGCCGTGGTATCAAAGGTCAGAAATCCCGTTCGGGTGTGGCTATCAAGGGCTACGAAGGTGGCCAGATGCCGCTCTATCAGCGCCTTCCGAAGCGTGGCTTCAACAAGCCGAACCGCCTGAAGTTCGCGATTGTGAACCTTGGACTGATCCAGAAATTCATCGACGCCAAGAAGCTTGACGCTGCGAACATCACCGAAGACTCTCTCGTTGAGAGTGGCTTGGTGCGCCGTAAGCTCGATGGTATCCGCGTTCTGGCAAAGGGCGAGCTGACCGCAAAAGCAAACATCACGGTAACTGGTGCATCTAAGGGTGCGATTGAAGCTGTCGAAAAAGCAGGTGGCTCTGTTACCGTCACAACCGCAGTCGCGGCGGAGTAAGGGGTTGTGAGCGCTCTTTTAGGCGCTTACATCACATAAGAGATTTCCCAAAGCCGCCGTCCGGGAAACCGGCCGGCGGCTCTTTTTCTAGAAAGAGAACCTGATGGCATCTGCAGCAGAACAAATGGCCGCGAACATGAGCTGGTCGGCCTTTGGTAAGGCAACCGAGCTACGGCAACGTATCTTGTTCACTTTGGGACTGCTGATCGTCTACCGGCTAGGGACTTTTATTCCGGTGCCGGGTATTGATGGGACCGCGTTGCGCGAGTTCATGGACAGCGCTGCGGCTGGCATTGGCGGTATATTGTCGATGTTCACCGGCGGTGCGCTCAGCCGGATGGGGATCTTTGCGCTTGGCATTATGCCATATATTTCGGCGTCAATTATCGTACAGCTGATGGGCTCCATGTACGAGCCTTGGAAGCAGTTGAAGAAAGAGGGCGAACAGGGACGCAAAAAGCTTAACCAATACACCCGTTATGGCACTGTCGTTCTAGCAACTTTCCAAGCATATGCACTGGCAGTGAGCCTTGAGGCTGGCGATCTCGCCGCTGAACCGGGTCTCTATTTCCGTGCGGCGACTGTTATTACTCTTGTCGGTGGAACTATGTTCTTGATGTGGCTGGGTGAGCAGATCACGTTGCGGGGCATCGGCAACGGCATTTCACTGATTATTTTCGTGGGTATTGTTGCCGAGCTTCCGGCTGCTGCTGCTCAGTTTCTGAGCCAAGGCCGCTCGGGCGCAATCAGCCCTGCGGTGATTGTTGGCGTCATTGTTATGCTCGCTGTTGTTCTGGCTTTTGTCGTGTTTATGGAGCGGAGCCTTAGAAAGGTTCATATTCAATATCCGCGCCGTCAGGTGGGCATGAAGGTTTATGATGGTGGATCGAGCCACTTGCCGATCAAAGTGAACCCTGCGGGCGTTATCCCAGCAATCTTTGCCTCGGCACTTCTGCTCCTGCCCACGACTTTGTCGACCTTTTCAGGCGGACAATCGGGGCCTGTGATGTCCACCATCCTCGCATATTTCGGACCAGGGCAGCCCGCATACCTGCTGTTCTTCACCGGGATGATCGTCTTTTTCACCTACTTCTACACCCGTGAAGTGGCGTTCAAAACTGAAGATGTTGCGGAAAACCTGAAGAACCAAAACGGCTTCGTTCCAGGCATTCGCCCAGGAAAGAGAACGGCTGAATATCTGGATTACGTCGTGACGCGCGTCTTGGTCCTTGGCTCAGGCTACCTTGCGCTAGTTTGTCTCATGCCGGAAATTCTTCGGTCCCAGCTCTCTATTCCATTCTACTTTGGCGGTACTTCCGTTTTGATCATTGTGTCGGTTGGAATGGATACCATCCAGCAAATCCAGTCGCATTTGCTTGCCCACCAGTACGAAGGGCTGATCGAAAAATCACAGCTGCGCGGAAAGCGCGGCGGTAAGAAACGGACAAAGGGACCCGCACGCAGATGAACATTATCCTCCTCGGCCCCCCTGGTGCAGGCAAAGGCACTCAGGCTCAGCGATTGGTGAAGCAGCGTAACATGGTGCAGCTCTCCACTGGCGACATGCTTCGCGAAGCTCGGACCAGCGGTACCGAAATGGGTAAAGTGGTCGCAGCCGTTATGGATCGTGGGGATCTTGTTACGGACGAGATCGTCATTGGATTGATCCGCGAAAAGCTTGCCGCTGGCACTGCAGATGGTGGTTACATTTTCGACGGATTCCCGCGGACGCTGGCACAGGCCGACGCACTCGGAGCATTGCTTGAGGAATTAGGCGAGAGCCTTGACCGCGTTGTAGAAATGCAGGTGGATGATGATGCGCTCGTCGCGCGTATCACGGCACGCTCGACATGTGGCAACTGTGGTGAAGTCTATAACGACAACACCAAGCCCATTCCTGCAGATGGGGTTTGTACGTCTTGCGGTGAGGCCGCCGACTTCAAGCGCCGTGCAGATGATAATGAAGAAAGCCTGAAGACGCGTTTGCTAGCTTATTATAAGCAGACCTCTCCTTTGATCGGTTACTACCACGCGAAGGGTACACTGGTGTCGATTAATGGACTTGCCGCGATGGAAGAAGTCGCAGCGTCGATGGATCAAGCGCTCGACGGGTGAATGTTCTGCTTCGGGGTTGACCCGAAGGCGAACAGCCAATAAGCAACCCCATCCCCTATGGGAATCATTAACTGGTAATCGGGTCGCTCCCGAGAAGCAGTGAACACCTCGAATGACAGCGGCCCGTGGGAGATCCTTCGGGCCTCCGTTGTGAAAAAAGGTTCCGGTACGACGGAATCGCAACGAAAGGAAAAATAACGTGGCACGAATCGCCGGCGTGAACATCCCGACCGCAAAGCGGGTCCCTATCGCCCTTACTTACATCACTGGTATTGGTCCGTCTTCGGCCAAAGCCATTTGCGAAGCTGTAAAAATCGACGAAACACGACGTGTTAACGAACTGTCCGACGCTGAAGTCTTGGCAATCCGTGAACACATTGATGCGAACTACACTGTCGAAGGTGATCTTCGTCGTGAAGTGCAGATGAACGTGAAGCGCCTGATGGATCTGGGCTGCTACCGCGGTCTGCGTCACCGCCGCAATCTCCCTGTCCGTGGTCAGCGGACTCACACCAACGCACGCACCCGTAAGGGTCCTGCGAAGGCTATCGCCGGTAAGAAGAAGTAAGGGGAGATCAGAACAATGGCACGTGATACCCGTCGTGGAGGCAAGAAAAAGGTCTCCAAGAACATCGCCGCTGGTGTGGCGCATGTGAACTCGACTTTCAACAACACCAAGATCCTGATCTCTGACGTTCAGGGCAACGCAATTTCGTGGTCGTCTGCTGGCACCATGGGCTTCAAAGGGTCGCGTAAGTCGACGCCCTATGCAGCTCAGCTGGCCGCTGAAGATGCGGGTCGCAAGGCACAAGAGCACGGAGTTCGCACACTTGAAGTAGAAGTGCAGGGCCCCGGTTCCGGCCGTGAATCCGCGCTTCGGGCACTGGCTGCTGTTGGCTTCAACATCACTTCGATCCGTGATGTGACGCCGATCGCGCACAACGGCTGCCGCCCGCCGAAGCGTCGCCGCGTATAAGTCTATTTGCATCGCTGGGGCTGTGTATTGGCACGGCCCCAGTTCGTCATTTTTAAACCTCGGGCGTCTGCCTTTTAGGACATGGAAGGCAGACAGGTATGGAGGGACGCATGATCCACAAAAATTGGGCTGAATTGATCAAGCCGACCCAGCTTGAAGTGAAGCCGGGAAACGATCCGGCACGTCAGGCAACTGTCATTGCTGAACCGCTCGAGCGCGGTTTCGGTTTGACACTTGGTAACGCACTGCGTCGCGTGCTGATGTCCTCCTTGCAGGGCGCAGCAATCACTGCGGTGCAAATCGACAACGTTCTGCATGAGTTTTCGTCGGTTTCCGGCGTTCGTGAAGATGTCACAGATATCGTGCTGAATCTCAAAGGCGTCGCGATTCGCATGGATGTCGAAGGCCCCAAGCGCTTGACCGTTCAGGCGAAAGGCCCGGGCGTTGTGACGGCTGGTGATATCTCTGAGAGCGCTGGCATCGAGATCCTGAACAAGGAACACGTCATTTGCCATTTGGACGACGGTGCCGACCTGTACATGGAGCTCACCGTCAATTCTGGTAAGGGCTATGTGGCTTCTGACAAGAACAAGCCGGAAGATGCACCGATCGGACTGATCTCAATCGATGCGATCTATTCGCCGGTCAAGCGGGTCTCCTACGATGTTCAGCCGACCCGTGAAGGTCAGGTTCTTGATTATGACAAACTCACCATGAAGATCGAAACAGATGGCTCCGTCACACCGGAAGACGCTGTGGCATTTGCTGCACGGATTCTACAGGACCAACTGCAGATCTTCGTTAACTTCGATGAACCGGAATCCGCAGGTCAGCAGTCTGACGACGACGGCCTTGAGTTTAACCCGCTTCTGTTGAAGAAGGTTGATGAGCTTGAACTTTCCGTTCGTTCGGCCAATTGCTTGAAGAACGATAACATCGTTTATATCGGTGATCTGATCCAGAAAACTGAAGCGGAAATGCTCCGGACACCGAACTTTGGTCGTAAGTCGCTCAACGAGATCAAGGAAGTTCTGTCTGGCATGGGGCTTCACCTCGGCATGGATGTAGAAGACTGGCCGCCAGACAATATTGAAGAACTGGCCAAGAAATTCGAAGATCAGTTCTAAATAGCATTTTGCGGGGCACGCGTGCCCCGCATTTTCGGGCATGTGCCCCAAGGTGAGCGTCTGACACGCATCAGGCGCCGGACAAAGCAAAACGCTAATGGAGAAATAAAATGCGTCACGCCCGCGGATATCGCCGCCTAAATCGTACCCATGAGCACCGCAAGGCGCTCTTTGCCAACATGGCCGGATCGCTCATTGAGCACGAGCAAATCAAGACCACGCTTCCGAAAGCAAAAGAACTGAAGCGGGTTATGGACAAGCTCATCACGCTTGGAAAGCGCGGTGATCTTCATGCGCGTCGGCAAGCGGCTGCTCAATTGAAGCAAGACCAGCATGTTGCGAAGTTGTTTGAAATCCTCGGACCTCGTTACGCTGAGCGTCAGGGTGGCTATACGCGCGTTCTGAAAGCCGGTTTCCGTTACGGTGATATGGCTCCTATGGCGATCATTGAACTCGTTGATCGTGATCCCGCTGCAAAAGGCGCTGCCGATAAGGCGCGCCTCGAAGCAGAAGAAGTGTCTGTAGACGAATAAGCCAGACAGCCTGAATTTCGAAAGCCCTGCCTTAGGTGGCGGGGCTTTTTTCGTTTTCGAAAGCCAAATATCGATAATCTTTCAAGCCATTTAGCGGGTTCCAGCTTTGGCCTGCGCGCAAAGCGCTTTTCGGCGCTGCACCAATCATAAAATCAGTGACCGAATGTCTCTGCTGTTTGGTCAGTAAAGCGAGTGTGCTGAGTATGTCGCTGTCGCGCATGAGATTTTCCAGATGAAGCGCCTTTAAAATACAATTTAAAGTTGACCTTCTCTTCCTCAACTTGTCTAAAAATACATATACTTTAGTTAGCTACCCCAAATGGAGAACCTCTGTTTGAGCGCATGTCAGTGTTCCCCGCGCTGGCAGCGAGAAAAGAGGAGGACCAATAAAACGGCGCCGGCTGTCTCCGGGGGGTGCACGATGGCGAGACCGGAAGATTTTCACCGATTAGTCAATTGCCCGCAGGCATGTTTCGTATCTTGTCGCGCGGGTGTCCCGAAATTCGGGCCAATCAAAGTGGCCCTGTGGGTATTTGCGTGAGGGACACAGGTGAAGGTTAAGTCGCAATTTCTGTTCCGGTGCTGTATCCCCCCAAGCGCAGCGCCCAAGTTGCCGAAATGAAATTCGGCTTTCTGTCGCGCGGCGGCACCCCTTTCATCGATCTGCACGTGCTCCACAGGGTTTTCCAACCTGTACACGAGGAGTACAAAATGCAGACGACGACACTTTCATTAAGCAACTTCCATCAACACGGCGAACTTTTTGCCAATATACTCCGCGCGCGGCAAGATTCGTTCATCGTCAAACGCCGCTGGGATCTTCCGCAGACGGAAGGAATGGAGTTTGATCAGTACGACACGCCAGCTTCGCGCTGGCTTGCCGTACACAGTGACACGGGAGAAGTTCTCGCCGGGGCGCGCCTCACCCCTACCACGGCGCAATGTGGGATTTATTCTTATATGGTGCGAGATGCTCAGCGCGGTCTGTTGGAGTCTATTCCGACCAACCTTCTTAATACCGAGGCACCCATTGAAGCAGGTATCTGGGAAGTCACGCGTGGGTTTATCTCCCAGAATATCCCGGACACGAAGCGCCTTAGAGTACGCCTGATGTTAATCGCCTTGATGATGCAAGCCGCGCGCGAAGAAGGAATTGGGCAGATGATCGCCTTGCTGCCTGCGAACTGGACGCGATGGTCGGCGCGAGCCAAGCTCGACGTCGAGCCTGCTGGACCCGTTATGGAAATGGGGGCGTCAGCTATCAGGCGGTTTGGATAAATTGCACTAATCATCTTCACTAGTGCTTTTATTGTTCGGGGGGGCGGAATAGGTTCGCCGAATGGCGGACCTATTTGACAATTCATCTGAGAAGTTCCCTTCCGGAGATGACCAACGCCCACTGGCGGATCGTCTGCGGCCGGCAGTCCTAGCCGATGTGATCGGGCAGTCCGCGCTATTAGGGGCCGAGGGTGCCCTACGCAGTATGCTCGATGCCAAGATGATGACATCACTGATCTTTTGGGGGCCTCCAGGCGTAGGAAAGACCACGATCGCGCGCCTTCTGGCGTCCGAAACAGAACTGCACTTTGAACAGATAAGTGCGATCTTCTCAGGTGTCGCGGAGCTTAGAAAAGTCTTCGATCGTGCCAGCTTCAGGCGCAAGTCAGGGCGTGGGACGCTACTTTTTGTCGATGAAATCCATCGCTTCAACAAAGCGCAGCAGGACAGCTTCCTGCCGTTAATGGAAGATGGGACAATCATTCTCGTAGGGGCAACTACAGAAAACCCCTCTTTTGAACTGAATTCTGCACTGTTGAGCCGCGCGCAGGTTTTGACGTTAGAGCGGCTAAGCCCAGACGAGCTTTCACTGCTAATACGCAGGGCAGAGGATGAATTGGGTAGACGGCTCGCTATCACCGACGATGGCCGCGAAGCTATTGTGGAAATGGCTGATGGCGACGGGCGCGCGCTCCTTAATTTGATTGAGCAAATTGCCGCATGGAAATCGGATAAACCGCTTGACCGATCAGCCTTGGTTGCGCGGCTCAGTCGCAAAGCGAGCCGCTATGACAAATCCGGCGACGAACATTACAACTTGATTTCGGCCCTTCATAAATCAGTGCGGGGCTCGGACCCAGATGCAGCCCTGTACTGGTTTGCGCGCATGTTGGAGGGTGGTGAAGACCCGCGTTATCTCGCCCGCCGCATCTTGCGGATCGCGGTCGAAGATATCGGCCTTGCAGACCCTCAGGCGCAAACAGTCTGTTTACATGCATGGGAAACATACGAGAGGCTCGGCTCGCCAGAAGGTGAGTTGGCGCTTTCGCAAGCGGTGCTCTATCTCGCACTCGCGCCAAAATCGAATGCCGGATATGCAGCCTATAAATTGGCGCGGGCAACCGCACGGCAGTTCGGCTCTGCTCCCCCGCCGAAGCACATCCTCAATGCGCCGACACGCCTGATGAAAGAGCAAGGCTACGGTGAAGGCTACGCATATGATCATGATCAAGAAAACGGGTTTTCAGACCAGAACTATTTTCCCGAGAGCATGAAGCGGGAAGAGTTTTACACGCCTGTCGATCGCGGTTTTGAGCGTGAATTGAAGCGCCGAGCTGGATATTTTGCAAAGCTTCGACGTGAACGGCGAGATGATTGACAAGCCGCCTGCCACGCGGCAAGGGGGCGCCATGAACACAACCTTACTCTACGTTGCGCTTGGCGGCGCCATTGGCGCGGCTCTGCGTTATCAGGTCAGTCTTTTGGTGGCGTTTCCTTGGGGAACGCTCACGGTGAATGTGCTTGGCGCATTTCTGATCGGGATTGTTTGGCATTTCGTCGCCAGTAAGGGCTCTTCATTTTGGGGGCCGTTCGTCATGACCGGTGTGCTCGGTGGATTTACAACTTTCTCTACTTTTTCCCTTGATGTGCTTCGCTTGATGGAAGTAGCGCGGTACGCGCAGGCTGTGGGCTACGTCGCGGCTTCGATTATTCTCGCTCTTGCGGCATGTTTCGCAGGGCAATCCTTGATGCGCGGAGTGGGCTGATGAGTGGTGTGCAAAATATCACGATTACTGAAGAAGATGACGGTATGCGGCTCGATCGCTGGCTCCGCAAACAATACCCCGTGCTAACCCAGGGCCGCATTGAGAAGATGTGTAGAAAAGGGGAACTTCGCGTTGATGGAAGTCGCGTAAAAAGTGCGACCCGCCTCGAAACTGGTGCAAAGGTTAGGGTTCCACCTCTTGGTCAAGAGGCCCATCAGCCCGCACCCATCGTAGCCAGACCCGTCAAGCCTTCAGACGCGAAAATGATCCAGAGCTGTGTATTCTGGAAGGATGAGCACATCATCGCGCTGAACAAACCTTCGGGTCTTCCTTCCCAAGGCGGCTCGGGACAGGGATCGCGCCATGTTGATGCACTCTCCGAGGCACTGAAATTTGGCTATAAGGAACGTCCGAAACTGGTTCACCGCTTGGACAAGGACACCTCCGGTCTTTTGTTACTTGCCCGTACAGACCGTGTCGCGCGGCGCTTGTCCGAAGCCTTGCGTCATCGGAATGTGCGTAAAATATACTGGGCTGCGGTGGCCGGAACGCCTCACCCGCGTGCAGGCACTATCAAGTACGGTTTGGTAAAAGCACCGGGCCGCGGGCGTGGCGGCGAGGGGGAGAAGATGATCTGCATCCACCCCCGCGACGTTGACTCCAACGAAGGCGCGAAGCGGGCCGTGACAGACTATGCGGTGCTCACGTCTTTGGGTAGCCGCATGGCGTGGCTGGCGATGGTGCCGGTGACGGGCCGCACGCATCAATTACGCGCACATATCGCCGAGACGGGCCATCCCATTATTGGCGACGGCAAGTACGGTGGTTCGGCTCAGGAAAATCAGGGCGATGGCTGGGGCGCAGGTGTGGGCGGCGGATTGTCCGACTCAAAGCTACACCTTCACGCACGGTCCCTCGTATTCGAGCATCCGATTACCAAGAAGATTATCACCCTCGAGGCACCTTTGCCGGCGCATATGCAGGCCACTTGGGACTATGTCGGTTGGGATGTGACCCACGCGCCGCTCGACCCTTTCAATATGCCCGATGCGTAGACCTGGCCTCGTATTATTTGATGTCGATGGAACTCTGGTAGACAGTCAGGGCGACATCCATGTTGCTATGAGCCATGCCTTTTCCGCGCTCGATCTAGCGCCGCCTTCCCGCGTCGATGTACTCTCGATCGTTGGACTATCTTTGCCAGAGGCAGTTGAGCGGCTCATCCCCTCAATTTCGGCGGAAGACCGTGACCGGATGGTTACTGTTTACAAAGAAAGCTACATGACCCTGCGCGCGCAGGCGCCGATTGAACAAACAAGCCCGATGTTTGATGGCATGCGCCAGGTTCTCGACCATTTTCGAACACACTCCTGGCTGCTACTGGGTGTTGCAACGGGAAAGTCCGCGCGCGGGCTTGATAAGCTCACGCAAGGGCATGGTATCAGCGATTATTTCGTTACGCGTCAGGTTGCCGATCACCATCCTTCGAAGCCCCATCCCTCGATGATCATGACAGCGTTAACTGAAACAGGTGTTGATCCTGCTGATGCCGTCATCATCGGCGATACGACATTCGATATGGAAATGGGTAGGAATGCCGGTATCAAGACCATTGGTGTTTCTTGGGGCTATCATCCTGTCGAGCGCCTGTGCGCCGACAGAATTGCGCGCGCGGTAGCAGATATCCCGCGGCTCGTTGATGAAGTTCTGGAGATCGAATGATGAGCAATTGGAAACCCAAGAGGTTTTGGAAAACTGCCCAGGTCGCCGAGATGGATGGAAGCTGGGCAGTGCTCCTTGATGAACGCGAATTACGGACTCCGGCCAAGGCCCCCTTACGGCTGAAAACACAACGACTGGCAGAGGCGGTCGCTGCAGAGTGGGATGCCCAGAGTGAAACTGTTGACCCGAACCGAATGCCGGTGACCCGTTCAGCAAACGCGGCGATCGACAAGCTCTCTGAGCAACGAAACGAGGTCATTGCGCTCTTGGCTGCATACGGGGAAACCGATCTCCTCTGCTATCGCGCAGCAACTCCGCAAGAACTGCGGGATCGGCAAGCAATGCAATGGGATCCGGTGATTGAGTGGGCTGAGGAGAGGTTCAGGGTCCTCATTCAGGTGGGTGTGGGGGTCATGCATGTGCCCCAACCTGCGGAAACGGTCGCTAATCTGGCCCAACCGATGAATGAGTTCTGTGATTTTTCCCTAGCGGCCTTTCATGATTTAGTTGGCATTTCTGGTTCTATCATGATCGCGCTTGCTGTGGTGGAGGGCTTCATTTCACCTGAAAAGGGTTGGGAACTCAGCCGCCTTGACGAATCGTGGCAGGAAGAGAAGTGGGGCGTTGATGAAGAAGCGCGCGCGTTGTCAGATTCAAAGAAGAATGATTTCTTAAAGGCGATGGAGATTTTTCTTCTCGCAAATTCGTAGCTCCGACAGGACATTCTACCGTTTGACGCCACGTTAAAAAGCGTTTGTCCTGCAGGTGCGGCCAATTGAGACCAGACTCGGTCTTGACCTAATGGGAAAATTCTTAGCATTCTTAGGCGCTGAGGGTGTTAATTCTCTCGAGCTACCTCTGCTTGGCAGGGGCAGCTAATGCGACGTCCGACTTACGGGCGAAAAATCAGGAAGAGGTAAAAATGAAAAAAACCGTACTATTTGGCGCGATTGCTGTCGCAGGTCTCGCCGCAGGTGCAGCTTCTGCGGGTACACTTGACGATGTCCGTGCTGCTGGCACGCTTCGCTGTGGTGTAAGCACTGGTCTGCCGGGCTTTGCTGCTCCGGATGCGACAGGTGAATGGCAGGGCTTTGACGTCGCTGTTTGCCGCGCTGTTGCTGCCGCAGTTCTGGGCGATGCAAATGCCGTCGACTTCACGCCGCTGACCACTCAGGTTCGCTTTACTGCTTTGGCTTCTGGCGAAATTGATCTTCTGTCCCGTAACACCACTTGGACCTTCTCCCGCGACGTTGACCTTAAGAATGAATTCGTAGGCGTGAACTACTACGACGGTCAGGGCTTCATGGTTCCGCGCGAGCTTGGTGTCACTTCTGCAAAAGAACTCGATGGTGCGACTGTTTGTATCCAAACCGGCACCACGACCGAACTCAACCTTGCAGACTTCTTCCGTGCGAACAACATCAGCTA
>Ga0181577_10000931_pt1 | contig 23596 bp, 23 predicted proteins | sample 101ome_21_FD_132468 | JGI IMG/M metagenome (GOLD analysis project Ga0181577, IMG submission 132468) | Coastal salt marsh microbial communities from the Groves Creek Marsh, Skidaway Island, Georgia - 101413BT metaG (megahit assembly) | ecosystem: Environmental > Aquatic > Marine > Intertidal...
ACGCGCCTTCGCGCTGGAGGCCTTCCTGAATGGCGGATTGAACGGTGCCAACGGCGGCGATGGCCGCGACGCCAAGGGCGAGGCAGGCGAGGAACACACGGAAGCCGCGCAGCCCGCCGCGCATTTCCCGCCGTGCGAAGCGGGTGGCCAGGGCGAGGCTCATTCGGCGGCCCTCGTCTCGGCATTCGGTTCGATCCGGCCATCGCGCAGGCGGATAACACGGTCGCAACGGGCGGCCAGTTCGGGCGCGTGCGTGACCATGATCAGCGTGGCGCCGTGGCGGTCCTGAAGGCCGAACAGGAGATCCATGATCGCTTTGCCGGTCGTTTCGTCGAGGTTGCCTGTCGGTTCATCGGCCAGCAGGATGCGCGGGCGCGGCGCGGAGGCGCGGGCGAGTGCGACGCGCTGTTGCTCGCCGCCCGAGAGCTGCACGGGGTAGTGACCGGCACGCTGGGCGAGGCCGACGGCGGCCAGTTCAGCCTCCGCCCGTTCGAAAGCGTCCTTATGACCGGCCAGCTCCAGCGGGGTCGCGACATTTTCCAACGCGGTCATGGTGGGAATGAGGTGGAAGGATTGGAACACAACCCCCATATTACCCCTGCGGAAGCGGGCGAGCACGTCTTCATCCATCGCGGTGATGTCTTGACCTAAGGCGGTGATGCGGCCCGCAGAGGCGGTTTCCAGCCCGCCCATGAGCATGAGGAGCGAGGATTTGCCCGACCCACTGGGACCAATCAGGCCAAGCGAAGAGCCAGCGGCGATGTCGAGGGAGATGTCATGCAGGATATCGACCGGACCGGCATTGCCCATCAACGACAGCGACACACCGGACAGGGACAGGACAGGATCAGACATGACATACCTTTCACGCATTCGGGTTGCCTTTGCATATGGGGCAAAGCGGCTGATGCGCAACCTCACGATTGCGGGAGCGGGGCTGTTTGCCGTGGCGGGGGTCATGCGGGCGGAGCCGGTGACGGTGGTGGCGTTGGGCGACAGCCTGACCCAAGGTTATGGTTTGCCACAAGCCGAGGGCTTTGTGCCGCAGATGCAGGCATGGCTCGATGCGCAGGGCCATGACGTGGTGATGATCAACGCCGGTGTTTCGGGCGATACCACGGCGGGGGGGCTTTCCCGCGTGGGGTGGAGCCTAACGCCGGAGGTGGATGCGATGATCGTCGCGCTGGGTGGCAATGACCTCTTGCGGGGGCTGCCACCGGAGGCGAGCCGCGCCAATCTGGACGGGATATTGGCTGAAGCGGCCGCGCGGGAATTGCCCGTTTTGGTGGTGGGGATGCAGGCTACGAGCAATTACGGGCCAGACTATAAGGACGCCTTTGACGCGATGTATCCCGAACTGGCCAGCGCATATGACGCGCTCTATTACGAAAGCTTCTTTCGCGGATTAACCGCAGAGGAAGGCGACGTGGGCGCGGCGCGGGCGCGGTTCATGCAGGCGGATGGCATTCACCCGAATGCCGAAGGCGTAGCGGTGATCGTGGCCGATATGGGGCCGGTGGTCGCGGAATTGGTAGAGCAAGCAGCGGAAGGCGGCGCCCACTAGGCGCGCGACGCGACACTTCCAACAAAAAAGGCCGCCCGACATGCGGACGGCCTCCCAAACCAAAGCTTTAAAGGCTTAGGCGATTGCGATGTTGATCGCGGATTCGCGACCGTCGCGGCCAGGCTGGATGTCGAAGGTGACCTTCTGATCTTCCTGCAGGCCGGTGAGGCCGGAACGCTCTACAGCGGAAATGTGAACGAATACGTCCTTGCTGCCGCCCTCGGGGGCGATGAAGCCGTAGCCTTTGGTGGTGTTGAACCATTTTACGGTGCCGTTAGCCATCCGTAGTCTCCTTGTATTAACCGCTCACGGAATTGTAGCGGGTCGGCTCGTCAGTGCTAATCGAAGTACTGGGCCGTAGAAGGAGACAGTGGTCGATAGAGTAACTTGCACGGCGCATATGGGGGCGACGCCAAAATAAATCAAGGGGAATGTCATGGAATGACGCTTCGCTGCCATCAAGTGCAACATGGCTTGAACGAGGCGGCAAGACTACATATTATAATTTCAACATATATTTTTGGAGGCGATCATGGCCGGATTGAAAATCACCTGTCTGGACTGCATGCAGGTTAACCGTGTGCCGGAGGAAAAGCTCGGCGCGGGGCCGAAATGCGCAGCCTGTGGCGCGAAACTGGTCTCCGAAAAAGCGGTGGAGATCGACTTCCAGACCTTGCAAAAAGCGGCGCGTAATGACGACCTGCCACTGGTGGTTGATTTTTGGGCGCCGTGGTGCGGGCCGTGCCGGATGATGGCGCCGGAATTCTCGAAGGCGGCGGGCATTCTGAAGGGCCGTGCGCGGTTGGTGAAGGTGAACACCGAGGCCGAGCCGAAGGCAGGGCAGAGCTACAATATTCGCGGCATTCCGACGATGGTGAAATTCCAAAAAGGCCGCGAAGCGAAGCGGCAGGCCGGTGCGATGCCGATGGCGGGCATCGTGCAATGGGCGGGGCAATAGCCACCACCCATGCGCTTGGATCAGACGTCCGAGACCACCGCTTCGAGCATGGTGCGGACCTGACCGGCGACGGATTTTAGCCCGTCATTGTCAATCGCGGACATGGAGGCTTGCGGGTCGATCGCGGAGACGGTGACGCGGCCATTCTCGGCCCGCAGGATCACGTTACAGGGCAGCATCGCGCCGACCTTTGGCTCCATGCCGATGGCCTCCCATGCCATGGACGGGTTGCAAGCGCCGAGGATGCGGTAGCCGTCCATATCCTTGTCGATTTTCTTTTTCATCGTGGCTTGAATGTCGATCTCGGTCAGGACACCGAAGCCGTGCGCGCCCAGTGCGCTGCGGGTGCGGGCATCGACCTCGTCAATCGTCGCGTCGGGGATGTGGCGGTCAATCGTGTAGGACATGGGAACTCCTGCGTTTAAATACATTTCATAAGTGGAATGTTTTGGTGCGGATTTCAAGAGGGTGCTTGCGAGCTTGGACGCCTGCGGCGATGCTGGGGCAAAACGGGAGGGACATAATGGACAACTTTTGGATTGCGGGCATCCTGATCGGGCTGGGTGGCACGGTGGCGATGGACCTTTGGGCGCTGGTGCTGAGCCGGCTGGCGGGACAACCGCTGCCGAACTGGGCGATGGTGGGCCGGTGGTTCGGCTATTTGCCGCGCGGTGTGGTGATGCATGAGGATATCGGCGCGAGCGCTCCGCTGGAGGGAGAGCTGCGGCTGGGCTGGATCATGCATTACGCGGTGGGCGTGGCGTATGGGGTGATCTGGGTGCTGATCGCGGGGCCGCAATGGCTGGCGGTGCCGAGCTTCCTGCCGGTGTGGATTTTCGCGTTGCTGACTATCGCGGCGGGGTGGTTCCTGTTGCAGCCCGGGATGGGGCTGGGAATGGGTGCGTCAAAGACCGACGCGCCATGGAAGGGCCGCGCGATGGGCCTCGTGGCGCACACGGCCTTCGGGCTGGGCATGTGGGCGGTGGCGCTGGTGCTGTGAGGTAGCGGGCGGAATAGCGGCCGTTTCGGCTGCCCGCCCATCGCTGGGCCGCCCCTTCGGCACAGCGATTTGGCTGGGCTGGGCGCGTGGCTTGGAGGGTTTACGGATGTGGGGGATAAAGTGCGTTTGCCGGAGGGTGGAACGCTGCGCCGCGGCCCAGTGATGGGCGGCGGCGCTTGGTGTTTTAGCGGGTGAACTTCTTGTATTTGATCCGCTTCGGTTCCATCGCATCGGGGCCGAGGCGGCGCTTTTTGTCTTCTTCGTAATCTTCGAAGTTGCCTTGGAACCACTCCACATGAGCCTCGCCTTCGAAGGCGAGGATGTGGGTGCAGATACGGTCGAGGAAGAAGCGGTCGTGCGAGATCACCACGGCGCAGCCAGCGAAATCGACAAGCGCATCCTCAAGCGCGCGGAGGGTTTCCACGTCGAGGTCGTTGGTCGGTTCGTCGAGGAGGAGCACGTTGCCGCCTGACTTCAGCAGCTTGGCCATATGCACGCGGTTGCGTTCACCGCCCGACAGCAGGCCGACCTTCTTTTGCTGGTCACCGCCTTTGAAGTTGAATGAGCCGCAATAGGCGCGGGAGTTCACCTCGGCATCGCCCAGTTTGATCAGCTCGGCACCGCCGGAAATCTCTTCCCAGACCGTCTTATTCGGGTCGAGCGAGTCGCGGCTCTGGTCCACATAGGAAAGCTGCACCGTGTCGCCCAGCTCGACGGAGCCTTCGTCGGGGTTTTCTTGCCCGGTGAGCATCTTGAAGAGCGTCGATTTACCCGCGCCGTTGGGGCCGATGACGCCGACGATGCCGCCGGGCGGCAGGGAGAAGCTGAGATCTTCGATCAGGAGCTTGTCGCCCATTGCCTTCTTGAGGCCTTCGACCTCGATCACCTTGCCGCCGAGGCGCTGGCCATTGGGGATGACGATCTGGGCGCGGCCGACCTTTTCGCGTTCGGATTGCTCGGCAAGCTCGTTATAGGCGTTGATACGGGCCTTCTGCTTGGCCTGACGGGCCTTGGCACCAGCGCGCATCCACTCAAGCTCGCGCTCGAGGGTCTTTTGCTTGGCCTTGTCCTCGCGGGCCTCGTGCTCAAGCCGCTTGGCTTTTTGCTCCAGCCAGCTGGAATAGTTGCCCTCGTAGGGGATGCCACGGCCACGGTCGAGTTCGAGAATCCAGCCGGTGATATCGTCGAGGAAGTAACGGTCGTGGGTCACGATCAGGATTGTGCCTTTGTAGTCGATCAGGTGCTGCTGGAGCCATGCGATGGTTTCGGCATCGAGGTGGTTGGTCGGTTCGTCGAGGAGCAGCATGTCGGGCGCTTCGAGCAGCAGCTTGCAAAGGGCGACGCGGCGGCGTTCACCGCCCGAGAGGGCGGCGACATCGGCATCATCGGCGGGGCAGCGCAGGGCTTCCATCGCGATGTCGATCTGGCTGTCGAGATCCCAGAGGTTTTCGGCGTCGATCTGGTCCTGCAACTGGGCCATTTCATCGGCGGTTTCGTCGCTGTAGTTCATCGCCAGCTCGTTATAGCGGTCGAGCTTGGCTTTTTTCTCGGCCACGCCGAGCATGACGTTATCGCGGACGTTGAGGCTCTCATCGAGATGCGGCTCCTGCGGCAGGTAGCCGACCTTGGCGCCCTCGGCCGCCCAAGCCTCACCGGAGAAGTCTTTGTCGAGACCAGCCATGATCTTCAGCAGCGAGGATTTACCCGCGCCGTTGACGCCGACGACGCCGATCTTCACGCCGGGCAGGAAGTTGAGGCGGATGTTTTCGAACACCTTTTTGCCGCCGGGGTAGGTCTTGGACACGCCGTCCATGAAATAAACGAACTGATATTTGGACATCGGGGCTTTCTTCCTCCGCTAATCGCGATTTGGCCCTAGATAGCGATGCTGACGGGCGGGGGAAAGGGGCGGAGTGGCAAAACGGGCTTTACATTCCGGCAGGTGGACGCAATTTCTGGCGGGCATGACGGGAGAGGCAACAGCAACGATGCGGGCAGGATGGCCGGTGGCGCGTGCGGGGCAGGTCGTGGGCCTGCTGGGCGGATCGTTTGATCCGGCGCATGGCGGGCATGTGCATCTGTCGAAAGTGGCGCTGCGGCGGTTCGGGCTGGACCAGCTGTGGTGGCTGGTGAGCCCCGCCAACCCGCTGAAAGATGCAGGGCCAGCCCCGTTGGACGCGCGGCTGGCGCAGGCGCGGGCCGAAATGGCGCATCCGATGGTCACTGTGACCGATCTGGAGATGAAATTGGGCACCCGCTACACGGCGGAGACGATCGCGGCCCTTCAGGAACGGTATCGGGGCGTGCGGTTTGTCTGGCTGATGGGCGCGGATAATCTGGCGCAGTTTCACCGCTGGAAGGACGCAGAAGAGATCATGGCGCGGGTGCCGGTGGGCGTGCTGGCGCGGCCGGAAACGCGGATGGCGGCGCGGCAGTCGCGGACGGCGCGGATTTACCGCGCAGCGCGGTTGTCGGATGCGGCGGCGGGGCTATTGGCCGCGGGGCCAGCGCCGCGCTGGTGTTTTGTGAATATGCCGATGCGGCCTGACAGCTCGACCGCGTTGCGGCAGGCGGGTGCATGGACGGCGCGAGAAAACCGGAGCGAAGCGGAATGAGCGGAGGCCTGACGCGCAGAGCAGCATTGGCCGGAATGGCGGGGTGGATCGGCAGCGCGGCTTTGGCGGATGCGCCGGTTAGTACGCGCCTTCCGCGAAAACGCCCTCCGCGGCTGGAGAGCTACCTTGAAAGCCCCGAGGCGGGCTGGGTCCGCGAAGCGCGTTTGGGTGGGCCGGTGAGCTTTGCCCTTGCAGAAGCGACGCCGGAGGGGGCGCTCTTGAGCCAAGGGAACGTCGCGACAGGGCTGCCGCCAGCGAGCGTCGCCAAGACCGCGACGGCGCTTTATGCGCTCGATACACTGGGGCCGCAGCACCGTTTCCTGACGCAGATTTTGGCCACAGGCCCGATTGAAGATGGGGTCTTGCAAGGCAACCTGATCATTGCCGGTGGTGCTGATCCGACCTTGCAGACCGACGAGCTGGGCCGGTTGATGGAGCGGTTGGTCACGCAAGGCCTGCGCGAGGTACGCGGCGGGGTGCAGGCATGGGGCGGGGCGCTGCCCTACAGCTTCCAGATCGACGGGGACCAGATGGCACATTTCGGCTACAACCCCTCTATCTCGGGGTTGAGCCTGAATTATAACCGCGTGTTCTTTGAATGGATGCCCAATGCGGGCAAGATCGACCTGACGCTGGATGCGCGTGGGCGCTATTACCGGCCGGGGGTGACCGTCGCGCAGATTGCAGCCGAGGATCGCGGCGCGCCGGTGTTCGATTTTGACGAGGCCGCCGGGCGGGACGTGTGGAGCGTGGCGCAGAGCGCGCTGCGGGACCATGGCGGACGCTGGTTGCCGGTGCGTTTCCCGCCGCTTTACGTCGCGGATGTGGCGCATGTGTTGCTGAGCGGGATGGACGTCAAGATCGGCAGGCCGCCCAGCGCACTTGACGCCTTGCCGCCCGCGCATGGTGTTGCCTTGTTGACGCTGCACGAAAGCGCGGGGCTGGCCGATATCGTGCGCGATACTTTGGAAAGTTCGAATAACCTGATGGCCGAAATGATTGGGCTTTCGGCCTCGAAAGCGCGGGCGGATGGGATCCCCAACTTGGAGGCATCCGGCCGCGAGATGGGGCGCTGGATGCTGGACACCACCGGCAGCGCGGCGCGGTTTGTGGATCATTCGGGGCTGGGCGACCGCTCGCGGGTGTCGGCGCGGGCTTTGGTGCGGATGCTGGCCAGCGAGAAGGCGCATGACCTCCTCAAGCCGCTGATGCCGGAGCGGGCATTGCGCAACAATCAGGGCGGGCCGGTGCAGCATCCGGTGGCGGGGATGCTGGCGAAAACGGGCACGCTGAATTTTGTCGCGGGTTTGGGCGGCTATCTGACGGATGTGGCAGGCAAGGAGCATGTCTTTGCCATTTTCACCGCCGATCTGGAAACCCGCGAAGCCAGCAAGGGCAGCGGCATGGAGCGTCCGCGCGGGGCGCGGAGCTGGAATGGCCGCTCGGTACGGATGCGCCAGAGGATGCTGGCGCATTGGGCGGGGATTTAGCGCAAGCCGCTTAGAGCACCATGTGACGCGCCCGTGCGCCGCGCTCGATGGCGGCGGCATGCAGGCGGTCGATGTTCAGCTCGTGGCGGATTTCTTCGAGCATGCGTGCTTCGGGGCCGTAGATCCGGCCATCGGCGGCGGCCACGTCACAGGCGAAAGCGTAGGCCGTTTCAAACAGGCGTTCGGGCAGTACATCGCGGATCATGTCGAAGAGCTGATCGAGGCCGTCTTCTTTTTCCAGCATATCAAAGACGATATGCGAGACTTGCGGCAGGTGCTCAACCGCGTAATCGGCGAAGATCGGCAGGTGATTGACGACGTTATTGATGCGCACCAGCTCGGCTGTGCGGATGTCTTCGTCTGAGGCCGAGACGGAGATCATCAGCGCGACAAGCGCGTCTTGAGGGGTCAGTGCGGCAACGTCGTTCATGGGGGTATTCCTTTTCGATTTGGTTCACATTTATTGACGCCGACGCCCCCCCGCAATAGGGAGACGCCGGAATGCGCCCATCGGGGGCGCGTGCAACAAACGAGAAACACTATGGCAAATCTGCGCGACGCGGCGATGACAAGCAAGGCCTGGCCCTTTGAAGAAGCCCGCGCCCTGCTGAAACGCTACGAAAAGGCGCCGCCCGAGAAGGGCCATGTGTTGTTCGAGACAGGCTACGGCCCCTCGGGCCTGCCGCATATCGGGACATTTGGCGAAGTGTTGCGCACGACGATGATTCGCCGTGCCTTTGAGGTGATTTCGGATATTCCGACGCGGTTGATCTGTTTCTCGGACGATCTCGACGGGATGCGCAAGGTGCCGGACAACGTGCCGAACCAAGAGCTGCTGCATGCCAATGTGCAAAAGCCGCTGACCAGCGTGCCGGACCCGTTTGGCGAGTTCGAGAGCTTTGGCCATCATAACAACGCGATGCTGCGCCGGTTCCTCGATACGTTTGGCTTTGAATACGAGTTTTACTCTGCCACCGAGTTCTACGGTGACGGGCGCTTTGACGAGACGCTGATGCGGGCGTGTGAGCGCTATGACGACATCATGGCGGTGATGCTGAAATCGCTGCGCGAGGAGCGCCAGCAGACCTATTCGATCTTCCTACCGATCCATCCGGAGACGGGCCGTGTGCTCTATGTGCCGATCAAGCATGTGGATGCGAAAGAGGGCACCATCACCTTTGACGACGAGACGGGCCGCGAATGGACGCTGCCGGTGACGGGCGGCAATGTGAAGTTCCAGTGGAAGCCCGACTTCGGCGCGCGCTGGGCGGCGCTGGATGTGGACTTCGAGATGTATGGCAAGGACCACTCGACCAATACGCCGATCTATGACCGAATTTGCGAGATTTTGGGCGGGCGGAAGCCGAACCACTTCACCTATGAGCTGTTCCTTGATGAAGAGGGTCAGAAGATCTCGAAATCCAAGGGCAACGGGCTGACGATTGACGAGTGGTTGAGCTATGCCGCGACCGAGAGTCTGAGCTACTTCATGTATCAAAAGCCCAAGACCGCGAAGCGGATGCACTGGGATGTGATCCCGAAGATGGTGGACGAATATCACCAACAGTTGCGGGCCTATCCCGATCAGGACGAGAAGGCGAAGCTGAACAACCCCGTCTATCACATTCACGGGCATGATGTGCCGGCCTCGACGCTGACTGTGCCGTTTGCGATGCTCTTGAACCTCGCCAGTGTATCGGGCGCGGAGGATCGCGCGGCGATGTGGGGCTTTATCAACCGCTATGCGCCGGATGCGAGCCCCGAGGCGAACCCCGATCTGGATGCGGCGGCGGGCTTCGCCGTGCGCTATTATCAGGACCATGTGAAGCCGACGCGCCAGTTCCGCCTGCCGACGGATCAGGAGCGCGCAGCGCTGGAGAATCTGATCGCGGCGCTGAAGGACGAGAAAGTCGCGCTCGACGCCATCGCGCAGAAGAACGCGGATGCGGGCAAGGCCGACGAGCCGCTGCCGGAGCTGAATTACGCCGACGACGAGTTCCTGCAATCGGTGGTGTTTGCGATTGGCAAGAACCACGGGTTCGAGCCGCTGCGGGCGTGGTTCTCTTGCCTTTATGAAGTGCTGCTGGGCGCCACCCAAGGGCCGCGTTTTGGCGGATTTATCGCACTTTATGGCGTCGAAGAAACCATCGCCCTGATCGAAGCGGCGCTGAAGGGCGAGCTGGCCACCTGACCCAGAAGTGATCTGGGCGGGCCTGTTCTGCGTAGCAGTGACGATACCGCAAGACAGGAGAGTGACCGATGATCCGAATTCTGGCGGCTGGCGCGCTTGCGGCGTGCCTTGCATTGCCGTTGCAGGCACAAGACCGCGGCGCGATTGAAAGCACCATTCGCGCCCAGATGGAGGCCTTTCTTGCGCGAGACGTAGACGAGGCCTTTGCTTATGCAAGCCCGACTATCCGGCAGCTATTTGGCACGCCGGAAAACTTTGGCCGGATGGTGCAGCAGGGCTATCCGATGGTGTGGGATAACCGCGAATTGCGGTTCCTCGGCATCAGGCCGGAAGCGGGCGGCTATGTGCAATCGCTGATCTTGCGCGACCCGCAAGGCGTAACCCATGTGCTGGATTACCTGATGATCGAAACCGATGCCGGTTGGCAGATCAACGGCGTGAGCATTGTGCCGGCGCCCGGTGTGGGGGTTTAGCGCCCGCACAATGCACCGTGACGGAGGGGCGAGGCGCGGTTAACGCGCGTGCCCCCATGCTGCCCCGCGAACGCAAAGCGAGTGGAGGCGGCATCGATGAACAAGGCGGTAACGGACGGGCTGGCGCTGATGCCGCCCCAGTTTGAGGATGGGCTGGATGTGTGGTCGGCGGGCGATGGCACGCCCGGCTCGGATACCTATGCCGGATCAGCGCTGGGGGCTTTTGTGCCAGCGGATCAGGATTTTGGCGGGTGCCTTGAGATCCTCGCCAGCGCCAACCCGACCAAGCTGCGGTATATGGGGCAGACGCCGATCCTACCCGGCTGTTACTTGGAGGTTCGGGTGCGGGTGAAGGCTGTCGCGGGGCCACTGCCCGCGGTGCGGATCGCGGGGTGGGCCGGCGATCAGTCTGGTCATGTGACGGGGCTGACCGAGGCGGCGACAGCGGTACAGTTGACGGGCTACGGACAGGTGGTTGAGCTGCGCGCGATCATTGGTACCGGCGCGCGGCAGGGTGTGGACCTTGTCTGGCAGGGGACTGATTACGGGCATATCGGCATTGATATCCTAGGTGGCGGCGGCGCGGGTCGATGACCTGACGATCACCGATGTCACGGGGTATTTCCTGCGCGACATGATGGGCGTCGTTGACGTGCGCGACTATGGCGCGGCGGGCGATGGGGTGACGGATGACAGCGCCGCATTCGAGGCTGCTGACGCGGATGCCAATGGCCGTGAGGTGCTTGTCTCGGCGGGCGAATATTATCTGGCGCAAGACGTGACATTGGACAATCAGGTGCACTTCGTTGGGGCCGTGACGCAGCCTGCCGACCGGCATTTGATCCTGCACAAGAATTTTGATTTTGTGACTTATGCTGATGTATTTGACGATAAAAAATTAGCTTTTAAGAAAGTTTTTCAGGCATTCCTTTCATTTTCTGATTATGAGAGCCTTGACCTGAACGGGAGGAGCATCTCCCTCACCGCGCCGGTGGACATGCAGGCGGCAGTTCCGGACCGCACAAGCTTTGCCATCCGCAGGGTGATCCGTAACGGCCAGTTGGAGCCGGTGAACGGGGCGGCTTGGGATCCGCAGGTGGTGACATCGCAGGCGAGCTATGCGCCTGCTGCGCCGCTCACCCTCAGCAATGTGCTCAATGCGGCGGCGGTGCCGGTGGGCGCGTTGGTGGCGGGCGTAGGGGTCGGGCGCGAGGTCTATGTGCAGGCTGTCGATCCGGTGGGACAGACGATCACGCTGTCGCAACCGCTCTACGATGCGGAAGGGACACAAATCTTCACCTTCACGCGGTTTCGCTACTTGCTGGATTTCTCAGGCTTCGACTCGCTGTCTAAATTCAGTTTCGAGGACGTGGCGTTCCAATGCGAGGGCGTTGCCAGCGGGATCATGCTGGCGCCGGGGGGGCTTGGCGTTTAACCTGCGGGACTGCTTTCTGACCAAGCCGCGCGACCGTGGGCTGACCTCGATTGGCACCGGCTGCCAAGGGATTCTGATCGATCGCTGTCAGTTCCTCTCGGACGAACAGGCGCTGCCGGTGTCGCAGCGCAAGACCATCGGCTTCAACGTAAACGGTAACGACATCAAGATCCGCGACACGCGGGTGGTGCGGTTCAAGCATTTCTGCATTCTGCACGGGACGGGGCATCTGATCATCGGCAATCACTGGTTCCACGGGGATAACGAGGTGAACGGTGTGCAGTTGGGCGGGATTGTCCGGACTTAGGCCAATTGCATGAGCGTGATTACCGGCAACTATATCGACAACAACTACATTGAATGGACCAACGAACACGAGGCCGACCCCGCGCTGGGCGCGCAGTATTCATTGGGCGGGCTAACGATCACCGGCAATATCTTTACCGCCAGTGATGTAGCGCCCTATTTTAACTGGATCGTGGTGAAGCCATACGGGCCGGATCATTACATTCATGGGCTTTCGGTGGTGTCGAACGTGTTCCGCACGCTGAATGGCAATGTGGTGCGGATCGAGAAGGTGGATACAAGTTTCGCAGATCTCAACTACACGCGGATGCGCAATCTGACGTTCGCCGCGAACACGTTTAACGCGGTGGATGAACCGGCGATCAACCCTGTGACGCTGGACCATACGCAGGCGAGCAATGCGCAGACATGGGTGATCCCTGCCGCGCCGTACCTCCCGTTTGGTGGGCGGGCGCGGGTGGTGGAGGCGGTCGCGCCGCAGGGCAAGATCAGCGATGCCAGTAATGCAGCCGTCTATGCCGCGCCTTATGCTAGGGCGGCGGAGGGATTGGCGAAGGACGAGGTGCATTTGGTCTGGCCCACGGCGTGCCGAGGCAATGTGCGCGTGGTGGCGCGGGTTGATCAGCCGCTCTAGTCCTTGGGGGGCGTGATCCCCAGTTCGGCGAGAACCTCATCGGTATGTTCGCCGAAGCTGGGCGGCGCGTGGCGATAGCTGACCGGCGTGCGCGACATCTTGATCGGGTTGCCGAGCATCGGAACGGTGCCGCCGCTTGCGGGGTGGGTCATCTCAACGACCATCTCGCGGGCGATGGCCTGATCGGAGGAAAACACCTGATCGAGCCTGTGGACGGGGCCAGCGGGGACGCCTGCTCCCTCCATCATCGTGATGATATCCGCTGCGTTGCGGCTTGCCAGAACGGGGCCGAGCACCGCGTTCAGCGCGTCGCGGTTGGCGACGCGGGCGGGGTTGGTGGCAAAGCGCGGGTCATCGGGGAGCGCGCCCAAGGTCAGCGCATCGCAGAAGCGGCGGAACTGCCCGTCATTGCCGACGGCGATGATCACATGCCCATCCGCCGCGGCATAGACCTGATAGGGCGCGATATTGGGGTGCCCGTTGCCGCGCCGCACCGGAACCTTGCCGCTGGTGAGGTAATTGGTGCCTTGGTTGATGAGCCAGGCCATTTGCGTGTCCACAAGGCCGAGGTCGATGTGCTGACCTTCGCCTGTGGCGTCGCGGTGGCGCAGGGCCGCGAGGATGGCGACGGTCGCATACATGCCGCACATGACATCGGCGATGGCGACGCCGACCTTCATCGGCTCGCCCTCGGTCTCTCCAGTGAGGCTCATGATGCCGCCATAACCTTGCGCCAGAAGATCGTAGCCGGGTTTGTTGCTGTTCGGCCCTGTCTGGCCGAAGCCGGAGATCGAGCAGCAGACAAGCGCGGGATGGGCGGTGAGCAGGCTTTCGTGATCCAGCCCGTATTTCGCGAGCGCGCCGGGCTTGAAGTTCTCGATCACCACATCGCATTGCGCGGCGATCTGGCGGATGATGGATTGCCCCTCAGGCGTGGCGAGATCAACTGAAACCGAGCGTTTGTTACGGTTGGCGCTGTTGAAATAGGCGCTGAGATCGGTTGCCGCGCCATCGGCGCCAGTGACGTAGGGCGGCCCCCAAGCGCGGGTGTCGTCGCCTTTGGTTTTCGGGTTTTCAATCTTGATCACATCAGCGCCAAGATCACCCAGAAGCTGCGTCGCGGTCGGCCCTGCGAGGATGCGGCTGAGATCGAGGATACGCAGGCCGGTGAGCGCGCCGGGGGCGGGGTGCCCAATTGTCATGTCAGTCTCCGACTCAAGGTGAAATGCAGAAATTTGATCATATTCATGGGGCATGGGCGGCGGGGCGTCCAGCCATTTGCGCTTTTTGCAGGGGTGTCAGGAGCCTTGCAAGAGTGATCTGCGGCGGCGTAACTTCGAAAATATCGAAACTATGAGGCGCTATGGAACGCACGCAGTTGAGCCTGAAATGGCTGGAGGTCTTTCAAGCGGTGGCGCGGGGCGGCTCCGTGCAAGAGGCGGCGCGGCGCTTGGGCATATCCACCAGCACGGTATCGCACCATCTGACCTGCCTCGAAGCGGCGGTGGGTGTTGCGCTGGTGGATCACGGTAAGCGGCCAATGGCGCTGACGCAGGAGGGGGCGATCCTGATCCGGCGCGCGGACGAAGCATTGGGGCAGTTGCGCAAGGGGGTTTCGGAGATCTGGTCGCGCGATCCGGGGGCCTTGGTGCGTGTGCTAAGGATTGCGGCGATCGAGGAACTGGACAGGGAGGTCACGCCGACGGTTGCCGCGCAATTGGTGCGCGACTTGCGCTCTTGCGACTTGTCGTTCTTGACACGGCCCAGCCATGATATTTTGGCACTGTTGGAGGGTGAGTATATCGACATCGGTATCGCAGCCGCGCTTGACGGGCGCGGCGGGCGGGTGATTGAGACGCCGCTTTTGCGTGATCCCTATATCATCCTCGCGCCACGGGCGGGGACGGCGCAGCCCGATGCCTACCTGACGGGAGAGGCGGGGCTGCCCTTCTTGCGGTACAGCAAGACGATGTTGATCGGTCGGCGGATCGAGCTGCAATTCCGCCGGATGCGGCGGGTGGTCCCTTCGCGGATGGAGTTTGAAAGCACGCCCGCGATGCTGCCGTTGATTGCGGCAGGGCAGGCTTGGACCGTCACCACGGCGCTGACATTGGCGGCCTGTAGCGAGGCGGATCATGTGCAAATCGCGGCGCTGCCCTTTCCGCGCGGAGGTTTCGCGCGGCAGCTATCGCTGTTCCGGCAGGAAACATTGCCGGAAGCCTTGGCTGAGATGGTGGAAGCACCTGTCCGGCGGCTGATCGAGACGCAGTTGATCGCGCCGGTTCTGGCGCGGGCGCCGTGGCTGACGCCGGACTTTCGCTTGCTGGAAGCGGGTGATGGCTAGCGCGGGATCAGCGCGGCGGTGTCAGGATCGTGAAATGGCGGCGGATGTCGGCGTCTTGTTCATCTGACAGGTAGGCGGGGTGATGATCGCGCAGGATCGCGCGGGCGCGCTCGCGGGCGCGACCCCAGATATCGGGCGTGCCTTTCTCGTGCCAAGTGATCGGTGGGTCGCGGTCTGCCAGAACGGGGTAGTGATAGTCCCGCTCCATCGCGGCATAGGTTTGCGGGCTGCCGAGGAAATGCCCCTCGCCGAGAATAGCGGCGCAGATGGCGTCGTAGCCGAGGGTTTCTTCGGTCACTTCGATGCCGCGCAGGCTGCGATAGATCGCGCCAAGCATATCATTGTCGATCACGAACGCCTCGAAGCTGGCGCCGAGGAGGGAGGCGGTCATGCCGGAGCTTTCGTAGATCAGGTTGCCCCCCGCAAGGCCAGCGGCGAGGGCGGTGATGCCTTTCTCCAGACCATATTGGGCATCGATCGCCTTGGCATCGGTCATCGATGACGCGACGCCAGAGGGCAGGCCGAGCCAGTTGGAGATTTGTGCGGAGGCGGCATTGAGCACCGCGATCTCCCCGCCGCCGCCGGCAAACGCGCCGGTGCGGAGGTCGATGACCAAGGGCCAGTTGGAAAAGATCATCGGATGGCCGCGTTTGATCGCGTGGACGCAGACGAGGCTGCCGAGCGTTTCCGCCAGAGACTGTGCAAGGAAACCCGCCAGCGTGGCGGGGGCGGTGGCGCCCGATTGCGCGGCGGTGATGCAGGAAACGGGGATGTTGTGGTCGAGGCAGGCATAGAGCACGTCGATCGCATCCTCACCAAAGCGCATGGGCGAGATCACGGGGCTGATATGGGCCTTGAGGAACGGGCGTGCTGCGAAAGCGCCCGTGCCGCCTGCGGCGATATCGAGCATGGCGACGATGGGGGCGACGCTTTCGGCCACGGTGAAGGACGTGGCGACGGGCTTTGTGGTGTTGGCGATCAGCGCATAGGCGGTGTTGATATCAAGGGCCGTGACATCGGGCACATCGGTGGCGACGCAACAGCGGGTGAACCAGCTCACATTTTCGAGCCGGTCTTGCAGGCGGGTGAAATCATGCAAGTCGCCCAGCGTTGAGGGGCGGTAGTGGGCGGTATCGAGATCAAGCGTTTGTACCGCAGCGCCGCCGGTGCCGAAATGAACTGCATCGCCGCCGACCTCGATACTGCGCGACGGATCGCGCCCGTGCAGGGGGAAGCGTTTGGCGGCGGCGGCGATGGCGTCCTCTACCAGTGCGGGGGGGAAGCGGATGCGTCCGTCGCCGTGATCCACCGCGCCGGCTTTCAACAGGTCGTTACGGAGGCGGGCGGGCACCTCGCCCATGCCCAGCTCGGCCAAGAGCCGTAGGGCGGTGTCGTAGATCGCGCGGATCTCTGGCGGGGCAAGCGGCTGGTACTGGCCGCCGCGCTGACCGGGAGGGGCGGGGTTGACCGGCGGCGCCTGCCGCTGGCGGCGCTTTTCGCTGCGGCCACCGCTACGAATGGTCTTTGCCTCGGACATGGGCCCCCTCTGCCGGCTTTCAGGCATCAAACCGCGCGGTTGGGCCTGCTGGCAAGCGGCATGGCGGTTCCGCGCTAAAAATGGAAACGGAGTTTCGAATTTTTCGAAACTCTTGCGTGGTGCTTGATCGGAGTACAGGCAAGAGGGAGGGTCAGGCAAATTGGGGAGGCGTGCATGAAGACGCAGGTAAAAGTTGTGGTGATCGGTGGCGGAATCGCCGGATGCTCGACGCTCTATCATCTGACCCAGGAAGGCTGGACGGATGTGATGCTGCTTGAGCGCGACGAGCTGACCTCGGGCACCACATGGCATTCGGCGGCGCAGGTGACGAATTTTGGCATGAACCAGACGATGGTCGGACTGAAGAGCCATTCCATCGCGCTGTACAAGGAACTGGCCGACGACCCCGATTACCCGATCAACTACCACCACGGCGATGGCGGCATCAGGCTGGCGAATACGCAAGCGCAAATGGACGGGTATCGGCATTTTGCCTCGATGGCGCGGGGCATGGATGTGCATTTCGAAATCCTCGATGCGGAGGAATGCGCGCGGCGGCATCCGCTGATTTCGACCGACAATCTTGTCGGCGGGCTGTGGGATCCGCTGGACGGTGACATTGACCCCGCGCAACTGTGCCAAGCGCTGGCGCGGCGGGCGCGGAAGGCGGGTGCGGAGGTCCACCGCCATACGCCTGTGACCGCCCTGCGGCAGTTGAAGGATGATACATGGATCGTCAGCACACCGAAGGGCGAGGTGCATGCCGATATCGTGGTCAACGCCTGCGGCTACCGCGTGAATGAAGTGGGCGCGATGATGGGGGTGCATCATCCAGTGATGTCGATGGAGCATCAGTATTTCATCACCGAGGAAATACCGGCGATTCGCGAGGCGGGGCACCGGATGCCGCTGATCCGCTGCCCGATCAGCGATTTCTATTCGCGGCAGGAGAAGTTTGGCCTGTTGGTGGGGTTTTATGAGCAAGGCTGCCGGACATGGGGGATGGACGGGATCGACCCGCATTTCGTCAATGATCTTTGCCCTGACGATCTCGACCGGATCACGGATGTGCTGGAGGGCGCGTTTGCGCGGATGCCCGCACTGACGGAAGTGGGCATAAAATCGGTGGTAAACGGGCCGATCACCTATTCGATCGACGGGGCGCCGTTGGTTGGCCCGATCCCCGGTAAGCGCAATGCGTTTTGCATCATCGGGCTACGAGCCGGATTGGGTGAAGGCGGCGGGCATGGCTGGCTGTTGGCGCAGCAGATCGTGCATGGGGAGGCTTGCTACGACACATGGCCGCTCGATCCGCGCCGGTTTACGGGGCATGGCAATGTCGAGCTGTGTGCGCTGAAGGCGATTGAGGAATATCAGAACGAGTTCCGCTTCGAGTTCCCGCATGAACATCGCCCTGCGGGGCGGCCGATCAAGACCACGCCGCTAACGCCGGTTCTGGCGGCGGAGGGCGCGCATTTCACGGTCGTTAACGGTTGGGAGCGGGCGGATTACTTCATGCCGAAGCCGGAGTTTAAGGAGGAACACGGCTTCCGGCGGAGCAACGTTGATGATGTGATCGCCGAGGAGATTGCGGCGGTGCATGGCGCTGTTGGTCTGGCCGAGGTGAACGGCTTTACGCGCTACGAGATTACCGGAGCCGACGCGGAGGCGTTCCTCGACCGGATGGTGTGCGGGCGGGTGCCGCGCCGCGCGGGGCGGGTGGGGCTGACCTATCTCCTCAATCATCACGGTATGATCAAGGCCGAGGCGACGCTGGCACGTTTGCCCGACAGTACGCGCGGGCAGGGGCGCATTTGGTATGGGGCGGCGGCGGCGGCTGAGCAACATGACATGGACTGGCTTCAGGCGCATGTGGGGGCGGGGGAGGACGTGCAGATCCGCTGCCTGACCAATGACATGACCATTCTGATCGTTGCAGGGCCGAAGGCGCGGGCGGTGATGAAGGCGGTATCGCGTGAGGATTGGTCGGCTGAGGCGTTCCCGTGGCTTTCGGTCAGGGAGGCGTTTGTTGGGATCGCGCCAGCGGTGGTGATGGCGGTGAGCTTCTCGGGCGAATTGGCCTATGAGATTCATGTGCCGAACAACCAGCTTTACCCCGCTTACATGGCTTTGCGGGCAGCAGGCAAAGAGCATGGGATGCGGCTTTTCGGGGCGCGGGCGGTGGAATCGATGCGGCTGGAGAAGGACTTCCTGCATTGGAAATCTGACCTGTTGACGGAGTTTGACCCGATCGAAACGGGGCTGGGCCGGTTTGTGAACTGGCAGAAGGATGATTTCGTTGGGCGGGCAGCATTAGCGGCGCGGCGGGATGCGGGGCCGGTGAAGCGGCGCGTGTTGATGGAGGTTCTGTGCACGGATCGCGTGGCGCATGGTGGTGCATCGCTGATGCAAGACGGCAAGGTCGTTGGCACCGTAACATCGGGCGCGTGGGGGGATCGGACGGGGATGAACCTTGCCATTGCTTTCGTCTCACCAGAGGCACTGGACGCGCCGATGGCGGTTGACCTGATTGGCGACGAAATACCTGTGCGGGTGCTCGACAAACCGCCGTTTGACCCCGAGATGACGCGCTTACGCGGCTGACGGCTAGCTGGCGATAAGGGCGATCATCACCAGATAGGTGAGTTGATGCAGGAGTTGATCGAGGCCTGTGAGAATCCAGAATATCTGGCTCGTTGGGGAGAACCCGCCAAGGCTGACGAGGCGATCCTTGGCCCAGTCGAGGTGATAATGCACGACGCCCTCGCCCGCGAGGAGGGTGAGCATCAAGAGCGGCGAGACGGTGAAAAAGACCAGAACCGCCGCGCTGCCGATGACGTGGAGGCCGGCATGCACCACGCCGCCGATATGGCCGTATTGCCCCTTGGTGCGGACCATCCATCCGGTTTGGAGAGCGAAATCTGTGATGAAATGTTTGATGAAAAAGAGAGCAAATAAGGCGTAAATAGAAGGGTCGGGCATCCTGTCTCCTTTGTGGCTAGAGGGCGGGGGACGGGCTGTTCTGTGCGACGAGCTTGGCATTGGCGGCGACGAGTTTGCGGCCGGTATCCCTGTTAATGGTGCTGTCGAAGGTACGGCGGAAATCGGTATTCGCGTCGCGCAAGCGGCGCAGCGCGCTGCCGGAGATCGCGAACACCCGCAGAGGCCCTTCGGCAACCACGGTGGCGGAGGCTGGTGTGGTGCTCAGGACATTGATTTCGCCCAGAAATCCGCTGTTTACCTGCGCGAGGCTTTTGCCACCGGATGTGACGTGAGCAGCGCCGCTTGAGATGTAGTAAAGGCTGGTAACGGGGGCGTTTTTGGTCAGGAGTTCGTAGCCGTCGGGGAGGTCGAGCCAGCTGCCGGCATCAAGAAAAAGCCGCGCTGCGGGTAGGGGCAGATCAGCGAACTGGTCATCAAGGAAGCGCCGCTCTTCCGTCGAGAACCGCAGGCGACGGTTTAACAGCCACATGCGGGTCAGGCCGGTGATGCTGATCACGATCCACGATATCTGGATCAAGGCGGAGGCGAGGTTGAACTCGGTCAGCAGGCTGATCAGCACGAAGCTGGCGGCGGAGAGGTTGAGTAGAGTATCGATGTGACGGTCGCCACGGATCAACCCAAGTTGCAGCCCCGGAATTTACCGGCCCCGCAGAACCGCTGGACTGGGAAAGCAATGCGGGTGAGCGCACCTTGCCCTACACCTCTGCGCGGTTGCGGACGCTGGGCAAGGGCGATTGGCAGTATGGCCGGATCGAGGTGCGGGCGAAGATTCCGGCGGGGCAGGGCATTTGGCCTGCGATCTGGATGCTGCCGACGGATTATGCCTATGGCGGCTGGGCGGCCAGTGGCGAGATCGACATCATGGAGGCGGTGAACCTGCCGGTTGGTGGGTTTGAAAAGCAGATCCACGGCACTCTGCATTATGGCCGCGAATGGCCAGGAAATGTGCATAGCGGCACATCGTTCACCTTTGCGGACAGCGATCCGGCGGCGGATTTCCACAGTTATGCGATTGAGTGGAGCCCGCGCGAAATCTGTTGGTTTGTCGATGATGTGCATTACGCGACACAGAAGTCATCTGGCTGGTATGCGCAGGTCATGGGGGCGGACGGGTTTCATGAGAACGTTCCGGGAGATGCGCCGTTTGATCAGCGGTTCCACCTTCTGTTGAATGTGGCGGTGCGGGGTAACTGGCCCGGTGCGCCGGATGCCGCAACGCCGTTCCCTGCGGAGATGGAAGTGGATCATGTGCGGGTCTTTAGCTGTCCGGCTGATCCGGTGTTGCTCAAGCCATGTGCAACGGTGAACCGGCGCGCAACGCGGGTGTTCGGCCATGTGGCGCCGGAGATCGTGCGGGTGGAATATGACCCTGCGGTGATGGAGGCCAAGGAGGTCATGGTGTTTGGCGATGCCGATCTGCCGCCATTTGCACTGGGGCAGTATGTGGCAAATGGCAGTGTCGCGATGACGATGGTGGAGGAGGACGGGCGCGGCGCGGTGGCGAACCTTGCCTTTGATACCGATGAATCGGTGGTCTACTGGCAGGCGCCGTTTGGCTTTTACCTCAGCGATTTTGCCACGGTGTCGATTGATCTGAAGGTGGTGCATGACCCGCGCGATGCGGGTGGGGTGATGATGAAGATGGATTGCTTCCACCCCTGTGGCACGGGCGATGTGCCGGTGGCGGCTGCGCCGGTTGGGGAATGGCAGACCTACACCTATGCGCTGGATGATTTGGTGGCGCATCGGGGATCTTCACTGGATGTGAGTAATGTGAATACGCCGCTGGTGATCTTCCCCGATTGGGGCAACCAGCGGGGCGTGGTGCTGCGGGTCGATAACGTGGTGCTCCGGCGATAGCAGCGGGCTGTCGCTTTCTGCAAAGATGTTTCGCAAAACGGCACGAGAACTCCGCGCGATTGAGTGAGGCTATCTGTGAAGGAGATGCCTCATGACAGAGACAGTAATGACCAGATCCCGCTCCGGCGGGCGGGCGGCGCGGCGTGCGGTGCGCACGGCACCGAAATTCGACATGTTGCCCGGATTGGAGGGCAAGCTGCCGCTCTGCGAAGTGATGGACGCAGGGCAGGTGGAGCGCATTGACGCGGCATCAATGCACATCCTCGAAAATGTGGGCGTGCAGTTCCGCGACGAGATCGCGCTGGCCGACTGGCGCCGCGTGGGGGCGAAGGTCGAGGGGGAGCGGGTATATCTGGATCGCGGATTGGTGCGCGAGCTGATCGCGACGATCCCGTCTGATTTTACCTATCATGCGCGCGACCCGAAAAAGAACGTCCGGCTTGGCGGGCGGCATTCGGTGTTCGTGCCGATGACGGGGGCACCTTACCTGCGGGATCTGGATGATGTGCGTCGCAACCCGACGCTTGATGATCTGGCGATGTTTCACAAGCTGAGCCACATGATGCCTGCGCTGCATTCGAGCGCGCATCATATCGTCGAACCATACGACCATCCAATCAGCCAGCGGCATTTGCGGATCACCTATTCCTCCATGAAGCATTCGGACAAGATGTTCATGGGGATGACCACCAGCCCGAAGAATGCCCAGGACGTGATGGAGATGTGCGCCATCCTGTTTGGCGCGGAGTTCATGGAGGAGCATCCTGTCACCACGGGGAATTGCAACGGCAACAGCCCGCTTGTCTGGGATGAGACAATGCTGGGCGCGATGCGGGCGTTTTGCAAGCGTAATCAACCGGTCCTGTGCAGCCCGTTCGTGCTCGGGGGGGCGAATACGCCGGCCAGCGTTGCGGCCTCGGTTGCACAGTTGAATGCTGAAGCGCTGAGCGCGCTGGCCTATACGCAGGTCATTCGCAAAGGCGCGCCGGCGATCTACGGTCATTACCTTTCGACCGTGAGCATGAAGTCTGGCGCGCCGATGGCCGGCACGCCGGAGATCAGCCTGATGAATTTCATGATCGGGCAAATGGCACGTTATTACGGGGTGCCGTGGCGGACCTCTAACACGCTTGGCGGGGCCAAGACATTCGACGCGCAGGCGGGCTACGAGTCAGCCACGACGCTTTCGGCGGTGATCCATGCGGGTGCTAACTATATTTGGCACTCGGCGGGGTGGAACGAGGCAGGCATGCATTGCTCCTTCGCGAAGTTCATCGTTGATGCAGAGCAATGCGCGATGGCCTACCGGATGGCGCAAGGGCCGAACTGGAACGATTTTGATGAAGCGGTTGCGGCGGTTTCGGATGTGGGGCCGGGGGGGCATTACCTCGGGCATCCGCACACGCAGGCGAACTTCCAAGAGGCGTTCTTTATGCCGGATATGTTCGACAACAACTCGATCGAGCAGTGGATGGCGGAAGGATCGCAGGAGATCACCGAGCGGGCACTGAAGCGGGCGCGGAAGCTTTTGGCCGAGTATCAGGAGCCGGTGCTCGACGCCGCGAAAGACGAAGAGTTGCGCGACTATATCGCGCGGCGCGAGCGGGAAATTCCGGCGGCGGATGAGTTGAACCAGAGTTTCTGACGGTGTGACTGTCGGGTGGGAAAGGTGCTGATCAGCCTCGGGGTCCAGCCAAAGGCGCCGGGCAATCGTACCTGAGGTCGGCTTTCGGGACGAAGGGGACATTGAACCGGCCATGCCATCGCTGCGGTGCGGCCCGTCACAGCCGCCATTCGCTGCGAGCGCAAAACCCAAGCCGGGGGCAACTCACAGATCGCGGACAAACCGGACTTGTCCAGGTGCCGCGAATGCTAACGTGGCATTCGCTCGCGAGTCGTTTTTTCCTTTCTTTTGCGGCGCAGCGTGCGTCGCCAATCCGGTTATTCGTTGGACGGGATATTGCGAGAACCGATTGTGTTGCAAAACTCCAGTTTTGGGTTTGACTTGCGAAATTCTTCGTCCGACATGCCGATAATCCTTAACGCGTGGGGTTCGGCCAGATTGGAGTTTCGCCTTTCATTTGCCCGCTCCATGCGCCCTGCAAACGTTCTCATCCGTGGCGAATTCCTCAGCACCGATCAAGCCGCGTGTCGCCGGTGAAAGCGGTCGATCTCCTGGCTTCTCA
>Ga0181577_10000932_pt1 | contig 23595 bp, 14 predicted proteins | sample 101ome_21_FD_132468 | JGI IMG/M metagenome (GOLD analysis project Ga0181577, IMG submission 132468) | Coastal salt marsh microbial communities from the Groves Creek Marsh, Skidaway Island, Georgia - 101413BT metaG (megahit assembly) | ecosystem: Environmental > Aquatic > Marine > Intertidal...
GAAGGGAGCCACCACAAAGAGGTCTGGAGCAATCTGCAGCCCCAGTTCAAGATTATCCATCGTCGTCCCAGCGTAGACAACACGCTTGAGTTGCGCCTGTAGGGTGGCCGACGGCAAATCGCCCGGCAAACCCATGATACCCGCCTCAGGTTGAGTGTTGCCATCACTGGGCTCCGAGTCGGCTTGCCACGACATCAATGCTAGCCATTCATCGAGATCAAGGAAATCGCCTGTGATCTGAATTCCCGCGTCCTTGATGGCCATTTCATGGTGAAGACCGCGACCAGAGAGAGTCAACTCATTGGGTTCTTTCCCTGTCACCTTGAGGTCAATCTGGGACGGCAGTAGTTCCCATGCATCCTGACTCCATTTCCCATGAAGCTGAATCCCTCCAGCAAAACGCTTCGGCGGGAAATCGGCTGGGCTTTTCTGTGTCCCTCCCAGGTTCTCTACCGATAGGTTGGCATCCAATTGCCCAGTGAGTTGATCTTCGCTTTTCAGGTGCGCTTGCAAATCCCATCGACTGCCTGATAGGGGGGAATCTTCGATGTTGGAGGAAAGCCCAAACCATGGCGTCAAGAGCATCCCATCAAGAAGCCCGATTTGGAACTCCAGATCCGTTTGCTGAGTGGGTAGATTCACTGAACCTTGGAAGCCAATGCTCGCTTCCGATGCCGTCTCTCGAGATACCTCAATGGAACCATCACTCACGCGGATGACTTGGTTTCGATAATCTCCATCCAGATGAAATTTCAGTTCACGCTGATCGAGTTTCAGGCCAAGCCAGTCGCCCCGAAGTCCTTTCAATGTCGACTCACAAGCTACCTGCCATGTTTCTTCCAAAGGCGTAAGCTGGGCATTGACTTCGAGAGTGCCCTGGGTGAGGGGTGAAGCCGCCTGCATCCAGGTCAACCATGGCACCAAGTTAGCCGATGCTTTCAACTCCATGGGGGGAGCTGAGCGTTGATCACCGACTGCTGGAACCCTTAAGGATGCCGATGCCCATTGGATACCTTCTTGATCACTCAGCTGAGCCTCCAGGCGCTCCACGTGCGGCTGGTTCATGCCCCTGAGACCACCCTGCAAATTGAGGGAAAACGTACCTTGTTCGATTTTTAGGGTTTCGTGTATGAGGTCGGCATCCGAAAGCTTTAGGTTGACCGCTCCCAGAAGGTTCCATTCATCCAGCTCTAGACTCATCCAGCCATCGGCATCCAGGCTGCCAGCTTGGATAGGCGTGTTTTGCTGTAGGAGCTTGAGCCACGGATCTAATCTGGCTTGCTTGAGATAAAAACCAACCCGGGGAGCTTCCTGCTCTCCCTCATTGTGAGGCTTCAGGTTAAAGATCCATGGCTTTTCCAAGGCGGCCTCCACCCACACTCTGTCGCCTTGCGAACCCATGAATCGAAGGTTTTCAAAGATAAGGTGGCCTTGGGTTTGATCCCATGTGGTTTGGGCGCTCACCCGATAGTCACTGATGGGAGTGGCTTCCTGACCCCATTCAACCGCGAGAGAAGCAGCCTGCAGCTCCATCTCAAGTGTCCCCTTCTGAGCCCCATCCTCGAGAACGAACTGAAAATCCCCCCCAAGCTCGCCCTGCTGAAAACCGATACCAGCCAAAGCACCTAGTAAATTGAGCGAGGTCTCTGAGATCGGTTCAAGATGGACCGCCACCCTTGCCTCGCCCTTGGACAAATCCAAGGCTCCTGAAGCACTCAGCTCCTGAGAACGCCCCTTGTCATCTTCAAAACGCAAGCTCAAAGACTCCAGTAACTGAGACTTCAACAGCATATCGAAGGAAGCCCCAGCACCCTCGAGGCGTTGATGGCGTCCCTCGGCGCGGATGACCCTTATCGCGGCATGCGACTCAAGCAACTCCATGGCGGCAAGCCTATCCATGCCGAGTTGCCCTTGGATGACTGTTTGCAATTCAAGAGAGTCGACGCCGCTCTCAAGGTTCGCTTCCTTCCCTGACCCTCGGGAAATCAGATCGGTCAGTTTCAACCCGATGGTCCCAGCATAGCTAGCCGAAGCTTCCTGTCCCAAATCGCGGATGGCTAGGTCCTCCACTCTCAGGTCGAACGCTTGCATCGTATTCTCGGCGATCAGCTGATGCCATTTCACATGGAGATTTTTCAGCAGCAGCTCCTCAACGAAAAAGCGAGGTAAGGGTGCCTCATCGGTTTCGGGCAAGCTCGCCAGCCAATCATCAAAAGGGCTGCGGGGATCTGTGCCACCATCGATCTGGATTTCTAGGCCTGTAAGGGTGCATTGCTCAATCCAGGGTTCCCCCATCAGGCATCGCCACCAGTCGTAGGCTAGGTGGAGCGATGTGGCAGCGAAAATATCATGACCCTCAGGGCTGACCAGTGTCACACCACTTAGATCCAAAGAGGAAAACGGAGCAAAATCGATATCGTCAGCCTGAAGGTCCGCTGCGAGCTGCGTTGACAGAGAGGGTAAAACCATCAGGCGAATGAAGGCAGGCTGCGAGACAAGCACGTAAAGGCCAAAAGGCAGTGCTAGCAGCGCAAGCAAGAGGAACCACCCTATTTTCTTTAACTTTTGCCGTGATAATCTGGCGGTTTGATTGACCTCAATAGGAGACAATTCATTCATTAGCTTTTCCTTGCTCTCTATTCAATTTCTTGCAGCCATGCACCAAGCAACCCGATTCCAGTCATCAAGGAGTTTTGCCACCTTGAGGGTGTCATGACCTGGCTGTGAAAGCCGAATCCAAAGCCATCGGCCGTATGCGGATCCTCACCCCAATGCCGGCGCTTGATCACACGGCTTGGATGGTGGTCAGCATAACCCATACCATCATTCAGCGATCTAGCCCAGATGAGCACGAATTATGTGGATCCATGACTCAAACTGCAAGCTGAGCCGAAATCCAATTGCCAGCCTCCTTCTCAAGGGGCTAGTCTTGGGCCACATGACAATACCCATTCCCTCAGAGGCAGCATTCCAAGTCAACGGTATCCATTACCAGTTGCCGGCATGCCCTGTCGTTGTCATTTGTTTGGATGGCTCGGCAAATGCCTACCTCGACGCAGCATTGATTCAAGATCGCATGCCCCATCTTAAGGCGATGATTCAGCAAGGGCGAAGGCTTGATGCCAGAGGTGCCCTGCCATCATTCACCAATGTGAATAACGCTTCGATTGTCACAGGGGTCCCACCTGAAAAACATGGTATCTGCGGCAATTTCTTTCTCGACCCGGTCAGCGGACAAGAGGTGATGATGAACGACGCCTCCTACCTGAGATGTCAGACCATTATGGCCAGTGCCGCCAAGGCTGGACGCAAAGTAGCTGTGGTCACAGCGAAGGAAAAGCTCAGAGATATTTTTGCTCACCAGCTTGATGGCATCGCCTTTTCTGCAGAAAAGGCCAATCAGACGACCATGGAAAAGCATGGAATCACCGATGTCGAAGCATTGGTGGGGAAGCCGACGCCGGCCATCTACAGCGCCGATGCCAGTGTGTATGTGCTGGAAGCAGGCGTCGCCCTTCTCAACGCCGCCAGGGCCGATTTCCTGTATCTTTCCACCACCGACTACATGCAGCATACTTATGAGCCCGAAGAAGAGCCCTCACTTAGCTTCTATGAGGCTTTGGATGCTGCCATAGGCAAACTCCTTTCAGCTGGAGCGCGCATCGGTATCACTGCCGATCACGGCATGAATGCCAAGCAACAATCAGACGGTTCACCCAATGTGATCTATCTGGAAACCGAAATCATGGAGAGTTTGGGAATTGAGGTAAAGGCCATCCTGCCGATCACCGACCCCTATGTCCTCCATCACGGTGCACTGGGGTCCTTTGCCGTCTTGCATGGCTCCAATCCCCAAGAACTCGAAAAAGTCGAGCGATGGTGTTTAGAACGCCAGGGCATCACCGAAACCTATGGCAAGCAACAGGCAGCAAAACGGCTTGAGTTACCTGTCGATAGACTGGGAGACCTGGTCCTCATTTCAGGTAGGGACGTGGTCCTGGGCAAGACGCCCAAAGATCATGATCTAAGCGCCTTGAAGGTAGGCTTGCGATCACACGGAGGGAGGTATGAGGAAATGGTTCCGTTTATTTTTTCACACCCCTTGCACCAAGACTACGAGCGACGTGGGCTTGGCGATCCACGTAACTTCCACATTTTTGACTACACCATCAACGGGCTGAAAGCCTAAGCGTCGATTATCATGAGCCACCTGTCTCTTCATAGCCTGCTAGCAGGTGAACCCATTGAACATGGCGAGCGCATCCTGGTTAAAAACCCCTACACCGGGGCACCTGCTGGAGAGGTTTCCACGGCGGGTATTCAGGACACAAAGCAAGCCATCCAAACCGCTTTGGAGCAAGCACCTGCCCTGACGCGCTACCAGCGTTTTGAAATCCTCGATCAGGCAAGACGAGAGCTCCTCTCACGCAAAGAGGAATTTGCCAGCCTGATCACTTCTGAGGCAGGCCTTTGTATGAGAGAAACCCTCTACGAAGTAGGCAGAGCCTGTGATGTGCTTCAATTTTCGGCCATGGAGGCCTTGAGGGATGATGGTGAAGTCTTCAGCTGCGACGTATCACCTCAGGGCAAAGCACGCAAAATTTTCACTTTGAGGGAACCTCTAGATTTGGCCGTTGCCATCACGCCGTTCAATCACCCGCTCAACCAGGTCGCACACAAGCTGGGGCCAGCCATCGCAGCGGGCACACCAATCATCCTCAAGCCGTCAGAAAAAACACCTCTAACAGCCATTCGATTCGCCGAGCTCCTCTACCGCAATGGCCTGCCAGGCCCTATGCTCAGCGTATTACTTGGCCCCACTCAGGAAGTGGCTGAACCCCTGGTGCGCGACGAGCGAGTTGGCCTGGTCAGCTTTACCGGAAGCGTCAGCGTCGGCAAGCTGCTTGCTTCAACCGCAGGTTACAAGAAGCTGGTTCTGGAGCTAGGTGGCAACGATCCGCTGATTGTGCTGGAGGATGCCGACCTGGAACAGGCCGTTCACCTTGCTTGCGAAGGGGCATTCAGAAACTCAGGTCAGCGCTGCACCGCGGTCAAACGCATCATGGTACACCGCTCGATTCTTGAACCATTCACCCGAGCGATGGTCGAGCGAGCCAAAACCTATACCTGCGGCGACCCTTGTTCGCTTGAGACTAGAGTTGGCACAGTGATCGACGAAGCCTCAGCACAGCATTTGGAAACAACGATCCAAAAAGCTGTTGCCGGTGGAGCAAAAGTCCTGCTGGGAGGCCAGCGAAATGGAGCCATGCTGGAACCCACCGTCCTCTCAGAGGTTCCGCGGGATGCCGACATGGTCTGCAGTGAATCCTTTGGCCCGCTTGCGCCGATCATGGCCATTGAGGATATCGATGACGCGATAGCCCTAGCCAATGCCACGCCCTACGGACTTTCCTCGGGTGTCGTCACCAAACACCTGCCCCACGCACTCAAGGCAGTCCGAAAACTTCGTTGCGGCACAGTCAATATCAATGAGGTTCCTGGCTATCGTATCGAATGTTCCCCCTTCGGTGGGATCAAGGATTCCGGTCTCGGCATCAAAGAAGGTGTGATTGAGGCCATCAAATGCATGACCACTGTCAAAACCTTCTCCCTGCCTTGGGACTGACCCGGAATCTGTCACCGGGTGCCAGATAGTGCCTCGGAGCCTAAAATATTGCCACGCAGCTAGGCATGCGTACACATCGAGATGAGTCCATGGCATGAAGCATGAGCCTACTTATTCTGGTTTGAGAGCCGGCCAGCGAACTTACTGGGGTGTCCTGCTACTTTGCCTGCTTTCTCTCCGACTGGATGCAGCCAAGTGGACTTACATCAGGATGGCTGATGACCTCCCTGTCGGCAGCGTTGCAGGCATTCAATTGAGTCCAAGAGATCTGGTATGGATTCGGCATCAGGATGCGAACCTCGTCTCAGAAATGGATGGTTATGAACTGTTCAATTACCCCATCCCTTCGGATGCGGCTAACAAGGTCCATCAGAGCCGATCTGGCCAACTGTGGGCTGCCAAGCCTGATGGACTGTATGTCTTTTATCGCAGCCGCTGGACTCCCTACCAAGTTGACCCAATTGGCATGGCTTATCAGCATACCGTTCAGCGTCTGCAGAGTCCTGTCGCCCTGCTGCCACTGCAGATCAACCATTGCCTCATCCTTGCAATGGATCAGTTGTTCGAATTTTCAACCGACCATACCGGCAATCGCCTCGAAAAATGGATGGACTTTCGTTCGCTGGGCCTCGAGCAAAGCCGAGGCATGGTGGAAGGGAGCCAGGGCGACATCGTGGTGGTTGGAAAAAGCGGTTTCCTGCATTTTAGAGGCCCCGCCAAGGAATTGGCGCTCCAGATTCCGACAAAGGTACCACTCCCTGAATCGCTGGAGCACCTAAACCTGAGTAACCCCCTTGAAGGCCCCGATGGTCAGTGGACTTTTATTGGAGAGGCATCAGGAGAGCCCAAATACCTACTCTCATACCATCAGGACACATGGCAAGGGTTCCAAGCCCCACTGGAAACAAAACTGCGTCATTTTTGGATCGATGCTGTCGGCAACGGATGGGCTACCAGCTACAATGGACTTTTTGCGATCAACCTCGATCAGGAACAATTGATCGCTTCCACTGAAGTCGAAGCTGGACTTTTCTTTGATGTGATCACAGATGGGCAAGGTCAGGCATGGCTCGCCACCAATGAAGGGGTCGTCTGTCAATCGGCCAATTATTGGGAAAAGGATCCATCACTCAGTGAGGATGAGACCGTCTACGATATGGCTCAGGGAGCCGACGGGGATAGCTGGCTGGCATCAGAAAGCGCCCTGATCTGCCTATCGAACCACCAAACCGATCGATTTCCTTGGCCAGGAGACCAAGATCTTATGATGCAACCCGGGCGTTGCCTCTACCCACTGAAAGAAGGACTCATTGGCATTCAAACCGATCAAGGAGCTTTTGTATTCGATAAAAAAAACAAGTTATTCGCCCCGATCATTCACCCTTCTCAACCGGAGAAGGAAGTTAGGATCCTGGGGCACCAGACATCCCTTGGTTTGATCACTTCGATCATTCCCAGTGCCAAGGATCAACCCGCCACCCTGGAATTTTTCGATGGGCTGCGTTGGCAGTCCAATGGTCACCTATGGCCGCAAATCTTACCTGAGCGAGAATTGCTCTGGGCTACCCTATTGGATCAGGAGATGTGGATAGGCTGGAACCAGGGAGTGGCCTATGCCTCAGGCAAAGATTGGATGGTGTATCAGCCTGAGGATGGCATAGGCGAGGAAACACCCCAAAAGCTAACGGAAATACGTACCGGGCAACTATGGCTGGCCGCAGGTTCTCACCTCTACGAATTGGACCGCAACCAATGGGAGCGTTTCTATGATGCAGGAGACAAAATCCACGGAATTCTCCCATCAAGGGATGGGAGCGTTTGGCTCACAACCAGCAGTGGTATTCATCGATTCAGCAATGAAACCTGGATGCGTCACGACACGCGTGAGGGACTACCCAGCAATACCGTGTATCAATTACTAGAGCAAGATCATGGCAGACTGATAGCTGCCACAACCCGAGGCATTGCGTGCTATACTCCCGAGGTCGACACCTGGCCGCCAACAACGCAAATCCAAACTGATTCGCCCAGCAATTCAGGAGAAATCGGCAAGGGTTCGGAAATTTTCTTCACTGGCGTTGATCGCTGGGAACAGACTGCCAACACCAGACTCCTTTACTCTTACCGTCAGGACAACAACCCTTGGAGCGCCTTTTCACCGCTGAACCGTATCGTGCTGGGTGATTTGGCCGCTGGCATTCATCGCATCGAAGTGCGCAGCATGGACCGCAACGGCAATGTGGAAAAGCCCCGACCTGGCCTGAGTTTTATCTACACCATACCATGGAAGGAAGATCCTCGACTCATGGAAATGTTGATGGCAGCCATGCTCATCATGATCGCTCTTGCTGGGCTAGCTATCAACCGACACTGGCGACTCAAGCGAAGCTATGCAGAGGTTGAGCGACTGGTTCAATCAAGGACCATGGAACTTGAGCAAGCAAACCGAGAGTTGCTGCAGGATCAAAAAATGAAAGCACTTGGGACACTGGCTTCAGGCATAGCACACGATTTCAACAGTATCCTGAGTATTATCAAGGGATCTGCGCAGATCATTGAAGCCAAATCACAAAACCAGGAACTTGTTCAAAAGCGCCTCAAGCGGATTCATTCAGTAGTGGACCAAGGAGCCGGCATTGTACAATCCATGCTAGGTTATGTCAGACGCGGTCGACAGGACATCAAGCGCGTCGATCTCAAGGAAGTCACCCTTGATGCTGTCAGGTTGGCCCAAGAGTCTAGGCCCGGGCTCAAAGTCAACGTGCAACCGCCCTCCTCACCTTTATGGCTGACGATCGACACAGATTTACTGAAACAAATCATGATCAACCTGATCCACAATGCCATGGATTCCATGCAGGAGGGCGATCCAGTTCAGGTCAGGCTGCGTCGGACGGATCACTCTGCAGGACACAACCTACTGAAAGGAACAACAGCCAAAATCTATGCCTGCATTGATGTGGAGGATCGGGGTGTTGGTATCGATGAGCGAAATTTGCCACGCATCATGGAACCGTTTTTCACCACCAAAGCTTTCTCGGCTCGTCATGGCACCGGCCTGGGGCTTTCCATGGTCTATGAAATGGCCAAAGGCATCCAGGCATCGCTCACCGTTCAATCCAGCCCCGGCAATGGGAGTTGCTTCAGCATCTACCTAGCAATGGATGAAGCATCCATTGCCCTCAATCAACCTTTGAGCTGACCGAACGCCTGAGAAAGTAAATACAGCTCGCCACCAGGAAGAGGGTACCCAGACCGGTCATGAACCATGTAAATCCCTTGAAAAAACCAAGTCGAGACATCTCACCGGCTGCCAAATCCTTATAGAGCTGAATACCCACCGAACCTGTGTACCCAATGGCATCAGCCACATAAATCGCAAAGACTGCCGTCCCCACGACACGTGTCGATGCCATCATGCGATCAAAGAGTAACGACCCATAAGGAACATAGGCCAAATAGGATCCCAATCCAGTAAGTGTCAACCACCAGAATCCGGAAAGCTGGCCTGCTTCAAGCAGGAGTGTAGCGACCCCGAGTAAGAGAACCCCAGTGGTCATGACCGCAAAAGCAGCAATCAATCCGGCTCGGTTGTTCCTGATCAGATTCAAGAGTGCCATAGCAAGCATCACGCCGAAGGCAACCAGGGTTTCAGCCCGAGTAATGATGGTCTGATTCTGATCATAGGGATAAGCAAGAGCTTCAAGGATTTCGACCATGTAGTTGTCTCTGAAATCGCGGTAGGCTGTCAGAAAAAAGTAAACCACCATCAGCAATACCAACCCCGGAAGAAAATGCCTCACAAAAGAAACCCTCTGAGCTCCATCCATGGGCTGCCTAACCATCCGGCTTGCCATATCTGCCTGATCAGGTGGGGGGATTTGATTGAGCATCCAGACAGCTAGAAAAAACAACGGCAAAAAGTGAAGCCCAACCATTGCTGGCATCCAGTTCTCGCTGACTTGGCCCAGAGAACGACTGATCCCCTCGCCAATCACTGGCATCGCTTCCCAAGATCGAGCCACCCCACCGCCCATCATGGCACGACCAAAATCTTTAACGATCCCACTGGAAACAATGAAAGCACAGCTCAAACCAGCTAAAAGCACTTCCGAACTTCGCCTTCCCTCAAGGTACCAGACCACAAGCCCCCAAACCATACCAAGGGGAAAACCATTAAGAAAAATAGCCACGCACTTCCAGGGATCAGGCAGGATGGCGAACAATACCAGAGCAGCTTCACTGGCAACCACCAGCCACAACAAAGCCTTAGCCCTTTGATGGGGCCGAATTTCCGAGCACACCTTGATGCCAACATACTTGCTCAGGGCATAGCCAAGAATCTGACTGATCACCAGAGCCGTTTTCAGGGTGATCTCAGTATCCAGGAAAAGCAGGCCTTCATATTTGGCAGCCGTAAAAGGCTTCCTGAAGGCATACATACAGAAATAGGTCGAGAAGGAGGCCGCGACAGCAAAAAGTACAAAGACCCATGAAGGGGCTGTCGTCAGCAGGCGAGACAACCAACCTGGTTCGTTAGATGTTTTTTGGGGTGAGGCTTCAGTCATGATTCAGGCGCTGGTAGGGCCATGGCGAACGGAGGGATGCATCTTATCTGTCTCGTTCAGAAATAATCGCCACCATTAAGGGAATGAACCACCGATGCAAGCCATCTTTCAAGAGCCTGGCGCATGCGCTCAATCCGACGACTGGAAAAGTCACTTTCCGCGATTAAATCATGACTTTCTGCTGGATCCTTTTTCAAGTCATACAGTTCCCAGATAACCCGTCCCTGGCCCTGGTCCTTACGATGGAGCTTCCAATCGCCATCAATCCATGCAGCGTGGCCAGGAAAAGAATCCACCCGATATGGAGGCGAAGGAAGCTTATCAGAACGTAGACTATGTTCATCTGCCTCGATGAGCTGGCCTAAGACCTGGGCTTCCAGGAGTTGCTTCATCCACGCAGCCGATGGGGTGGAAATCCCTTTGGCAGGCATGTCCCAGAAGCCTAGTTGCCTACTCTCTGACATGCGACCTTCAATCCATGGAACCAGGCTTCGGCCATCCAGCACCGCCGGGCTCTTCTCAATCAAACCAACCCAGTCAAGCAAGGTTGGCAGGATGTCGCTTGTATGACAGCGAGCCCGTATGAGACTCGGCTTTGGATAGCGCGCGGGCCACTCAAGCCAGGCTGGCACTCGCAAACCTCCTTCATAGACTGATGCCTTGTAGCCGCGCAGGCCATGGTTGGAACCTACCTTTGGCAACGCACCATTATCGCTGCAATACCAAAGAATGGTATTCTCTGAAATCCCTCTTGATCTCAGACCATCGCGAAGGAGACCAAAAGCTCGATCCATGCCGGTGATTTCACCAAAAAAATGTTTCAGATGATCGGGCTGATCTTTGTACAGCTCAGCATCCTCTGGAGCCGATCGATGCGGAGCATGAGGGGACCCAAACCACACAACAGCCAAAAACGGCTGATGATCATTTTGGATACTATCAATCCAGCGTAGGGCAAGCTCTGATGCAAGCATCGAACTTTCGCCCTTGTGAGCGATGGCACGTCCCTCGTGGCTGAGTATGGGGTCGTTGTCGTAAAAGTTTGGAGCGCTGACCCAGAAGTCAAAACCATTTTTGCCAGGATGCGAAAGGCTATCAGGGCGCACTGAGCCCAAGTGCCACTTCCCAAAATGCCCCGTATGATAGCCGTTTTGCTGGAGAATCTCAGCAAGGGTGATTTCCTGAGGCCGGATGGGGTAACCCCACTTGAAAACTCCCATTCGATTGGGATGACGCCCCGTCATCACACTAGCCCGCGTGGGCGAGCAAACCGGGGCTGCAGCATAAAAGGCATCGAAGCGAATTCCCTGCCCGGCTGCGGCATCAAAGTGAGGGGTATGAAGATTAGGGTGACCCATGTAGCCCATGTCCCCCAACCCCTGATCATCAGCCATGACCAGCACAATATTCGGCTGATCCTGAGCCATGCACAAAGGGGAGTAGGCCTGGATAGCCCATGATATCAGCAGGAAAATCAGGACCTTCATCTTGGCAATAAAGCTAATCAAACAGGTGCCTGCAAGGCCTAAGATGCCATCCCACCTCCCGCTTGCATTGGTTTTAAGCAGATATCTTCAGACCCTAAGCAAGAAGCTTCCAGATCTACCCCCTACCTTAAACCTTGATAGAGGGCACCACTCAAAAAGGTGATACCTGGGAGCATGAGACCACTCAGTCCTCCAGCCCAAACATGGCACGAGAGAATGCTCTCGCCTCAAAAGGCTGGAGGTCATCAACGCCTTCTCCAACTCCGATAAATTTAACAGGGATGCCTAACTCCTGCTGGATAGCTACCACCATGCCTGCTTTGCTGGTTCCATCCAGCTTGGTGATGACAAGCCCAGAAAGGGTGACAGCTTTGTGGAATTCACGAGCCTGATTGAGAGCATTCATCCCAGTGGTGGCATCGAGCACAAGTAGCGTCTCATGGGGTGCCCCCGCAAGACGCTTGGCCATGACTCGATGCACCTTCTGCAATTCCTGCATGAGGTTTTGCTTGGTATGCAAGCGACCAGCCGTATCAACCAGCAGATAATCCATATCTCGGGAAAGAGCTGAGGTCACCGCATCATGGGCAACCGAAGCAGGATCGGCTCCGTATGCCCCGCTCGTCAGGCTGACGTCGATACGTTCGCTCCAAACCTTGATTTGATCAATGGCTGCAGCTCGAAAAGTATCACATGCAGCCAATTGAACCTTGTGTTGGTTGGCTTTCAGTCGATTAGCTAGTTTTGCGCAGGTGGTGGTTTTACCCGTGCCATTGACCCCCACCATGGAAACCACTTTCAAGCCATCCGAGGCGTCCAGCAGTGCACTGGAATGCCCTTCTAAACCAGCCTGAACGGTTTCGGCTGCCACCTCAATCAGGTCAACCCCACCAGATCCGTGGGACTCGTAAGCACGCCGGGCAGCCTCCAGAATTCTCATGGTCGTTGGCACGCCAAAATCGGCTGATAACAATACCGCCTCAAGCTCTTCAGCACTCTCTGCGCTCAGACGAGGTGACCGGGATAAGATCCGCTTGAATTCGTGAACCAGCTTGTCCTGTGTACGGCCAAGCCTTTCTTTAAGTTTTTGAAAGAATCCCATGAGGTTAAACCATCAAATTGGAGTCATTGGTAAACTAAGAGCGCGAGGTTTGTCGATGTTCAATCTGGCTGATCCGGTTGAGGAAATGATCCATGTATGCCGCATCAAGTCGCGTTTTTCCCATACGCATACCACCGGCAGTCGGGCCATGGCAGTCCGAGCCTCCGGTCACGATGAGCCCATGTTTTTTCGCAAGATAAAGGTATTTTTTGACCAGACTGGGTTTGTGAGCGCTGTGAAACACCTCCACCCCATCCAGGCCTTGGCTAGCGAGCTGAACCACAACCTGGTTGGGAATGCCCAGACCAGGATGTGCCAGGACGGCCAACCCATGGTCTTGGTGAACCAGCCGAATCATTTCGACCGTTTTGGGGTAGGAGGATGGCACCCACCCCACCCCTCCCTTGCGAAGGAACCGTTTAAAAGCCTGCCCGACATTGGAAGCCTTGCCGTGAGCGACCAAGGCCCTGGCGACATGAGGTCGACCAGGTGATCGGCAAGTAATGCCTTCGATCACTTGATCAGCATCCCACCCAATGCCCTGCTCAGAGAGCTTGGTGATCATTTGCCGGGTTCTATTCCGACGGCTTTGCTGAAGACCCTCAAGATGATCTGGCAGTAACCGCAGATGATTTAGTTGAGGGAAGTAGCCAAGGAGGTGAATTTCCTGACCATCGTGTTGGGTCGAGAGCTCGATCCCGGGAACCCAATGCATTCCGGCCTCGCGACAACATACCTCCATGGTCTCCCAGCCCTCGATGCTATCGTGGTCGGTGAGGGCAATGCCCCCCAGACCCAGACTTGCTGCACGCTCCACGATGGTTGCAGGATCCAGCAGGCCATCGGAATGATGGCTGTGGAGATGCAAATCACCGGTCATGCGATCGATTGGAACGCTCGATTGCCTTCCTGGCTGGTCTGAGAACGTCTTGACGGATACGATCGAGTATCCCGTTGACAAACTTCCCGCTCTCCTGGGTAGAAAATCTTTTAGCTATTTCTATCGCCTCATTAAGGCTGACCACAGGGGGAATATCCTCACGGTGAAAAAGCTCATACATGGCAAGGCGGAGGACGTTACGATCCACGACCGCCATACGACCCAGATCCCAATTCTGGACATACTTCTGAAGCCTGATGTCTAACTCATCCTTTTTTTCTAGAACACCTAGAATAAGGCTTTCAGCGAACACCCGCAGGGAAAGGTCTCGCTTTGAGGGAGGTGGCAATTCAATCTTTTTTCCCCAAGTCGCCCTACCCTTTTCATAACCCGACTCAGAAAGTTGGTGTGTTTCCCAAAAATGACGCAAGTGCCCCGGCAGTTCTTCAGCCTCGACTGGGTTCATGTCGTGCTGAAAAAGGAACTGCAATGCCCGTTCTCTGGCTTCTCTTCTTAATCCCATTATCGTGAGTTAGGAACTGAATCAATCACCGCAGGCAAGAGGGTTTTCCGTTGCAGTGGCATTAGTAAAGAGGCACAGCAGGATCAATTTCAGAAGACCAAGCCTGGATACCACCTCTGACACTTTTTAAGTTTCCAAAGCCTTGCTGGCGCAGAAACTCCAGCGCCTTCATGGAACGAACCCCTGCCTTGCAGTGCAGGTAGTAGGACTGCTGAGGATCCAACTCTTGATACCTCTCAGCCAGCTGACTCAAGGGGAGCAGTCGGGCTCCTTCCACTCGAGCCAGTTGATACTCCTCTTCTTCCCGCACATCAATGACCTCAATGGCATGGGTCGGATCTTCGAGGGCCTGCTTCATATCCTGAACGGTGACTTCGTCTGGGTGCATGTCGTTTGTTGTCTGATGACTGGCTGTGCCGCAAAATTGATCGTAATCAACCAATTCATGAATTTCTGGATGGTCCCCACACAGTGGACAGCCCGGGTCACGTCTCAATTTAAGTTCTCGAAATTTCATGTCCAGCGCATGATAAGTCAAGAGCCGACCCATCATGGTTTGCCCAGCACCCAAAATGATTTTAATGGTCTCAGTCGCTTGAAGGCATCCCATGACACCAGGTAGAACACCCAGCACCCCTCCTTCAGCGCAACTTGGCACCATGCCTGGTGGGGGTGGCTCTGGGAAGAGGCAACGATAGCATGGACCACCCAAATGCGGAGAAAACACACTGAGCTGACCTTCAAAGCGGAAGATACTGCCGTGCACGTTCGGTTTTTTCAGTAGGAAACAGGCATCGTTGGTCAAGTAGCGAGTGGCAAAATTATCCGTGCCATCCACGACCACATCATATTTTTGAATCAGCTGCATGGCGTTATCTCGATTTAGCCTTACAGGATGCATCTCAAGCTCTATGTGTGGGTTGATCTGGGAAAGAGTCTGATGGGCTGAATCCAGTTTAGATTTCCCAACATTTCCGGTTGTATGGAGGATCTGGCGCTGAAGATTGCTTAAGTCGACCTGATCAAAGTCAACCAGGCCAAGTCGACCTATGCCGGCAGCAGCCAAGTAGAGCGCTACCGGAGACCCTAGGCCTCCAGCGCCTATACAAAGCACCGACGCTTGCTTCAATTTCAACTGCCCTTCCAAGCCTACTTCTGGAAGGCTCAGATGTCTGGCATAGCGGGTTATTTCTTCAGGTTGTAGTTGCATCATCCAGTCTTGAGCCCCCCCAACATAATGGAGTCAATGGACAAATCAAGAACCCTGCCAACCACCTGGTCAGACACGCCTGAGACACGATCCATCATCATGAATTCCCAATTGACAGCCCAGTCGCTCTCAAGCAGTTTGGCCTCGACCAATACCGTCCATGAAACCTTCTCTGCCTCAATGGAAAATGAGTGCCTGCGCATTCCCTCAAACATGCTTGGCATTTTGTCTGGTCATCCTTGTGGGCTTCGAGCCATCTGGTGGCCAGGCTCAGGGTATCGGCGCCAGGGGCTCGGAACGCCTGATCAATGAACCTGGCCCCTCCTCAAGGGCTGGGGTTCCGGACTGGAGTGTTGATGAGGCTTTTACCCAGGACATCTTCACCTTCGTTCGCATTATGTATTCGACTGGTGGGGGGGGATGGGGAAGAGGTGGCGGCGGATGGAGGGTTGACTACCCCAATGCTGATCTTAATTTTTCCTACCGGCTTGAGCAATTAACTTCCATGAAAGTGCATCCTGACGGAGGCACCATCAGGCTAACCGATGATCAGCTTTTTGATTATCCATTTATTTTCATCATCGATCCGAGAAGGCTGGTATTCATGGAGGATGAGGCCAAGGCATTGGCGCGATACCTTCTAAATGGGGGATTCCTGATGGTTGACGACTTCTGGGGAGAATCCATGAAGGCTCATTTCATGGCTGAAATGGAAAAAGTCTTCCCTGAGCGAAAACCCATATCACTGGATCTTTCACATCCCATCTTCCACTCAGTTTTCCCTTTGACCTTGAAGCCTCAAGTACCCAGTGAAGATTCAGCAGAGCGGAATCGAGGAAGGGGCGCCTACGAAACGTGGGAGGACGAAATCAGTTACGAAGGTCCAGCCCCTGCTGATTATATAGCCTATTTAGATGACAAGGACCGTATCATGGCCCTGCTTTGCCACAATACCGATCTGAGTGACGGCTGGGAGGAGGAAGGTAAAAGTCAGTGGTTCTTTTCTCGATTTTCCGAGGCCTTATCCTACCCGATGGGCATTAACATCGTGTACTACGCCCTGACACACTAACCACCTCACATTCTCTGACTCACAGAGTCATCAAGGGGAATGAACACCACTCGCATGTCATCCTTGGAGCATTCCAAGATGGCAACAGAACGGTTCACCCCCGCTTTGCGTCGGCCAGCATAACCAGGGTTCACGAAAAGCACTCCCCCCATGGATTGCCTATGAGGTCGGTGGGTATGACCAAAGACAACCACATCGGCTCGACCCCGGCTTATATGTTGTGAAACCTGTGTCTCTGGCACAGGCAGTCCCACGATATGATGAATCATCAGACGGCGGGAACCCACCTCAACCCAATCAAAGTCCTTCAATCCCAGATCATAATCCGTGTTACCCATGACCGCTGTGACCGGTGCTATTTGCTCCAGTTCCAAGAGTATGGAGGGCCTGCCTACATCTCCTGCATGCACAATGTGAGAGACATCTTGAAATATTTTACGCAAGGAGGGATCAAAATAATCATGTGTATCGGAGATTAGTCCGATGCGGCAGTCATCAACATTTTGCCTCCCTGATGCCCCCATAGTCACCCTTCAGGCAGGCACCTCTTCAGCATCCGATGCATCCGGAACCGCTTCAGGGGGAGCCTTGATTGCGTCGGTTTCCTCCTGATCCTCTTCGCTCGTTTCACCAGCTTCAGACCATTTGGCGGCTCCAACAAATAATCCTGTAAACAGAGCCCCACTGGCCAAGGTGTTTCGCAAGAACATCCAAGTGGGCGGGAACCCGCCTGTTCCCTTGGTCAAAGCTAGCAGCCATCCGTCAAAATCGCGTGTGTAATCCTCCTCAGCATAGGGGTTGAGCCACCATGAAAGGGTATTGGTGATCAGGTAAAACAAGCCTGCTCCGATCAGGCCCGTCCCCACCAACCGCCACCAGGAGGTTCGAGACCCCATCATTTGCCCAGCTCCAATGAGCAGAGCATATCCCAGATAGTTACCCAACTGATACCACTGAAAAGACGCGCCATAATAGGCATTCAGCGCCAAATCAGTAAGTAGCATGGCCCCCAGAGGGGCCAGCCACGCCATACGAGGGGAAAAATAAAGGCCAGCGCAAAATGCCAGTGCGTAGGCCGCACTGAAGTTGGCGGGCATGAGTCCCGGCCATCGAGACAGGCTAAAGACCAGCAACATGATTGCCAGCAGCCAAGGTTGTGACTTGCGTTCCTTCAATAAGACATCACTTTAGGGGAATGATGGTGCAACACAAGAGCCGATGCGGCATGGCTTCCAAAAAGAAACCTCAGCATTGAACAAAAGAATCAAGGCACCCTGCCACGATCTTAATCATTAGGACATGGACTCCGAAGAGCCAACCATCACATCATCCCCTGACCTTGAAAGGAATCGGGCTCCATCCCCTTTCCGAAGGCCATGCATCACCCCCCCCCACGCAGAGAAACTGATTCGATGGGCACCCACCCCTTCATCATCTTGGTCCTATCTGATCGGTCAACACCTGCATAGCAACCCCGACAAACCATTGGTTGTGATGCTAGATGGGCTTCGATCGCAGGAAACGATGCAGCAGGATCTGACAACCTGGTTACGATGGCTCAACAACGAAGCGATCCCCCAAGGCAAGCATGCTTCGCCGCTTTTCTACCCGGCCTGGGAACACCTACCGCATGAGGCCAAACTGCCACACGCCGACATTATCACTGAACGACTGGAGACACTTTGCCAACTGCTTCAATGGGTCGATCATTGTGAAGACGAAAGCCTTAGGCCACCGGTTATTGTCAGCACGGTTCAAGCTATCATGCAACGAACCTTTGAGCCCAAGGATCTCAAATCAAGGATTCGCTCGATCAAGGTGGGTGATCTGCTTGATCCACTGGACTTGGTAGAGTGGCTCGAAGACCAAGCTTACGAGCCTGAATCCAAAGTCACTCAAAAGGGCGAGTTGTCCTTGAGAGGCGGCATCCTGGATGTGTTCTCACTAACCAGCCCCTGGCCGATTCGGATCGAATTTTTTGGAGATGAGGTCGAGTCCATACGCTACTTCGATCCCGAGACCCAACTGACGCGTGAAAAGCTCCAAGCTTGCACCCTTTCGCCCGGCGGGGAAATGGGTATCCTGAAGCAATCCATTCAAAATGCAGGATCCTCGAGTTCTTTTGCCAGCCTGTTGGATTACCTGCCTGATGCTTCTTACCTGGTTCTGGCGGATCCAGCATCGATCCTTGAAGCCAGTGATGCCTACCTGGAAAAGGTACCTGAAGAGGATCCCTACTACCGAGATTGGGAGGAAATATGCCTGGTCATCAATCAGAAACAATTGGCTATTCTGAGCCTGGAACCTGAGGAGAGTTGGACCCAAGGGTCAAGGACGATCAATCTGGATAGCTGGGATCAAACTCCGCAAAGGGATCCCGGCATGGAATCCATGGATCATTATCGTCCCATGAGCGAGGAACGCCCGGAACTCCCTGTCATGGAAGCTCAGCGGCGGGATTTCATGCATCAGTTGCATCGATGGATTCGCCAGGATTATGAAGTGATCGTCGCTTGCAACCATGAAGCCGAATCCCAGCGCTTTTTGGAAATTTGGGATGATCATCAACCTGAAGGGGCACCGACGCCTCCGCCCCGCATTCTGACCGGCAATCTGAGCCGAGGCATGGTCGCGGATAGGGCCAAACTCATCATTGTGACTGATGCAGAAATATTCGGTCGCTACCGTATTCAACGACCTCGCAGGCTCAAAAGTGCCCATGCCAGAGCGGCGAAATCAATCATGCAGATCGATTTCACCGACTTGGAGGATGGCGATTATGTGGTGCATCTTCAGCATGGCATTGGTCGCTATCTAGGGCTCAAACGACTCCCAAGTCCAAGTCATGATGCGGACCGATTGAATGAGGGTCGTGGCGCTGAATGCCTTGTCATCGAATACGCCCCTCGCCAATCGGGGGATAGCGCCCCAAGACTTTACGTGCCCGTGAGCGAGGCCCACTTAGTCAGCAAATACATAGGCGGTGGCAAAACCCGACCGCCCCTACACACACTTGGAGGAAAGCGGTGGCAAAGTGCCAAACAACAAGCTGAAAAAGCCATCCGAGATTTGGCTGGGGACTTGCTGAAAATTCAGGCTATGAGGGAGGCCGAATCCGGTTTTGCCTGCCAAGAGGACACGCCTTGGCAGCGGGAATTCGAGAGCTCGTTCCCTCACGAGGAAACCGAAGATCAAAACAGAGCCATTGCCGCCACCAAGGAGGACATGGAAAAGCCCAAGGCCATGGATCGCCTGGTCTGTGGTGATGTGGGTTTTGGCAAGACCGAGGTGGCCATCAGAGCTGCCTTCAAGGCCGTGATGGGAGGACGCCAGGTCGCCGTATTGGTTCCCACAACAGTCCTAGCCCAGCAGCATTACAACCACTTTGCAGATCGGATGGCACCCTACCCAGTCAGGGTTGAACTGCTCTCACGCTTTCAGAAACCATCTCAAGTTAAGGAGGTTCTGCGGCAACTGGCTATCGGCTCAGTGGATCTGGTGGTTGGCACCCACAAATTGATTCAAAAGAGCGTTTCCTTCAAAGACCTCGGGCTTGTCATCATCGACGAAGAACAACGATTTGGTGTCACCCAAAAGGAATCCTTCAAGCAGATGCGCCAGCTAGTCGATGTGCTGACGCTGAGCGCGACCCCCATCCCTCGCACCCTACACCTGGCATTGATGGGAGCCAGGGACATGAGCACCATCGAAACCCCGCCCCAGGATCGATTACCCGTTGAAACCATAGTCATCCCTTTTGACGAGGATACCATCCAAAACGCCATCCGCCGTGAGCTCAACCGTCAGGGGCAGGTGTATTTCCTGCATAACCGCGTGAGCACCATCGAGGCAGTTGCCTCCAGAATTCAGGCTTTAGTGCCAGAAGCTCGCATTGTGGTGGGACACGGGCAGATGGAACCCAAAGTATTAGAAGGGGTCATGCGCACCTTCATCAATGGGAAAGCTGACATCCTGGTGTCCACAACGATCATCGAGAGCGGTATCGATATCCCCAACGCCAACACGATCATGATCGACAGAGCTGATCGGTTTGGATTGAGTGAACTCTACCAGCTCAGAGGCCGGGTAGGCCGCTACAAGCACCAGGCCTATGCTTATTTGCTTTTACCAAGGCATGCAGGGTTATTGACCGATGCTCGCAAGCGTCTCAGTGCCATGAAGCAGTATTCCAAACTCGGAAGCGGGTTCAAGATTGCGATGCGTGATCTGGAAATCCGAGGGGCAGGCAACCTCCTGGGAGCCCAGCAAAGCGGGCATATCACAGCCATTGGCTTTGACTTATATTGCCAACTACTCAAACAAAGCATCGCATCCCTGAAAGGTGAAACCATCGCTCCGAGAGTCGAGTTGCGCGCCCAGCTTGATTTCCTGGCCATGCACCCCGATGAGATCACTCAAGCAAAACAGGCAAAGCAACCCACAAAGAAACACCCGGGTCATTCTAAAGATGAACCCTTACAGGTTCCAAGGGAGACAGCCATCTTCACAGAAACATCCAGCGGCATGGTCGAAACCATGGAAACCGAGCAAGAGACCATCAAAGAAGCTTGTTTCCTGCCCATGGCATACGTGCAAGAACCCCAGCAGCGCGTGGAAATGTATCGCAAGATTGCCGAAGTTTCTGATGAGCTATGCCTTGAAAGACTAAGAAACGAGTTCAAGGATCGCTTCGGCCCCCTGCCTGAGATGGTGGAAAGATTGCTTTTGCTTGCGGAGCTGAAATGGAGAGCATTTGCTCGCGGTTTTACCGAAGTGGAAACCTCAAAGCTCAAGCTCAAGCTCAAGAGGAATCATGAGTGGCTCATGCTCGATGGCAAATTCCCCAGACTTCAACCCGCTGGGGCTACCAAGCAGCTCCAAAGCCTGATTGCATTGATCCAGACGCTATGAAAAGTGGGTTGTGTCTGCCAACGATGACTTAATCTCCCACCGGAAGCCCACTAGGGACCCGAGCAGGGATTTGACTCAAGGTATTAAGGGAACTGGGATCGGTCAGAGCATGCAGGAAAGAGACCAAATCGTTGACCTGTGCTGGACTCAACTCCAAGGGCATGATTTCAATGCGATCGGTCATCGCCTCAACAACCTGGGGATCATCCAGACAAACCCAGTCATCATTTTCTAGCGACACCAAGGAAGGCAACAGAGCCTGTTCGCGATCATAGCTCCGTAACCCAGACTCAGGCTGCAGATGGTGCAGGACAACATCCTCAAGTCGACGATAAGCTCCGGTATGCCCCCAAGGCCCAGTCAACGCAACGTTCCTCAATGCTGGGGTGCGAAAGCGGTATCGATCCCGGGCCAGACCCGTGACTTGTTCGCGTCCAAAGTCCTCATAACCCGCGCTACCATCCCCCTTACCTGGGCCAAACTGAGGCATGCCAATGGCGTGAAAGCGCTGGTCCGTCAATAGCTTACCTGAATGGCAGGAAGCACAGTCAGCTTCCCCATAGAAGAGTTCTAAACCTCGCTGCTGGGCTGCGCTGAGAGCATCCAGGTCCCCTCTCAAAAATTGGTCGAATGGAGATTGGTCTGCGCGCCACTGGAAGGCCTCGAAAGCAGCGATTGCATTGGCGGCGTGCACAAAAGTGATATCTTCTGCCGTGAGGACGTCCTCAAAAGCTGCCTTGAAAAGATCCACATAAACAGGAATCGCTTGCAGTCGGTCAGCCAAAGTAGCCCATATGGCAGGCAGATCACCTGCAGCGGCCAGGGTAGCGATGGGATTTTCTCCTTGATCCAGGATGCCATCGTATTGCCCAGCCATTTCAGCTGGCGAAGTCACAGGAAACATCGCCTGAGCGGCTAGAATATGATCCAGGCCCTTGGGTAGGGCATCACGCGCTGGAGTATCAAAGCCGGACTCATGCTCGGGATTGATCGCCACTCGGCCATCATGAAAGAGCACCTTGATATCTTTAGCCCCAAGGTTGAAGAGCGCCGGTGAATTCCTGGGTACTCGTTCTAAGATAGGATCCTGTTCAAAACGAGACAGCCCCAAGGAGCGCCCACCCTCTCCTATCGGCAGAGAAGTCCCATCACCGGTACCAGTTGATGGGTGATGGCAGGTGGCACAGGCTATATTCTGATTCCCGCTGAGGATTTTGTCGAAAAAAAGCATGCGCCCAAGCTCGACTTTAGCATGAGGCAGCTCTGCAAAGTCGGGAAAGTCCTCATCGGTGATGGCAGGCGGCAGCGATGCAATGCTTTCTGGCAAAGGCGTGCCTTCCATGAACACTGCAGAATGGCGCGAACTGGGTGACCACTCCAGGTCGTCGGGGTCTCCGCTGAACCAGCCGCCATAACCTGAATCTCCAAATACCCCATCAGCTCTCCGAAGATCAGGATCGCAGGTCCCGACCAGAAGTCCCCCTTCTTCCCCAAGGTCCGAGGCCTGAATTAATCCAATCGCGTATGCGGTGTCAGCCTCAACCTCAAACCCTTTCAATTCGAACGAATAATAAAGGGGGTTTTCGCTATCGACATGGGGAACATCTTGAACCTGAAAAACCTGAATGGCCAAGGGCTGCCCCCCGGATGGCTGAATGATTTCATTACCTCTGCGGTCGACCTTCACCGATGCACCAAAAAGTGCGAGGGAAACCGTCGCATCGACTGCTCTGCCCCGACGTGAAGCATCCTGAGCCAGAACAAAGCTGACTGAGTCCAGGGCGTATGGCTTCTGGGTTGTCTTGAAAGCGACGAATCTTCCCCAAGATTGTCCGATAGCTTGAAAGCTCTCCTCATCAGGACGATCCTCCATTACCTGGGTGTTATCCAAAAGGATGGCTCCCCGAAGAGAGCATAAGGCGAGTAGAGAAAAGGGTAGCAATCGTGACAGAGATCTGAACATGCCAGCAGGTTAGTGAGAGGTTTTATTTTTAGTTATTTCTAATCAGAACCTCATCCTGATGCGCATTATGGGAACCCACATAAAGGCGTCAAACCTATGTTTTATAGGTATTTTTTAAATTTCATGCAGATGGTTTTTTTAACAAATTAATTGTTACTCATTGATCTTTTTGACGGTTTTTTAGATCTCCAAAAACCATGGTGGGTGCAGGCTCCTTGAGGGGGAGAAATCTACCATAAGAAAGACTGGCCGC
>Ga0181577_10000949_pt1 | contig 23356 bp, 22 predicted proteins | sample 101ome_21_FD_132468 | JGI IMG/M metagenome (GOLD analysis project Ga0181577, IMG submission 132468) | Coastal salt marsh microbial communities from the Groves Creek Marsh, Skidaway Island, Georgia - 101413BT metaG (megahit assembly) | ecosystem: Environmental > Aquatic > Marine > Intertidal...
CCTCGTTCAATGTCGCCGACACGCGGTTCAGTTCGCCTTTCATGAACATCACGAACTCGCGAAAGTCCGGCACGTTGTGCAGGATGATCCATTCGTCGTAGGCGGCGCGCGGTTTCTTGTCCGCCTGCGCCGTCGCCCAGGTCAGATACACCCATTCCACCGGCAGGAAGACGGCCAGCACGTCGGCGTAGGATCCTTTCCACGCATCGGCGAACAGGTCTTTGAAAGCCGCCGTCACGTCGGAGTCCGCCGCGCCCGCCCAGTCCGCGCCCGCAACGCCGGCGGCCGCGAAGGCGCGTTTGAAGAATGCATCCTCGGCGCCGGTCAGCACCGACAGAAATCCGGCAAAGGTCGTTTTCTCCACCATGGTGGGCGCCTTGCCGACGGCGTATCCGACCAGCGACGTCAGCGTCTCGACAAAGGCGTAATCCTGAATCAGATAATTGCGCCAGACCTCGTCCGCCAGAACGTCATCGGCCAGTTCAACCGTGAAGCGATGGGTGGTGGCGTTTGTCCAGTCGGGTTCCGCCGCCTGGACGAGGGAGTCCGCGAAATCGGTCACGCTTATTCGACCGTCACCGATTTCGCGAGGTTGCGGGGCTGGTCGACATCCGTGCCTTTCAGCACCGCGACATGGTAGGCCAGCAGCTGGATCGGGATCGTGTAGAGGATCGGCGCGACGTAGGGATCGACCGCCGGCAGTTCGATGGTGGCCGCCGCCATGTCGCCTAGCTTAGCGATCCCCGCCGCGTCGGACAGGAAGATGACCCGCCCGCCGCGGGCGATGACCTCCTGCATGTTCGACGCCGTTTTGTCGAACAGATCGTCCGACGGCGCGATCACGATGACGGGCACATGCTCGTCGATCAGCGCGATGGGGCCGTGCTTCATTTCGCCGGCGGCGTAGCCTTCGGCGTGAATGTAGGAAATTTCCTTCAGCTTGAGCGCGCCTTCGAGCGCGATGGGATATCCGGTGCCGCGCCCGAGATAGAGAACGTCGCGCGCTTCCATCACCTCGTGCGCCAGCTTTTCGATGGCCTCGTCGTGGTTCAGCACGTCGTTCGCGCGCGACGGCACCTCGGTCAGCGCGTGGCACAGGGCCGCTTCCTGGGTGCGGTCGATCTTACCCCGCGCCGCCGCCATGCCGATCACGAAACAGGCCAGCGTGGTCAGCTGGGTGGTGAACGCCTTGGTCGAGGCGACGCCGATTTCAGGCCCCGCCTTGGTCTGCAGGATGGCGTCGGATTCGCGGGCCATGGAGCTTTCGGCGACGTTGACCACCGAAACGATGTGCTGCCCCTGCGCCTTCGCGTAGCGCAATGCGGCCAAAGTGTCGGCGGTCTCGCCCGATTGCGAGATGAACAGCGACAGGCCGCCCTGCTGCATCTCCACCGTGCGGTATCGGAATTCGGACGCGATATCGATGTCGCACGGCACGCCGGCCACGGTTTCGAACCAGTACCGCGCCACCATGCCCGCGTGATAGGACGTTCCGCAGGCGACGATGGTCACCCGGGGAATCTTGGTCAGATCGAACGGCAGATCCGGCAGCGTGATCATCTCGTTCCAGGGATTGAGGATCGTCTGCAGGGTATCGCCGATCACGGCGGGCTGTTCGTAGATTTCCTTCAGCATGAAGTGCGGGAAATTGCCCTTGCCGATCATCGCGCCCGAGGACGACGTCTGCTGGATGTCGCGTTCCACGATGGCGTCGGTTTCGTCGTGCACCACAGCGCCGTCGGCCGTGATTTCGGCCCAGTCGCCCTCGTCCAGATAGCTGATGCGCTGGGTCAGCGGCGCCAGCGCCAGCGCGTCGGAGCCGATATACATTTCGCCGTCGCCGTAGCCGATGGCGAGCGGGCTGCCGCGCCGGGCGGCGATCATCATGTCGTCGTGACCGGCGAACAGGATGGCAAGCGCGAAGGCCCCTTCGAGCCGCTTCAGCGACGCGGCGACCGCTTCCGCCGGCGTTTTGCCGTCGGCGAGATAGCTGCTAATCAGGTGAACGACGGCCTCGGTGTCGGTTTCCGTCTGGAACTTGTGGCCCGCTTGGCTCAGTTCCTTGCGCAGCTCCTGAAAGTTTTCGATGATCCCGTTGTGTACCAGCACCACGCGGTCGTCGGCATGCGGATGGGCATTGGCTTCGGTCGGCGAGCCATGCGTGGCCCAACGGGTGTGGCCGATGCCGATCGTACCCGACAGCGGATCGCCGTCGATCAGCGATTCCAGATTTGCGATCTTGCCCTCGGCGCGGCGGCGTTCGATCCCGCCATCGACCAGCGTCGCGATCCCGGCGGAATCGTAGCCGCGGTATTCGAGCCGCTTGAGTCCGTCCAGCAAAATGGGCGGGGCGTCCGCCTTGCCGATGGTTCCGATGATTCCGCACATGTTCCGTTCGTCCTACGCTGATCCTGACTGGGTTGGCTATTTTTTCTTCGCCGCGTCTTTTTCCGCCTGGCGTTTCGTGCGGAAGGATTTCGCCCAGCCGCCGATATTCTTCTGCCGGCCGCGCGCGACCGACAACGCATCGGAATCGACCTCGCCGGTGATCACCGATCCGGCGCCGACGATGGCGCCGTCGCCGATCTTCACCGGCGCGACCAGTGCCGAGTTGGAACCGATAAACGCGCCCGCGCCGATATCCGTATGGTCCTTGAAAAAGCCGTCGTAATTGCAGGTAATCGTGCCGGCCCCGATATTGGCTTTCGATCCGATCCGCGCGTCGCCGATATAGGTCAGATGGTTGACCTTGGCGCCCTCTTCCACACGCGCCGCCTTGATCTCGACGAAGTTGCCGATATGAACGTCTTTTTCTAGCCGGGCGCCGGGCCGCAGCCGCGCAAACGGACCGATAATCGCACCGGACGCAACCTCCGCCTGTTCGATATGACAGAACGAGCGGATCTCGACGTTGTCGGCGACGGTGACGCCGGGCCCGAAGAACACATTCGGGGCGATCGAAACATCGCGGCCGATCCTGGTGTCCGCCGACAGCCACACGGTACCGGGATCGGTCATGGTGACGCCGTTCGCCATCGCCGCCTCACGCAGGCGGTCCTGCATGGCGGCCTCGGCCTCGGCCAGCTGGGCGCGGCTGTTGACGCCCATGACCTCGACCGGATCGGCGGCTTCGACCGCGGCGCAGGAAAGGCCGCGGTCGCGCGCGATTTCCACGATCTCGGTCAGGTAGTATTCGCCTTTGGCGTTGTCATTGCCGACCGCATCCAGCAGCGGCAGCAGGTGTTTGCCGTCGATGGCCATGATGCCGGCGTTACAGAGACCGATCCCGCGCTGTTCGTCGGAAGCGTCCTTGAACTCGACGATGGCCTCCAGCCCGCCGTCCGCGCCGGTCACCAGACGGCCGTATTCCGCCGGGTCGTCGGGCCTGAAACCCAGCACGACGACCGCCGGATCATCCGCCGCGCGGCGTGCGCGCAGCATGTTCTGCATGGTTTCGGCGGTCAGCAGCGGCGTATCGCCGAACAGGACCAGCACGTCGCCGTTGAATCCTTCCATCGCATCGCGCGCCGCGAGCACGGCATGAGCGGTGCCGAGCGCTTCCGTCTGGACGGCTGTCTCCGCCGGGGCGACGGTCTCGGCCACCTGCGCCATGCCGGGCGCGACCACCACGACCGTCCGGTCCGGCGACAGCGCATCGAGCGCGGAGAGAATGTGAGAAACCATGGGACGATTCGCGACGGGGTGGAGGACCTTGGGCAGGTCCGATTTCATCCGCGTTCCCATGCCGGCTGCCAGTACGATCGCAGCACATTTGTCCGTGGTCATCGCCCCGAAAATCCGTTCAGTTTCAAATGCCGACGGACACCAGCCCGGTCGCTGCGCCAACCCGCCCGTTTCGCGGAACTTGCCACAAACCGGGGGCGTCCGCCAAGGAGATTAAAGCGGAGGATGCCGGGGAAAGGCTATTTCTTTTCAGACGCTTCCCGGCGTTCGAGCCTGATCCTGCGCCCGCCGGATTCGACCGAAGCCGCGTTCAGATGCGCAATCACGGATCCGAGCGGCGTGTTTATCGTCAGACGGACCGGCACCGGCGGTACGTCGCCGAAGGCTTTGCCCATCCAGACGCGGGCGCTGCGGTCGCCGTCGTTCCAGCCTGAATCGTCGTTTTTCTTGAAGCCGGCTTTCTTGTCGATGGACAGGCGGCAGTTCACCGTTTTCCCGGTGTATGGCGTGTAGCCACTGGGCCGCAGCCTGTCGCTGCCGTCGGGTACAGCGATCAGATCGTAGCGCCGGCGACCGTCGAATACCGGCATCTGGGCCTGGCAGGGCCGGCCGGCATCCATGTTGCGGATCAGCGCGATGATGGCGCTGGTCAGGTCCATCACCCCTGTACGCATTTCGACCGGTACGCGATCCCGGTCGTCGGTTTCCGGCCTGGGTGCGATGCGGTCGATCCTGGCGATGCCGTCGGCGAACTTCAGGTCGATGAACCGGTCCTTGCCGCGCCAGTTGTTGTGTTGACCCGCGGATACCGGCGTGACTGCTGCCTTGGAAATCTCGCCGCGGGAATAGGCCTTCATCCACCACGGAAACATGCGCCCGATCATGCCGACCGACTTCACTTTGGCGTCGAACTTGTATTCCCGCGAATTGAGCCCGATATCGACATCCAGATCGATGACATGGAATCCGCCGACGTAGATCTTGTACAGCAGATCGACATCCCGGGTGACCGCACATGCGGGCTGCGACAGCAGGGCGATAGCGGGGAGAGCAAGCAGAAGAGACCTGACTTTCATGATCCGGATCCGTTTCGGTTCAAACCAGAAGCACGACGCATCTATACGAAATCAGTATCCCATAAGATGTGGCGTTCGGATCGCGTTGACAAGACCCCTCGCGCCGCCTTATATCCCCGCCCGTTCCGGACGGGACTCCGGGCGCGTAGCTCAGCGGGAGAGCACTGCCTTCACACGGCAGGGGTCGCTGGTTCAATCCCAGCCGCGCCCACCATTTCTCATAAAACATGCACGATCGTCGGCAGAAGCCGGAATGCCTGGCGGCGTTCGGGATGTTGGTTTCGTTTGCGCGCGCCGCGCTTCGAACGGTCTAGGACAACAGAGCGGCGTCGGCGATTTTTTCGGCCGTCATTATCGTCGGAATGTTGGTGTTCGCGCGCGGCACCGCGGGGAATACCGAGGCATCGGCAACGCGCAGGCCGCCGACGCCGTGAACCCGTCCGTCCGGACCGGTGACCGCGGTCGGGTCGCCCTCATCCCCCATCCGGCAGGTGCAGGAGATATGACGGATGCTGATCACGTAGCGCATGACGTGCTCCTCGATCGCGGCGTCGCCTTCGCGCACGACCCGGTTGATGTCCCTGCCCAGCATGACGTCCCGGATCACGGCGCGGCGCAACGGGCCCGGCCCGTCCATCAGGACCGATGCCAAAGCCGTGAGAAATCTGTTACGGGGCGTCACGGCGGCGACCATCTGTGCCCGCCGGTTGAAATTTGTAGAGAACGCATCCCGGGTCGCGGCCTTTAACGGCGCGTATTCGAACAATTCCGCGACACGTTGCATGGCGAGTTTCATGCGCGCCAGATCGCGCGGATCAGAGAGCATGTTGAGTTCGACTTCCGGTTCTTCACGCCAGTCGGCCGAGCGAAGCCGCAACTGTCCGCGCGAATAGGGCTTGTTTATCCAGGTCGACATGCTGCCGAGACGCCGCCCTGCCGAATGCCAGGCCGCGCGGCCGATCGCGCAGATGAACATGTCGTTCGGACCGCACCCGTCAATGCCCGACGAATAGCGCGCGCCGACCTGAAGCGCGGGGCCCGGATTGGCGCCGTGCCGCGCGCGGTGCGTCATATAGACCATGGTGGGTACGCCGGGATGGTCCTGCAAATTCTGTCCGACGCCTTCGAGACCGGCGACGACATCGATTCCCATGTCGCGAAGATGAAGCCCGGGACCGACGCCCGAACGCATCAGCAGCGCCGGCGAGTGGCTGGCCCCGGCGGAAACGACGATCTCGCGACCGCCATGAAATTCTTCCGCGCCCTGACAGTCGATTTCGACCCCGACTGCCCTGCGGCCCTCGAACCGGATCCGCTTGGCGACGGCGTTCGACAGGATCGTCAGGTTGGGACGGGCGCGGGTCGCCGCATCGAGATAGGCGATCGCTGCGGATACCCGCCGGTCCTCCAGATTGCTGACTGTCAGGGGAAAATATCCGTCCTCGAATCCGCCGTTCTGGTCGTCGAAGAATTCCAGCCCCGACAGGGCGAATGAATCCGCCGTCGCTTTCGAGAAACCCGACCAGTTTTCGCGCGTCACCCGGCGGATCGGCAACGGCCCGGATTTGCCGTGCAGCGGCCCGTCGAACTGCTGATCGGTTTCGAGCTTGCGAAAAAACGGCAACACGCCGTCCCAGCCCCATCCGGCGGCGCCCATCGATTCCCACTCGTTGTAGTCGTCGGGCGTGCCGCGATTGGCTGCCTGGAAATTGATGCTGGACCCGCCGCCCATCACACGGCCCTGATCGTAATGCTGCAGCTCGGGCCGGTCGGGCGCGTTATGCGGCACCGGTTGATGATAGGCCCGGAACTGCGTCCATTTGAATTTCGGATTGGCCTGCGACAGGTGATAGCTGTTCAGGATGTCGGCGGGAACCGCACCCGGCGGCGTATCCATGCCGGCTTCGATCAACAGAACCTTGTTGGCCGGGTCCGCCGACAGACGGTTTGCCATCACGCACCCCGCCGAACCGCCTCCGACGACCACATAATCATAAGTCACCACGTTTCCTCCCTCGATCGTCCGATTATAGCATTCGAATCCGATTAAGGATCCGGTTGCTTCGGGCAATGGCGGCCCGATCCGTTTGAAACGCGCGGCGCCGGGTATACAATAATCCGCTCGACAAACCGTTCCGGCACGTCGCATCCTGTCGGTCCGGCGGCCACGACCGGGAAAGGATACGCCATGGCAGAAACGACCACCGACACCGCAACGCACCAGAACGCATTCCAGGAGAAGTTCCGCGCCCGCTTCGTCGCCGAGACGCCCGGCTGGTATCACGGGCTCATGCATCTGGGCTTCACCCTGGCGGTGACGATCGGCACCGTCGTCGTCTGCTGGTCCTACATCGACCAGGCGACCGTCTGGGAATGGCTTATCGTGGTACCGATATTTCTGTTCGGCAACTGGTGTGAATGGGCGGGTCACCGCTGGTTGCTGCATCGACCGGTGAAGAAACTGCGCGCGATCTATCTGCGGCACGCGGGCGTGCATCACCAGTTCTTCACCGACCGCAATCTCTCCTATCGCGGCCACAGAGAGTGGCGGGCGCTGCTGTTTCCGCCCTTCGCGCCGGTTGCGTTCCTTCTTGCCGCCGCGCCGGCCGCGCTTGTGCTGTGGGCGGTCTGGTCGGCGAATGCGGGGCTGATCGTGATGCTCACCATGGCCGGCTATTTCATCATGTACGAAGGGCTGCACACCTCGGCGCATCTGGTCGGGCCGCGCTGGCAGTGGCTGCGTCACGTGCCGCTGATCAACACGGTGCGCTACATGCACGTCGCCCACCACGATCTCGAACTGATGCAGAACTACAACTTCAATCTGACCTTCCCGATCTGCGACGCCCTGTTCGGGACAAGCACACTGGACCGCGGCGTGCTGGGAACGCTATTCAACGGCGAGAACGAGAAGCACCTGCGCGCGGAGGTCCGTCGCGAGCCGCCACCCGACGACGTTGGAGAACGCGCCGCATCGGCCGCCGAAGCGGCCTGAGAGCGGACCGAAGTTCAAAACTCCAACGCCGTCCCGCCTGCGCCGCGATCAGCGGTCGCTCCCGTCTCCGGTTTCGCCTGCCTTGTCCAGCGCAAGGCGCGTCGCGACGGGGCCGAAAATCTCGAAGGCGATCGTGGAAACGATCGTGATCGTCAGGATTTCCTCGCGCAGGCCGGGGAAACGGTCGGCCGCAACCAGCGCCATCCCGACGGCAACGCCCGCCTGCGGCAGCAGGGCCGCGCCCATCCAGCGCCTGTGGGTTTCCGGCGCCCGGCCGAGCCCGGCGCCGATCCAGGCGCCGGCGAAACGAGCCGCAATGCGAAGCAGGATGTAAGCGCCCGTCATCAGACCGTATTCCCACCACCTGTGCGTCTGCAGGGATGCGCCGGCAAGAACGAAGAACAGAATCAGGAACGGCCATTCGATGTTTTCGTTCTCGTGAAAGGCACGGGTATGGTGTTGGGCGAAGTTCACGATGATCGCGCCCGCGACGATGCCGGAGAGCAGGAACGAGACCTCGAGCCAGATCGCCATGCCGGCGCACAGGAACACGGCAGCCAGCGCCTCCGCCTGGATCGGCTCTCCCGGCCGCAGCCGGCCGGTCAGATAGGCGGCGGGAAACCCGACGGCGGCGCCGACGGCAAACGCGCCGAACAGCTACCACAATCCGCCGGCGAGCGATGCCGAGGCCCCGTTGCCGGCCAGCATGTCGGCGCCGATCACCACCAGGGAAAACGCTATCAGCCCCCAGGCATCGTCGACGGCCACGATGCCGCGCAGCGTCTGGGTGAATTCGCCCTCGGCGCCGGCTGCCGGATGACATCCTGCGTTGCCACCGGCGCGGTCGCGGTGGCGATGCCCGCCAGCAGAAGCGCGAGTACCGGCGATGCTCCCAGCAGCGTCAGTCCGACGCTGACCACAATCACCGTCGTCGTCACCACGGCGATGGAGATCGCCAGAATCTGCCGCCCGTGACGGCACATTTCGGCCCGCGACAGCGCGCCGCCAAGCAGAAAGGCAATCATCGTCAGCGCCGCCGATGCCAGAAATTTATACCAGTCCCCGAGTTCGGACGGCAGTACGTCGAAACCGGCAGGTCCCGCCAGAACCCCCAGCAGGATCAATAGCGTCACCCGCGGCAGGCGCGTGCGGCGGCCAATCTCGTCGGCGGCAAGGCCGAGGATAAACAGCCCGCCGAGCAGCAACAGGGCGTGATGGAGTTCCATGGGGCCGGCTTTCTTCGAACAGGAGAAAACCAAGTATACCGTCAGACGGGGCTATTCCGAAAACGTGGCGTATCGGCGCGGACGCATCGATCAGCATTGCGATCACCCCGACCGTGGCCGCGCACAGGGTCAGGCTCCTGATGCGGTCCCGCGCGGTTGATACCGATTGCCATGCGCGCGCCGACGGTGTCGTAAAAAGCCCATCATACGGCCGGGCCGCACTATGCCTGGATCTCTCCGGTGGCCTATAGTGTTTTCCCGGAAAAGCCGTCGCCCGCTCGCATACCGCCGTTCGACCAGAATACGAGCCCGCCCATCGTGTCAGCGCACCCCTTACGGTAGCCGGCGCCTGCGGAGGAAACCGACCCCCAGCAGCCCGACGCCGATGATCGCGAGCGCACCGGGTTCGGGCAATGCCGCTGTCGGAGAAAACTGGGTCAGGACGCGGATGTAATCGCCGGGTGATTTAGCGAAGAAATCGACCGAGATCGTCCGGGGCGCGGTGATCGATACGCCGTCATTCGATTCCATACCGCGAAGAGACGGGCTCAGATAGTTGGCTGTCAGGTTCACCAGTGCGTCGCTGGCGATGAGATTGTTGCGTGTCGTAATGACCGCAACGATATCGGAATCGAAGGTGACATCTCCTACTACGGACGAATTGACCGAGGGATCGAAAAATATGTAATGGCTGGCAACTTCCTGCCCCGCGGACAGGGTGCCGCTCTCTCCCCCGGGAAGCAGATCGACGGCGAGATTGCTGGCCAGGAACACATTCTGCTCTTCGTCGAAACCGAAAAGATCGGGACTCTGGTGATTGTTGTTGCCGACATCGCCGATCGGATCGAACAGTTTCACGAATGACCCGCCGGAATTTCCGCCGGTCACGGCACCGCTGATGAACGTTGCGAAGACGGAGGGAGCCGACAATGCCACACCGGCAAAGGCGATGGCGGCGACGATGTTTCCAAATACTTTCACGGGAACCTACCAACCAGGGACGCATACACTCACAGCGCCAGGATCGACGAAGCAAACGCGGATCACAACAGTGTTCGAACCGCGACCTCTTCCGCATCGGATTATGTGCCGGTCCGGCCGCTCTCCGTCCACCGGGGACCGTTCGGATTGCTATTTCGGCCTTGGAATGAAAAAATAACGCCGAGACAGAACAACCGTTTTCCATTCTGGGAGGAAATCACATGGCACCTGATTCAAACTCCGGCCCCGCGCTGATCGGGATCGAACCCACCATTTTTCCTGATAACAACGTCACAAAGCGTTCGCTGGCCCGCTCGAAGTTCCTGAAAAACATCTGGTATGTCGCCATGCCGTCGGACGAGCTGAAAGAGGGCGAGATCATACATCGCACGCTTCTCAACCAGCCGGTCGCGTTCTATCGCAAGGAAGACGGCGGTGTCGCCGCGATTCACGACATGTGCCCGCACCGTCAGGTACCGCTGTCGATGGGCACCCTCCATTCGGGCGACCGGGTGCAGTGCATCTATCACGGGCTCGAATTCGGCGCCGACGGCAAGTGCGTGCACAACCCGCACGGCAGCCAGAAGATTTCCGAGGCGCTGCATCTGCCGGCCTATACGGTGGTGGAAAAGCACCGGCTGCTGTGGATCTGGATGGGCGACAAGCCGGCCGATCTCGACAAGATCCCAGATTACAGCTGCATAGACGACAGCCCTGAACTGCATATCACGGAGTTCGGGTATCTGAACGCGAAATGCCACTACGGCCTGATGATCGACAACCTGCTCGATCTCAGCCACATCTGCTTCACCCACGCCGGTATCCTCGGCAATCCGGATACCGCCGAAACCGATCCGGAAGTGACCGTCGAGGGCGACACCGTGACCGTGTCCCGCTTCTCCGAGAATGCGGAGACACCCGGCATGATCAGAATGTTCACCGACGATCCGGAGCTCCAGGCCCGGGGCGACCAGTGGACAGCGATCACGTGGTTCCCCGCCTCGAACCTGCGGCTCAATTTCGGTGCCTGCAAGGCCGGCGAACCCAGGGAATCCGGTACCGGCTACATGGCGCTGCACTGGCTGACGCCGGAAACCGACCGTACGACGCATTACTACTACTGCGCCGCACGCTGGAACGTGCAGACCGACGACGAACGCAACAAAGAGATTCGCGAGCTGGTCTACAAGATGCGGACCTTCGCCTTCGCCGACCAGGACATGCCGGTGATCGCGGCCCAGCAGGTGGCACAGGATTCGCTGGATAATGAGCCGAACCCGGTGAAACTCAGCATCGATGCAGGTCCCAACGAGTACGAGAAAATTCTCAACCGGCTGATCGCCGAAGAGAACTGATCTCGCACCGGGATACCGGATAACGAATTGGGGAGCGGACGAAGGTCCGCTCCCTTTTCCGTTCTGCGCCCGCATCTTCCGAAACCGGCGACGAGTCCCTAGTATTCAGGCACTGATACCTGTGGAAAGTGGGAGGAAACCGATGGCAAAGCTGAGACACCTGGCGCTGAGCGTGAAAGACCTGGAAGAAAGCGCGAAATTCTACGAAAACGCGTTCGGCATGGAACGGGTACGTCAGTCGGACGTCGCCATCATGCTGTCGGACGGCGTCGTGTCGCTTGCTCTTCTCCATCTCCGGTCGAACGACAACGCGCCCGACGAACGCGGGCCGGACTATATCGGGATGCACCATTTGGGCTTTCTGGTCGACGACGTCCCGGCAGCCAGCCAGGCAGTGGAGGCCGCGGGCGGCACGTATCACGGCCAGATCCTGAATGTCGGCGCCGGGCCGGAATCGGAGCGTAAATACCGGGATCCCAACGGCGTGGTGATCGACGTGACGTCCCCCGCCCACGCGGAGTCTTCCTGGCGCGTGCCGACGAATAGCTGAAACAGCAGAGAACAAGTTGGTTTAAAGTAGAATACATGCTGACTGACGAAAGAAACCGGTTCGTCACCCAGACCGGACCCGGCACACCGACAGGCGATCTTTTCCGCCGCTACTGGATTCCGTTCCTGCTGTCGGAGGAAGTCGCCGAAAAAGACGGACCTCCGGTGCGCGTGACGCTGTTGTCGGAGAAACTGGTCGCATTTCGCGACAGCAACGGCGATATCGGGCTGATCGAAGAGTTCTGCGCCCACCGGCGCGTGTCGTTGTGGTTCGGCCGCAACGAGGACGGCGGCATCCGCTGCCCCTATCACGGCTGGAAATTCGACGTGACGGGCAAGTGCCTGGAAATCCCGTCGGAGCCGGAGGACAGCACCTTCCGCGAGGAAGTCGGCCTGACCGCCTATCCCTGCGTCGAACGCGGCGGCATCGTCTGGGCTTATATGGGGCCGCCTGAACATCGCCCGGAGCCGCCCGCCTTCGAATGGGCCACCGTGCCGGAAGGCCAGCGCTATCACACCAAGCGTCTGGAAGAATGCAATTATCTGCAAGCGCTGGAAGGCGGCATCGATTCCAGCCATGTGGGCTGGCTGCATCGCGGCGAACTGCGCAGCGACCCGCTGCATCACGGCTCAAAGGGGTCTGACTATCACCTGTCGGACAGCCGCCCGAAATTCGAGGTCGAGGACTCCGATGGCGGGCTCGATATCGGTGTGCGCCGCAATGCGCCTGGCGACAAGTATTACTGGCGCATCACCCCATGGATCATGCCCTGGTATACGATTGTGCCGCCCTATGGCGACAACCCGCTGCACGGACATGCCTGGGTGCCGATCGACGACGAAAACTGTTTCGCCTGGACGTTTTCCTATCATCCGAGCCGGCCGCTGAACGATCTGGAACTGAAAGTCATGCACGAGGGCGGCAGCCTGCACGTCAAACAGGAGCCCGGGACGTTCCGCCCCGTCGCCAACAAAGACAACGATTACCTGATGGACCGGGAGGCGCAGAAAGCCGGCACGGCATTCAGCGGCGTCAAGGGCATTGCCATGCAGGACGCCTCGCTTCAGGAAAGCATGGGGCGGGTAGCGGACCGGGCGCGCGAAAACCTGGTCATGACCGACCGGGCCATCGCATTGGCCCGGCGGCGGCTGCGCAAAGCGGCGCTCGACCTCGAAAAGGGGATCGATCCGCCCGGCATCACCGCGGCGTCGCAGGCCGTGCGCTCGGCATCGTTCGAACTGGACCGCGATATCGCCTTCAACGAGGCGCCCGGCGAACCGACGAAGGTAAAACCGGGCGTCCCCCATACATCTATCTGAAGCGCCCACCTGAACCGACGGAGATGCATGTGACCGATACCCTCGACCCCCGCGCCGCGGGCGCGCGCCGATTCAAGGACAAAGTCTGCGTCATCACCGGCGCGGGACAGGGCATAGGCCGGGCGACCGCGCGCCGCCTCGGCCAGGAAGGCGGCAAGATCGTCGTCGCCGACCGCATCGAGGAAACCGCGACCCGGACGACCGACGAACTTCTGGAAAACGGCGTCGAGGCCATCAAGGTCATCGTCGATCTCAGCACCTATGCCGGCTCGGAAGAGCTGATGGCCGAGGCCGTTTCTGCATTCGGCCGGATCGACGTGCTGGTCAACAATGTCGGCGGCACGATCTGGATGAAGCCGTTCCACCTCTACACCGAGGAAGAAGTGGAGATGGAGCTGGAACGGTCGCTGAATCCGACTTTGTGGGGCTGCCGGGCCGTCCTGCCCATCATGATGGAACAGGAGTCGGGGTCGATCGTGAATTTGGGATCGCAGTCGGTCCGTGGCCTGTATCGGCTTCCCTACGCATCCAGCAAAGGCGGAATTCTGGCGCTCGGCAAGGTTCTGGCGATGGAATACGGAAAATACGGCATTCGGGTAAATACCGTTTCGCCCGGCGGAACGGATATTCCGGATCGCGTCACCCAGCGCAATTTCGTCCGGCCCGGCGTAATCGCGAAAGAGCCGGAGAATGCCGACGAATTTCGCCGTGAAATGATTGAGGATATCACCAGTCAGCAGGCCATAAAGCGCCGGGGCACGCCGGAAGAACAGGCCGCCGCGGTCGCATTCCTGGCATCTGACGATGCCAGCTTCATCACCGGCGACAATATCAACTGTAGCGGGGGACAATCGTAGATCTCGCCCCGGAGACACGGCCTGCTGCCCCCTTGCGGCATACCGGCAGCGTTAACCAAATGGCCATTTTTCGCGGGATTTTTGCGTGAAACCCGTATAGAAAAGGCCTATGTAAGTTCCGAAACGGGACGAGTTGTGTCGTAAGAGTACTGTGTAGAGATATGTTTAAACTGATCCCAACCACCCTGATCGCCTGTGCGGCGTTCGCGTTCAGCGCGCATGCGGCAACGATTACGCTCGATTTCGAGGCGGCGATCGAGGGGGAGATCGTATCCGACGGGACCAGTTCAAATCCGGCCTATTCCGGTATCGGCATCACGGCGCTGAACACCGGCGGCGGCCCGAACTATGCTGTGGCTTATAATTCCGAAGGAGCCATCGGCCGCGATTCGGACCTCGAAGAAAACCGATACGCCTCGAAATTCACGCGCGCCAATGACGGCACGACCGGGCACACCGGTTTCGGATACGTGCTGGTTGTCCAGGAAAATTCTTGGGGTTCCAGCGATGGGATCTGCAACTACGCAGACGACGAAGCCGGCGGCGGCGCTCTGCGATTCTTCTTCGACAAAGTACACCAGGTCAAGTCGTTCGATTATTTCGACATCGACGGCATTCCGGATCAGCAGGCTGAATCCATCATCGTCAAGCTGTTTACCAATCAGAACTTCGAATGGTCGGATTCGGTCAACGGGTCGGACGTCTTCCTCGTCGACGGCGTGCTGTCGACGGGCGGCGACAATACGTTCCGCACACACGCGCTGACGAACCCGCAATTCGTCTACGGGATCGAATTCGTGTTCACCAGTTCCGGCGCAATCGACAACATCGTGCTTGAAACGGTGGAAAATACGGCGGACATCCCCGCCCCGGCATCCTTGCCGGTCCTCCTTGTCGGTCTGGTCGGGATTAAGCTTATCTCTCGCCGCAAAAAATCCGCGGCGACCACCGCCAAAACCTGACGGTACGCCGTCTGCGGGCAACATTGCCCCGTCAAATTCCGACAGCTACCATGGGCCAGTCTCACGATATTTCCTGAGAAAGCCCGCCCATGCCCGCCCTTCCCAGCTTCCCGCCCGTCACCTTCGACTTCGGCGTCGCACAGACCCTGCCCGGCGAACTTGCCGCCCGCGGCATCGAACGGCCGCTGATCATCTCCGACACAGGCGTTTCGGATCACGGGGTGGTCCGAACGGTTCTGTCGGCATTTCCGGACGGCGCAGCCCCGGCGGTCTTCGACGGCATCCCGCCCAATCCGACCATCGCCGGTATCGAGACGGCGCTGGCAGTATACCGGGAACGGAACTGCGACGGCATCGTCGGGCTCGGCGGCGGCTCGGTGCTCGATTCGGGCAAGGCACTCCGCGTCGCGGCGACCCATGCGATGCCGGTCATCGATTTTCTCAAAGACCCGTCGAAAATTACCGCCGACGTCGCGCCCTACGTCACGATTCCCACGACCGCAGGCACCGGCGCGGAGATCACCTTCGGCGGCGGCATCCATATCGAACCGGGATCCCACCAGCTCGGCATCCGCAGCATTCATGTGAAGCCCGATCTCGCGATCTGCGACCCGGAACTGACGCTCACCCTGCCGCCCCGCCTGACGGCCGCGACCGGTATGGATGCGTTCGGACACTGTATCGAGGGTTTCTTGTCGTCGAACGTCAACCCGCCGACCGAGGCGATCGCGCTGGACGGTATTTCACGGGTCGTGAAATACGTCGAGCGCGGTACCGCCGACGGCAGCGACCGCGAGGCCCGCTGGCATCTACTGATGGCCGCCGTCGAAGGGGGTATGGCGATTTATATGGGGCTCGGTCCTATTCACACGCTCGGGCATATCTTCGCCGACAGCGATTTGCACCACGGCGCGCTGATCACCGCTTCGGCACCCGCGGTAATGCGGTTTTATGCGGAAAACGCGGATGACAGCCTGAACGACCGGCTGTCGCGGATCCGCGAGGCGATGGGTTTGCCCCCCGGCGCGGATATCGCCGACGCAATCGCCGATCTGAATGCGCGGCTGGGCCTGACCGCCTCGGTCCGCGAGATGGGCTATCACAACACCGACGTGGACGACCTCGCCGACAAGGCGATGGGCGTGCATTTCAACGCCACCGCGCCACAAAAGCCGACCCGGGACGATTTCAAAAAGATCATTGCGGCAACGTTGGGGTAACCCTGGGGCGCATTCTTCAAGGCGCCGGCGCACAACGGCGCTGCAGATATCCGTCTACGCCTGGATCGCCCATCAAGCCGATAACGAGTCTCTTTCGAGATGATATGATCTCGGCGCGACGTCAGATCATCGATGATGCCGGAAGTCGACTGATGTCACCACGGTATCGAAGGAGAAATTACGATGATTCGACTGAGTTGAATGGTGATTCTGGGAAACTGCTTTCTACCGCTGTTGATCCTTCTTGGCATCGGTTGGGGCAGCATCGCGCTCTGGACGGCAGTCAAAACCGAGCTGAAAGCGCCCGTCGAGCAGCTCATCGCCGACGCCCGCAATCTCGCCGAACAAACGCGAGCAGCCGCGCAGACGGTTGAAAACAGCGCTGAAATCATCCGTCAGGAAGCCGTCAATCTTCAGGAAAGCGCCAACGCCATCGTCAAGCCGCTGACCTCTTTTTCCATCGATATCCCGGCCTTCGACGTGCCGTTTCTCAACGTCAAGGCATGCGACATGAACCTCAAGGTCAAGGAAGCACTGAACATCAAGTCGTGTTTTCCGAAGGTCAACGTGCTGGGTGGAATCAGCAGTTCCGTAAATGCAGGCCTTCGCAGGGCGTTCGCGCGCCCTCGGGCGGAATTCGAGAAAATCTCGGCTTCGGTCCAGCGTACGCGAAACGAACTGGACAAGTTAAGTCCGCTCGCCGATGCCTTTCGCGCGCAGGCACGGGAATTTGAAGCGCGCGCCGAAGCCCTGGCCATGGCGCGCGACCGGGTTTCCGACCGGATCGGCCGCATCGTGGAAATAATCGGATACGTGATGGTGGTGCTCGGGCTCTGGGCGATGCTGACCTATCTGCTCTGGATACAGAACAGGCTGGCAACGGGATGGCACATGCTACGGCACGGCACCCGGCCGTAACCGACCCGGACGGCGGACCGCCGCCGATATCCCGGCGAAACCGGTTATCCGACCCGCCCCGGGACGTTTATCCGCCGCTGATGCTCTTTTCCATTTCCGCCCGTAGATCCGGCGTCACCTGCGGTTCAACACCGAACCAGCGCTTCCAGGCCGGCGGCCCCTGGTGGAGCAGCATGCCGACGCCGTTAAGCGTGGGATTGCCGCGAGCGCGGGCCGCGGCCAGGAAAGGCGTTTCCAGCGGGATGTAGATGATGTCGGCGGCGATTGCGTCCACTGGCAGCGCATCAAGCTGGATGTCCAGCGCGGTTTCGCCCTGCATGCCCTGGCTGGTCACGTTGACCGCCATGGCAACGCCGTCGAGCGCATCGTGGCGTTCTTCCCAGGAATGGACCTCGATCGGCCCGCCGAATTCTTCCGCCAGTTTTTCCGCCCGTTCCCGGGTGCGGTTGACCAGCCGGATTTCGGTCACGCCCTGGTCCAGCAGCGCGTAACACACCGCCCGGCTGCCGCCGCCGGCTCCGATGACCGTGACCGGTCCGGCATCGGCCCGCCAGTCGGGGCGGAACTCCTTCAGGTTGCCGAGAAACCCCAGCCAGTCGTTATTGGTCCCGAACAACGAACCGTCGTCGCGCACCACGACGCAGCTGATAGCGCCGATCTTCTTCGCGACCTCGTCGACCTCGTCGACGATTTCCATCGCATCCTGCTTGTGCGGGATGGTCAGATTGCAGCCGGCGAAACCCAGTGGATGCATGGCGCGCAGCGCCGGCCCGATCTTGCCGGGTTCGATCGCCAGCGGCACATAGGTGCCGGCAAGGCCCTGCTGTTCCATCCAGTAGTTGTGCATCATGGGCGAACGCGAATGCATCACCGGCCAACCCATGACTCCGGCCATATGGAAACGGTCGGAATCGGTCACGAAGCGGCCTCGTCCAGCTTGGCGCTGAAATGATCCCAGGTGCGTTTGAACAGGTTGGCGTTCCACAGTTTCTCGCGGCAAAGGTCCAGCTCGTCCTGGCTGAACGCATACGGTGTGCCGATCTGCGCGGCCATGTACTGACGCTCGGCGTTGTCTTCCAGGTAGTTCATCAGAACGAATGCATCGACCAGGCTGTCGCCGCAGGTCACCGCGCCATGCGCCTTCATCAGCGCCGCCGGCCGGTCGCCCAGCGTGTCGGTCAGGCGTTTCGCCATCTCCGGATTGTTGATCGAATCCGGCGAATCCAGCACCGGCAGCGGATAGACCAGCGATCCCTGCGCATATACCGGCAGGTACTCGACCCCGGCGGTCGACAGGATGGTCGACCAGTTGGGATGCGCATGAATGACAGCCTGAACGTCGGGCCGCGCCTTGTAGACACCGGCATGCAGATGGAATTCCAGCGGCGGCTTGCCGTTGCCGTCGATCACGTTGCCGTCGAAATCGATGGTGCAGATGTCATCCGCCGTCAGCTGGCTGCGTTGGCACGATCCGATGTTTATCAGCATGCGGTCCCCGTCGAGCCGTATGCTGGCATGGCCGTTGTAGTCCAGGATGCCGTTGTGTTCGAGCATCCGGATGCACCGGACGATCTGTTGCTTGTGTTCTTCGGTCTGGCTCATCGCGTTCCCTGTTCGTCAGACGACCACATGGGTCATAATGCCCTTTGGAAATATATCTTCCGGCGCGACGTGCTTGTGCGCAATGCCCTGTTGATAGGTGTACAGCAGCATCTGTTCCCAGGTGGGGCGGTTTTCCTCGATCCCGAACGGGAACGGATCGTCGCCGAACATGGCCTGCATCCGCCGCCCATAGGCCGGCACGAACGGCAGAGGATAGCGGGATACCGCGGGATCCAGCATCCGTTCGACGCTGCGCCGCTTGGATTCGTTGAAAGCGTTCAACAAATTCCGCGCCACCCAGGGGTTTTCGTCCAGAATATGCCGCTGCATGGCGATGATATGCATGATCGGCCAGACGCCGGTGCGCGCGTAATAGTCCTCTTCCATCGGCACGTGATCGGGATACAGCCGCTCCACGTCCGGATGGCCCTCGAGGAAACAGGTCGGCGGCCGCGCGATGATGGCGCAGTCGATCTCGCCCGATGCCAGCATTTCGGACAGGGATTTGTCGGCGACGCGCGTCAGTTCCACGCCGTCCGGCAGGTTGATTTCGACCTTCTCTACCCGGCCCGCCGAATTGGCGCCCGCCTGATACCAGTGGACGTCCTGCAGCTTCACGCCGCATTCGTTGTGCATCCAGCCACGCATATAGACGGCGGCGGAATGCGCCCATTCGGGCGAGCCGATGCGCTTGCCCTTCAGATCCTCGACGGTCTTGATGCCGGCGTTTTTGTTCACGTAGAAGGACGAGAACCGGAACAGGCGGGAGCACACGACCGGCAGGCCGACGATATCGCACTCCTCGCGGGTGATCTGGGCGGAAAACTTGGCGAAGCTGAGTTCCGCCACGTCCCATTCCCGGTTGGCGGTAAACCGTGCGAATACTTCATGATGTCCGAGCATCGACCAAGTGTGATCGATCCCTTCTGCCCGGACATCGCCGGTACGGAAATCGCGAAAATGATCGTAATCGGTCGTCGCGATGCTGAGCTTCAGATTGTTCATCAGCGCCCCGCCCGGCGTGAGAAATGTTCCCATGCGCGGGTAAACCCGGACTGTTCGTTCTCGGCGCCGCGCCGTGCGTCGATCTCGCCCTGGCTGAGATATTCGACGCTGCCGCCGAGGCCGATGGCATCCAGCTGAATCTGGGCGTTGACCTGCAGGAAGATAGAGGTCAGCACGGCGTCTTCCAGGCTGTAGCCCGCAATCGTCGCGCCATGCCCGCGCATCAGCACGATCTTGCCGCCGCCCAGCGTTTCGCACATGTCGCGCCCCTGTTCCATCGTCGTGACCAGCATGATGGTCTCTTCGCCGAACTTGTCGCGGATATCCCAGGTCGGCGGCGGATCGCCGATCCGGGCGGCGACGTGAATGATCGGCTGCAGTTGCACCGACGACACCGTAAACGGCACCACCTGGTAGGAATGATTGTGCACCACCGACATCACGTCCGGACGCTGTTCGTAGATGGCGCCGTGGATGGCGCGTTCCGAATACGGCGTCCGGTCGCCGAGATCGACGGGCGTGCCGTCGAGCTCGAAGGTGACGATGTCTTCCGGCTCGATCAGCGACGGCGCTTTCGAAAAGGCCAGCAGGTATCGATCCGGATTGTCGGGATGACGAATGCTGACATGGCCGTAGGAGTCGCAGACGTTTTCGTGGGCGACAATGCGGTTGGCGGTAACGAGTTGCTCGATGGCGGCATCCAGATCGGACATGGTCCCTCTCTCTGATTGTTGTTTGGATTTCTAAACGCCCCGGCGCGGCCCAACAAGCCCGCCGGAAGCGCTCACGATTTCAGGTGCGACGGCGCCTCCGGGTCGGGCGTGACGCCGACCACGTTGGCCATCAGACCGGTGGTGCAGAAATGGCCGATCGCGCCGACCAGTTCCACGATGCGCTGATATCCCAGGGCCTTTTCGGCGGCCGCGAACCCGTCGTCCGACAGGTTGCCGGTTTCCAGCAACTCCTTCGTCGCGGAATACACAGCGGCATCGTCGGCAGTGGCGAATTCAGGGTCGCGGCCCTCGTTGATCGCATCGATGATATCGAGGCTGAGGCCCGCCTTCACCGCCGTCTTGGCCTGCGCGCTCCACGGATAGGCCGCTTTCCAGTGACGGACGGTCATCAGCGAGATAATCCGCACTTGTATGTTCGTCAACGAACAGTCGAGCAAATGCGCGCTGGATTTGTTATGCGAGTCCCAGACCGGACCGGAATAGGCATACCCGATCGCCGGGCCGAACCCGATCCGGCCGCCATCGGCGAGGATACGGTCGTGTATCGTCCGTTGTGCGTCATCCATATCATCGGGGTCGAGGACTGGTATTCTGGTCATCCGGTGTCTCCCTGATCAGGCATATTCGGCGGCATCGCTGCGGCAGTTGTTAAAGCCTGTTTCCAGCCGGTCGCGCTCGAGATTTCGGCCGATGAAGACGAGACGCGATACTCTGTCTTCGCTGCCCCATGCGCCCACGAAATCGCCTTCCAGCATCATGTTGACGGCCTGCGGCGCCAGTTTCCGGTCGTCGTCCACCACCGCGATAATGCCTTTGGTCCGCAGAATGTCGGTACCGAACCGCGCCAGCATGTCCTGCAGCCACTCCTCGAGGCGATCCGCATCCATCGGCGTCCCGCTGCTCAGCGACAGACTGGAAATAACTGTGGCATCGATATGATCGTGGTGATGATGGTCGGGGACGGGTTCCAGCTGCGCCTCGATCCGTTCCAGTTCGAACCCGTGCCGGTTCAGAATATCTGAAGCCGGCACATCCGACCGGTTGGTGCGGGTGATCGGTGCGAACGGATTGTTTCGGCGCAACAATGCCTCAATCTCAGCGATCGGTTGTCTGGCGTCATCCGCCTTGTTCAGCACCAGATGATCGCTGAACGCGATCTGATCGGCGGCGTCCTGGCCGTGTTTCAGCTGTTCCGGGATATTCACGGCATCGATCACGCATACTACAGAGTCCAGCCTGCACTGCGCGCCGATGACCTGGTCGATCACCATCGTCTGGATCACGGGGCTGGGATTGGCGAGCCCCGTGGTTTCGATAATGATGCCGTCGAGGCCCGGTTTTTCCGTCAGCAGGTTGCGCATCGTGCGGATCAGGTCGCCGCGGACCACGCAGCAGATACAGCCGCTGCTGAGTTCGATCAGTTCTTCTTCGCCGGTTTCGATCAGGTCCCCGTCGATGCCGATATCGCCGAACTCGTTGACGATGACGGCATAGGATTTACCCGCCAGATACGCGAGCAGGCGGTTGAGGAGCGTCGTCTTGCCCGCCCCCAGATATCCGGTCAGGACCGTGACCGGAATCCGGGCGTCGTCCGACCGACTCGCCTCAGGCAACGACTATTCCCAGGGCATGAGCGACGCGTGAATCACGTCGCCGCTGCCGCCGACGGCATTGATCGCGTCGTGCACGTCCTCGAGGCCGAAGCGGTGCGTCGTCATCAGGCTGATATCGAAGCGGTCGGAGGCCAACTGTTTCAGGCCAAGCTCACAGCTTTCGTAGTTATGCCCGCGGGCCGCCTTCACGGTGATGTACTTGTTGGCGATTTTACCCATCGGGTAGTTGGGAAATTCCGGCACGTCCTCGCCCTGGAACTGCAGGGTGCCGCCCTTGCGCTTCAGCGCTTCGACGCCCAGGAGGGTCGGGATGGTGCCCGCGCCGGCCGTGCAGTCGAGCGACACGTCCAGCCCCTCGCCACCCGTGATTTCCATGATCCGTTCCAGCGGATCTTCTTCCTGAACGTTGATCACATAGTCGGCGCCAAGCTTTTTGGCGACCTCCAGACGTTTCTTGTCCTTGGACGTGCCGGTGACGATGATCAGCGACGCGCCCGCCTGCTTGCAGGCGATGGTGTTGCACAGCCCTTGCTGTCCCGGCCCCTGGATAAGAACGCGGTCGTCATAGCCGACCTCGCAGTCGAACAGCGCCCACTGGATGCCGTTCGCCATCGGCGTGACGACGCCGGCGATTTCCGGCGACAGGCCGTCAGGCACCTTGTGGATGACCGAGTTCCACGGCAGGTACATGTATTGGGCGAACCCGCCGAACAGATGCGGTTCGCGTTCGGCCAGCGTATAGCCGAAACGCAGACCTTCGGGGAACTTCCGCCAGTCGGTGAACATGCACAGCCGGTAATCGCCCCGGTGGCAGTGTTCGCAGTTCATGCAGCCGACATAGTGCTCGACGAACACCAGATCGCCTTCTTTCAGGCCCTTGCGTTCCTGAAACACCTTACCGGCCTTGGCGATGTAACCGATATTTTCGTGTCCCATGATGACCGGGCCTTCGAACGGCGGCTTGGAATAGAACTTCACGTCGGTGCCGCAGATGCCGGCGACCTCGACTTTCAGCAGCGCAGCCTCGTCCGGAATATCCGGCATGTCGTATTCGCGGAATTCGGTGGTCTGGGGCGCCGTGCGAACGGCGGCGGTTACTTTCTCGGCCAAGCTGGTCTCTCCCTCGGAAATGTTGACCCTGATTTAGCAAAGCGGCAGAGTCCCGGCAAATCTCGCAAACCGATTTTAACCGGAACGAAGGCCATGTTCAGGCGTCTGGGCCCTGAAAACGACATTCTGGACGACATCACCCGGGTGGA
>Ga0181577_10000954_pt1 | contig 23286 bp, 18 predicted proteins | sample 101ome_21_FD_132468 | JGI IMG/M metagenome (GOLD analysis project Ga0181577, IMG submission 132468) | Coastal salt marsh microbial communities from the Groves Creek Marsh, Skidaway Island, Georgia - 101413BT metaG (megahit assembly) | ecosystem: Environmental > Aquatic > Marine > Intertidal...
CGGCGGCGGCGGCGGATCAAGCCTCACGCCTGCTGGGTTTACCTGCGTCGGGGGCAATGTTTCAACGGCTGGTTCCATCACCATCATCCCCATCGGTGGAGTGGGCATGGTCATCGAACCCACCAATCCGCAATATTGTGAGGGCGATTCCCTCCTGCTTACGTTATCTGGCGCCGACGATTACGAGTGGCTACCTGGAGATGGACTTAACGTGGTGGATGGGCCAACCGCTTGGGTGAGTCCACTTGAAACAACAGTCTACAACGTGATCGCCTCCACGGAAGAATGCATCGACACGGTAGACGTCACAGTCACGGTAATTCCCTACCCTGTGATTACGGTAAATCCTGAATACGTCACAACCTGCAATGAGCAAGTCACACTGACAGCAACAGGGGCCTTCCAATTGCAATGGACGCCGAACGAAAGTTTGACCGGCAATGGATTTGGCCCGATTCAATACGCCAATCCCACGGAAACGACGGTCTACACCGTGGTCGGCACAAACAGCGGCTGCAGTTCAGAAGCGACGGTGACGGTAGCCTATCAATTGGAAGTTGAATCCACCGAATACTATTGCGAGGGCGGCACTTACAGCCTTCCTGACGGTTCCGAAGTAAGTGAAGAGGGAACCTACATCGCCGAATACGTTTCCATGGAGGGCTGCGACAGCATTGTCACGGTCAATCTTTTCGAACAATCCACCTACGATTTCCAAATGCCGGTGCAACTGTGTGCAGGCGAAACGTTCACCCTTCCCGACGGCACAATCATTGACGAACCCGGCACCTTCCCTGTGGTGCTGGAGACATACAACGCGCAATGTGACAGCATCATCACTACAGTAGTTTCCATCCTGCAGCCATTCACAACCCAGAATACGCTCGCCCTGTGCGAAGGCGAACCTGTCACCCTTGGTGACGGAACGGTTGTAACCGAAGAAGGGGTCTACACGGTGGTTTTGACGTCCGAAACCAACGGATGCGACAGCACGGTTACTTCCAATGTCATCTTTCAGCCTAATTACGATGTCGCGGTTGATTTGAGTGAATGCGACGACGGATCGTATTTGTTTCCAGACGGGACTTTACCCACATCCTCAGGGATTTTCAATTTCGATTTGCAAACCACCTTGGGTTGCGATAGCAACGTGACCATCGACTTGACACTCAATCCGGCATATGACATTTCCTATGGGGATGAAATCTGCGCAGGAGATAGCTACACCATGCCAGATGGCTCTTCTATTTCTGCTGGAGGGCCTTACACTTCGATGCTCCAGACTTCAGCAGGTTGCGACAGTTTAATCACCGTCAATCTGGTAGTCAATCCCTTACCGGATGTTTCGAGCGGTGCGAACGAGAGCTATTGCTTGTATGATGGCAACATCACCCTCACGCCGAGCCCTAACGGCGGTAATCTGGCAGGCGATTTGTTAGATGGTTCGGTGTTACTTCACGAGGGAGCTGACCCGGGAGCGTACAGTGTGAGCTATTCCATTACGGATGCCAATGGCTGCACCAATGTGGATGTCGTGGACTATGTGCTCGCCACCCCCATTTCACCCACTTTTGACTTCGAAATGATTTGCAATGAATTGGAACTGATCAGCACAGTAAGCGATCCGAACGATACATATGAGTACGCTTGGTACTTGCAGAATGAATTGATCGCCATCTACGCAAATCCCACCTATTTCTTCGAAGAAAGCGGCACGTTCGATTTGGGGCTGGAAGTGACAGATGAATACGGCTGTGTCTATTTCAACAGCAGCGAAGTATTGCTTCAAAATGCCCTCAACCTTGAAGGATTCTTTGTCCCCAATGTTTTCACCCCCAATGGTGATAACTACAACGACTCCTTCATCCTGCCAAGCGCAGTTTCCGCCTGCTTGAATTACCAAGTCGACATCTTCAATCGGTGGGGCCAACTGGTCTACACCATGACGCCATACACTGCGGCATTTACAGGAAAAATGGAGAATGGCGCGATCCTACCTGAAGGAGTCTATTACTACACGATGGAAATTTTGGAATACCCGTGTAGCGAAACCCCAGCGTTGCAGCCGTTCTGCAGCGGGACCATTTCACTATTTAGAGAATAAAATCGAATCAAATGAAACAACTCACTCTTTTACTTTTCATAGCATTCAGCGGTCTTGTCCAATCGGGGTTGGCCCAAAACGACGCGCAATCAATTGAAGCGACTCAGGTCCAGGCAGAGAAAGCAGGGGTCAATTTTGACCACCTCTCGAGTATGATTGAACAAATCACCGGTTCTGAAGCAGACAATCCCATTTGTCAGGCCATGCTTCGTTCGATTTTGACGATTCGTTCAGCGGGTCAACCGGTGCCGATGGACGACGTTACATTGACCGCTTGGCAAGAATCCTTTGAAATCACTTCCGCTCAAGCGCAAGATTTGTACAAAGTAGCTGTTCGATTTGCCCTTCAGGACCAAAGGCGATAGCCTAAATCTGTCAATACGCCCACAAAACGAATCCTGACGACTGCAAATTCTACCGCCTCGCTCAATAGAAGAGATGTATCTTCTACAAAAACTCCGGAAGTGTATCTCTCACCCGCAAATTTTCTGAAGTTTCGAACCCAGATAGAGAAAGTGTGGGGCAGGCCCATCAAATCTCAACCTGATTGCATAGACCTTTCGAGAGCAATCCAACAAAAGACAGGGCACAAAATTGGCCACCACACGCTGCGGAGGATTTTTGGACTCGTAGAATGGGAAGGAAAATTTCGATCTTCTACGCTGAATCAATTGTCCGAATACATAGGTCAACCTTCCATTGAATCGCTCGTCCAATCCTATAAAGATGAAGAAGATTTAGTCGAAATCCTTGTCAAGCTTCAGCGTCAAAACGTCGACATCGACGAATACTACATCGGTCAATGGATGTCGAAAACGGTATCCATTGAATCTGCCATGATGGCTGGGCATATGCTTCTGGTGCGCCTGCAACAGCAAGACGAGGAGCGAATTGTAAGGCTACTGAACACGTTAAGGCCACTTGATGAAGCCCGAGGCCTTCACTACGCTATCTGCTCCGTCTTGGCGCACTACACAGCCGAGAAATTTCACGAAATCACCGACAAGGCCTTCGTCATGCGTGTGATGCGGGAAACGCCGTATATCAATCTGCTTTTATCCTTTTACGTGCCGTTGACGGAAATGGATGGCAATTTTGGCCAGCATATCAAATGGATGCTTGAATTGTCCGATGATGAAGAACACCAGGATTTTGGCAACAGCCTGCTTTCCACTTTCGCCCTGCTGAAAGGAGACAAAACTCAGGCGAGGGCTTACTTCAACAGAATCCAAAACAACCAGCCGTATTTCTGCATCCTACAAGGCAGAATTGATTTATTACGCTACCTACTTGAACCGGGAGGCGAAAACATATCCAATTACCTAATCCCGCCCAAAAACGAGGAGATTTTTTATTTTAAGGCCATCTTGCCCATGCTGGTTCTTTTGAACATGAAAGAAGAATTGGACGAGCTATTGGGCGCTTATCCCTTCGATGAATTCCTTGCCAATCACTGGCTAGAAGAAGCAGTGAAGCGGCAACATAAATTGATTCAAGTTTGGAGCCGTGCGACGGACGGGGATAAGGAAGACGCCATGATGGCCCTTGACGAATACGAAAACACCTTGTGGCCGAAGGATTACGAAGGGATTAGCAACCTCATCGCAGAAAAAATCAGAGAGAAACTGTAATCGTTCTGAGTACGACGTTGATGTGAGAAGGTCACATCCACCTTTTAGAACTTATCTCAACGTTTTTCAATGTCCAATCCCTCAGTCTCATCGCTGCTTCATCGGGTATACAGGGAATGAACAGCGGCCCAGCCGCAGTATGCAAAATCACGTTAGAAAGTCTTTTTCGCTTCAAAAATAAATTCGTACGAATGGACACTCGCTGCATTTTGTAAAACACCCCAAGCTTTTTCTTTCGGTGCAACCAACCCCACCAAATGGTGCATTCTGAGGTGGATAAGCAAACTTTAAAACGATTGCGTGATTCCCAAACCGCCCATGTCGACCAAATACCCCAACCTAGTGCCAACAATGCCCCCCAAATTCCTCCAATGAGGAATAAAGGGATAGCCAACGAGAGGCGTAATATCCATCGCTTGATCCAGTAAAGATCGTGCGGTCTCAATGTCGACAAAACTTCTGGACTAACGGCTTCAAATATGGCTTGTTCCAGTTGCAGGACTTGCGTGGGATTCAACCCAGGAATTGTCAAATTGACTCCTGCATTTCCGGCGGCAGCCTGCGAACGCGCTTGGTGAATTCGAACAGATTCAAATCCTGCCAAACGCTGCAAAACTGAACTTCGCAACTCAAACAATTGGATTTTCGGAAGCGGGATGCGGTAAGAAAATTTTCGAAAAAACCCACCCGTAATTTCCAAGGCACTTTCTTCAATAACCACTTGCAATTGATGGTACTTTATAACCGCTCCAAGTAAGGAAACCAAGACACCTATCATGCCAAAGAGTAGGATGCTGAGCGGAATAAACAGCACCCAGAGGGCACGAATCAACACCTTCCAAACCGGTGAAACCGCATCCGTCATCGCACTGATCACGTCTTCAAACGGCTCCATAAACGCCAAAACCGCGCCGAAAGAAATGGCGGCATTTCGAAGGTGATTCTGGGTTAATCCGATTTTGAGCAGCATCCTCCAATCCAAATGGACCAATGGCGTCGATTCTTTTTCGCGCATTGTTTTCGGCGATTCCTTGCTCAGAATATGACGCAATTGATCCGCTAATTCGGTGCGCAATGCGCTGATCTCCACTTCCGCCCCGGATGAACCTGCCGTATCCACGCGCAGCCCGTTCAGGCCAAAAATCCGTTGCCACCACGACTGTTCCGTATGCACTGCTTGGATGCGTTCAATGGGAATGACGAGTTTCTCCCTTTCTATAAGCCCACGGTGAATGACCAAGGCTGCATTTTCAATGTGAAAGGTGTATTTCCAATGTTCAATGATTGCGGCCACGCTCAGCAATGCCACAATGAGCACAATGGCTGCCCCTGAATAAAGTCGAATGTTTTCATTGAATGCCAATCCCGCGAAAGCCGGCCAGAAACTCCGCAAGAAAGTCCATCCATTCTTTATAAAGAATCGCACAATTGAAAGCACATGCTGCCGACGGGGATCAGAAAATACGTCGGACATATTATGCTCCTCTGCCTGCTCGTTCATCCAACATCGCCCGGAGGCGTTTTGCCTGTTCAACATCCATTCCCGGAACACGAAGGTTTGCGCCCGAACTCCCGGCAGTGTACAATTTGAGGGTGCACACTTGGAACGACCGTGACAATGGTCCTTGAGAAATTTCGCTGTGCTGAATTCGATTGAATGGAACCGTCAATTCTTCAAACACCCAGTACCCAGAACGAAACGTCAAATCATGTTCGCGCACCAAAACTCCGCGGATCTTGAAGCCTTTCCATTCCTCGATACCCCAAACCATTAAACCCACAGCGGCAGCCGCGATCAGTATCCAAAAGACCACCGGGACATCCCCTTCTTCAGTAAATGCCCACCAGACAATTGGACTCGCGAGCAAGAGCAAAGCCAGCAACGCCACAAAACCATAAACCGTCCACCGCATGGTGCGGTAACGCGCAGGCATCATCTCAAACGATGCAGATTCGATTTCGGGCAGACCATCTAATGGAAGTGCGCTGTTTTCAAATGGATTCACAACAGTGGACTTTGACGCAAGGTAACACGCTGAATCGGGTTTTCTGACCTTCCCCTATTCATGCCTATTTTGGCTGAAAACCCAGCCTGTCTCATGCAACCTACATTCATCCTGGCCTTAGACCAAGGAACCACAAGCAGCCGAAGCCTCTTGATCGACGCGCAAGGTCAAGTGTACGCATCAGCACAAGCTGAATTCGAGCAACTGTACCCGCAACCCGGTTGGGTCGAACATCGACCCGAAGATTTGTGGAACACGCAATGGCAAACCGCACAAACCGCACTCAATAAAGCGGGCATTGGCGCGAAATTGATTGCGGGTATCGGCATCGCCAATCAGCGGGAAACCACCTTGGTGTGGGATAAGAAGACCGGTGAGCCGGTGTATAATGCGATTGTTTGGCAAGATCGGCGAACATCGGATTTTTGCGATCAATTGAAGGCGGATGCGGGCGCATCCGAGACCATCCAAACGCGAACGGGCTTGGTGATTGACGCGTATTTCTCTGCGTCAAAAATTCGCTGGATCCTTAACGAAGTGGAAGGTGCCAGGGAAAGAGCAGAAAGAGGTGAACTGGCCTTTGGCACCGTTGAGACGTGGTTGGTTTGGAAACTCTCGAACGGTCAGAGGCATGTAACGGACGCTTCGAATGCATCCCGTACGATGCTGTTCAATATCCATAGTCTCGCATGGGACGAAGAACTTTGCCGCCTCTTCGACATCCCTCTGTCTTTACTTCCCGAAATTGTTGACAATAGCGGTTCGATCGCTCAAGCCGAAGTTTTCGAACACCCCATTCCCATCTCGGGCATGGCGGGCGACCAACAGGCCGCATTATTTGGTCAACAGTGTTTTGCGCCTGGAATGGTCAAGAACACGTACGGCACCGGCTGTTTCATGCTGATGAATACAGGAAGTACAGCCGTCCAATCAAAAAACTCATTGCTCACAACGGTCGGCTGGCGGCGGGACGGAGAAACCACCTATGCATTGGAAGGCAGCGTGTTCATTGGAGGTGCTGGCGTTCAATGGCTACGGGATGAACTGAAGATCATCGATGAATCATTCGAGGTTGAAGCGCTCGCTCGCGAAGTGGAAAGCACGGATGGCGTTTTCGTCGTCCCCGCATTTGCAGGGTTAGGTGCTCCGCATTGGAATCCACATGCACGCGGCTGTATCTTCGGCATGACGAGAGGAACTGGCCGACCGCAAATTGCTCGTGCGGTGCTCGAGAGCATTGCTTTCCAATCCATGGATGTACTGGAAGCCATGCGGGACGACAGCGGTGTTGACTTAACAGCCATCCGAGTGGACGGGGGAGCCGCAGAAAATGACTTGTTAATGCAGTTTCAGGCGGACGTGATGAATTTGTCCGTCGTTCGTCCAACCAATTCAGAATCAACCGCTCTCGGTGCCGCATTCCTGGCGGGTTTGGGGGTTGGATTCTGGAAAGATGAAGCACACCTTGCCGAATGTTGGGGAGAACAAAAACGGTTTTCTCCAACAACAGAGCGAACGGAAATTGACCACGGGATCCAGGAATGGCATCGTGCAGTGCGCGCCACATCCGTATGGGCAGATGACCGGAACAACACCTGACATGAGCGAATTAGGCCAACATGAATCGGCTTGGAATCGGCTTTCCGAAGAGGAAAACTGGGACATCCTCGTCATCGGAGGCGGTGCAACGGGACTGGGAATTGCCCTGCACGCAGCCGCAAGTGGATTGAAAACGGCGCTGGTTGAACGAAACGATTTCGCACAAGGCACATCGAGCAGGAGCACCAAATTGATTCATGGTGGAGTGCGCTACCTGCAGCAAGGCAATGTCAAATTGGTCAAAGAAGCCTTGCACGAGCGTGGGCTGCTGATGCAGAATGCCCCGCATTTGGTGCACAACATGGAATTCGTAATTCCGACCTACAAGCGCTGGAAACGTTGGTACTACGGCACGGGACTTAAGATTTACGACCGACTTGCGGGCAGATTGGGCTTGGGCGGGAGCCAAATTCTTTCTCCGAGCCAAGCAATCGCTGCACTTCCTGGAGTGCGCTCCGAAGGCTTGACGGGCGGCGTGAGCTATCATGACGGCCAATTCGATGATGCCCACCTCGCTTTGTCGCTTGCTTCAACGGCCACAGCCCACGGCGCCACCCTGATCAATCATGTGGAGGTGACCGGCATCTTGAAGCGGAATGGGCTTGCGACGGGCGCAACCGTTCTGAATAAACTTACTGGAGAAAACCAACATGTGTACGCCGGGGTTGTCGTCAACGCGACAGGAGCTTTTTCAGATGCCGTCATGCGCATGGATCGGGCGAAGCACACTCCGAAAATACGCCCGAGCCAGGGTGTGCATTTGGTTGTGGACCGCAACCATTTTCCAGGGCCATCTGCCATGCTCATCCCCAAAACCGATGACGGCCGCATCCTTTTCGCGGTTCCTTGGCACGACCGAGTCATCCTCGGAACGACCGACACGGCTCTAAAGCAGGTGCCTGAAGAACCGCGAGCCTTGGAATCCGAAATCGACTTCATCCTCTCGCACATTTCTCGATACCTGGCTCAGCCGTTGGGGCGGACAGACATTTTGAGCGTTTTTGCAGGGATTCGACCGTTGGTCAAACTCACAAATAAAAAAACGTCAGAACTTGCCCGTGACCATGTCATACGCATAAGCAAAAGCGGCATGATCTCCATCCTTGGGGGAAAATGGACGACTTACCGAAAGATGGCAGCGGACGTCTTGCGTAAAGTTCACCACCGCCGGAACCGAGATTTCACCATCGCTGATACGCGTATGCTGCGTTTGGTGGACTTCCAAGCAGTTGCACGTGCGGCGAGCATCGAAGGACTTTCGGACGATGCATTGCGTGCGCTCGTGAAAATAGAAGCTGCGGAATCCATGTGCATGACGGTAGAAGATTTTTTGTCTCGGCGCACCCGACAACTCCTCTTAGACGCTCAACACGCAATTCGTCGTGCGCCGGTTGTGGCGGAAGCATTGGCTATGGCATTCGGACACGATGAAGCATGGAAAAATGAGCAAGTCACCGCATTCAAAAAGCTCGCTTCTCAGTACCTTCCCCCTCAATCCTCTTCATCATGACAGCCTATCTAGCAGAATTTATTGGCACCTTTCTTTTGATCACCGTTGGGGCTTCGGTCAATGCCAACGTCGTGTTGCAATCCACAAAAGGACATGGATCAGGCTGGGTGAACATCACCATCGGCTGGGGAATCGCTGTTTTTCTAGGGGTTTATTCTGCAACTTCATTGGGAGGGAGCGGGCACCTCAATCCAGCGGTCAGTATTGGAATCGCATCTTTTGGGGGGCTCTCCCCTTCCCTGTTACCCGGTTACATTGTGGCGCAAATGCTGGGAGCATTCGCGGGTGCCGTCGTGACTTGGATTGCATTTTACACTCATTTCAAAAACACTTCAGATCCCGATGCGATTTTGGCGGTTTTCTCCACCAGCCCAGCTATCCGAAACACACCGTCCAATCTTTTGACTGAGATCATCGGTACGTTTGTGTTGGTGCTCGGAGCGCTGAGCGCCTCGCCAGCTGCAAGTTCCTTGGGAGCATTGGACGCACTTCCCGTGGCGTTGTTGGTCATCGGCATTGGCATGGGGTTGGGTGGACCAACTGGCTACGCCATCAACCCTGCTCGTGATTTGGGGCCGCGCATCGCACATGCGTTGCTGCCCATTGATAAAAAAGGGCCGAGTGATTGGGTCTATGCTTGGATTCCGATTGTTGGGCCCATCGTGGGCGGAGTCCTCGGTGCTGGCGTTCATTTTTGGTTGTTCCCATGATTTATTTACGGATCTTACTCGCAGCATCCAGCTGCACGTTATTGACAACGCTCATGGCCCAATCTCCGATCATCGCAGCGCACCGTGGCTTTTCTCACGCGGCACCTGAAAATACGCTGGCCGCATTCCAAGCCGCCATTGAAATAGGAGCTCCATATTTCGAGTTGGATGTCCAAAGAAGTGCGGACGGGGTTCCCATCGTACTGCACGATGAAACCCTGGACAAAACCAGCTCAAGTGGAAGCAGCGGGCGAATTGATCAGCGCACGGCAGAAGAACTGCTCAACGAGTCGGTGGGATATCCAGAAAAATTCGGAACGCGCTTTACTGACGAGCCCCTTCCCACGTTAGATCAAGCCTTGGCACTCGCTCAAAATGCCATTCGCGTCTGCGTCGAAATCAAGGTGGCAGGAATTGAACAGGCCATCGCAGAGTCCATTCGTAAGGCCAGTATGCAGGACGACGTGATCATCTTCTCTTTTTCGGCCAAGGTGCTCGAGGCCATCCATGAAATCGATCCCGAATTGCCGCTGCTCTTTCTCAAGGAGGATGCGACCACCAAAGATTTCCAACGGGCCAAGGACCTGCATGCCCAGGCGATCGGCGTCGGCGGAAACACCCGTGTTGATGCTGATTTTGTCCGCGCTGCGGCCGCGGAAGGTCTCGAGGTATGGTGCTGGACCGTTGATGACCCCAATGAAATGGGGCGACTTGTAGAATCCGGCGTTGCCGCCATCATCACAAATCGCCCCGATCTTGGGTTGGAGGTTGTAGGAACTCCGAAATAAGATTCCGGCTTACTTACCGATTTTTCGTGCAAACTTGGCTAGAGGCCGCGATCGACTCAAATCATCCTCACCGTTCTCGACGGACCAATTCCAACCTTCTTCCTTCGCTCGATCCAGCCATTCATTGATGATCAGGCGAACGTCGGTATCCATGCGTACGGTTCGGTTGGCTTCGATAACCACGCTGTAATCACGCGGAATCGTGGTGAAGAGCTTGCGGATACCCACCTTATGCATAAACGTGACATCCTCACCCAGATGAACGATACAAGACTTGGCCTCATCGTCAATGTCAAAGTCGATGATTGGTGAATGAAAGTGGTCGTACAAAATGACCAGCAGCGCCGCGACAATTCCGATGCCAATGCCCACCAACAAGTCCGTGAACAAAATAGCCAAGACCGTAATGATAAACGGCAGGAACTGGCGTGTCCCCTGTTGAGCAATCGCTTTGAATTGCGCAGGTTTGGCCAGTTTATACCCCACAACGAGCAGCACTGCGGCGAGACTCGACAAGGGAATCAAAGTCAGTAAATCTGGAATCAACAAGACTGAACCGAGGAGTAAAAACCCATGCATGATGGCCGACAGTTTGGTCTTGCCACCACTTTGCATGTTTGCCGAGCTCCGCACAATAACTTGGGTAATGGGCAAGCCTCCAATCAGTCCCGACATCACATTTCCTGTGCCTTGAGCGATTAACTCGCGGTTGGTGGGTGTGATGCGTTTTTCAGGGTCCAATTTATCGGTTGCTTCAACACACAACAAAGTCTCCAAAGAAGCCACCACTGCTATGGTCACTCCCAAAATCCACACGTCGCCTCGGTTCCAAGCACTGAAATCGGGTACGGTGATCATGTCTTCCAAACCGTTGACCAGCGTGGGGATCTGGACCAAGTGATTGGCAGCCAATCCTAGCGCACCGTCTTTCGTCGCGATGTGGATGCCCACACCAGCCAACACCGCCATGAGGGACCCTGGCAGATACTGGGTCCATTGCATGCGTTTCATGAAGGGTTGCTCCCACAATATGAGGAGCGCCAAGCCAACGACAGCAATGACCAGAGCAATCGGCTGAATGCTGTCCATCATGAAAGACAAATCCGTGAACGTATTATGCGTCGCATCGTGTGCAAATTCCAAGGATCCTTCCGGCTCATCGTCGTAGCCCACTGCGTGCGGGATTTGCTTGAGAATGATGATCAATCCGATGGCTGAGAGCATCCCTTGAATCACGGACGATGGGAAATAAAATCCGATGATGCCCGCTTTGATGAATCCCAAGATGAGTTGGACGAGTCCGCCGATCACGACGGCCAGCAAAAAGATTTCGTAGCTCGGCAACGAATTGATGCCGTTAAGGACAATCACTGCCAATCCCGCCGCAGGACCGCTCACCCCGATTTGTGAACCACTGATGCTACCGACGATGATGCCGCCGATGATGCCGGCAATCAAGCCAGCAATGGGCTCCGCTCCCGAAGCCAAGGCAATGCCCAAACACAATGGCAGGGCTACCAAAAAAACAACCAAAGATGCAGGCGCATCCTTTGCAATATGTTGAAACATGTAAATGAAAGTTGAAGTTGAACAAAGACAGCTAAATCGCTTTTAGCCTACTTTGATCCATTCCGGTGGTTCCAAAAGCCCTTTGTGGAAGGGAGACTCCCACGCGCTTATCAATTTGGAACACCCCTTCTTTCGGTTATTTTCAACACCATCCTCCGTCGCATCACATCTTTCGGTCCACTTCTTCGTTTCATCGTCGGACTCCTGCTCTCCCTGCTTTTCTTCACCCCGATCGTCTTCTGCCCCATCCGAAAGACAGACCCATTCTTCTGCATCTACCACATCCATCCACGACAGCGCCGGCATCAATCCCCAGCAAAGCAGCGAGACAAGAAAAAACGATATGGAAAGCGTTCGACGCATAATATTTCTAATGGATGCAAAATTAACTTTTCAAGGATTGCAATTGTTTAAGTCTAGCCCTAAAAATCTCCAAAAATCCCGCAATCATTCGGTGAATAACTACCGAAAGCAAATGACCCGCCACAGGTGAACCAAGGTTGCACCCATGGTCAAGGCCGAAAAAACAAGGTGCAACGGCAACCAAGGTTTCATTTCTGATTGTCCCATGAGTTTCACCCCAAACGCCATGGAAGCAAGCAAGCATAAGGGCAGCACACCCAACAAACCGTAACCCAAGGCAATGGAATGGATGCATAAAGCTACCGGCAAGCCCAAAGCGATCGATTGATGAAAAGCCACCCACTTTTGCCAACGGGCACCCGTTTCCCGGTAAATAAGCCTTCCGATGGAAAGCGCCCATTGAAGGAGAAGCAGGAGGAAAAGAAGCGAACCTGATAAGTTTCGAAACCACGCAATGTGTTGAAAATCGAAAAGCGTCGAGTCATCCCACCCGAACAGCGTTGCGAAAACGATGAGCATAAAACTTCCAACAATGCAAACCGATAAAGCTCCCTTCATTTCATCGCGTTCAAAGAACCAATTTCATTGATCTCGTGCATCAAATGAAATGCTGACAAGGTGGCCACACTGTCTTGAAAAACGTGAACGTCGGGGACAAACGCCCCTTTGCTCGGCCAAGATGCGCCAATTTGGGGTCGCGTCGCCTCATCCATGGCCCGTATTTCAAGGAGGTATCTCCCCCACACTTCTGCCACACCCGCACGATACGCCGCCAGCATTTGTACAAATTGGTCGGTGGTCACCGAATCGCCCGGATACGACCATGTGGTTGCGCCCATCAAGTCGCCGAGTTGCCAATCATCCTTGGACGTGCGCTCGTGCTCATTGTGGCATGAAACGCAGGCTGGTGCAGCAGCAAAATCCGGATACATGCCAATGGTTTCGCCCATGACGTCATCCTTGAAATGCTGGGGAATCGGATCGATACGCATGGCCTGAAACGCTTCAGCTTGTCGTCCTTGAAAGCGATTGGACGATTCGATGGGATAATCAGATCCCAGGTAAAGCCCCAACGGAACGGAACTTGCTTTCAAATTTTCCGCTACGCCGCGTAAAAACAAAGCGGGCAATGGTCCCGCTACTACGTCAGGATCGGCCCAATCTTCCGAAAATGTCAATCCTTGAGGTTTACCCGCTCCCACGATTGCCTTGGTATACAATGTACGCGTTACATCATTTTCATACGCCAACAACGTCAAGGCATCTTCCGTTGACAAAGTGTACGATGCGGCTTGCTCCCCCACCAGCGGCGTGGGCGCCGCGTAAAACAGGTAAAACGCCAACAAAACGAAGGCCATGCCGCTCAATACCCAGAATTTCTTCGGCCGCTGAGATTTCTCTGCAAGTTCCACGCTCATCTTAGGAGAATTTTAGGTTGGAAATTCAGTTGCACCCATCCCCAATGCTGCCAAGGGGAATCAGCGACAGTTCGCGATTGAAATGCATACATCGCATCGGTTGCCTGCATAACCGACCATCCAAATGAGAGCTGGATGAACGATTGCGGTTTCAGGACGAGGACCGCATCCCATTCGTTGGCCAACAAGGCTTGGACATCGGATTGGTAAAAACGGTGGTAACGCAAGTCTAAATGTGCTGAAGTGTTCGCCAACTTCAATGGAATTTTGCTTTGCATGTGCGCGTTGGTCATGCCGTTGGCTGGCAGACCAACATAGAAATGATCCATCCATCCGTAATGCCGATGATTTGTCCCTAAGAATGGTGAGAATGCTGTTCCGTTGGCATCGCTTTCCAGCCAATCCACTCCGCATAACCAGCGAATTCCCTCCGGTTGCTGGAGCTGAAACTCGGCGACACCCATGTACGATGGTGTGGTTGCATCACCGAATTGTTGAGCATATCCTTCGAACAACAATGAAAATCGATCGGTGATCGAGGCCGTCCAAGTCAAGCCACCGGTCGCCACAGACGCGTCGGGGTTCTCGGAGTTGTATTGTCCGAAATAAAGCCCTGACAATCGATGGCCTTCCGATTCCCAGACATGATACAACATTAACCGTGTCAAATCTGCTGGTGCATCCCAGGTCAAAGCGGCTGTTGACTTACCTAGTGCACTTGCCTGATCAACACGGAGCCCGTCCAGAAAACGACCATACTGGGACCAATTGACCGCGCCTACAATGCGTTCATTGTCGAAGGCAATCAATTGACGACCTGCCGTGATTCGCGTGCTTGCATTGGGTTTCCAGGCCCCCCATGATTCTGTCGCGGCGACACTCCGGTATCCAACGGCATTTCCACCAGGATCCCCAAAAGTCCTCACGTCTTGAAAACCCAAACGCACCTCCCACTTTTCATCTCGATGCGTCCATGTGAACCGGGTTCGTTGCAAGGTATTCAGCACACCCGTTTCGCCCGGTTGAGCCAAACGCTTGTATCCGTCGCGCCATTCACTGCGCGGTCGGACTTGAATCAAAATCTCATCTTTTGGCACCTCATCATCAACCACTTGACCAGCAACCAACGAAGGGAGCGACAAGAAGGAGAGTAACAAAACAAAAGCGGTGAAACACCGTTGAACACACATTCTAATCATCGGTCTTAGCTCGGTATTTTTTATCAAGTGAATACGGATCAGCTCCTCCTTCAAAGTAACCTTGAATCTCTTCAACACGCAATCGGTCCTGCATGTTCACAGGCACCTCCATGATGTGGTTCCCGTGAAAATCGTGGCAGGTCAAACACGTCGTCCACTCCTCTTCGCGAGCGAGTTCAGCGTGCGACGGTTGAATTGGGTCGTCCTGGACTCGCATGTCGGCATGGCAATTGAAGCAGTAATCCATTTCGACCTTTCCAATGCGTTTTCCGGTATGCTCGCCGTGGCAATTGACACAGCGATGGGGGCCCAGCGTTTCGCGTTGTGCAGCAAAGCGCAGCTCTTCAAATCGGGATACCGGATGGCGATCGTTGGGGCGATCATGGCAGGATTGACAAGCTTCATTGGTGACGGGGGCATAACCTACAGCCACCCAATCGTGCTCGTGCGCCCCGATTGCCGTGCGGGCGTTGTGTCCCAATTGCTGGCGCAGAGTTCCAGAAGCAGGACGGTGACAGGATTCGCAATCCAAACTCGAATGCCCGGTGTTCATACTTCCTTTTGATGACATGCCCAATCCGGGCGGCACATTCCACATGCCCAAAAAAACCAAACCCGCCAGCACCGCTGCGACGAACCATTGGGGTCTTGACAACCCTTTCACCGGCGCGACCATCGCAGCAGCTCCACCATTGGAGTGTACACAGCAGGCCAACACCTCTTCGCCAGATTGTTTGATCATGCCATTGCATTCCATCTGCCCAGCTTCCAATTTGACTTTACAAGTTTTGCAAGCCCCAACCAGACAAGCCGCATCAATGTTGACTCCAGCCCTGCTCGCTGCACTCAACAAAGTTTCCCCTGGCTTCAACTCGATTCGTTTCGAAGTTGCAAATCGGGGTTTCCAGAGCACCGTGCCCCCCTCGCTCTTTTGCTTAGGAACACCGTAATGTTCAATCTGAATGTTCTTTGGGGCACTCGCTTGACCTTTCAGGATGCACAGAACCTCCTCATTCATTGCTGGAGGCCCGCAGATGTAAACTTCCGTTTCACGAAAGTCCATTTCCCCCAGTACAGAATGAAAATCCCGATCATACACCTCGATTAATTGACATAAACCTTGTTGCTTCCAATGCCGCAATTCCTCCAAGTACATCGCATCGCTCGGTGATTCATTCGCATAAACGAGCACCGGAATGGCACCTTCGTGGATGGCATGTTGAATCAGGCAATAAATTGGCGTAATGCCGCTACCACCAGCAATGAAAAGCTGTTGAGTGGCGGCAGACAAATTAAAATCACCAAATGGACCTGCTAGACTCACATTCGTTATGCCGGTAAGCTCATTCAGCCATGCCGAAACTCCGCCTGGCCTTGCCACTTTGACCGCCAAGAGCCAATGGTTTTTTTCAATCGTCGCCAACGAAAACGATGCTCGCATAGGCTGCCCATCGCGTTCTATTTCGAGCACAATGAATTGTCCAGGCAATGCAGATGGCATCCCACCTCGTACAGTCAATCGCAATTCAATTGAGCGTTCAGTCAATCGCCGAACAGGTTCAATTCGCCCGCTGTTCCACATACCTGCAAGGTACTGAAGCACCTTGACAATGCCATCCCGAAACAAATATGGGCATCATGTTGTTATCCTTTTGATACACAATTATTTAAATGAAGCGTATTCTTATCAATTTCTCAGATGCAGTTCTTTCAATAGCAACGCGTCGAAGAATCGAACACGGGCTTGTCGGGTTTGCGCTTGGTTTGTTTTTGATCCACTTGGGGTTGTTTGGGCTGAACCTCCTTTTCGATTTGAATTGGCCTGAACCGTATTTCGGCCACCCCCTTCAGACCCTTTACACACCCTTTTCAGCCATCCTCGTCGCGGAGGTATACTTGCTGATTCATTACCTGCCCACCAGCTTTGCACGATCCATGGGAAAGCAAATGGAAATCATTGCACTCATTGAGATTCGCTCCGTATTCAAGGATGTGGATTTTACGCAAACTTGGCCTTGGGATGCAGACTTTTTCCCACACTTATTGGGTGCGATTGGACTGGGTGCCATTCTGGTCCTCTTCTACCGGATCCTTCCAAGGAGAATCGCTCGAATTGAGGAAGTCGAATTGGGGCGTTTTGTGGCGGTAAAGAAGGCGCTGGCGGCAATGCTCTTCGCATACCTCGTTGGCTTGAGCGGGTGGTCGCTACTGAATTGGGCAAATGAATTGACTCATTTACCCGTCGGACAAACCCACGACCCCAACATGTTCTTTTACAATGAATTCTTCACTGCACTCATTTTGGTTGATGTGCTGTTGCTCGTGATTTCTTTTCGGTACCTCAGCGACTTTGGATTGGTCATGCGTAATTGCGGCTTTGTCATTGGAACCATCTTATTGAGGCGGGCCCTAGGGCTTGAGGCTTGGCATGCGCTTTCTTATGAATGGACAGCAGGAATTCTGGCCATCCTCGTGCTTCTCCTGCACCGTGGTCTCACGCGAGATGATCCGGAGCCGCCTGCGCAGTTGACTCAGTGAACCTCCACAGTTCCTTCGAGGGTGGCGCCAAACATGGCAACCCCTTGCCCATCTTGATGCGCCCAAGCTCGAAACATCCCTGCACTGTTGCACACAAGGGCAATTTTCCCAGATGCGCCTACGGCCACGACGCCGCCATCTCCTCCCAACGCTCCCATTTCATCGAAAATGGTCTCACGGCAAGCCTCGACTAAGGTCGAATTGCCGTGCAACATGCGGCCATGAATGTCTTGAGCAACGCCCGTCCGAATGAAATACTCTCCCCAACCCGTAGCCGAAACGGCGCAGGTTCGGTTATCTGCCCAAGTGCCTGCTCCGATTACCGGGCTGTCGCCTATCCGACCGTGGCGCTTGAACGTCATACCCCCGGTCGAAGTGCCAGCTGCGAGGCCGCCAGATTGGTCAAGTGCCACACATCCCACCGTTCCTTTTTTGGACTCCAATCCAGCCTTGGCTGAGCGCTCTTCTTTGCGTTTGATGCGCAGGTAGCGGTTGTAAGCTTTGGCTGTCCAGAACCATTCATCCGAAGCTTCCTCATGGCCGAGCGATGCGGCAAACTCCCCGGCCCCGTGGCCACTAAAAAAAACGTGCTCACTGGAATCCATCACCGATCGCGCCACGGAAATGGGGTGGCGGTAGCCGCGGATGCCCGTTACAGCGCCGCAGTTTCTTGTAGTTCCATCGGCTATCGATGCATCCAACTCTTGCACGCCTTCAGCCGTAAAGACAGCTCCTCGTCCGGCATTGAACAGGGAATCGTCCTCTAAAAATCGAATCACCGATTCAACAGCATCAACCCCGCTTCCTCCATTGGCCAGAATGTCCTTTCCGATTTCGATGGCAGCAGTTAGCGACGCTTCATAGGCTTCCTGCTGTTCAACGGACAGGTCCTCCTCACCGAAATGCCCGGCCCCGCCGTGAATGGCCAATGCCCATGCTCGTGGCTTCGCATGTTCATCTCCATCCAAAGTGGGCGTCGAGGGAGAACCGCATCCTGACAGGATCCAACCGAGGAACACCGCCAATGCGCATTGAATGAGTTGCTTCATGTAGCGATATTAACTCAAAGGTTTGGTTCCCGCAACGAATAGTTTCCCGTTGTGGGACTCTGCACCCGAAGCCTGATCATAACCGATGGTTGTCATTTCCAAGTCAACAAATCCGACCTCTTCCATCAAATTGCTCAAGCGATCCGAGCTGCAGTAATGCAGAAAGGCCAAATGCTCCCCTTTGGCTCTCCGGTAAAAAACGTCGCCTTCCTCATAACCTTGGTTGGCCAATCGCTGCTCGGCAAACTGCCGCCGTGCTTCTGGCCCCCATTCATGCTCATCCTCGATGTCAAATGCATCGAAAAAGAATCGACCTCCAGGTTTGAGCAGGTTGAAGGCAGACTCAATCACACCTTGGCGAATGGTTCGATTTGGCAAGTGCCCATAAGCATACAACAGGGTAACGACCTCAAACTTTCCAGGCTCAATCCACACATCCGGCGCCCTCAAAGAACCGGTGGTAACACTGAGATCGCGCTCGCCTGCAATGGCCACCATTTCCTCACATAGATCCAATCCCAACATTTCGTAATGGAGATCCGTAGCTTGACGAATCGAAGCCGCACGACGACCCGTGCCGCAAGCGAGGTGCATCACCCGATTGACTTTTTGCGTTTCGTTCAATGCTTTGATACCGTTCGCCACGCGTTGGTCAATGGCTTCGGTATATGTGCGTCGCTTGATAATTTGCTTATCCAGGGAATCGTAACGATTGGCTTGCTCCGCGAAGTATTCCATGACCATGCGCTCGACCGTTTCAGGATCGGGCTTAGGAACCACGTTGCATTGGATGTGTGACGCTTCTTCAGTCGGTTGAAATTCAAAAGCACCCTCCCGAATTTCATGATAACAAGAGGTAGGCAACTGGACGGATGCCGTTGGAGCCAAATCGTTGCAAGTGAACGTGCGGCCCGAGGGCAAGTCGTACAGCACCAAACCATCCAAATTAGCCAAGGCAGGGTGATAGAAATGCAAGGTCACCAGCGGCTCCGTGTTACTTCCATTTTTGATTTTGTGCAGTGTGCCGTCCGGCTCCGGTACGATGCCAGTAGGATATGCCCTCAAGACTTCTTTTTCTCGCAACACCTGCCCCTGCTTCTCGTACGTCACATTTTCCAAAATGCCTTGAAGGCAAACCACGGTCCCCCAAAATCCCTCGTGATGGTGCACCGCACTCTCAACACCCGCTGGCCAGTGAAGCAAAACAACCTCAAAGGGTTCGAGGCACAGGATGTTGCGTCCATAATCATTGGGATTTTTGGCCTCTGGCACCAATGCCTCCCAACCAGAATCAAGCCAATCGATTCCCTCCACCCACTCGCATAAGGATTCGTACGTCAGTGGGTTCGGAGCCGTATGGGCCAGCCCATTGGCGATGGATTGTAAATCCAAAGTCTCAGTTGCAGGTAGCATGGAATACGAATTGGGTTCGCGATAAGATAGCACCAATCCGATGGATGCCCTAATCACATCGCTTGCTCATCGCAATGTGCCAAAAACCTCGCTGTGGAATTGACCGGTCGTGGGTTCATTGGCACCATAAGTTTGCTTCATCAAGATTCCAATGGTGCCCGATTTGGGATCTGCAGCATAGGTGGTATTGAAGTAACCTCCCCAAAAGAACGTACCGCTGGGAAAGACACCCTCGCTCCCCTCTTTTTCTACTCCGAAGGCAAGCCCTTGGTACCAATTGGATTCCCGGGAGTGACGCTCCTGATTAACCATGACCGAATCAACTGTGGAAGCCTGCAAAATTCGCTGACCATGAAATTCCCCGCCGTTCACATACATCTGTAAGAATCGAGCATAATCCAGTGGCGTGCTGCACAGCCCAGCTCCACCACTGAAGTACGAACGGGCACCGGCAACTGGATAGTCAATGGAATAGTTTGGATGCTCATGACGCTTCCACCTGCCCGAGGCATCAGGCTCCCACACGTCCACCAACCTCGGCTCGAGTTCTTCCGGCAGGTAGAAATGCGTGTCATTCATTTCCAATGGATCCAGGATTTCTCGTCGCAGAAATTCATCAAACGGTTCGTGGGCAACCACCTCAATCACCTGAACGAGGACGTCCAAACCCAAGCTGTAATTCCAACGCGCTCCCGGCTCGTGAATCAACGCCGTTTGCGCAATCCGATCTGCGTTGGAGGCAGCGGTCACCGAATCTGTTGTAAATAAATCGACAACGCCGTGCTTTTCATAGAGCATTTTGAATCGGGGATCACCAATTTCGCCATACGAAAGGCCCGACTGATGTGTCATCAAATGACGGACGGTCATGGTGCTTTTTGCGGGTGTAGTCACATGCGACGAATCCAATGAAACCGAATCCAAAATAGCCAGTCCTGAGAACGATGGGATATACTTTGAAACTGGGTCATCTAAATCTAACAAACCTCTCTCCCACAATAACATAGCAGCTGTTGATGTGAGCGCTTTGGTTTGTGAGCAAATTCGAAAAATTGCATCTTCTTGCATAGGCAAGGAATCCAATGGATTGGACCAACCAAATGCCTTGTAATGAACCACCTCATCCCCACGAAGGATGCACACGACTCCACCCGGCAACGCATCCAAATCCACCGCAGCCTGCAGCATGGAATCGAGAATCGGATACGGCGAATCCTCGAGGTTTTCACCTGCAGTAGGTGGGTTACACGACTGAAAAAACAGGGCCACAATGGCCGCAATGGGAAGAAGAGCTCTGAGCTTCACGGAACGTTAATTTGATCAAAGCTACCGAAAACAAATCACCTAGATTTGGCAACATGAAGGTTCATCGATTTTTAAGATTTTGGACAGGCGCCTGCGTGATTCTTTTGACGAATTGTGGAGCCGAAGCGCCAGAAATCGAACAATCTGTCTCCGACTATACGCAATGGGTGAATCCAATGATCGGCACGACGCGCATGGGTCACACCTATCCTGGCGCAACCGTTCCACATGGTATGGTGCAACTCACTCCGCAAACCCACTACGAGCCGTTTTTGCAACCGAACGGGCAATACAACCCGGATACGTATGCTTATTGCGCAGGGTACCAACACGCGGATTCGACCATACTCGGATTTGCACATACCGCATTCAGCGGTACAGGCCACAGCGATTTGGGCGACATCCTCGTGATGCCCACAACGGGCAAGCCCGATTTCACTTCGGATGAACGCGGAGGTCCCAAGTACGGCAGCGCTTTCGATCATTCCCGTGAAACTGCTGAGGCGGGTCGCTACAGCGTGCACCTCGATCGGTACGGCATACAAGCCGAGTTGACCGCCACGCCGCGGGTTGGCGTGCACCGGTACACGTTTGCATCGGGTGGCGATGCACACCTGGCGCTGGATTTGAGCTACAACATTTACCACCATCCGGATAAAAACGTTTGGACGTTTGTGCGTGTGGAAAACGACAGCACCGTGGTCGGATATCGCCAAACCACGGGTTGGGGGCGCACGCGCTTGGTGCATTTCGCCATTCGATTTGACCGGCCGCTCCAGCAATATGGCTACGAGCGCGGAACACCCATGACCTACAATGGCTTCTACCGTCGGTTTGATGAATCGCGAAATTTCCCGGAAATGGCGGGGAAAGACCTGCGGATTTGGTTTGACTTTGGTGCGTTTGCCCCCATGGAACAACTCGGCGTTCGGGTGGCCCTGTCCAGCGTTTCAACCGCTGGCGCTTTGCTCAATTTGGAAACCGAAACCCCGGTGGCTGGATTCGATGCGTATGCGGAGCAGGCCAAGGCCAAGTGGAATGAGGCGCTTGGATTCATTCAAATCGAACCGCTTCGGCCGGAGGACCAAACAACATGCTACACCGCGTTGTACCACAGCATGCTCAGCCCCGTGCTTTATGAGGATGTCGATGGCCGTTACCGGGGTTTGGATCAAAACATTCATACGTCGGATGGCTTCACCAACTACACCATTTTCTCGCTGTGGGATACGTACCGCGCCCTACACCCTTGGGTCAACCTCACGCAACCTGCGCTCGCGGCCGATTTGATCAACAGCATGTTGGCCCATGCGGATGAAAGCGTGCACGGCATGTTGCCGATTTGGAGTCATTATGCCAATGAAAATTGGTGCATGATCGGGTACCATGCGGTTTCGGTTTTGGCTGACGCGGTGGCCCACGGCATTTCCGGATGGAATGTAGAACGCGGTTTGGAAGCGGCCGTTCAAACCGCCGAAGTGCCCTACTTCGATGGCGTGGCCGAATACCTCGCCTACGGCTATGTCCCCGACGATTTGAGTCATTCCGCGGTTTCCAAAACGCTCGAGTACGCGTACGACGATTGGTGCATTGCGCGGCTTGCTGAATCCGTGGGCGACCTCGAAACGACTGCCTCTTTCGACCAGCGCGCAACGTCGTATCGCCAAGTCTGGGATCCACGCATCGGTTTCATGCGTCCGCGATTGAGCACCGGCGAATTCCGTGAAGCGTTCGATTCGATGGAAACCCACGGACAAGGATTCATCGAAGGCAACGCCTGGAACTACGGACTCTACGTGCCCCACGCGCAAGATTCTTTGGTGCAATGGCATGGCGGTCCGGCGGCTTTCAGCGCCCATTTGGATTCGCTATTCACCATGGAATTGGACGATGCATTTTTTGCCCACACCGAGGACATCTCACGGGACGGCATCATCGGCAACTACGTGCACGGCAACGAGCCCGGTCACCACATCGCCTACCTGTACAATTACGCCGGCGCACCGGAAAAGACGCAAGCTCGAGTGCGCATGATTTGCGAAACCATGTACGGCCCTGACATCAACGGATTGTGCGGCAATGAC